>JAANMT010002732.1_pt1 | contig 13933 bp, 11 predicted proteins | sample 7279711 | NCBI WGS metagenome assembly JAANMT01 (sample SAMN14094538, study PRJNA606508) | bioreactor metagenome | isolation source: A lab-scale SPAN reactor treating ammonium-rich wastewater day 1 | place: Ireland: Galway | collected 2017-01-16 | reverse complement strand
CGGGCAGCCATTTCACCACCGCATCCCAGCCGAAAACTGTGAATATCGCAAGAAATGCTGTTGCCGGAAGGTAGTACAAGCGATTGATATACTCTGACGTGGGGGTATAGGTGGAACCGCCCATGGCCAGCAGAACCGGACCATTGAAAAAGAGGATGCCACCCGCGGCGAGAGCGAGCAGTGGGGACTTCTTCAAAAAAGCCGGAATCCCGGGTATGGCCAGAAGAACCAGCAATCCCCCCTGTTCTCGTGGAAACCCCCGAATGAAGGCTGCCAGGAACCGGAGTGAATCTGTGAGAGATCCGGAGTACCAGATCCCTCCCTCGGCCTCTTTGTAGACTTTTCGCGAAAAATAATCGAGAAACGAACTGAATGAGTCGATGGCGCCCCAACGGATCGGGGGGTGCTGAGCCATTCGGACCGGCAGAAACAGCAGAACAGAGAGGCCAAGCAGCAGGCCGATCAAGGCGGGGAAGAGGACCCGTTGTGTGAGAAGGTTTCTCCATCTTCCCCAGAGTGCATACAGGGCAATCACAGGTGAAATCAGGATAAACAGGTGATGCACTCCAACCCCCAACCCCCCGATCAATGCCAGTCCCGCCAGGCTGGTGGGCCTCCCAGTTCGTCTCCAGTTGCTGGCCAGATCCATTGCGGCGGTGATGAAGAGCAGGTTGAGAGGATAATTGTAAGTGACTGTCGCCAGGCCCCAGATGCAGCGTGAAAATGCCAGGACTAAAGCAGCGGAAAGCGCCAGATCCCAGCGCCTGGTTTCGCGCCACAGCAGATGGTGAATGCACCAGGCCGCTCCAGATACGCACAAGGCGGAAAAGAAATTGGTTCGCTGAATATAGGTGCCGACTGGAATCATCCCGAACAGATGAGCCAGAATCACCCAGGTGGGCGATCCGGGGGGATGGGCCGGGGAGAGGGTTTTTGCCGCGCAGGCATATTCCGCTGAATCCTCGAGAGTGACATCCGGCGCCAGAGTCAGCCAGTAAACCATCAGCGGAACCAGAAAGGCCAGTCCCCCCGAAAGTAAATTCCATGGGGGCACAATCCGGCAAATTTTTTCAGATTGAATCGAATTGTTCGCCTTTCTCACTCTGTCGGCTCGCTATCGAAAACTGGGGTATTGTTTGTGGATCGATAAACTTGAGGGCCATTTACATAACCTTCCAGGTGTATTCCGGAAAAACGCCCCTTCAGCAGATCGTATCACCCTGCATCAAAATACTGCAGGCCGCTGAAAGTTTGCTGAATGTTTTCCGTAAGGTGTCCGTCATCCCCGACCCCACTGCCGCCATTCCCGTTCTCCCTTTTGTCATTCCTGCCCTACCTTTTTGTCATTCCTGCCCTCCCTTTCTGCCATTCCCACTCCCTTTCCGTCATTCCCACGAAAGTGGGAATCCAGAGAATTGTTCGGATGCCATGGATCCCCGCTTTCGCGAGGATGACGAATATGAGAAGCAGGAAGGGCGATAAAGGGAAGGGGAGAATCGCGCAAATCCCCAGCCCACTGGCAAAGAGGGTGGGAAAAGCCATGTGTAGGGGCGACATTTATGGCGCCCGAAAACTCCGGCCCGAAAACTCCGGCCCCAAAAGTCGTTATCCCTCTGCCCCTTTCTGTCATTCCCGCGAAAGCGGGAATCCACTCCCACCATACAATGGATTCCCGGTCGGTGCCGGGAATGACGAATTGTGTCGTGGATCCTTGGTCAAGCCGGAGATGACATTCCCACTCCCTTTCTGTCATTCCCGTGAAAGCGGGAATCCACTCCCACCACACCATGGATTCCCGGTCGGTGCCGGGAATGACGACTTGCGTAGTGGATCCCGGTCAAGCCGTGGAGGGCTGCTTGTGTGCTGCGGATGAAGGGCTGAACAATTCAACGGTTTCGGCCCATTTCGTAATGGCGACCCCACACGAATTCCTCCCTTCTCTCCCTTCCATCCGCAAACTCTGCTAAATTGAATCATCCTTTGATTGCGGTTCCCGACAATTGTTCCGACAGAGAGCAGCTTCCGTTTCCATCGGGGAATCCTTCAATGGGATCTTAAACCTGGTTGATTCGAAGGGAGTCCGGTATGCGCATCATCACATGGAGTGTATGGGTTTGCCTGTTCACACTGGCTTTGGCATCCTGGGGAATGGCTGCTGCAGGAAATGACGCCGATGAGGCTGGATTCAAGCCCCTGTTTAATGGCATCAATCTGGATGGCTGGGATGGGAATCCGGACCTCTGGTCTGTGCAGGATGGAGTCATTGTCGGCAAAACCACCCCGGAAAAACCTGCTGAAGGAAATACCTTTCTGGTCTGGCGGCAGGGCGAAGTCGATGATTTTGAACTTCGCTTCTCCATCAGGATCCTGTCTGGCAACTCCGGTGTTCAGTACCGTTCGAAAGAAGTGGACAAATGGGTGATTGGCGGTTACCAGGCCGATTTTGATGCTCCCTCAGAATGGAGCGGCATCCTCTATGAGGAAAAAGGCCGCGGGATTATCGCCAGGCGCGGGCAGCAGATCCATATTCAGGCCGATGGCACCCTCCTCGAAACAGGCTCTGTGGGAGATTCTGCCGAGATCGCCAGCAAGATCAAAAAAAATGACTGGAATGAGTATCGGATTTTTGTCCAGGGAAACCGCATCCTCCATGCCATCAATGGCCATGCCACAGTCGAAGTGGTGGATGACCAGGTGGACAAGAGATCCCTGTCCGGGTTGCTCGCCCTTCAACTCCATGCCGGCCCTCCCATGGAAGTGCAGTTCAAGGATATCCGCCTGAAACGCCTTCCTCTCAAGGATGCAAAGAAAATTGTGCTGGTAGCCGGCAAAGCCAGCCATGGGCTGGGGGAGCATGATTTCCCTGCCGGAGTTTACCTCCTCAGGCATTGCCTCGACCAGGTCCCGGGAGTCATCGCCGCTGATTATTATGAGGGCTGGCCCTCCGATCCGACTGCCTTCGATAATGCCAACACCATCCTCTTTTACATGGATGGCGGCAGCGGCCATCCCATCATCCAGCAGGACCGCCTCAGCCTGCTCGATGGGTTCATGAAAAAAGGGGTCGGCCTGGCACTCCTCCACTATGCAGTCGAGGTCCCCAAAGATCGCGGAGGGAAAGAGCTCCTCGACTGGATCGGTGGATATTATGAAACAGGATGGTCCACCAACCCGCATTGGACCGCCGACTTCAAAGAAATACCCAAACACCCCATCACCAGCGGCCTGGCACCTTTTACAATGAATGATGAGTGGTATTACAACATGCGCTTCCGGAACAATATGGAGGGAGTGGTTCCCCTGCTGATTGCGACACCACCCGATAATACCCGCGGCACCCGGGAAGCCGCCAGCCATCCCGGCAGGCCGGAGATCCTGTCCTGGGCGGTTGAACGCCCGGATGGCGGACGCGGCTTTGGATTCACTGGCGGCCATTTCCATGCCGCCTGGAAAGATGAGAATTTCAGGAAAATTGTCCTGAATGCAGCTTTATGGACTGCCGGGATGGAGGTCCCGGAGGGCGGGGTGAAATCGACTCTTTCGGAAGAAGATTTCACCAGAAAGATGCGCACAGCAGGGAACTGATCGCACCGGCTTCCCGGCGCAGCCTCCACAGTCGATCATTGAGGCAAGAGCAGAGGATCATCCTTTCTCCCGCCTTTTCAGTTGTTTTCCCCTGATAGAAAAATCGCACTTGACTTCGCTCTCTTTAAAACCCTATGATCCTATTGAGCATACTGAAGTACTCATTTATTCTATTAATTTTTCTTGCCATACAATCTATACAGAAAGAAAGGGGAATAAGAAATATCAAATGGCGCTTCTTTTTGCAAAACCAACTGAATATGCGATCCGTGCTTTGATCTATCTGGCGGCGAAAAACAACCCTCGCCCGGTGACTGTGCTCGAAATTGCTCAGGCAGAGGGCTTGTCCAGCCACCACCTCTCCAAGGTGATGAAATCACTGACACGCAGTAAAATTGTCCAGCCGGTTCGAGGCCCTGGGGGTGGTTACCGGTTGATCAAAGATCCATCAAGTGTAACTTTATGGAATGTCATGGATGTTCTCGGCGCTCTCGGAGGGCTGGAGGAATGTGCGATAGGCTGGGCGGAATGCAAGGATGAAAATCCATGCCCTCTGCATGACCGGTGGACGCAGCTCCGGGACAAAATATCCGCCTATCTCCAGGGAACCACTGTGGCGGATTTGGTGGATACAGTCCGAAAGAAAGGCAGCGAGGAATCTCCCTTGCAGATCAATCTGCCATCCTGGGCGGTGAGCCGGAAAACAGGCTGATTCGGTCCAGATTCGAAAAAAATAAACGACAACTGGGGATGGCGAAAGTTATCCCTTTTTTTATTTAACAGCATCACCAACAAAAAAGCCTGGAGAAATATCCCCAGGCTTTTGCTTTTTCAGGAATGCTTTTTCAGTTGGATTTCAGGCAGCTTCCTCGCTGGTGGTCTCCTGCTTCGGCGGTGCCGCAGCCTGGATTCCCTCGGCCTGGATGGCATCCACACGCAGGCGGGTGAAGCTTTGACGATGCCCGCGGCGGCGATAGTACCGTTTGCGTTTATGGTATTTGCCAACCATGATTTTACGATGGCGGTCCTGGAGGATGATTTCGCACACGACCTTGGCCCCCCTGACAAAGGGAGCTCCGATCTGCAGCTCAGCCCCTTCTCCAACCGCGAGAACCTGATCGATCTCCAGGCGGTTCCCGATTTCCCCATGAATCAGTTCCACATCGAAACGATCGCCGACCTGGACACGTTGTTGTTTTCCGCCGCTGCGGATGATCGCGTAAACCATTTGACTCCTCCTGAAGGTACAAACCTCAAATTTATACCGGAGTCAACGGCTCCGGTCAAGGGTTTCGGCAATCTTCTGTTTTTTCCCCGAGACCTGTTATCAACCAGGGGTTCGGCTGATGGGATTCCCATTCCCATGGCAGGCCTTTTCTGCACAAGGTAAAATCAGAGCATGCACCCCGCAGATCCGGATCTTTATGATGAACTGAGCGGTGGACGGGTTCGCTGCAGGGTCTGCGAAGTCCGTTGTGTCCTCAAAGAAGGGGACAATGGATTCTGCCGGACCCGCCTCAACCGTGGGGGAAAACTGTTTTCCCTCATCTATGGAAAAACATCAGGCTCAGCGGCTGATCCAATTGAAAAAAAACCTCTCTATCATTTCCATCCCGGAACCCAGGTGTATTCTTCAGGAACACTCGGTTGCAATTTCCACTGCCCGGGCTGCCAGAACTGGCATATCTCTCATGACCGCCCCGGTTTCAACACCTCACACCTGCACGACCTGTCTCCAGCGCAGTCGGTTCTCAGTGCCATCCAGTCCGGCTGCCAAGGTATCGCCTGGACCTATAATGACCCCTCCATCTGGTTCGAACATACCCTGGATGCCGCTATCCATGCGAAAAAAGCGGGCCTTTACACTGTTTATGTGACCAATGGTTATTCGACCCCTGAAGCCCTCGACAAAATCGCCCCGTACCTGGATGCCTTCCGGGTTGATCTGAAAGCCTTTTCACGAAATTCCTATCGGAAAATTTCCGGAATCGGAAAGTGGGAGTCGATCCCACGCATTGCCGAACATGCCAGAAATAAATTGGGGATGCACATCGAACTGGTCACCAATGTCACCCCGACCCTCAATGACTCACAGGAAGAATTGAGTGCCATGGCCAGCTGGATCCGGACTGCGCTCGGGGCGGGGACTCCCTGGCATATTACACGCTTTTTCCCTCATCTCGATCTGGCCCATTTGCCGCCGACCCCTTTATCCACCCTTGAAAGAGCTTATGAAACCGGCCGGTCAGCCGGGCTGCATTATGTCTACATCGGCAATGTGGCCGGGCATCTCGGCCAGGACACCCACTGCCCGGACTGTGGCCATCTGCTGATCCGGCGTTATGGTTACAGCACTGAATGCACCGGCCTGGCAGGTGGCAAGTGTGGTTCCTGTGGAGCCATGATCGAAGGAGTGTGGGATCCGGCTGCGCCATCCTGCCGGACTTGAAGTCTCCGGTCCTTCTGTGTGTTGGAGTTTTTAAGCGGAGAGCCTTCCCCCCATGATGGATCGGCCTGCATTTTCCAGAAGGGGCTGATGAGCTGTTCAAACTCTTTCAAGAATGGTGTGTGCGCATTGCTGGAGAAACAGGCCAGCCCTACGGATGCTTTCCTCCGGGGCAGTTCCTTTCGGAGCGAGTGGGAGGATTTCACTGAACCCGCCGGCCAGCAGATCATCCAGATGGTTTTCATCGAAAGTTCCGCAGAGTCCCAGGCAGGGAACTCCCGCCTTTTGCGCCAGAAGTGCGACCTTTCCGGGAATTTTCCCCTGCAGTGTGGTGGTATCCAGCTGTCCTTCACCGGTGATGACCAGATCCACTGTGGCCAGTTTCTCTTCAAAACAGGTTTCCTTGAGAATCCAGTCCCCGCCTGAAACCAGCTCGGCATCCAGATAAGCCATCGCTCCCCCGCCAATCCCGCCTGCGGCTCCGCTCCCCGGGAGATCGGCCACCTTCTTCCCCAAATCTCTCTCCCACAAATCCGCCAGGTTTCTGAGGCCTTCATCGAGCTCTTTGACCATCTCAGGGCTGGCTCCTTTTTGCGGCCCGAACACCACTGCGGCGCCATTTGGGCCATAAAGCGGATTGGTCACATCCGACAGGACCACTGTTTTAAAAGGAACTTTCATATCTGGGGGTGAGATTCGGGTCATTTCTGTCAGATTTCCGCCGCACCCGGGCAAAGGCTTTCCATCAGCATTCAGATGGAGGAATTCAAGCCCTTCCGCCATTCCGCTGCCTCCATCCACTGTCGCGCTCCCCCCGATGCACAGGAGGATCTGCTGGACTCCATTTTTGAGGGCTTCCCCGATCAGCAGCCCCACCCCGAGTGTCGTCGTTTTGAGAGGGTTGCGCTCATTCGGTGCAAGCAGCACGAGACCGCTGGTGGATGGCAGTTCCACCAGAGCGGTCTTGCGATCGGCCGAATATCCGATCGGCGCCCGAATGGGACGCCTCAAAGGATCCGCGGAATCCACCATTTCAATGGTCCCCTGCCAGAGATGGTGAATGACCTCGAGAGTTCCATCTCCACCATCGGCAAGGGGGATGCTCAGGATTTCAATTTCCGGCCTCTCCGCCCTGGCGACCTCAGAAAACAGGCGATTGAACTCAAGTGCCGACAGCGATTCCTTGAAGGCATTCGGAGCCAGCAGAATCCTCATGGCCTGCAGAGCCTGGATGGAAAAAGTGCGGGGTGGATCATGCCCTCAAGGACACTTCACATTCACTGAGAAGATCTTCCATCACTTCCTTGAGAGGTTCGAGGCGCGCCTGCTGTTCTGCGGAAAGGACAGGATTCTTCCCGGCGCGGGCACGAATTCCCAGGGTCAGCCCGCGCATCCGCAGCAGAACTTTGGCGCTGGCTGGATAGAGCTCATTGAGAAAGCCACGGTCCAGGAGCTTCATTCGATCGCGAACCTTGTCGCAAAATGCCAGGCTGTCATCGCCCAGGCGATCGATATGGACCAGCACCTCCGGGATGACGTTGGCAATGATTCCATTAAATCCACCCACCCCGGGGATGCGCTGCTGCAGGAACACATGCATGCTGGCAGGAAACAGCCTGAAGGGAGTTCCCGCTCCGGCCTGGACCTTGGCCTCCACATTATCCCGCTCTTCGGTGGTTTCCTTGAGAAAATGGAACCTTCCTGTGGCGGTGATCTGTCTGATGTCTTTTGGACGAAGTGTACGGTGCTCCGGGGAGGGGCATTCATACATCCCGAGTGGGCAGGTGGTTCTTTCGGCCAGCGCCAGCACCTTTTCGGTCAGTTCATTGGCATCCCAGGGAGATTTTGTGAGTGGCACTTTGGAGAGGATCAGGATCACTGCATCCACTCCGGTTGATTTCATCTGTTCGATCTCATCGGCCTGGGATTCAAAATCATCGGTCAGGTTTCCGCTGGCGATGACCTGGACACGGCCCCCAACAGTCTCAACAACTGTGCGTGCCACCTCGAGGCGTTCCTCAAGGTTCAGGTTAAACATTTCTCCCGAGCCGGCCACTGCAAAGATGCCGCAGCAACCTGCCTTCAGGTAAAACTCCACCAGCTCCGGGATATGGCCGAGATCCAGGTCGCCATTGTCCTTGAAGGATGTCGGCAGGACCGGCCAGACCCCTTCACTGATCTGAAAGGAGGATGGATGTGCCGGATGGGCTTGATTCATGGTTGCCACTCTTTCTTCCTCTTGGAGGACATCGAGGAGATGGATTTCATTAAAAATCGTGGTGGATTCCTCCATTTCAGTCAACCGCCTGCACGATTCATTGGAATATCCATCTCTATTGGAATTTGCACTGCACTCTAACTGTCGGTGCTCCCAGACCCCCAACCCAGCCCTTCTCCTCCCGGGAGAAGGGGCAGGGGATGAGGGGGAGTCTTCATTCCCCGTTCCACCATGCAGGCAGGTGGTGTACTGTCAGCGGAGGTCCATAATTGATTTTCTTTTAATTTTAAATCAGGGAGGCTCTGCCAGAAATCATGACGCTTAAGGCTCCGATAATTCTTCTGGTCAGTTTGTTTGTGGAGGTGGCTATGGCACAGGGCAGCATGGTTGCTGTGGGTCCCGGTGGCTTTCTTTCCAAAGATGGGAAAAAGATCTTTGCCATTGGAGCTTATAATGGCCCCAAAGGAATCGATCCGCAGGGGATCGCTGCAATGGGATTCAATGTTCTGAGGATCGGGGAGGATCCCGCCGAGTGGGAAGCGGCTCAAAAAGCCGGGCTGATGGCCTGGCACCCACTTGATCTGGCCTTCGAGGGAGAGGGGATCGATGCCAGAAAAGCGAAGGTTTCTTCGATGATCGAAAAATACCGTGATCATCCGAATCTGTTCATGTGGGAGTCTGTCGATGAGCCTGCCTGGACCGATGAAAAGCCGGAGCTGGCGAGAGTGGAATCCGGCCCGCTGATCGAAGGATACCGCCTGGTGAAAAGCCTGGACCGCAATCATCCGGTCTACCTCAATCATGCCCCGCGCAACACGATCGATACCATGCGCCGTTATAATCGCGCGGGTGATATCCTGTGTGTCGATGTCTACCCGGTGGTTCCCCCGGTTATGGATAAATTATACGCCATTATCCAGCCGCCATTTCCCGGCGGCATCGCACGCCAGACCGATTTTCCAGATACCTCTCCGGCTTGTGTGGGAGATTACGTGGATAAAATGAAACAGGTCGCCTATCAAGGCCATCCGGTTTTTGTCGTCCTGCAGGGGTTTGCCTGGGAAGGCCTGCGGAAACAGGAAGAACGGGTGTCCGAACGCATCCTCTATCCCACCTATGAACAGCTGCGTTTCATGGCCTGGCAGGCGATTATCCATGGAGTCAATGGAATCACTGTCTGGGGGCTTTCCTATGCGGACAACCAGGACTTCCTTTCGGATCTGTCGGCTGTCCTCAACGAGGTTCGTGGGAATGAAGAGACGATTCTGGGCGGGCACCTCGATGAGAATCCAGTGATCCGTTATGAAGAAATGGGCTATTCCATTGGCAAAGGGATTGAATGCCGGGTGACCGAAACAGCCGACAAGGCCACCCTTTTTACAGTCAATGCGGGAGTCGATCCCCTCAGCGCGAAATTTGTTTCGCTTCCAGTCTGCTTTGAGGGAGCAGCTGAACTGGTGGTGCTCGGGGAAAACCGGTCTGTGAAGATTGAAAATGGCGGCTTCAGGGATTCCTATTCCGGCCTGGGAGTCCACATCTATCAATTCTCCCGTTAGGAATCAGATATCAAGGGGGGTGGCCAGACCCGCGCCACCCCCCATCGATCTGCTAATTCAGCTCTTTGATGTAGATATTCTTGAAGTACAATGAATTTCCGTGGTTCTGCAGCTCGATCTGCCCGGTTGGATAAATCGGCTTCTCACGGTTCCAGTAGTTCTCCATAACCACATTGTCGGTCACCAGTTTGCCATTCAGATGGATTGTGACTCGATCACCGACCATCTTGATCCTGAATGTATTCCACTGGCCGATTGGATTATCTGCGCGAACTGTTGGCTGGGAGGGATTCTTCTGGTTGTTATAAAAGCCACCTGAGCCGATTCCGCCCGCAGCCGAGTTCTCCGGATCCCAGATCTGAACCTGCGGCGACCCGCGCAGATAAATGCCGCTGTCGCCACCCTTCTCGATCTTCCAGTCCACCAGCATTTCAAAATTCCCATAATCCTTCACTGTGCACAGATTATCGCCCTTGCCATCGAACACGAGCACTCCATCCTGCACACTCCAGTGGGCATGCATGCGCTCATCGGCTTTCTTCTGTTCCGCCGCCAGCTCCTCCGGAGTCATTTTGGCGCGTTTCTCCGGATCCGCGACCAGGCCTTTCCAGCCGGTCAAATCCTTTCCGTTGAACAGGGCTGTGAATCCCTCCGGGGGGGTGTTATCTCCCGCGCTGCAGAGCATCGGGCTTAGGGCCAGCAGCGAGAGGATGCAGAGACTGCAAACCTGTGAGATTATCTTCATCGATCTGATTACCTCCATGATTATTTTGAACAGATATGTTCTTTTGCCGAACATTGAATCTTACCTGGAATCATACCTGACCGGATACCAGGGGGAGAGGATCCCCGCAGCCTTCCTGAGCTGCACCAGAGCCTCGACCTGTCCGGGGGTGAGCAGATCCACATGCCCGAGGGAGCGTGCCAGGATTTGGATCTGAGCCGCATGTTCCACCGATTCATGGCAATAGAATGCCGCCCAGGGATCCGCCCCGAAAGTCACCAGCCCATGGTTCTTCAAAAGCAGCGCATTGGCTTGGGTGACATAGGGGTCAATCCCGTCATAAAGCTCCCCACTTCCGGGGAGATGATAAGGCACCATCGGAACACCCCCCAGGCCGAAAACCAGCTCCGGCAGGACCGGGAGGTCGAGCGGCAGTCCCGCTACTGCAAAGGCAGTGCTGGCCGGGGCATGGGTATGAACCACAGCCCCCATCTCCGGGCGGCGCTCATAAACCTTCTGATGCATTTTCCATTCACTCGATACCCGGCCTGAACCCTCCAGTGTGTTGCCCTGCCCATCCACCAGCAGCAGCCCCTCCGGTGTCAGGTCTCCTTTGCTGACTCCTGATGGGGTAATGAGAAAACGGCCTTCCTGTGTGCCCGCCTGACCGGATGGATCCACCCGGGCCGAAAGGTTTCCATCATTCGATGCCACCCATCCTTTGGCATATATCCTCTGGCCGATCTGGCAGAGTGTTTCGCGCAGTTGCTTGATTTTCGAAGCTGACATGGAACGGATCATATCAACCCCGAACCGGGGTTGTCGAGTTCGCGAAAGAGAGAAAGATCCGGCAGGAGGGGAACTGCGGCATGGATGTTTGAATGAGGGTTGTATTAAGACCCTATCCGAATATCAGTTGACGGATAGTAATGATGGCACAGACGAGATGAAGCATTCCCTGGTATAAGTTTATTTCCCTCGCTGCGGAACGCGACTCAGGATCCACTGCGGCAACGGCGGGACCGCATCCGGTGGAAGCTGGATTTCATCCAGTGTCCGCTGGCGGTAGAACTTACCGGTTGACTCATCAAACCGGACCCCCTCTTTGAGACGACGCTCGTAACGTCCGGTGCTCGCCAGTTCGGTCACATTTTCCTCAACCTGAAAAGGAATCACCTGTTCTCTCGTTAGGTCGTAACGATACCGGGTAATCAAGTGCGTCTTTACTATTGGTTCCTTGATTTCCGCGTCCTCCCAAGCCTCTTTGATGGAGATTTCAACTTCGGGGGTCTCGGCGAGGATACGTTCCTTGGCGCGGAGCTCCAGGCGAGTCTGACGGGACTGTAGAGTTTCGGTCTCTTCCGGGGGAAGATCATAGACAGTTGTGAAGCTTTTTCCGTAGTGTTTTTCGACTTCTGCAACCAAGCCAGCAAGATCAACTACAGTTCCCTTACCGATGTATTTGTTGCCGTGGTGGAAACTGAAGGGGAGGACGACACTGAGATCCGAAAATGAACTATCAGCGCCAGGGTTGAACAGTTTCGGGTCGGCGTGGCTGCTGATCTGGGTGTACTGGCTGTAGCCATCCATCACAAACATTTCCGCCCGCCCGTTCACCTCCTTAGCGTAGAACTTCGCCAAGTCTTCTTCATCCCACGGGACCGAGGCTTGCTCAGAGAGAGCGATTCCCCCACCCGAAATGGTCAGCTTGTCATAGGATCCTGCGGCAGTTCCGATCCCAACGGTGTTGTAGGTTGCGTTCACGGAAAGTACACTGGAATCCACAATGAGATTTCCCTTCACATCCAGCGTCCCAGCCATGTTGGTGTTCCCATCCACCTCCAGTTGATCCTTGATGTATGCATCCCCATTGCTGCCGGAGATGAAGTTGGGTGTGCCGGGGGCACTGGCGGGGTTGATCTTTAGGTTCTCATTAACCGAGGCGGTCTTGTTCACGGTCAGATCGCCATCTACTTCCATGGCCGTATTTTGAGCCCCTAGTGGTCCTATGGTGTGAAGGAGCAGCATTACACCCAAGACAAGGAAAGTGTTGTGGAAGGAAATCCGAATTCGATTCATGGTTCTACTCCTCCAGTCGCATCTCCGGAGATTGGGTTGTGTCTTATCGATACCGGCCCCATTCGCGTACCCAACTCGCGTCAGGATCTCGTGTCGGAGTGGGAGTCGCAGTCGGGGTTTCTGCCATTATCGCTGTTGGTGTGATGGTCGGGGTCTCTGTCATTATCGCTGTTGGGGTGTTGGTCGGCGTCTCTGTAATCGTCGGAGTGGGAGTCGCAGTCGGGAGATCTGAAAGCTGAAACTCATACGCCCCCATGTCGTAGGTTCCAGGACCTTCCCTGCCCACGCCGGGCACATCCACCGGACGCGGCTTACCGAGAATATCAGTCACAGCTCCAGTTGTCGTTCCCGCGTCGATGCAAGGGGAACTCGTGGATAAGCGGAGGTCGCAGTTTGGCGGATCCACAAACTGCGGATCGAGGTCAATGTTGCCCTCACCAGGGAAGCCATCCTGGACATTGCTGTAGGTGACATTGGAATATTCTATCGGAGAAAAAGCATCATTGAGAGTTCCTGTTATAGAATTTCGCATGGTTAACACGCCTGTCTTTCCACGGATCTTTGCTGGACCAAGTAAAACACCACACCCTCCAGTGAAAATTGTACTGCCAGTAATATTAGTATCACCTTTAAAGGATATGGATTCACCCGTCCCATAATATCCGCCATTAATGGTATAAACGAAAACAGTATTTCGTATCAGGAGCGAGTTCCATATTTGCAGAAAACCTTCAGAATATATTCCTCCACCCTCTGCATATGCACCCATATTATTAATGGGAACCTGAGCTTTATTTTTTTTGACTACACATCGATTAAGTAGCAGGGTTCCATATGATCCGATTCCCCCACCCCACCCATACGAAGCATAGTTTGAAAATACAGATATTGCTTCGTTCTCTAGAAAATCACAATCCTCGCATTCTGCAGTACCATCAATATACAAACCTCCACCTATTGAGTAGGCTCTCTCTATGTTGCCGTAATCCGAACCGGATGCACATGAATTCCCGATTATCCTGCAATTGCTCAGATTTACCAAGGCATTGGCTGCATAGATACCTCCTCCATAAGCTTTGATATGATCGACTGCATCCTGATTTCTTTCGCGTTTGATCCAAACATAATTTTTATCGATAGTGCAATTGTATAACATCAGCTCAGACGAGGCAAAGAATATACCTCCACCATATGCAGCTACATTTGTTGAAGTGGCGCGATTATTATCAATTCTGCAGTTTCTCAGAGCCATCCTTGCGTTCTCACAACGGAGTCCGCCGCCGCCGTCAGTCGAAATTCCTCCAGTGACTCGCAATCCGTCCAAG
>JAANMT010002731.1_pt1 | contig 13934 bp, 9 predicted proteins | sample 7279711 | NCBI WGS metagenome assembly JAANMT01 (sample SAMN14094538, study PRJNA606508) | bioreactor metagenome | isolation source: A lab-scale SPAN reactor treating ammonium-rich wastewater day 1 | place: Ireland: Galway | collected 2017-01-16 | reverse complement strand
GGGAGCGGCGACGGCCGGGAGCGACGTCGGGGGCGGCGATGCGGTCGGCATGGGCGCCGATGCTTACACCGATCCGGCGGCAAAGATCACCCCCGGAGCGAGGATGCCGCGCCGGTCGAGAGCCTGCTTCACCCGGCGCATCGCGGCGATGCCGACGTCGCCGTAGAGGCTGCGGAGCAGCGCCTGCTTGACGGGGTTGCGGCCGACGCCGTGCTCGGAGAGAGGGCTGCCGCCGAGCGCGACCGCGGCGCGGCCGATGGCGAGCTCGGCGGCGGCGGCAGCGGCGCCGTCGCCCGGGCGCCGCGGCACGACGTTCGGGTGCAGGTTGCCGTCCGAGAGGTGACCCCAGATCGCATAGTCGAGGTCGCGGGCGGCGAGCTCGGCGTGGATCTGCGCCAGGAGCGTTCGCAGATGCTCGGGGGCGACGATGACGTCGCCGCCCGCTTTCGCGAGCGTCGGGTCGATGCGGCGCTGGGCCGCGCCGACCAGGCGGTTCACGGCTTGCGGCACGGCTTCGCGAAGCGCGAACAGCCGCTCGCGGCCGGCGGCGTCGCCGGGGAGCGCCGGGATGGCGGCGGCGAGGACGCCGCGCCGTTCGAGGAGGCGGTAGAGCCTCCCCAGCATCGTGTCGCTGCTCGGATCGTTGGCGCGGGCTATGTCCGCTGCCGCGGCATCGGCGTCGAGATGCGCGGGCAGGGCCACCTGCAGGAGCACCGCTCCGGCGGCGGGCGGCAGCGGCGCGGCAAGCGCCGCCGCCGTCGGATCGGCGCGCACCAGTGCCGCCGCGCGCGCGTCGAGCCATTCGAGGGCGGCGACGTCGATGGCGGCGGCGCTCGCAGCGGCGCGCCGCAGGTCGTCGGCGAGGGCCAGCGCCGCACCCTCGCTGCGGCAAGGGATCAGGGCGGTGAACCATGCCGGCACCGCGTCCAGGACCGCGAGGGTCACGGCGGTCACGACGCCGAGGGTGCCCTCGGCGCCGACGAAGAGATCCACGAGGTCCATTTCCGGGGCAGCGTAATAGCCGGCCGCGAGCTTGCGGACGGCGGGCATGCGGTAGCCGGGGACGTCTATGCGGCGCACCGTCCCGTCGACTCCGACGACCTCGAAATGGCCCTCCGGACTCGCCGTCACCTCGCCGCGGACGAGGTCGAGGACGCCGCCGTCGGCGAGCACTACCGTGAGTCCCCGGACCCAGGCGCGGGTGGCTCCGTACTTGAAGGTGGCGGCGCCGGCGGCGTTGGTGGCGACGCTGCCGCCGACCGTAGCGCCGGCGTAGGTAGGGAGCGGCGGGTACCATTGACCGCGCGCCGCGAGCGCCGCGGCGAGGTCGGCGAGCACGACGCCGGCGCCGGCGGTGACGCTCCCCGGGGTGTACGGGCCGACCGCCGTCAGGCGCGCGGTCGAGATGATGCGCTCGCCGCGCGGCGTCGCCCCGCCGGTGAGCGACGACTGCGCGCCGATCACCAGCGCCGGAGCGTCGGCGGCAAGAAGCGCCGCGATCGCTCTTTCGCTCGCCGGCAGGGAGACGGCGGGCGTATGGCCTCCAGGGACCCGCGCCGCGTCGGTCAGGTAGGATGCGAGGCGCTCCGGGTCGGTCGTCGTCACGACATCGGCGGCGTCTCCCCGCGGCGGCCGGCAGCGCGCCATCCACGTCGGCGACGACGCGGCAGGCACTAGGCGGCGGCCTCCATGCAGCGACGCATGTCGCAGAGGCCTTCGCGGGCGCCGGCGAGGCGTGTCGTTCGCAGCAGTGCCTGCGTCGAACGGTTGTCGACGCCGGCGCGCAGCGGCCGGGCCGCGGGCTGCTCGAGCTCCGGTGTCGTCACCGGCACGAGGAAGGCGTCGTCGTAGCCGAACACCTCGGCGGCGAGGCGCGCGAAGTCGATGCGGGTCAAGTAGTCGGGACCGGCCGGGTGGACGATGCCGCGATGGCCCGAGGCGGCGAGCTCGCGGACGGCGGCGGCGAGGCTCGGCGCGTAGGTGGGGGTGCCCCACTGGTCGCTCGGGACGCGCATGCGCTCGCCGGCGGCGCCGAGGCGGGCTAGCGCCATCACGAAGTTCTTGCCGTCGGGCTGATAGCCGTAGACGCCCGAGACCCGAGCGATCAGATGATCGGCGACGGCGGCGCGCACCAGCGTCTCGGCGGCGAGCTTGTGGCGGCCGTAGACGTTGATCGGGCAAGGCGCGGCATCGACCTCGTAGGGCCCGGCGGCGCCGTCGAACACGTAGTCGCTCGAGAAGTAGACGAGGCGCGCTCCCAGTCGCGCCGCCGCCCGGGCGACGTTGCCGGTGCCGCCGACGTTCACCCGCTCCGATTCGTCGGGATCGAGCTCGCAGCGGTCGACGGCCGGCTGGGCGGCGGGGAGCAGGATCAGCTCCGGCCGCACTCGCGCGACGAGGGCGTCGACCGCGGCGGCGTCGGTGATGTCGAGCGGCACCAGGCCGGGTCCGGCGTGGCGGAGGTAGGTGCCGGTGGCGTCGGGAAACTCGTTGCGCAGGGCGCCGCCGACCAGCCCCGAAGCGCCGATGATCAGCGTCGGCACGGGCGAGACCTCGCGGGGGCTTCGTGGTATCGAGGCCGGCGTCCCATGCTCTTCGGCAAGCGCATCGTCGTGGTCCTGCCGGCGTATAACGCCGAGCTGACGCTCCGGCAAACCTATGCCGAGATTCCGCACGCGTACATCGACGAGGTGCTGCTGGTCGATGACGGCAGCGTCGACCGCACCGCCGACGTCGCGCGCTCACTCGGCATCCCGACCATCGTCCACGCCAAGAACCTCGGCTACGGCGGCAACCAGAAGACCTGCTATCGGGCCGCGCTCGAACGCGGCGCCGACGTGGTGGTGATGCTGCACCCCGACTACCAGTACACGCCGAAGCTGCTGGTGGCGATGGCGTCGCTGGTCGCCGTCGGCCAGTACGACGTGGTGCTCGGCTCGCGCGTGCTCTCGGACGGGGCGCTAGCCGGCGGCATGCCGAAGTACAAGTACGTGGCCAACCGCGTCCTCACGCTCTTTCAGAACCTGCTCCTCGGCAAGAAGCTCTCCGAGTACCACACCGGGTACCGCGCCTTCTCGCGCCGTGTCCTCGAGACCCTGCCGCTCCTCGAGAACTCCGACGACTTCGTCTTCGACAACCAGATGCTGGCGCAGATCGCGTACTTCGGCTTCTCGATCGGCGAGGTGTCGTGCCCGGCCAAGTACTTCGCCGAGGCGTCGTCGATCGACTTCCGCCGCAGCCTGGTCTACGGCCTCGGCGTCCTGCGCACCTCGCTGCAGTTCCGGATGGCGAAGTGCGGGCTCGGGCGGGCGCGCATCTTCGCCGCCGACGGGGCGCGCCTGACGGTGCGGGAACCGGCGCCGGCGGCCGCAGCCCGTGACTGAGGCTGCCGTAGTCCTGCGCGCGGCGGCGGTGCTGGGGCCGTTGGCGCTGGCGGGAGCGGCGATCGCCCGGCTCGGACGCGGCACGGCGGATCTCTTTGCGGCGGTGTGGTGGGGCCTGGCCACGATCTCGGTGATCGCGGTCGTGCTCGCCCGAGCGGGGGCCTTTTCGCTCGGCGCCATCGCCGCCGGGCTCGTCGCCGTCGCCGCCGCCGCCGGGATCGCGGGCGCCATCCGCGGGCGCCCGGCAGCCGGCGCGGCGACGGTGGTTCCGGCGCGGTTGCGGCGCGCGCGCCGGATCGCCGTCGTCGCCGGGCTCGCGGCCTGCGCCTGGTCGTGGCCGCCCTATGAGACCTTCATCGCCGCCTCGGACTCGACCATGTACGTCGACGCCGGCGTCCACCTGGCGGCGACGGGGGCGTTCGCGGTGCCGGACCGCGTCGGGCGCGATCTGCCGCCCGATCTGGCGCAGGCGCTCTTCAGGAGCGTCGGCGACTTCGACCGCGGGCCCTACATCCGGCTCGCGGGCGGGCTCCTGAAGGAGCGCCGCGAGGCGGCGATGGCGATGCCGGCCTTCTTCCCGCTGCTCTCGAGCTTGGCCGGGGTCCTGGCCGCGATCGGGGGGCCGGCGTGGGCGCCGGTGATCGCGCCGCTTGCGAGCGGGCTCGGGACGTGGGCGCTGACGCTGCTCGCCGGCGAGATGCTGGGCGCCGCGGCGGCGATTCCGACCGCGATCTTCTTCCTCGGCAATTTCGCTGTCTGGTGGTTCGGGCGCTTCCCGATGCCGGAGACGCTCACGGTCGCCTTCGTCTGGGGCGGGCTCGTCTTCCTCGGCCGCGGCGCACCTCTCGCCGCCGGCGCCATGCTCGGGCTCGGCGGCGTCGCGCGCGCCGAGACGTTGCTGTTCGCCGCCGCGGCGCTCGTCTGGTGGGCGCTCACGAGCCGGGTGTCCGGCCGCGAGCTGGCGTTGCTTGTCGCCGGCGCCGCGAGCGCGGGCGCGCTGGCGGCGGTCGGCCTCTTCGGCGCTCCGAGCCATCACGCCGCCTACCTCGGGAACGACTTGATGATGTGGCGGGCGCGGATGGTCTTCACGATGCTGCCGGCGCTCGGCGACGGCCGCATCCTGGCGCTGCTCGTCCTCGCACCGGTCGTGCCGGCGCTGGTCGCGCTCGGCGCTGCCTGGCGGGGAGCTCCGGTCGGACGCACGACGCTGCGCTTCCTCGCCGCCGGCGCCACCGTCGGCCTCGTCTGGCTCTACCTGCGGATCGGCGGCCGCAGGGACATCGTGCGCCACCTCGGCTGGCTCGCGGGATCGATGTCGCCGCTCGGCCTGGCGCTCGGTGCCGCTGGTCTCGCCGGCGCCTGGTGGAAGGGCGGGCGCGTGGTGCGACTCGCGGTGCTGCTGGTGGCGCTGGTTGCTCTCGTGTTCGTGCCGACGCCGCGCGTCGCCGACTATCAACCGTGGTCGATGCGCCGCTACCTGCCGATCGTGCTCCCGGGTCTGGCGTTGTTCGCGGGGGCCGCGATCGCCGAGCTCTGGCGCTCGCGGCGGCGGCCGTGGCGCGCCGTCGCGTTGGTTCTGATGGCGGTCTGCTGCGCCTGGCAGGTGCGGCCGATCCTGGCGCTACGGCCGGCGCCCTACTACTCGGGGAGCCTGGACACGGTCGCGAGGATCGCCGAGCGCCTTCCTGCGGACGCGGTCGTGGTCGTCGACGGCGGCTTCGCCGATCTCCAGATCCAGGTGGCGCTCTGGCTCGTTTACGGCCGCGAGACCATCATGGCGACCGGGGGCGGTCCGGCATGGCGCGCTCTGCTGGCGCACCTGGTGCGGGGCGCACGGCCGATCTACTGGATCCAGAACCGCTACGCGCCCGCCCCGGCGGCGCCGGGGATCGTGTTCACCCCCGTCGCTACGGCCGGCGAGCCGGCGATCGATCTCCCGGATTCACCGCCGGACGCGCCTCCGGCGGCGGTGATGCGCAAGCTGCTGACGCTCGGGGTCTACGGCGTCGGTGCCGGCGTCACCGGCACCCAGTCCGGATACTGAGCTTTCAGCGCCTCGATCTCCTTCTCGTCCGCCTGCATCCGGTAAGCGTAGTCGACGGGGTGGTGAACGAGGAGGCCGAGCTGCATGACCGCCGTTTCGCCGGCGGCGTCCTTGGCATGGACCACGACTTCGATGTTTCCGGTCTTGTCGAAGCGGTGCTTGATCATCTCCCCAGATCCCTCGGGGGAGCCGTCACCGAAGTCCCAGGTGAAGGTGAAAGGCGGCGTTCCGTTCAGGGCCTTGGCCTTGAAGGTGACGACATTGCCGCGCGGCATGTAGAAGGCGGTGGCGCCGACGTCGATCTCGAAGTCGGTCCCGAGCGCCGCTTCCTCGAAGCCCCAATCGAAGTCGGCGCTGTCGGAGAAGTCGTTCATGTCCACCGCCGCGCCGGGCTCGGGCGAGGCTTGCGGACTCGCGGGCGGGGCTGCGGCCGCTGCCGTGGCCACAGCGGCGGCCGGCGTGGTCGTAGCTGTCGGCGCCGGCGTCGCGCGTTCGCTCGGCGAACAGCTCGAGCTCGCGAGCGCGATCACGAAGAGAGCGCCGAAAACAAAGCCATCCGCCCGTGGACGGGGCGGATGGCTCTGGTGGGACAACCGGAAAGAAGCGATCAAACGCTGCGTGCTACGGGAGGAAAGCGCCGAGGTTCGCAAAAGCGTTGTTGTTCGGATCCAGCACGAGGACCTTTACGACCTCGATCGTGGTGCAGGCCGGAAGCGCCGGCTGACTGAGGGCGTTCAGGATCACGGTCGCGGAGGTCTTCTTGGAGACCTTGCCGCCCGTAGCGGTGATCCCGAAAGTCGTCGGGAAGTCGATGACCGTCATCGGGCCGAGCGCGTGTTGAGCGCGGTCGATGAGCGTCGCGCGCGCCACCGTCGCCACCTGGCCGTTCGCTCCCGTCGCCGGGCCGGTGTTGTCCTCGATGCCCGCCATCTTGATGGAGATGTAGAGATCCGAGGCGGTCGGATCGGTGTTGAGCGGGCCCCCTACCTTGTTCTTGCCCGCCTTGAACGTGATGTCGCCCTTGCCCTTCGCGCCCCAGGTCCAGCCGAGAGCCGGTGAGCCGTTGGCCTCGTGGAACGTCTCGGCCGGGTAGCAGGTCGGGACGGTGCCGGTTTCCGTGGTCGCGTTCGGAATGTGGCCGCCCGGGTTGTTGCAGGAGACGAACGCCTGCACGAGACTGGCCTTGATCTGCTTCGCGCTTGCGGGGTGTGCGTAATTGACCGCACACGGCGCGGCAGCAGCACCGGCGATGCCGGCTGTACCGAGTGCCAGCGCCGCAGCGCCGGCTACGAGAACGAGCTTCTTCATGGTTACCCTCCTTCGTCGGGTTGGTTGGGGATGGCGGAGCGCGGTACGAGCCGGTGCGGTCCACGTCTCACCGAAATACTCGTGATTGCTCTTGACCATCAGGGTGGATCCTAAACGAACGGCACTCTGGTTCTTCATTCAGGTCGCGCTTGAGACATATAGGAGCCCCGTCGGACGCTTGTCAAGGAAAATAATCGTCACGAACGCCAATGAAGCTCAGAGTTTTCCTGCACTTGTGCGAGATCATGGCAGTTGCGCATGCGTCTTGCGCAGCGACTCGCGCTGGAGTCGTGCGCGCCTACGACACTGTCTCCGATCCTCAACGCTCGCCGCGACATTTCCCGTTCTTTGGCGCGTGCACTGCAAATCGTGGACCGCGGGTCACGATCTCAGGTCGGGCGATTTTTGCCGGATTATCTCGTTGCAGAGGTGCCGACGCCGGGCGCGAGTGTCGACGGATCGTTCATTCGTACGCTTTTGTGACGGCTTTTCGGCGTCGCATGTCATTCGATTTGCCCGCCGCGAGAGCGCCTCGCTATAGCATCGGTTCCCGGGATGTGGCTGCGGTGGAGCGTACTCGCCTTCGTCATCCTGTGCCGTAGCAGCGCGGCCGCCGTCATGCTCGACGATCTCCCTCCCGGCGCTGCCTACGTCGTCGCGGCCGTCCGCATCGAAGGCGCCGCCGGCGTGTCGGCGGCGAAGCTCCGGTCGGTCATGCAGACGCGGGTGCCGCCGTGGTACGCGCCCTGGAAACGCTGGCTCGAGCCGCCGATCTTCGAGCCCCACCTGCTGCGCGGCGATCTCGAGCGGCTGCGGGCGTGGCTGCGCGAGTCGGGTCGGTACGAAGCAACCGTCGACTACGATCTGCTGCCCGACGGCGATCGCGTGACCGTGGTCATCGTGGTCCGCGAAGGCGCCGTAGTCGCCGTGGGGAGCGTCATCGTCGAGCCCGTCGACTTCGCGCCGACAGCGGCCGAGCGCGCCGCGCTCCGCGCCGAGGTGCCGCTCGCTCTCGGCGCCCCCTTCGTACAAGCCGACTACGACGCCGGGCGCGACCGTCTCCAGCGCTGGCTCGAGCGCCGCGGCTTCGCGTACGCGCGGGTGGAGAAATCGGCGCTCGTCGACACCGCGACCCACGAGGCCGCGATCCGCTATCGCCTGACCCGCGGCGGCCCCGCCGTCTTCGGGATCACGTTCGTCACCGGAACCAACCAGGTCGCGATGCGCCTGGTGCGCCGCGAGATCGCCTACCGGCAAGGCGATCGCTACGATCCCGCCAAGCTCGACGAGACCCAGGCGCGGATCTTCGGTCTGCGCCTCTTTCGCTCGGTGCTCGTCCGGCCGCGCAACCTCGACGAGCATAGCGGCACGGTCGACATCGCCGTCAGCGTCGTCGAAGGGCCGCCGCGCGAGATCGTGGCCGGCATCGGCTACGGGCTCGAAGACGGGGTGCGCGGCCAGCTCCGCTGGCAGCACAACGATTTCTTCGGCGGCGGCCGCCAGCTCGGCTTCCGGCTCAAGGGATCGGAGATCGAGCAAGCCGTAGAAGGAGAGTTCCGTCAGCCCTACTTCCTGCACCCGCAGCAGACGCTCATAGCGCCGCTCACGCAGCTCCGCGACGACGAGCCGGGCTTCACGGTGGCGCGGATCCGTTTCGCGCCGCGGGTGGAGCGCAAGCTCATGCCGCAGCTCACCGTCGCCGCCGGCTACGGCATCGAGTACGACGATCTCAGCAACGTGCCGAGCGCCACCGTCGCGCGCTTCGCGGGCGGGCGCGACGCCTACGTCGCCCGCGGCATCGTCTCGAGCCTCCGCGCCGTGATCGAGCGCAACACCACCGTCGACCTCCTCGATCCGCGCCAGGGCAGCGTGCTCAATCTCGCGCTCGAGCAGGCGGGAGGGCCGTGGCAGGGCGCGTACAGTTTCTACACCGCGGTGCTCGACGCCAAGAAGTACGCTCCCCTGCCCGGCAACCGCGTGCTCGCCGGCCGCATCCGCCTCGGCGTCGGCGACGGCTTCGGGCAGAGCCGCGACCTGCCGATGTTCCGCCGCTTCTTCGCCGGCGGCATCAACAGCACGCGCGGTTACGCGCGCAGCATGCTCGGGCCGCTCAACGGCGGCGGCAATCCGGTCGGCGGCCGCAGCCTGCTCGAGGCCAGCATCGAGCTCCGCACTCCCATCTACGGCGCTTTCGGCGGCGTCGCCTTTTTCGATGCCGGCGAGGTGCGGCGCCAGGCGGTGAGCTGGACGCTCGGCGACCTGAAGCTCGGGACGGGAATCGGCGTGCGCTACCACACGCTCGTCGGCCCGCTGCGCGTCGACTTCGGGGTGCCGCTGGATCCGCCGCGACACGAGCCGCGCTGGCAGATCCACTTCAGCATCGGGCAGGCGTTCTGACGATGGCGATCGGGGTGCGGCGCTGGGCTCGGATCGTCCTCGTCCTCGGCGTCGGCGCCGGTGCGATGCTGGCGGTGCTGGCGGCGTTGTCGCAGACCGCGTCCTTCCGCGATCGGCTGCGCCGCGTCGTCCTCGCGCGGGTGAACGCGGAGTTGAACGGGCGCCTGACGATCGGCGCGCTCGACGGCGGTCTCCTCGCCGGCATGGTCATCCGCGATCTGCGGCTGGTGCACGAGGGCCGGCGCGTGCTCGCGGTGCGCCGCCTCGCGGCGACGTACGATCTCCTGGCGTTCGTGCGCGGCCGGGGCTTGCGGATCACGTCGCTCGTGGCCGATGGCGTTGCACTGGCACTCGTCGCCGACGAGCGCGGCTGGAACATCGAGCGCCTGTTGGCGGCGCCGCACGGCGAGCCGTCGACGCTCGTCGTCGACATCGACGCCGTGCGCGTGACCGCCGGCGCGCTGCGCGTCGAGCGGCCGGGGCGCGGCGCGCGCCTGCGCGACGTCACCTTCGCCGGCGCGGCGCACGCCGGCCCTCACGCGGCGAGGATCGCGATCGACGCGCTCGCCTTTCGCGAGCTGGGGAGCGGCGTTCGCGTCGACGAGGCGAGCGGCCGGATCGCCGAAGAGGGCGGCGAGTGGACGCTTGCGGACCTGCGCCTCCGGACTGCCGGATCGGCGCTCGCCGCCGACGGCCGGCTTGGTTCCGTCGTGCAGGGCACGCTGCGCGTCGAGCGTCTCGCGGCGGCGGACGCGCGGGCGCTCCTGCGCAGCCCGCGCTCGCGTGCCGACTGGCGCGGCGAGGTGCACGCGGCGGGGCGGCGCGACGCCGTCGCCGTCGGCGGCACGTTCGCCGCCGAGGTTGCCGCCGCCGATGGTCGGCGTGCAGCCGGGAGTTTCGCCGTCGAGGGCACTCTCGATCTCGATTCGGCGGCGCCCGCCGGTTCGGTGCGGGCGGAGCTCGCGCACGTCGATCTCGCCGGGCTCGCCGGCGAGTCGCTGCCGACGACGGATCTCTCCGGTGGCGTCACGGTGACGGTGGCGCCGGGGGCGGCGGACGTCGTCGACGTCGGGCTCGATCTCGGGGCGTCGCGCCTGGGCGCGCTCGCACTCGCGACCGCGACCGGCACGGCGCGCGTCGCCGCCGATGGCCTGCGCTTCGCGGTGACGGCGGCTAGCGCCGCCGGCAGCGCGCGGGCGAGCGGCGAGCTGGCCTGGAATCCGCCGCGCTTCGCGGTCGACCTCGCCGCCTCCGATCTCGACCTCGGCGCGGTGCTCGAGCGCCGCGAGCTCGCCGGCCGCGTGAACGGGAGCGCGCGCCTCGCCGGCACCGGGCTCAGACTCGCGAAGATGCGCGCCGACGCCGCACTGGCGCTGACGCCGAGCCGGATCGGCGGCGTCGCGGTCGCAGGCGCTGACGTCGCTCTCGGTATCGACGCCGGACGCGTCGGGATCGAGCGGCTCGACGTCGCCGCCGACATCGGAACGTTCACGGCCGCGGGCGCTGCGGTAGTCGAGGGCGGGCTCGCCGCCGCGACCGGCGAGGTGCGGGCGGAGGCGCGGATCACCGATCTGGCGCCGCTCGCGACGCTCCTCGGACGGCCGGGCCTGCACGGCGCCGCGACCGTCAACGCCGCCGTGCGCGGCAGCGGCGCCGCCTTCGACGCCGACGTCGGACTCGTCGGCAAGGACGTCGCCGGGGCGGGGTGGCGGATCGCAGGGCTCGACGCGACGCTCAGCGGCCGCGGGTGCGGCAGCGGCGCCGCCGCCGTTGCCGTGCGCGGAACGGCGCGCGCGCTCGAGATCGGCGGCCGGCGGATGAGCGAGCTCGACCTCGACGCCGGCGGCCGGGGCACGCTCGCCGACTTCCGCGGCGAGATCGCCCTGCGCGGCCACGAGCCCGGTGGCGCCGCGCCCGAGCTCCGCGCCGAGGTCGCGCGCCGCGGCGGCACGACACGCGCGACGCTCGCGACCTTGCGCTTCACGTACGGCGACACCGTCTGGGCGGCGGTCGGGGCGCCTACCTTCGAGCTCCGCGACGAGCGGCTCACCATCGCCGACCTCGTGGTGCGCTCGCGTGACGGCACCCTGCGCGCCGGCGGCGTGCTCGCCGCCGCGGGGAGTGACCTCGAGGTCGGCGTCGAGGGTTTCGAGCTCGGCGCGCTCGTCGGGCTCGTGCCCGCCGGCGTACGCGGACGCCTCGCCGGCCGCGCCCACCTCGGCGGCACGTTCGCGGCGCCGCGCGTCGACGCCGATGCCGTCGTCGCCGCGCCGACGCTCGGCGGCACGCGCTACGACGAGCTGCGCGCGCGGCTGGTGGTCGCCGCCGGCCGCGGCGAGCTGCATGCCCGACTCGCGCAGGCAGCGCAGGCACTGGTGGTCGATGCCGCAGCGCCGCTGACACCGGCGGCGCCGCCGTTCGACTTCCGCCTCGGTGAGCCGGAGGTGCGGGTGCGCGCCGACGGGATCGACCTCGCGTTCGTCGACGTGCTGTGGCCCGGTCTCGTCGCCAAGGTCGGCGGCACGCTGGCCGCCGACGTGCGCGTCGCCGGGCCGATCGCGGCGCCGGCGGCGCACGGTACGATCGCGCTCAGCGGCGGCCGCGCCTATCTAGTGCCGCTCGGCGTCACCTACGACGCCGTCGACGCGATCGTGCGTCTGGAGGGGCGCGTCGCCTCGATCGATCGCCTCGCGATCAGGAGCGGTAAGGGTAGCGTCACGGGCGGCGGTACGGCGCGCTTCGAAGGCGAAGGCGCCACCATGGACGCGCGCTTCGAGGCCAAGCAGTTCCCGCTTTTCGCCAACGAGTACGGACACGGCGTGGCGAGCGGCTGGCTCTGGATCTCGGGTACGACGGCGGCGCCGGTGCTCGAGGGCGCGCTCGAAACCGACGGGCTCGTGCTCCGAGCTCCGGAAACGCTGCCCGACACCGTCCGGCCTCTCGACCCGACGATCGTCGTCGTCGGCCCCGGAGCGCCGGCGCCGTCCCCGGCCGCTAGCGCGCCGCCGCCGCCGCGGGTGCCGTCGCTCTTCGAGCGTGCGGCCGTGACGGTGCAGCTCGCCGTGCCGCGCGACGCCTGGGTGCGCCGCTCCGACGCCAACGTCGAGCTCGAGGGATGGATCACCGCCTGGAAGAAGCCCGGCGAGGAGCTGCACCTCGCCGGCGACATCCGCGGCGTCCGGGGCTGGTACGCCTTCCAGGGCAAGAAGTTCGCTCTCGAGGAGGGGAGCGTGCGCTTCAGCGGTCAAGGCTTCGATCCGGTGCTCGACATCACCGCGACGCACGCGGCGGGCGAGTATCTCGTGCGCCTCAAGGTCGGCGGCACGATCACGAAGCCGACGCTCGCGCTCGAGAGCGAGCCGGCGCTCGATCAGGCCGACGTGCTCTCCGTCCTGCTCTTCGGCGCCCCGGCTGCCCAGCTCAGCCATTCGCAGTCGGTGGGATTGCGCGAGCGGGCGCTCGGCATCGCGGGCGGCTACGTGGCGTCGGAGCTCAGGGAGTCGGTCGCCAATGCCCTCGGCGTCGACGATCTCCAGTTCGACACCGGCCCGACCGGGCTGCAGGACGCGCGCGTTTCGGTCGGCAAGTACGTCGCCGACGACATCTTCGTGAGCCTTGCCCACCGCTTCGGGCAGAGCGTCGAGGAGGTGAGGATCGAGTACGTGATCCGCCCCGGGTGGAGCCTGGAGACATCGACGGATACGCTCGGGCGGAGCGCCGTCGATCTGCTGTGGAAGCGCCGCTACTGACGGCCCCGCTGCTCGACACCCGGCCCGATACCCGTCATAACGCCGGAACGATGGCGACCCGATCTCCCGCCAAGAAGACGACCGCAAGCGCGAAGAAGACCGCACCGCGCAAGGCGGCGGCGCCGCGTCCGCGCAAGGCGCCGGCCGCGAAGACCACCAGGACCGCGCCGGCCGCGGCCGCCGTGAGCGGGCCTCGCCGCGCCGTGTTCATCGACGTCGAGAACACCAGCAGCGAGCAGGATCTCGTGCGGGTGCTGGACGAGCTGGCGCTCGATCTCAGCGCCGGCAATACCGAGATCACCGCGATCGGCAACTGGCGCGTGATCGGCCAGCAGCTCGGACGCTCGCTCGCGCAGCGCGGCGCGCACCTCGTGCACAGCGCGCCAAGAAACGATCTCAAACCCACCGGTGCCAGGGAAAAACGGAGGAGAAGCAACAAGAAACCGATCATCATATTTATAACGTTTTGCAAAACCAGTTGCAATGCTGCCACCACTTCCAATAGTACCAACTGCTCCTCTGGTTTTCTGAATAATTCCACCGACCAGATTTATATTTCCTCTAAATTTTTTACCACCGATCGGAGAATTACTATTATAGTTTTGAACACTGAAACCACCTTTTTCGCAATAGATTGACGCCTGGATGTTTATATCACTGCTGTTTGGTTTATTATCAGCTATAATTACATTATTTTCAGCACAAATACCAAGCAAATCTGTAGAATTAGGATTCTGTTTTGGATCTTTATTATAAACCAAGTCATCATCTAAATAAATTGTCCCCTTACTGCTTCCTGTAGATAGCGTACTATTACAAGCTACAGTGTATTGTCCCTTTACAGTTCCTTTAATACGAACAATAGAGTTTTTAGCAAATATCATTCCGTTATTTGCTGCTGTCGGAAGATATACAGTTGTGTAAGAAGCACTGTAGGAGTACTTATATTTTAATGAATCGTTAACAAAATATAAATAAACTGTATCTTTACCTGAAAACTTTAATCCATCTTCATCTGCAAAGGCTTCCAGCTCATCAACAGCATCTTTTGGT
>JAANMT010002718.1_pt1 | contig 14008 bp, 8 predicted proteins | sample 7279711 | NCBI WGS metagenome assembly JAANMT01 (sample SAMN14094538, study PRJNA606508) | bioreactor metagenome | isolation source: A lab-scale SPAN reactor treating ammonium-rich wastewater day 1 | place: Ireland: Galway | collected 2017-01-16 | reverse complement strand
GCCCGTTTCGCTTCCGGAGACAATCCCACGACAATCTGGTAGGACTCCAGGTGCGGCACGCTGTCCAAGGGGCGCGAAGTAGCGCTCGAAATATCAAGGCCTTTCTCCTTCAGGAACGCGACGGTCGCCGGGTCCAGGGGCTTCGGATCAAGCCCCGCACTGTTGAAAAGAAATTTGGGCTGATTGAGCGCATCGGCGATGGCTTGGGCCATCTGACTACGACAAGCGTTGTGGTCATCAACGAACAGCACGCGCCAGGTTTCGCCGGCGGCGTGCTTCTGATACTCGCCGGTGATCAGGTAGAGGGTTTCTTCGCAAATGTTCTTGGCTTGATCTGAGGCGCGCTCGAATCGGCGGGCAATGGTCATGAGGGGCGTCAGTGCTTCCAGGGGAATCTTGTTTTCCTGGCGCAACCGGACCAGTTCGGCGTTGAGATTATCTCGCAGGTTGTCCACCTCCTCTTCCACATGCACCACGCGGCGGGCGAGTTCCGCGTCCTCGCTGAGGTAAGCCCGGACGGCGTCATGAAACATCGGAATGGCCAGGCCCGCGATTTCCCGGTAACGCTCCAGCGGGATGGAACAAGAAGTCCCGGCCAGCTTCAGAATCTGCCGCGCGATGCTCTCGGCGTAATCGCCGATGCGCTCAATTTCCTGGTTGATCTTGATGGTGACGTAGGCGAAGCGCAGTTGCCGGGCGACGGGTTGCTGGCGCACGAGAAACTCCAGACAGAGCCGGTCAATCTCCTGTTCCAACGCGTCAATCCGCTGGTCGCGCAGGATAATTGAATAGGCCAACTGGCGCTTGCCCTCGACCAGGGCGCGCAAACTCGCTGCCAACGCGCTCTCGGCCAGTTTCGCCATCTCCGTCACCTTGATGCGAATCCGATCCGTATCTCGTCGGAGCGTTTCTTCGAGCTGCGATGCCATAATGCGGAATCACCTTAATGGGCGGGCGGAGAACGGCTCAAGAGGATTCAACCGCAGTTACGTTACAATTGTGTGACAAGAATCTTGTGCCTCCTTTTGCGGTGTGAGGCGCCCGGCTTCTGCCGCCCGGCACCAGAAGACATCGTCAGCACGCTTGTCAATTTGCAGGCCACTTGCAGAGCAGGATTTGCCAGCCTGTGTTTCCTGTCTGGGCAGACCCAAGCTGCTGTTCGCTAACGCCCGCTAAATGTTCGCAAAACATCTTTCAGCGGCTCGAATGTCATCCAATCGTAACATTGCTGCAACGTGACCGTCACCGGTGTCTGGAATATTGCACTGCATACAAATGGAAAGACTCGCTATGACGATGCTGAAAGAGCGTGTGCCACGCCCGGAGACGGGCATGGCGGATTTGCGGCAGGCGGTGGGTGAACGGACCTTGATCGCCTGGTCGCTGGATGCGGTACAACTACTGAGGGACCGCTTGCCGGGTCTGTCCGGTGCGGCAATCGAGGAAGGTAGCCCGCGGATGATGCTGACTCTGCTGACCTACTGTTACGCGGCGGAGATTTATGGTTCAGAGGACATCGAATGGGCCTGCCGACATGATGCGGCGGTGAGCTACCTTTGCGGCAACGCGGCCCCGGATCGGGAAACTCTCTGCCGCTTTCGCCGGATCAACCGTCCGTGGATTGAAGCCTGCCTGATGTGGGTTCATGCCCGAAGGGAAGCCGGGGATTCCACCCTAACTGAGGCCGCCGCTTCACCGCTCGCCAGCTTGACCCCGCAGGCGTATGCGGAACTCGCGGTCCTGGCGCATCGCAAACTGGAAAAGGCAATCCTGATTGATACAGCGACCAGCGATTGAACCATCCAGCCTGTTCAATGCAACTGCCGCGGGAGGATTATCTCCGTCTCGAGTTCCTGTGCCGTGGGCACATTTCATGATTCCGCATTCATCGTTGATGCCTTGCTGCTGAAACACCGCGCGCGGAGAGAGCCGCCTGCGCGGGCGTGACCTTGGGCGGAATCAGGTGCGCCTTCACCGCGTCTGCGTGGATGCGATGATTCAGCTTCGACAACGTGCGGTTGCGATTCCACGCGAGCGACAGTTGGCGGTAACACAGATGGCCCAGTGGATCACTTCCAGCGCCACTCTACCTGCCGCGGGGGGGGGGTGTTCCATCAAACATTCTTCGACATGATGTGCTGAACTGCGCGTGAAGACGCCCAGTTGTTACTCGCAATCAGTGATTCCACTGGCCTTGAAAACTATGTCGAAATATTTTCACGCGGACAGATAGAGACTTGCTTCCAGAAGCGATGGATCGTCACCCTCTTGAATTCATGTACCTTGGCCCAAGAAACGGTGGACTCCCAATGTCCATACATGGCGTTGACTGGAGCACGCTCGGGCTGGAGGTGGGAATGGGGAGATGGGCGATCGCGCGTGCGGAGCGTCAAAGTTATGCGTTGTTGAATCCGCCCGGAGCAGGTTCAGAAAGCCGCCCGTTGAAATCTTCGCTGCCGTTACCACGAAACATACCACAAAACAAGACTTGTCAGTCTTTGGTCACTTGCAGAACATTCGCGCCAATGAATTCGAGGGCAGACTCACCCCCGGGGCGATGACGGATCATCAAACACTGGTTGTCAACCGCTCTGATTCGAGAGTGGTGAATGAGTTCGACCGGCGCACACGCGAGTGCAGGGTCAGTCGGGAGTTCTTCCTTTCAAGTTGTTGATTAACCCAATCCCTACATGAATAACTACATCAGCGAAGTTCTGGACGTGGTGGCGCGGCGCAATGCCGGCGAACCCGAATTCCTGCAAGCCGCGCGGGAAGTACTCGAAAGTCTCGGCCCGGTCGTCGAACGACATCGCAAATATCGCGACGCGCGCATCCTGGAACGGATTGTCGAACCGGAACGACAGATCGTGTTCCGCGTGGCCTGGCAGGATGACGCGGGCCGGATGCAGGTCAACCGCGGCTTTCGTGTGCAATTCAACAGCGCCATTGGCCCGTTCAAGGGCGGATTGCGTTTTCATCCCAGTGTCAACCTCGGCATCCTCAAGTTCCTCGGCTTCGAGCAGATTTTCAAAAATGCCCTCACCACGCTCCCGATGGGCGGTGGCAAGGGCGGCTCCGACTTCGACCCGAAAGGCAAGTCGGACAACGAAGTCATGCGCTTCTGCCAGAGTTTCATGACGGAGTTATTCCGCCACATCGGCGCGGATGCCGACGTGCCTGCGGGCGACATTGGCGTGGGTGGACGCGAGATTGGTTTTCTGTTCGGCCAATACAAGCGGCTCACGGGCGAATTCACCGGGGTGCTGACCGGGAAGGGGCTCAACTGGGGCGGCTCGCTCATTCGGCCGGAGGCGACCGGTTACGGGGCGGTTTATTTCGCGGAGGAAATGCTCAAGACGCGCGGCGATTCGCTCGCGGGCAAGGTCTGCACCGTATCGGGTTCGGGCAACGTTGCCCAATACACCATTGAGAAACTCCTGCAATGCGGCGCCAAACCGGTCACGCTGTCGGATTCCGACGGTAGCATCCACGACCCTGCCGGGTTCAACGCTGAAAAGCTCGCCTGGGTGATGGACCTCAAGAATGTGCGCCGCGGTCGCATCAAGGAGTATGCGCAGAAGTTCGGCGCGACCTACGTTCCGGGTGAACGGCCCTGGTCGGTACCCTGCGATTGCGCCTTTCCCAGCGCCACGCAAAACGAGATCACTGGCGAGGACGCCACGACCCTGCTGAAGAACGGCTGCAAGCTGGTTTCCGAAGGCGCGAACATGCCGTCGGCGCCCGAGGCGATTGAAGCATATCTGCAAGCCGGCATTCTTTACGGCCCCGGCAAGGCGGCGAACGCCGGTGGTGTGGCCACCTCGGGCCTCGAGATGGCGCAGAATTCCATGAGGCTGAATTGGCACCGTGAGGAAGTGGATCAACGTCTGCATCGCATCATGGTGGACATTCATCGCAACTGCCAAACGACCGCCGAGGAATACGGCGTGCCAGGCAATTACGTCGTCGGCGCCAACATTGCCGGCTTCGTCAAGGTGGCCGATGCCATGCTGGACCAAGGGCTGGTCTGACCGAGCAACCCGCGTTTACGCGCGCCTCATGACTGCTCCTCGCCAACCCTTCGCCACGACCGGATTGCCCGGCTTGGATGCGGTGTTGAGCGGGATCGAACCCGGCGACAACATCGTCTGGGAGGTGGATGCCATCGCTGATTATCAGGCGCTGGTTGTTCCCTACGCCGCCGCGGCAAATGCGGCGCAGCGGCACCTGGTGTACTTCCGCTTTGCCGATCACGCCGAGTTGCTGTCACCGGAGTCTGGCGCCGAGCGGCATGAATTGGACCCCGCCCGCGGTTTCGAGGCCTTCGTGCGCGGCATCCATTCGGTGATCGAAGAAGCGGGTCGCGGCACCCTTTACGTCTTCGACTGCCTTTCGCACCTGGGGGCGACCTGGTGCTCCGACCAGAGCCTGGGCAATTTCTTTCTGCTCACCTGTCCGCGCCTGTGGGATTTGGAAACCGTGACCTACTTTGGCCTCTACCGCGACCGCCATTCGGCTTATGCGCTGGAGCCAATCCGCAGCACGACGCAGTTCATGCTGGATGTGTTCCAGTTGGACAGCCGCCTCTACATCCGGCCGGTCAAAGTCCAGCATCGTTCCCGCGATGTGATGAACACGCTGCACGTGCGCAACGGCGAGGTCTTCCTCCCGGTGAAGGAAAGCGCCGTGCTCGCCCCCATCCTCTCGCACACCCAGTGGCCGCGGCTGCAGAGCGACCGCCGCGTCGGCTACTGGCGACGGCTGTTTCGCGATGCGGAGATCGTGGCCGAGGAAAGCCGCGAGGGTCAGTGCCCGCCCGAGCGACGCGCGGAAATGCTGCGCCGGGTGCGCTGGGCATTTCGCGTGCAACGCTCGGGCATCGCACCGCTCGTTGAGAAGTTCCTCACGCTGGAGGATTTTCTCGCCATCCGCGACCGCATGATCGGGATTGGTTCCGTCGGCGGAAAAACGCTGGGGATGCTGGTGGCGCGCGCCATCTTGCGCGAACGGGACCCCGAATTGTCTTCCCGCCTCGAAGTGCATGATTCCTTCTTCGTCGGCGCCGAAGTGTTCATTTCCTTTCTCGTGGAAAACCAGGTGTGGTGGCTGCGCGAACAACAAAAGAAACCGGAGTCATTCCTTCAGGGGCTGGAGGAGGGACGCAAACGGATTCTGGAGGGCCAGTTCCCGGACGTCATCCTCGATCAATTCCAGGGCATGCTCGATTATTTTGGCGAATCGCCTTACATCGTGCGTTCGAGTTCAATTCTCGAAGACGCGCGGGGCAATGCGTTTTCCGGCAAGTATGAAAGCGTGTTCGTGGCCAATCGCGGCTCGCGGGAGAAACGCAAGCAAGCTCTGCTGGAGGCTGTCCGGCAGGTCTATGCCAGCGTTCTGGACGAAGAAGCGCTGCTCTATCGCAAGCGCCGCGGCTTGCTCGAGAGCGAGGAACGGATGGCGTTGCTCATCATGCGGGTGTCAGGGGCGCCGCACGGCCAGTTCTATTATCCGCAGGCGGCCGGCGTGGGTCTCTCGTTCAATCCCTACGTCTGGCACAAGGACATAGATCCCCAGGCAGGCGTCGTGCGGCTGGTCTTCGGCCTCGGCACCCGTGCCGTGGACCGCAGCGATGACGATTACACCCGGCTCGTCGCCCTCAACGCACCCGAACGCCGGCCCGAGGCGGACTTTGACGATGTGTGCGAACACTCCCAGCGACGCATGGATTGTCTTGATCTGCGGGAGGGCAAATTCGTCTCGCTGCCGTTTCAGGAAGTGATCGCCCAGGGAGCCGAGTTTCCGCTGGACCTGTACCTGACTCGCACCGCGGAAAACTTTCCCTTGATCACCTTCGATCGGCTGCTGACAGAAACTCCAGTGGCCGGGGACCTGCGCCGGATGCTGGAACTGCTCGAATCGGCTTACGATCACCCGGTGGACATCGAGTTCACCGTGAACTTTCTGCCCGATGGGTCCTACCGTATCCATCTGCTCCAGTGCCGGACTTTCCAGATTCGCCGCGAGATTGCGGGCATGTCGCCCGCTGTGCCAGCCTCCCAAGCCACGCTGCTCGACGCGCACGGCGCGGTCATTGGCGTGTCGCGCGAACAACCGCTCCGTCGCATCGTTTACATCGTCACGGAAAAATACGCCCAACTGCCCGAGCAGGGACGGCACGCCGTGGCGCGGTTGATTGGCCAGCTCAACCGCCTGCATCCCGCCGATGATCGCGGCCTCATGTTGATCGGTCCGGGCCGTTGGGGAACGCACAGCGCGTCGCTCGGCATTCCCGTGTCGTTCACCGAGATCAGCCGCGCTTCCGTGGTGTGCGAGGTGGTGGCCATGCATGATTCCCTGGTCCCGGATGTCTCGCTGGGCACCCATTTCTTCAACGATCTGGTCGAACACGACATGCTCTACGTGGCGTATTTTCCCCGGAAAACCGGCAACCAGATTGACGATGCCTGGTTCCGCAACGCCCCCAATCGCTTGTTTGAATTGGTGCCGGGCGCAACCGCATTGGCGGAGGTCGTGCGCGTCATAGACTGCGCTGACGCCGGCCAAACCGTCTGGCTGCGCGCTGACACCACCGAGCAACGGGCGCTGGTGTTCATGCGTTGAACTGAGGCGGTAACCACAGGCGCGCGGCTCTGTGAGCTGCAGCAAGACGACAAGCAATGGCTGGTTGATTGCCGTTCCACAGCCTGGCCAAATTACGGCTGGCCAATCCCTCTTCCACACGGGTATGCTCCCCACCAGCAACCTCCTACGTTACATGAGCGCCGCGCCTCCAACCCGGCCCAGTCTGTTGTTGCGCCTGCGCGACGTGGGCGACGCAGATGCGTGGAGTGAATTCGTACGGCTTTACACCCCGTTGGTTTTCGGTCATTGCCAGCGCCACGGGCTCCAGGACACGGATGCCGCCGATGTCGCCCAGGAAGTCATGCGCGTAGCGGCTGGCGCGATGCCGGAGTTTCAGTATGACGCGCAACGCGGAAAGTTCCGGGGTTGGCTGCTACAAACCACTCGACACCGCCTTCACAAATTCTTCGCCCGGCAACAGCGTGTGCCGCAAGCGGCCAGCGAAACCACCATTGAGCGGATGCTCGACGGCGAACCGGGTGGCGATGAGTTGACCCGCTGGGAGGAGGATTACCGCCAGCACCTGTTCGATTGGGCGGCGGAAAAGGCGCGGACGGAATTTCAGGCCACGACTTGGGACGCGTTTTGGAAAACGTCCGTGGACGCAGTTTCCGTGAAAGAAGTGGCCGGCCAGTTGGGAATCTCCATTGGGGCCGTCTATATCGCTCGCAGCCGGGTTATCGCCCGGTTGCGGGAGCTGATTGAAACCGTTAGCGATGAACCGGTCACGACTTTGGAAACATAAACTGAATGTCCGCAACCTGCCCAGCCACCGAACAACTGGCTGCCGCCTTGCAGGGAAAGCAATCTTCCCCTGCCGAGGCGGAGCTGGCCGCGCATTTGGCTGAGTGTTCTGCTTGTCAGGCCCGACTTGAGGAGATGGCTGGCGGCTCTGGTTGGCTGGAAACGCGAGCGCAGGCGCACGCCGCCGCGAACCTGCCTGCGTCCGCTTCGCTTCACGAGGCCATGAGGGCGCTCGAATCGCGTTCGGATTCTGCGGCGCCGGAAACAGCTGCCCCGGTCAAACTCGATTTCCTTCAACCCTCGGACCAACCCGGCTTGCTGGGTCGCTTCGGTCCGTATGAAGTGATCGCAGAAATCGCCTGTGGCGGCATGGGCATCGTGCTCAAAGCGCGCGATCCAGGATTGAACCGCATCGTCGCGCTCAAGATTCTGCCACCGGCGCTCGCGGCAAACTCACTGGCTCGTGCGAGGTTCATTCGCGAAGCCCGCGCGGCGGCGGCCGTGGTGCATGAACACGTCGTGCCGATTTATGCCGTGGATGAATCCGCTGGCCTGCCGTACCTCGTGATGCAATTCATCGAGGGCCGGACGTTGTCCGAACGCCTGCGCGTAACCGGCCCGCTGCGGCGGGAGGAAATTCTGCGCATCGGCGCGCAAACGGCGGCGGGGCTGGCGGCGGCGCACGCGCAAGGTCTGATTCATCGCGATGTGAAGCCGGGAAACATCCTGCTCGAAAATGGCGTCGAGCGGGTGAAAATCACAGATTTCGGACTGGCTCGAACGGGCGATGATTCTTCGCTGACTCGCGAGGGTTATATTGCCGGCACGCCGGAATACATGTCGCCCGAGCAGGCGCGCAACGAACCGGTGGACCAGCGCGCCGACCTGTTCAGCTTTGGCTGCGTGCTGTACGAAATGGCGACGGGCATTTCGCCGTTTCATGCGGAGAAACCCTTGGTGGCCATGCGGCGCGTGTGTGATGAAGAACCGCAACCGGCGCACACGTTGAATCCCAAAATCCCGGAGTGGCTGGGGCAATTGATTCAACGATTGATGGCCAAGGACGCGGCGTCTCGCCCGCAAACGGCCGCAGAAGTGGCGAGCGAACTCAGCCAGTGGCTGGCGGAAATGCAGCAAGGCGCGGGGGCACGTTCGCCAATTCTTAAAGTGCCAGCTCCGCCCACCCGGAACTTAAGCCCGCTGCTTTGGCCAGCCTGGGCCGCGGTGCTGGCGCTGTTATTTGCCCTGGTGTGGTGGGCCTTTCTGAAGCCAAGACCTGAATCAACTGCCGGCAATGAACCGGCGACCCAGCCGCCAATTCAATCCAACGCGCACTTTGTCATTCCCGCATCCGGCGATACGCCCGAGCAAGGATTCGCCACCCTTGCCGATGCCCTCGCCGCGGCGAAGAACGGCTCAGTGATCGAATGTCGCTTCAATGGTCCGCAACGCGTGGAGACGGTGCGCGGAAATGAAAAGGCGCTGGTCCTGCGGGCGGGCGAAGGTTCCGCGCCAGTGCTGGTGCCGGCGACGGATGGCGAATTGATCTTGTTCACCCACGCTCCACTGGTGCTGGAAGGCTTGACGCTGTTCACTCAGTCAATGCGACCACCAGGTACTGGACGGCGCGGAGATGGGAATCGGGGCAGAGGAGCGATAGTGATTGTCGAAGGCGCTCCGTTCCTGGCAGCGCATTGCCGGATTGAAGTTGCTTCCAGTGCGCCCGTGGAACTCCCCTCGACCGCGTTCTTGTCCCTAGTCAGCATCCCGGCGGCCCGATTTGTCTATTGCGAATTTGACTGCGGAGAAGCCTTCGCCATGGACTGGAGGGTGCGCCCTCGCTCGGAGTCGCGGGAACCCGCCGACCACTTGTGGATGCAGGAAAGCATCGCCGTGGGCAATCTGATCCTCGTGAGCCCTCGGGGCCGGCAGCCCCTGCGGCTCGACTTGGCACGAAACACGGTTAGTGGCGGATCACCGCTTGCGATCCGAGACCCGTTTCCAGGTCAACCGCTTCAAGTGAACGCCCATGGCAATGTGTTCTCCGTGGACACCCTGGTCAACCCAATGGCGCTGGCGAGCAGCGCGGCACCGGAGACCTTGTTGAGATGGCAAGGCCGGTCCAATGTTTACTCCGTCCAGAACTTTGCCCGCTTCAGCCCAGCCGTGAACCGCTTCGACGACTGGCTGGTCAGCGCTGCGGTAACGGAAACCAATTCGGTGTCCGCCGAACTCGGCCTCAAAGCGCGATTGGCCAACCTGACCGAGCGCTCGCGCGCCGCCGTGGGGACGGCCTTCACCCTGACTCCCGCGGAAAGGCAATTACTGGCCGCGCAAGGTTGGGCCTCGCCCGAACCTCCCGGCGCCGACTCGCAGAAAACCGGCCCAGGTCAGCCCTATCACGAATGGCGGAAAAGTCCTGATTACGCGGAGTGGCTGAAGCTTGTCCGCGAATACATCCCGCAAACTGCGGTGAACCCTTGAAGGCCGGATCGAACCGCTAATCCTCGCTAATTGGCGCTGATCTCAAACCCGAAGCGTCAGTCCGCTACGAAAACGGAGCGCCGATCTCCGATCTGGCGCGCTTCAAAATTAGCGGTGATGAGCGCGGATTAGCGGTCAAACCTTCCCTTCACCCATCAGCCACCTTCACAAACAACTGAAGATTGTCTGAAAGGTTATCCTGCGACATGGGAATCTTATGGCAGAGTCGGGATTCGGTTGGCGGGATTCCCGCATGCGCCATGGGATGGTTTTCCATGGTTTTATGGACCGGAAATCGCGGACAGCAAAGCTCAACCGGACAGAAGTGAAGCAAATCAACAGCCTGGAATGAATATGAACAACTGCAATTCGATCGCAAATGCATTCAGCACGTGGATTTTCACGACCGCACGAACCCTCACCCGTGCAGCCGGCCGGAGCGTGCTCCGGGGACTGGCGTTGGCGCTGCTGCTGGCGGCGGGCGCCGCGCGGGCGGCAGAGTTCACCGCAACCACAGCGCAGGAATTACAGAATCACCTCACGACGGCTGCTGGCAACGGGCAAGACAACGTGATCAACGTCGCCGCCGGGTATTACTCCGGCAACTTCAACTACAACAACACCGATCCCAACAGTTACAGCTTGACCCTTCAGGCCGCATTGGGCACCGCGAATACCGAAATCACTCTGGATGGCGGCGGCGGCGGGCGCGCCTTGAGCATTACCAGTGTCGGTCCCGGCAAGACCACCGTCAAAGGCCTCACCTTTTCACGCAACTGCGGCTCCACCACCGTCGGAGCGTTGCGCATTGTGGGCCATCCCAGCGCGGACATAGAAGTGGAAGCTTGCCGCTTCCTGTCCCCGGCCGGCAAGATGGGCATGGGGTTGGAAATTACTTCAGGAAACAATGCCATCGTGAAGAATTGCACCGTCATTGGCACAACCGACAATGGCACCAGCGGGACGGGCATTGCCATCTCCGGTGTGACCGGCAACGTCGCGGTGGAGAATTGTGTAATCAATACCAACTTTGGCAACGGGCTGAACATAACCGGCGCAGACACAATCGTCCTGTCGAAGAGCATATTAAGCCATAACTTCGGCCATGGCCTCCTCGGAGGTGGCGCCCACTGTCAGGGCCGTGAAATCACCTTCAAAGACAATCTCTTTAGCCACAATGTAGTAAATTCCTTTGGTGGATTCGGGGGCGGTGGGGGCGGGGGTGCTTTTTGTAACGGCACATACGTGGTGATCACTGGCAATCATTTTACTGGCAACCGCGTTCAACGCTTTGCCGGTGGAGGAGGAGGTGGTGGTGGGCTCTTATGTTTTGGGGGGGAGAATGTGATTTCAGGCAATGTCTTTTCAGGGAACTCCAGCGGAACGTCGGGAGGCGGGGCGTTTTGCGGAGGGACGACAACGTTTACTGACAATGTCGTTGAAGGAAACCGTGGCGCAACCGATGGCGATTATCACGGCGGCGGTGCTTATTTTTCCGGCGTTCTCACACTCACCGGGAATACCTTCCGGACGAATTCAACTGGAGGCAGCGGCGGCGGCGCCTATTGTTCCGGGACCCTCGTGCTCGAAAACAACAGTTTCACCGGCAATTCAGCGAGCTTGTATGGCAACGCCACCACAGGTGGCGGTGGGGTTTACAGTGTTGCTTCCAGTGACACAATCCGACTGCGTGCGAATACCTTCAAGCAGAACGCTGCCATTACCGGTGGGGGCATCCATGCCTCGGGTCCGACCATCCTCATATTGGGCAACCTGGTGGTGAAGAATTCGCAAACCAGCGCCAGTTCCCAGGGCGGCGGCATTTGGGTGAACCCGACGGCGGCGCTCTACATGATCAATAATACGGTCACCGGTAACTCCGCGACGGGCAGCGGTGGCGGGGTGGCTTTTGGGTTCAACGGCGTGAATTCGGCCAATGTCCATAACAACGTCATCTGGGGCAACTTCGCCAACATTAGCGGCGGAGACGTGAGGCTGTCCGGCTCGGGCAACAACAAGGTGTTTTCACACAATAACGTGAGCGACATGGATGGGGTATGGGACACGTCCACCGACAACCTGGATGTTGCACCTGAGTTCTTCGATCCCGTCAGTGGGGATTACCACATCAAAGACTCCTCGCCGTGCAAGAATGTTGGAGTCAATGCTGCGCTGGCGGTGACGGACTTGTTCAACCTGGATACGGACTTGGACGGCGAGCCGCGCACCTTTCCGTCCTCCGGCTTCCCGCTCTTCGGCAGAGTGGATTTGGGCTGCTACGAATTCTCGACTGCCGCCAAACATCCGGCGGATCAGGACGAGGATAACATCATTTCCGAGAGCGAATTTACTGCCTATGCTGACGCTTGGAAGCAGAGCAAAACGGACATCTGGCCAGATCCCATCTCAGCGGATTACGTGACGCGAGCCGGTTACTTGAGGGCCAACGGTGGCACGTACATTAACGACGGCAGCGCCCGCCCATTGAACTGGAAAGTGGTGCCTTGAGCACCGAGAACCCGAAACTCCAAAGAAGGTTCTCGTGTGTTAAAAATGATTTCCATCCTGGGGGAGCGCTCCGGCGAGCGGAGGGCTGCCGGGTTTCCCCGCTCCATGAACCGGCACCGTGGCGGCAGGCTTCCGAGCCTGCCAGTTATCGCAGCATCCCTGCTGCGTCATGCTTCGCCCCAACCCCGAGGGACTGGCGGCAAAGATGCCGCGCTCACTGGCACGCAACGATGCGTGCCGCCACGGTTCATGGTCCCAATGCGCACCCGAGGTCGGAATTGGAGGCTTTCCATGAACCTTGTAGCAGCAGGCATGAGTCCGCTCCAGTTGATGACAGGGCGTGAAGTCAGCGCTGCTCCACGTCGTCGGTGGCGGTGCTTTCCCGATGCGGCGTGCCTTGCGTGGTCGCTGTTGTTGCTTTCGCCCTTCATCGCCACCGCGCAGACCGATCCGCCTCCCGTCTCGTATGTGCGTTCGTTTATCAATGATGTGCCGGACCGGCCGGGCGTGACTGTCTCGGTCTATGGGGCAACGGATGTTGCCAGTTTTACCATTGAGGAAAAGTTACCCAACCCCGCCACGGCGCTGGACATCAGCGATGGCGGCGTCTATCTGCCCGAGCAAAACGTGATCCGCTGGGGGCCCTATTCCGACATGGCATCGGTCAGCGTGAGCTATCGCCTGACCGGCTTGCCGGCGAGTTATCCGGTGGACGGCGGTGCGTGGATGGACGGTCAGTGGTATTTCTCGCCGGGCGTCACGCTGGTGACGGTGCTGCCGGCTACGGCTGACGATGGACTCGCGACACAGCCACCACGAGTGGACACACCGGAATTCGTTCCAGTCGGCGGAGGTAACGTGCCGGTGGCTGTGACGATTTCCTGCGACACGGCAGGCGCGGAAATTTACTACACCACGGACGGCAGCTTGCCTGATGAGAGTTCGACGCTTTACACGGGTGCCGTGCATCTCGAAACGGCGGGCGTTATCCGCGCCGTGGCTTTCAAGACCGACTGGACGCGAAGCATGGCGAGCGTGGCCTATTACGGACCGACCGCCCCACCGGCGGATGCGGTCGTGGCGCGGGAGATCACTGGAAATTCAACGGAATCTCCCATGGTGACATTTACTCTTACTTCCCCGGGTGGGAGTGCAATTGCAGTCACGGAAACTCTCCCGCCGGGTGTCAGCGCGAACGATGTGTCCGATGGCGGCCATTACGATGCCCTCCACCACGTGGTGCGGTGGGGACCATTTCTGGCAAGCGACACAATTCCGTCGTCATTAAGCTATACGGTTCAGGCACCGCCGGGAGAGTATCCAGTGAGCGCGGCCTGGAGCGTGGATGGCGTGAGCGGGAGTGAGGCGACGGCAACCAATCTGGTCATCACCGGCACGGCGGACGAATTGGCGACCCCGCCACAGCGGGTGGCGACGCCCACGTTCGATCCGGTCAGCGGAGGTGACGTACCGGTGGATGTAACAATTGCCTGTACCAACGAGGGCGCGGTCATTTACTACACCACGGACGGGAGTTTGCCGAACGACGTGGATTCAATGCTTTACACGGATGCCGTGCATCTCGAAACGGCGGGCGTTATCCGCGCCGTGGCTTTCAAGACCGACTGGA
>JAANMT010002716.1_pt1 | contig 14020 bp, 23 predicted proteins | sample 7279711 | NCBI WGS metagenome assembly JAANMT01 (sample SAMN14094538, study PRJNA606508) | bioreactor metagenome | isolation source: A lab-scale SPAN reactor treating ammonium-rich wastewater day 1 | place: Ireland: Galway | collected 2017-01-16 | reverse complement strand
TGGGATGCGGTCGGGCGGCTGTGCCGCTGGGCGGCCGACAACGGCATGAGGGGGCTGAGTTGCCCGCCGCCGCCTGAGTTGCCGCCCAGGCCTGGCTGACGGGCATAAGAAAACCCGTCTGCCACATTGGGACTCAGACGGGCCTAATGAGCCGAGGCTCCTATCCTAGATGGGGATGCGAGCCCGGATTGCAAGGCGTCGAGCTTCGGGCTCCGCCATTGAGGCTCGCTCTCTTCGGAGGGCGGGCCTTTCGTCGTTTGGAACCGCGTGAAAAGGCGGCTTCTAGCCGGCTTTGCGGCGGGGCGCCGCTCGACGCGCCTTCGCCGGCGCCGCTTGGGTCTTTGCCCCCGTCCGACGCCGAGGCGCAGCGCCGCCCTCCAGGCTGGCGCGCAATGCGGCCATCAGATCCACCACGTCCGTGTCTTCAGGCTCAGCGGCGCGGACCGGCTTCTGGCCCTTCTGCTTCGCTGCAATGAGCGCCTTGAGCGCTTCCTCGTAACGATCGACGAACTGGTCAGGATCGAACGGGCCGGCCTTTTGCTCGATGATGCGGCGGGCGATATCGACCATGGCGGGGTCGGGAGCCTGGTCCGTGATGGCCCCGAACACTTCCCGCGACGCCCTGACCTCGTCGCGTGTGCGCAGGGAATAGGCCAGAATGCCGCGATCGCGCGGCTCAAGCGCCAGCAGGCGTTCCCGCGTTGACAGAACGACACGACCGAGAGCGATCTTGCCCTCAGATCGCATAGCCTCGCGGATAACCCCGAACGCCTCTTCGGCCAAGGCTCCGGCCGGGGCTAGGTAGTAGGGGTTGTCCCAATATAGGCGGTCGATCTCCTCCTCGGGCACGAAGCGTTCGATGTCGATCGTCTTGGTGCTCTCCAGCTTGACCGATTTGATCTCCTCGTCGGTCAGCAGGATGTACTCGTCCTTGGCGACGGCGTAGCCCTTGACCAGCGAAGACCGTTCGACCGGCCCGGTGTCGGGGTCGGTCGTCACCATGCGAATGCGGTTGTTGGTCTCAGGGTTGATAAGGTTGAACCGTACATCGCCGCCGGAGCTGGTCGCGGTGTAAAGCGCGACCGGGCATGTCACGAGGGAAAGGCGCAGGTGTCCCTGCCAGGTGGGGCGATAAGCCATGTCGGACCTCCGGGCGGCGCCGCATGCGCCGCCGACTCAACACCGGGCCCGGTGATTCGCTCCCTTATGCTCAGTCGCAGGGCTCCGCCTGCCCGTCGTTCAGGTCGATGACGAAGCAGTGTTCCTGCCCGCCGTCCAGGTCCGCCACGAAGATGCGGATCTCGTCGTCGGCGTCGACGGGCGGAGAGTAGAGTTCGGTAAATCCGACGGCCGCCGCTTCAAAACTGCCGGCTTCCAGGACGTGGCCGTGCGCCCGGCCGAGGCCTTCAGCGTAGGCGAGGTAGCGATGCTGTTCGGGTTCGATCATTCGCGGCTCCTCTCTGTCTGAACGCAGGGGGCCAGAAAAGGATTCCATGATTCGGCGTCAGGCGGCTGGCGTCACATCCCGATAGGGCTCGCCCCGATCGCCCGCCTCGGATCTGGTCAGCACTCGCGTTTCAAACGCCGAGGAGATGGCGACCTTGATGCCTCGATGTCGGATGCCTTCGTCCAGAGACTTGGCCGTGTGATCGATCGCGTAGAGATCATCGCACCATTCATCGCTGTTGATCTCGATGAGGCCGGGCTGAAGGTCGGGGTCTTCGCCGGCAGAGGCCAGCATGGCGTCGAGAGCGGGGGTCAGTTGTTCGGGCGTCATGGCGCGGTGGTGTAGCTGAGTCGCCCTGTCGCGGCCTAGCGTTGGCGCCGCAGCAGACGCGCCGCCTCTTCCTTCCACAGTGCGCGAAAGCGCAGGACGATGGACGCGGGCAGGCTGGCCGCCGCGCGGGACCGACGGTGAAGGTCATGGGCCTCGGCCTCGAAGCGGGCGGCCTTCTGCTGATCGGTCTCGGCCGTCATGGCGATTCGGGCCAGACCTTCTGCACGGTCAGTGATCCGGCCGAGCAGGGCTGCAGCATGAGGTCTTCGGCCGCGCTGAGATCCAGCCAGTGGACGCCGGCGCCCGGCGGCAAGAGGACAATCTGGCGGTCGTGGTAGGGCGCGACGTCGGGGCCCGGCTCGGTGGTCAGCATAGAGAAAGCCCCCTCCTTAATGAGGCCGGCAATCCAGAACCATGGTTGGCCAGCCATGGTGAAGAGCCACTTCGTTTTCCGTCCCTGCACCTTGGGTTCGGTGAACTCGTAGAAGCCGTCGGCGGGGATCAGGCAGCGGGTCGAGTTGGCGAAAGAGCGCCCGTCCGAGCGGAAGTTGAAGACGGGTTTCCCGGTCAGGCTCTTCCACGCCCAGGGCGTCATGGTCAGCTGCAGACCATCGGCGCCTTGGGTGACGACGGGCGCGACGTCGCCGATGCGGTAGTCGGCTGCAGCCAGGTTGGGCAGGCCGCCCGGGAAGCCGAGCGACCGGCCCGCGTCACGGAACGGCGCGGCGATTTGGTTAGCGGGAACATGCAGGCGGTAGTTGTTGCACATCGGCGGCTCCCTAGAACATTTCGACCTTAAGGCCGCGACCTTCAGGCGGGTAGGTCCAGAAGCACATACGCCCCTGACAGTGCCGGCGGCGGCAGCGCGCGGTCCGGCCCCAGAGCACGAAGTCCTCGCCAAGCGCCCTGCGCACGACGGCCAGGTCGACGGTCATCTCCAGATGACACCGCAGGCAGCAGGCGACCACGGGCCAGCCCTGGCGCTGGAGGTCGCCGACCTTGGCGGCGCGGCCCATCCACTGAGCGCGCGTCCAGTTGTTGTAGCGGGGGTTCATGCCCATGGTCAGTCACGCGGCCAACGCCAGATAACACGCATCCCGGCGCCGCCGCCGGCGTAGCTGCTGATCGTTACGCTCGGGCCTCGCAGGCCGCAGGACTGACACCTGAGGGACGGCCGCAGGTCCTTTATCGGCGTGCGCCTGGCCTGCCTCGGCCACAGAGCCCACGCGGGGCCGACCTTGTGCCCGCAGGCGCACGTCAGTTCCATCTGGTCGCAGGGCGCGATGTCATCCACCGCGACAGTGTCGTCGTACTCGCGATGCATGGCTTAATGCGCCGTCGCTCCCCTTGCAGCGCACGCCGTGCGCAGGCGCGCCAATGTCCCCGGCGCCTTTGTCTCGATCTCGCGAAGGATCGCCCCGGCCCCGGCCCGGCCGTCTGCGCTGTGAAGGTCCAGGCCGGCTAGGCGCAGCATCAAGGCGGCCAGTTCCTTGTCCGCTGGGGCGGTCATCGAGGCGGCCGCCCGACATGGGTCATGCCGGCGATCAGCCCCGCAATCAGCGCGCGATCGCGAGGCGGCGGCGTGATCCGCTCCTCCATCAGGGCCGCCAGCTCTTGCAGCTCGGCCTTGAACCGCTCCTCCGGCGGCGAACTGGGTTCGTCTCGCTTCATCGTCTCCTCCATCCATTCCGCCTCTCGTCCGGGGCGGGATCGGCGCGCGCCAACGCGTCGACCTGCGGGCAGGTCCCCGCACGACTGGACCGATCGGCCGCCCGGCCGGTCGCCGCCCCGCTCTCGCGAGAGGGGGACTCCTAACCGTGCAAGGGACCTGCCCGCAAATGAATTGTTCTCGTAATGTTCTCCATCTCGGCCAACGCCCCGTCGCGGCCGCCGAGCCGCCTGCAGCGTGGCTGGGCGGCAAGCGCCACCTGGCCAAGCCCATCTGTCATATTCTGGCTGCGACCGATCATGACGCCTATGTCGAACCCTTCATCGGCATGGGCGGCGTCTTCCTGCGCCGGCGGGTTCGGCCGCCGGTCGAGGTCATCAACGACATCTCTGGCGATATCGTCACCCTGTTTCGGGTGCTGCAGCGTTTTCCCGACGCCCTGCTGCGCGAGCTGCGCTGGCGACCGGCGATGCGAAGCGAGTTCGCCAGGCTGAACGAAACGCAGGACTGCGACCTGCTCGACATCGAGCGAGCGGCGCGGTTCCTCTACCTGCAAACCCTGGCCTTTGGCGGCAAGATGTCTGGGCGATCGTTCGGCGTCAGCACCAAGGGAGCGCACAACTTCGATCTGACGCGGCTGGAGCCGCGCTTGAGGCGCCTGCATGACCGCCTCGCCAGCGTCGTCATCGAGAACCTGGACTGGCTCGACGTCATCGCGCGCTATGATCGGCCGGGCACGCTGTTCTACCTGGACCCGCCCTACTGGGGCGGCGAGGGCGACTATGGCGCCGGCGTCTTCATGCGAGGGGACTTCCAACGCATGGCTGACAAGCTGCGCGCGATCGAGGGGAAGTTCCTGCTCTTGATCAATGATCGGCCAGAGATCCGCGACCTGTTCGCCTGGGCCGACATCGAGGCCGTGCAGACGACGTACACCATCGCCGGCGGAGACAAGGCGTCGACGGCGGCCGAACTGTTGATCGGGAAAGGGGTGAAGCTGGCGCCGGCGGCGGCTCAGGCGAGCCTTTTCTAGGCTAGACGGCCAGTTTCACGATCCGTTCCAATGTGGGTGTGCGTTGGTAGTTGCCTCCAACCACCAACGCACACCCACTAGATGGTGGGTGTTGCGGGAGAACGAACCGGGCGAGGTCACCGTGCAAGGTGACCCGCACCGGCGATCCTCTCGATTTGTTGATCGGCTCGATGTCCACCTTCTGGATCAGGCCTCTGACGCTGCTGATCAGGCCTCTGTCCGCGTCGTCGGAGCTGTCGGCCGCCTCGGCCAGGCGCGCCTGGAGCTGCTCGATCTTGCGGGCGTAGTTCTCGGCCGCGCGCGGGTGCAGCTGCACGAGCGGCGCGCCTTCCGCGTCGAGCTGTTCAAGGGTCGCCCTGAGTTGGGCGTGTTCGATTTCGAGGGCTTCGAGCTTCTTGCCGATGACGGCGGCCGCCGTCGCGCCGGAGAGCAGGGCGTCAGCCCCGCGCTCGATGGCGCGTTCGACCTCGGCGATCCGACGCGTCAGCGGTCGACGGCGATCCTCGACCTGGGCCGCCTGTTCCGCCCAGGCGGCGTGGTAGGCCCTGACGTAGGCCGCGACGGCGTCGGGAGCGAGCAGTCGCGTGCGCAGGCCGTCCAGCACGCGTTGCTCGATCTCGGCCCGGTTGACGTGGCGGTTGTTGTCGCAGGCGGACGCCCCCTTCTCGCGATAGGCCGCGCAGACCAGCCGCCCCTGGCTGAGCGAGGTATAGGAGGCCCCGCAGCACCCGCACTTCGTCAGGCCTGACAGCAGCCCCGGCCGCCGGCGCAAGCTCGCCCTCTGAGACGGGTCAGTCGTCTGGCGGCTGTCGAGGCGCTGCTGGGCGGCCTTCCAAAGGTCCTGATCGATGATGGCCAGGTGCGGGACATCGATGCGCTTATGCTCGCTCGGAGGCTTGCAGATGGTGATCTTGCGGCCGGTCTGGCGGTCCTTTCGCATTTCGACGCGGTTGTAGACCTTGACGCCGGCGTAGATCTCGCTGTGCAGGACGCCGTTCGCGCGTTGGCGCGAGCCCTGGATGGACGAAGCGTTCCATTGGCGGCCGGCCGGAGAGGGGATCCTGTCGCGGTTGAGGCGTTCAGCGATCTCGCGCGAGGACATGCGGTCGTTGACGTACATGGAGAAGATGCGCCGAATCACCTCGGCCTGGTCGGGCACGATCTCGACAGCGCCGCCGGGCTGGGAGCGATAGCCGTAAAGGCGCGAGCCGGTCGCGAGACCCTTCTCCGCATTGGAGGCCATACCGCGCTTGGTCTTCATGCTGAGGTTGCGGATGAAGTCCTGGGCGATGAGCCCCTTGAAGGCGACGTGCATATCCTGGACCCGGTCGGTCGACAGGGTGGCGATGCCGGCGCCGATGTCGGCCAGGCGGTTGGCCACGTGCGCCAGGTGCTCCAGGTTGCGGGCGAGGCGGTCTTCGTCTTCCGCCAGCAGCAGTTCGAACTCGCCTCGGTCGGCCGCAGCGAGCGCCGCGAGAAGCCCAGGGCGATTCGCCATGGCCGAGCCGGAAATGGCGGCGTCGGTATAGGTGCCGACGACGGCCCAGCCCTTGGCGGCGGCGTGCTGGATCAGGACGTTCACCTGATCGGAGATCGAGCGCTCGTTCTGGCGGTCCGAGCTGTAGCGAGCGTAAAGGGCGACGCGGGTCACGGCCGTCCGCCCTCCCAATGGGCGCGATCGGCGATGTGAGCCCCTGCTCGTATCTTAGGGTGCGAGACGGACCTGACCCTATGGGCTTTTACCCTGGCTTTATGGAGCGGGGTCATAGTCTGGTCGCTTGGCCTTTTGTGCGGTGCGGCCCCCACAAAGACGGTGCATTGTTGGAATCCATGTCGTGACGACAGGCTGAGCGTGCGTTGAGCGTCCACCCCCCTCGAGGGCGGAGTGACGATCAGCGCGTTGCCGGTTCTCGAACGGGTCGAGACTGGCGGCGTCATCGCTGAGGAACTGTCGTCGTGAAACTGCATCACACCCTCGATCTGGAAGTCTCGAACGGCGTCGGGTTGTTCGCCCTGGCCATTGTGGCGGCGGCGATCGGCGCCGTGGCCGTGGCGCTAATCGTGACTCGCGAGCCTGTCGGTCGGCAAGGGGGCGGCGCTGGCGGCCTGGAAGTCGCGGCGCGCATCAGCACGGGCCATGGCCTGAATGATGCGCAGCAGGGCGGGATCGAGCCCGCCGGAAGGGGGCTCGATCGCTTCGCTGACGCGGCGAGGAGCGGGGGCCATGACTAGTGCTGAGACCCCGTCGCCGAGATCGTGGCCCACATGTCGTTGGCCTTCTGAATCTGTTCGGCCACCGGCATGGCGTCGATGTCGCGCGCGGCCTCCTCCAGGGCGTCAGCGATCCAATCCAGCCCGGCCGCCTTGGCTTCATGACTGCGCCACGCAGGGGCCATGCGACGGGCCTTAGCCGGACTCATGATCAGCGCCTGACCGCCGCCCTGCAGGCCGACGCGGAAACCGACGCCGCGCACGGGCACCATGCCGACGACGACACCGTCGTGCTGAAGGGAGATTCCTTCAAGGCCGGGCGATCTGGGAGGCGCGGACCTCATTGCCCGACCTCGATGATGCGGATGCTGCGCGGGTGGCAGGGTACGGCGTGCCGAATGCCGGCGAAGGCGACGTAGACGTAGGCCGTGGACGACTTGCCGGGGTGAACGACCTGGCCGCGCTTGCCCGTCCAGTCGCCTTCGTTGATCAGCTCGACCTCGGCGCCGATGCGGGGATCGACGCCATAGGCGCAGCGGACATAGGCATAGCCGTCATAGGCGCAGCTGCTGACCCGCCGCACCCGGACCATGGACAGGAAGTCGCGGAAGCTGACGGTCCAGACGTCGCTGTAGTCGAGGAAGGCCTGGTAGACGGCGCGCGATCGGGTGGCGGCCGATAGGATCGAGGTCGCCACGTAGTCGCCTGCGGTGACGGTGACCTCGTAGAGGTTCCAGAGGGGCTCGATGTCGGCGTCAAGGCGGTCGGTTTGGGTCACAGGCACGCCCCCCGGATCGCTTCCCGCTTGGCTTGGGCCATGGTCTCTACGCCTTCCGGGCTCCAGCCGTCGTAGCGGTAGCAGCCGTCGGCGCCCTGAACGGTGATGTAGAACTTACACTGGTCATCGCCTGACGTGCGGTCGCGCTCGATCTCGATCGTGCAGCCCTTGTGCGTGCCGCGAAAATAGCCGCGCTTCTTCTCGAGGATTCTCATTCCTGACGCCCCCCAGGGGCCGCGGCGCGGTCAGCCGCCCTTGTGCAGGGGATGCAGAGCATCGACCCATTCTGCACGCTGCAGGATCCGTCGAAGAGAGAACTGCCGAGGACGTAGCCGCCGCGAACCGCGTCCTCGGCCACGTCGAACAGCGACCAACCGGCGGGTGGCTTGTAGGCCGGATCGTGGTCCACCTTGAAATGCGTCCCGCAGCCATCGCAGGAAACGGTGCTTTGGATTGAAACAACACCCATCACGCACCGCCTTTCTGTTCGGCTTGCAGGGCGGCGCGGTCGAGGCGCTCGATTTCAGCGACGATCAAGGCGCCAGCGCGGACAAGATCGGCGCGGCGGCTCTTCGGCTTCCACCACGCGCGGTCCCATGGCCATCCATGGCGGACGGCAGCGTTGACGAACATGCCTGCGTCGTCATCATCCACGCGGGCCGCGTGGAAGGCGTAACAGCCTGCGGCAAGGGCCATCTGATAGTCGTCGTGTTCGTCGTCGTGAGCCTCTGACCACCCTTCAACATCAACCTGTCGCTGACGTTCAGCGGCAATGTCAGTCACAGCGACCCGCAGCGCGTCGGGGGCGGGGTGTGCGCAGTCTGCGCTGGGGCCGCCATCAACCGGCTTCCAGTGCGTGAACGGATTGTGTTTGCCACCAATGAACTCGTTGAACGTGGCGCAGACCCAGCCGGGCTCTTTGAGTGAATGCCAGTCGCTGTCGCACAGCGATCCCATCTCACCGCATTCATGGTGCGGGTAGCCCCAGAAGACAGTTTCTCGGCCGCCCTCGTCGCGCCAGACGTCAATGGTCGTGCCGTCCTTCGGCGCGCCGCCAATCGAGCGCCAAGCCACCGGCTGCGCGCCTTCGCGGGCCTGCGGCTGGGCGCGGAGGTAAGGACGAATGGCGTTCAGGACGCTTTCAGCGATGCGACAAATCTCTTCGTCGCTTTCGTCCTCCCGCTCCTGATCTTCCGCCATTACGACGGCTTCGCCGATCAGTCCGCGAATCCAGTCCTCATCAATCGCCCCTGGCTCGGCCGAGCGTGTGACGTGCGCGGCGGCCAATGCGCGCGCCAGCGCTATGCCGTCTTGCGTGCTGGCGATCGACGCCACAACCCGCGTGGGCTTGCCCTTAATGGCGACCGTCAGGAAGAGACAGCTTCCATCTGGCCGTTCATCACCCATGCTATCCAGCAGGGCGCTCGAACATTCGCCCGTCCAGATTTGAGATCCATCGGGCAGATCGATGACGATGCCCGAAACAGGTCCATCGTCTTCGTCGGCAATGAAGCTTTCACTCCAAGACGGTTCCGCCGCCCCACGCTCCGAGGCTGACCCGTTGGCGACCTTCAGGTTGATTGACCGTGCGATTGCCGCGCACGTCGCATCGCTCAGCCCCGGCGCGCCTTTGCGGATGCTGTCATAGGCGGCGTCGTAGATCGAGCGTCGGCCTTTAGGATCGCCTGCCGCCGCGCCTGCCTCTGAGGCCGCAGGCTGTGCGGAGCGGCTGCGCTCGATCATGGCCATGAGCTGAACGGCGTCCCCGTACTCGCGAGTGAGGGCGATGGTTCTGGGCTGCCCCTTCACCAGGATGGCGGCGGCGAAGCCGTCGTAGATGGAGCTGACGATCTCCAGCTCGGCGGTCTGCAGGTCGACCTGGCCGAAGACGGCGCGACGGATCTCGTCCTCGCGCGAGGGATACTGATCGCGATCAATCATGAGCGGCCTCGCTTCCTTTCGGCGCGGCCAGTTCCGAAGCGGCCGGCCAGCAGTCGGCGGGGTGGAAGACCCAGAAGCCCGGGCCCTTGAGAGAACGAACGCGATATCGTCCGTCCTCTTCCACGCTGACGAAGGTTCCGGTTCGTCCGTCACGGTGGCGGAGCGTGGTTCCGGGCGTCAGGGCGGCGGCGGCGCTTCCCGTCAGCGGGTCCAGGCCCTTGGCGGCGCGCCAGTCGTTGACGGAGGCGTCGCCGTCGAGGACGACGCGGGCGGCCATGGCGGCGGTCTGGACGGCCTCCTTGCGGACGTCGCTGGAGTGTTCGTCCAGGACCGCCTTCACCAGCTCGCCGAACTCCTCGGCCATGGCCAGGGTCATGATCCGGTCGCCGGGGAATTTGGACCGAGCGTGGGCCAGCTCTGCGCGGACCTGGTCGAGGAAGTCCTCGACGGGATCCGCCTGCAGGGCGACGGCGGTGATCTCGTCCAGATCCTTTTCGCCCTGGAGGGTGGGGTTGCCTTCCCAGCCCGCCTCTTCCCGCGCCGCGTCCCACGGGGCGGCGAAGAGGCTGATCAGGTTCTGTCGCTGCCAATCGGCGCGGCCGGTCTTGGCCCATGTGAGCCCGGCCTGAAGGAGGTCGCCGTCGACGCCGTCAGAGAAACCCATCAGGATGTCTTCCAGCGCGCGGAAACGCTTGAGCTGAGCGAGCGGGCGGGCGTCGGGCCCGTTGGGGGTGACCTTGGTCATGGTTCGACTCCGGCTTCGATCAGTTCGCCGATCGAGATGTTGAAGAGCTTGGCGACGTCGCGGACGGACCAGCCGGCGCGGCGGAACCATCCGCACCAGACGATCAGGCGCGGATGACGGTCGGGGATGGGATCGAGGTGCGGCGTCACGCGGCCTCTCCATGCAGGATGCGCACGCCGTGCGCGGTGGCCGTGAAGGGCGCCGGGCTGCCCGGCAGGCGCGCCGTCAGCCCCTGACGGGTCATGGCGACGAGGGCGGCGTGAATCTTGCGGCGCTCGATCCGGCGCGGGTAGCGGCCGTCGTGGACGGCGCGCAGGATCTCGGTCTCGGTCAGGGGCTGATCGTGGATGGTGCGCAGGATCCGCTCCCAGCGGCCGCCGGGGCAGTAGCCGCGATCGACGTAGACGGGCGTCTGGGCCAGCCGCAGGGGCGGCAGCGGATGCGCGGACGGGTGTGAGCGACGGTCAAGCATCGGCGGCAGCCTTGGCCGGAACGGGCGGCAGGGCGGCCTTGATGCTCGCCAGCAGTTCGGGGACGCCTTCCTCATCCGCGAAGGCCTCGAGCATGTCGTGCGACTGGCGCAGGGCGACGACCAGGGCGCGGCCCTGTTCAGGCGTCAGAGGCGGGTGGCCGAAGACGGCGACGTAGAGCGCCGTCTTGTCTTCGAAGTTGGCGAAGACGGCGCCGGTGGACATGCCGGCGCCCTTGGCGATCGCGCGGATGGTGGCGCGCTCGAAACCGACGTCGTTGAAAAGGGTTTCGGCGGAATCGAAGACGCGCTGGCGGGTCCGCACCTTGGCGGCCTGACGGCGGTTCAGGCGCTTGGGCTCTTCGGCGCTGACGGGATCGGCCGGGGCGGCGAAGGCCGCCTCGGGGCTGGGGGAGAAGGTCGGGGCGTCCATCATGCGGCCCTCCCGGCGGCGTCATGGGCGGGCAGCTGATTGCGGGCCAGAGCATGGCGCAGGGCGTCCTGACCCTGGCCGTCCAGCCAGCAATGGCCGATCAGACCATCGCGGTCGCCGCCGAGGTCGAGGAGGTAGACGGAGACGCCCTCGCGCATGTTGGCGTCGCCGTCGAAGCGCAGGTCCTCGATGTCGACCATCTCGATCGAGCGGCCGGCGCGTTCGCGCTGGACGTGACGCGCCAGGGCGCCGATGTCGGGGAAGGCCAGGGGCTTGGCCTGAGGGTTTGCCCTGAGCAGGGCGAAGCGGACGTCGGGGGACACGGGATAGCTCCTGCGGTTGAGAGGTCTGGGCGCCGGGGCGGCGCGGTGATGGGCGGCCAGCAGGGCCGCGCCTTCGATCCAAGGGCGGCGCGTCATTGCGACGGCCCGGCTTCGGTCGCCTCGAGAGCGGCGATCGCGATCTGCAGCTGGTGCTGGCGGGCCCGACAGGACGCGCAGTCCGAGCAGGCGGAAGCGTCGATGTCGTCCGCCAGCGATCGCATCAGGTCGAGGGCCATGGCGGCGACATGGTCCCGATGAAGATCGGCGTGGGCGAACTGAAGCGTGTATGACCCGTCGTGCTGAGGATCGACGGCGATCATCAACAGAGGGCGCTTCAGCGTGCGGTGAGCGCGGGCGAGGCAGGTTTCCAGAACGGCCGACATCAGCGCGCCCCCGCCCGGCTGAGGCCCATCTGGCGGGCGAGATCTTCGCGGGCCTTGGCGTAGTTGGGCGCGACCATGGGGTAGTCGGCCGGGAGGCCCCAGCGTCGGCGGTATTCCTCCGGCGAGAGGTTGTAGCGGGTGCGCAGGTGGCGCTTCAGCGACTTGAACTTTCGGCCGTCTTCGAGGCAGACGATGAAGTCGGGCGTGATCGACTTGCGGATCGGTACGGCCGGGGCACCGATGTCGGGGCGCGCGATCTCTTCGCCCTGGCCCTCGAAGACCGTGGTGCTCTCGGCCAGGGCGTCTTCGGCCCAGGCGCAGGCCTCTGAGATCTCCCGGTCGTAGTAGTCGGCGTCGTCGGTCTCGATGGTGATCAGGCCGTCCTCAGTGCGATCGCCCCGGAGGACGGCGAGCAAAGGCTCCAGCCGGTCGCTCAGGACCTGCAGGGCCGCGCCGAGACGCTCGAGGCGCTGTTCCGCCAGTTCTTCGCGGGCCGTTGCCGGGAGCAGTTCGATCGTCGTCGCCGGCAGCGTCTCTTCGGAGCCGGGCTCGGCCGACAGCGCCGGCGTCTTGCTGCGCGAAGACGCGCCGTAGTTGGCGGCCGGGCGCTGGAGGATGCCGGCGGCGTAGCGGGCTTCCTGGGCCCGGGTGGCGTTGCCGTAGTCGATGCCGTTGACGACGTGGGGGCCAGTGGGGACGGGCTTTGCCGTTTCTTGCGTGGCCGGATCAAGGTTCAGCCATTCGGCCCAATAGTGACCGGATTGACGCAGCTTGGCTTCAGCGCCGATGCCGAGCGCCTCTTGGCGCAGAAGGCCGAGGCGATGATCGTCAGCGCCTGCCAGCTCGCGGATCAGGCCCTTTTCGATCAGCCAGTCCCAGGTGGCGTCGGCCAAGGTCACGGTGTGGTTGCCTTGGAAATGGGTGAATCCCAGCCCGGCGTTCTCGACCAGATGCCGGGCGCATTTCGTCGCATCGGGATAGCTGTCGCCGCAGGCCGCTTCGTATCTCGAGGTCTTGAGATTGGTGCGGGCGATCAGATCTCCGACCTCAACGAGAACCAGCAGCTGCTTCGGCGTGAGCGCGTCGAGGAAGGGCCAGAGGCGTCGCTTCTGATCGGCCAACCAGGCGAGGCTCTGGTCCGTCTCCGGCGCGTCCTCGATGGCCTGCTCGAGCGGCGTCGGCTTGCTGGGTTCGCGATGAGGCGCATAGGCGCCGCGTTTGAAAACCTTGTCGCGGAAGTCGTCCCAAGACCCGTTGGCCTGATAGGCGGCGATTTGTTCGGGCGTCGCCTCCCGAACCAAGCGTAGCTTGTCCTGGACGTCTCGCATCCCACCACGCGAGCCCTCACGCACCCGACCGGCACGACGCGCCAGCTCGGAGCCGTTGGTGATGCCGAGGCCTTTCGCCGCCCGCGCCAGCATGAGCGCGTCGTCCCAAGGGGTCATGTCCTCGCGGCCGCTGTTCTCAATAACCGCGATAAGAGCGGCCTCGCCTTCGGTTGCCTCCCGCTCGTCGAAAGGCAGTCCCTCGACCAAGGTGGTCGGCAAGCGGCCTTCGTCCCGAAGCAAGCTCGCCCCTCGCCAGCGTCGCTCTCCGATAAGGATCATTCGGGTGCCGTCAGCGCGAACCGGCGTTAGCGTAAGCCGCTGGAGGATGTCGCCTGCGCCCTCGATCTGATCCGCCATATCGGGAATGGAGGACGGATTGACGGTGCGGTTCGCAGGGTTCGGCACGCACTTGTCGATGGGCCAGCGGTCGATCGCGTCCTCGGCCGAGGTCAGGCCCTCGGCCACGTCCTGGCCTGCGACCCATTGGCGGCCCCTGTCAGTCAGAAGCCAGCAGGCGCCGTCGTGCTCGACCACCTGGGCATCGATCAGTTTGCGCATGTCGCGGCGGACGTTCGACGGCACGCGGCCGGTCAGGCCGGCCAGGTGTCCGGCGTCGCCGTGCGGTTGGTCGCGCAGCAGACGCAGGACGTCAGTGTAGCTGTAGACAATGCCCGGGAAGTCGGGCTTGCGCAGTTCGCGTGGGGCGGAAGAAGCCATGTCAGCGGATCCGGTATTGATCGGGAAGTGGTTGGGCCGGTCCGGTCCGCTCGAGGGCGGCGCCGGCGAAGGCGAGGGCCAGAAGGATGACCAGGGCGGCGGCGAAGGTTTCGCGCGCGGTGTCGGTCAGGACGGGTCCGCTACGGCGTGGCCGGGCGGGCATCAGAGCCGCCCCCAGCAGAAGCCGGCGAGAAAGGCGGCGGACACGGCCAG
>JAANMT010002714.1_pt1 | contig 14024 bp, 12 predicted proteins | sample 7279711 | NCBI WGS metagenome assembly JAANMT01 (sample SAMN14094538, study PRJNA606508) | bioreactor metagenome | isolation source: A lab-scale SPAN reactor treating ammonium-rich wastewater day 1 | place: Ireland: Galway | collected 2017-01-16 | reverse complement strand
ATTCAGGCGCTCATTGTTTCGAAACAGTCGGAACAGCGCCGCATTGAATCGGGCGCGCAACGCGATTTAAACAAGAAAAGCGATTGGACGAGCCATCTCTGGGGCTCGATTGCGGGTGCCCTGTATGTGATCCTGTTTTGTCCGCGCACGATGGAACACGGCGTTGAAAACGTTCGAAAATGGAAAAAGCGGTTGCTTGCGGGAATAAAAAAATAAAAAAAAAGAAGGCCGGAAAAGCCGGCCTTGAATCGACGGTTTTACGCGTCTTTGGCCATGGTCCAGATGGCTTTGATCGCGACAATGAACGCGGCGGGTGCCACGAACACGGCGATGTTTTGGAAGACCATGACGATTTTGTCCATCAAGGGGAACGTGCTGAACGGGGCCAAGGCCGCGCTACCCATTCCAAGGGCAATGGCTGCCACGAGGAACGGCATGGTTTCCTTGTCGCTCACGTTGAGCAGTCCCACGATCAGGCCCAGAATGGCCAAGACGAGGGCCAGCATGGGCACGGCCACGAAGGCCGCGATAATGGCAAGCACGATGCCGATCAGGAAGGCATAGCTTCCGTATTTTTGCATGTTGTTCATGTGTTTATCTCCTCCCAGAGAAAAGTTCACTAAAAAGAACAGATACCAAACCCTTTCCCCCAAACGATTTAAAATACCCAATCGTCGACCCGTTAAACGGCAATCGACGTATGAATTTGTTTTTTTTGGCGTTTAAACGCATTTTATTCTGTTTAAGGTTTTTTTTTGTCAGGTGCTTTTGTTGCGCGATTTCATTGGCAGCATCCTCCCGCGCATTTTTAGGCATTTGGCTGTTTTTGTTCGATAATGCCCCGTTTTGAACTATCGGCCCAATATCCTCCCGCGGGCGATCAGCCCAAGGCCATCGCCCAGTTGGCCCAAGGGCTTACGAAACCCGGAAAGCAGACGCTTTTGGGAGTCACGGGTTCGGGCAAGACGTTCACCATCGCAAACGTGGTTCAGAAAATCCAGAAGCCGACGCTCGTTCTTGCGCACAACAAGACGCTTGCGGCCCAGTTGTACAACGAATTCAAGGGGTTTTTTCCAAAAAACGCGGTCCACTATTTTGTTTCCTATTACGATTTCTACCAGCCCGAATCGTATTTGCCGGGAAAAGACGTTTACATCGAAAAAGAGGCGGATATCAACCAAAGGATCGAGCAAATGCGCTTGGCGGCCACCAGCGCCCTCTTTTCGCGCTCGGACGTTCTAATCGTGTCCTCGATCAGTTGCATTTACGGTTTGGGCGATCCATCGAACTATCGCGATCTTACGGTCGTTCTCGAAAAAGGAAAAGGCGTTTCGCGCTCCAAACTCATTCGCGATCTTGTGAACATCCAGTTCGAGCGAAACGACAACGACCTTGCACCGGGCCGTTTTCGCGTGCACGGGGACACGATCGACATCTGGCCGGGGTACGGAGGCAATCTGGTACGCGTGCAACTGTTCGGCGACGAGATCGTGCAAATCCGCGAACTCCATCCGGTGAACGCAAAGCCGTTGTCCGACTTTGAGCACTTCATGGTGTTTCCGGCCAAGCATTTTGTCTCGCCCGAAGAGCAGACCAAGCGCGCGATCAAAAGCATCCAAAAAGAACTCGACGACTGGCTTCCCAATCTCGACAAAGAACTGTACCGCGAGCGCTTGAGCCAGCGCGTGCGCTACGATCTTGAGATGCTCGAACAGGTCGGTTACTGCAACGGCATCGAGAACTATTCGCGTCACTTTGACGGGCGCAAAAAAGGCGAGGCGCCCCACACGCTTCTCGATTATTTTCCCAAAGACTTTTTGTTCGTGATCGACGAGAGCCACGTCACGCTCCCGCAGGCGCACGGCATGTACAAAGGCGATTTTGCGCGCAAGAAAAATTTGGTGGACTATGGTTTTCGCCTGCCCTGCGCGTTCGACAATCGGCCCCTCCAATTCCACGAATTCGAAACCTTTTTGAAAAACGTGGTTTTTACGAGTGCGACGCCCGGCGACTACGAACTCAGGGAATCGAAGGGCGTGGTCGAGCAGATCGTGCGCCCAACGGGACTCGTCGACCCCCGAATCGAAGTGCGGCCTTCCGCCAACCAGATCGAGGAACTGGCCCACGAAGTCAAAAAAGAGGCCGAGGCCGGAAGACGCGTTTTGGTGACCACGCTCACCAAACGGTTTGCCGAGGACTTGACCGAATATTTTTCAAAAGCGGGGATCGCGTGCCGGTACATGCACTCGGAAATCGACACGCTCGAGCGCACCGAGATCATCCGCCAATTGCGCCTCAAAAAATTCGACTGCCTTATCGGCATCAACCTTTTGCGCGAGGGCCTCGACATTCCCGAGGTCGCGCTTGTCGCCATTCTCGACGCGGACCAAGAAGGATTTTTGCGAAACCCGCGCTCGCTCATCCAGACGATCGGCCGCGCGGCCCGAAATGCGGACGGGCGCGTGATTCTCTTTGCGGACCGGCAAACGGATTCCATGAAACAGGCGATTTTCGAGACCGAACGACGCCGAAAGATTCAGATCGCCTACAACGAGGCCCACGGCATCACTCCGAAATCGATCGAAAAGGCCGTGCTGGCCCAAGAAATCACTTTGACCGACTCCAAGATCGCGCACTCGAACATTCCGGCGGTTCTTATCGACCTCGACGCCCAAATGCGCGCGGCCGCGGAATCCCTCGACTTTGAAAAAGCCATTCTCTTGCGCGACCAGATCGAGGAACTCAAAAAACGAGTGCGATAAGTTAGGCACCACCGGTCTTCGTTGGGCGTCGTCGGCAAATTTCACCGTAGTTTTTTTAATTCGGCTTTGAGCGTTTGAATCCGTTTTTTGATTTTTCCGAGTTCGCCTTTTGGGATGCGCTTGCCCGTGGGCGGAACGACTTCTTTGACAAATGAAACGGGCACTCTGATTTGTTTGCGATAATTGTTTCCGATCACGAGCACTACGCGGTTGGGTTCCACGTTGTACACGTCGGCAATTTTGTTGGCGAGGGGGCCTTGGGTCACCTGCACTTGTTGGCCGTGAAAAAAGTCGGGCAAGCCGCGTTGTCGATTCCATTCGGTCATGCGGGTCTTGTTTTTTTGCCAGCGTTGGCGATTCTCGTGTTGGTGGTGTGATTCCAGCCGGGCTTCGAGTTTTCCCAATTGGCTCCATTTGCGTCGGATCGCTGGAATGTGCATTTTTGGATCGGGTCTAGGCGTTCCAAGGACGTGGGCGGCCAGTTGTTCGGCCGGAACGCTCACAAAACGGGTTTGGCGACGCGTGCCACGTGTTGTCGGTACGTCCTCCCAAAGAACGTTTTGGCGCTGGTTTTCATGGATTTTCACGACCGCGTTTCGTCCGTTGACTCGCACGACTTGGCCCTGTTTGCCTTGGTGGGCGCCTTGGAGGATGCGCACGCGCTGATTGGCCTTGAATGGGATGGCGGGCCGCCGAGTTTTTTGTTGCGCGCGGGTTGTTCGCTCGGTGCGGCGGTTGAGGTGGGCCATGAAAATAGAAAGCGGTTTTTGGGTATAAAAGCGTTTTCAGCGCGTCGGCTGTTTGCGCCGAACCCGTTTTTGTCGGGTCTGCGATTGTCTCGTTTAGTCCCGGAGTTTTTTCCAGTGGCCGCCGTAGGGTTTTTTGACGAGGCGCGCGAACAACAGGCCGCCGCCGAGGTCGTAGATGTACTGTGCGCTTTGGTGGTCGCGCGTGATCCACGTTTCGATGACGACGTCGGGCAGTTCCATCGGGTACACGAATTTTTCGCGGCGGCTTTTCCACGCGTTGAGGTCGTAGGTTTCGTCCTGCCAGCTCGCGAGCGCGTGCACGTGGTCCGCGTTGTGGTCGCGGACGGCGGTGTGCACGCTTTGCGGGAGGCGGGGCGGCAGCGGAAAGCCGGCTTGAGAAAATTCGGCGTCTTTGGCCTCTTCGTCGGGCAACTGGACGGTCGCCATGTCAAGCGACTGTCCCTTGCGCGTCACAAGGAGGCCGTCGGGCCAGGAAAACCGGGTGGCTTGGTTCGGATCAGTGATGCCCATGCATTCCCCGGCTTTATCTGAACCGATCCGAGTAAAAGATTTTCGCTCGAACTCGATTACTTTGATTGACGAAAAACAAGCCTTGGACGAACGTGTTCTTTTTCACTGGCAGTCCGCTCCCTGCGGTTTTAATTCCTTTTGATGCGTTTTGGGTCTAAGGGTTCTTCTTCCGCCGTCCTTGGGCGGGTGGGGATCCTTTTTGTGCGCGTTTGCCGGTTGTTTTTGATCTTGAAAAACCCCTGGTTGAAGGCAAATTTCATTTTCCATTTTGGAGGTTCCCATGAGCGATTTCATCACGGTGCGCGGCGCAAGAGAGCACAATCTGCAGAATGTTTCGGTCAAGTTGCCGCGCAACCGGTTCGTGGTTTTGACGGGGGTGTCGGGCTCGGGCAAGTCCACGCTTGCGTTTGACACGATTTATGCGGAGGGCCAGCGCCGGTACGTGGAGTCGTTGTCCGCGTACGCGCGCCAGTTTTTGGAGCAAATGCAAAAACCGGACGTGGACGCGATCGAGGGACTCTCGCCGGCGATTTCGATCGAGCAAAAGACCGCGGGCCGTAATCCGCGTTCGACCGTGGGCACGATCACCGAAATCTATGATTACCTGCGCCTTTTGTATGCGCGCATTGGCGTGCCGCATTGTTATTCGTGCGGGCGCAGGATCGCGCGCCAGTCGGTGGACGCGATTTGCGATCACGTCTTGCGAAAGTTTGCGAATCAGCCGGTCACGGTCATGGCGCCCGTGATCCAGTCGAAGAAGGGCTCGTACGAACAACTGTTTTCCGACCTCCTGAAACAAGGGTTTACCCGGGTCCGTGTGGACGACGTGCAGCGCCCGCTGGAAGAGGAGATCAAGCTCAACAAGAACCTCCAGCATTCCATCGACGTGCTGATCGACAAGGTGGTGGCGTCGGGGGACAACCGTTCGCGGTTGGTTGAGGCGCTTGAAAAAGCCGGTCGTTTGGCGAGCGGTCAGGTGCGCATTGGAACCGGCGCGCACGAAGAGGTTTTTTCGCAGGACCTTTACTGCGTGCATTGCGGGATCGGTTTTGAGGAGCTTCAGCCCCGCTCGTTTTCATTCAATTCCCCGTTTGGCGCGTGTCCGGATTGCACGGGTCTGGGGTTCAAGCAGGAGTTCGATGCCGGCTTGATCATTCCCGACTCGTCGAAGTCGCTTTTGGACGGCGCGATCAACGTCCCCGGGTTTTCCATGCTGGGATGGCGGGGCCAGCAGGTGGGTGCGGTCGCCAAGTTTTACGGGTTCAACATCAACACGCCTTGGAAAGACCTTGCGCCGAAATATCGGAACATTCTGCTTTTCGGGGGAAGCGATTTCATCAAGTTCAAGTACAAGGCCGTCAACTCGGATTCAAAGTTCGAGGGGACGAGCCGGTTCGAGGGCGTGATCCCGATGCTTGACCGGTTGTACAAGTCGACCAAGTCGTCGTCGCGGCGGGACGAAATGGAAAAGTTTTTGCGGTATTCCAAGTGCACGTCCTGCAAGGGCCAGCGCCTCAAGCCCGCGTCGCTTGCGGTCACGATCGGCAATCAGAACATCATCGAGACCACGCATCAATCGATCGGCGACCTCATTGAATTCTTCAAGGATCTTGAGCTCGAACCCAAGGACTTTGCCATCGCAAAGGCCGTGCTGAAGGAGATTCGCGACCGCGCGTTTTTTTTGCGCGACGTGGGCCTTGCGTATTTGTCGCTGGACCGTTCGGCCAACACGCTTTCGGGCGGTGAATCCCAGCGCATTCGCCTCGCAACCCAGATCGGAAGCAACCTGCAAGGCGTGATCTACGTGCTGGACGAGCCGAGCATCGGCTTGCACCAGCGCGACAACGAGAAGCTCATCGAGACGCTTCATCGCTTGCGCGATCTGGGCAATACGCTTCTTGTGGTCGAGCACGACGAGGACACGATTCGCGCGGCCGACTGGGTCGTGGACCTCGGTCCGGGCGCGGGGAAAAACGGGGGCCGTCTGGTCGCCGAGGGCACGCCGGCCGCGATTGAGAAAAACGGGTTGTCGCTCACCGGAAAATATTTGTCCGGCCGCGAAAAAATCGAGGTTCCGCGGATTCGAAGAAAATCCGACCGCTTTTTGACTCTGAAAGGATGCCGCGAGCACAATCTCAAGAATCTGGACGTTTCCTTTCCGCTCGGATCGCTTGTTTGCGTGACGGGGGTGTCGGGTTCGGGAAAATCCACGCTCATCAGCGACACGCTGTATCGCGCGCTCGCCAAGCACTTTTTCGGGTCCCAAGAGGATCCCGGCGCGTTTGACCGTCTCGAGGGGCTGGAGCGGGTCGAGGGCGTGGTCAACATCGACCAGTCGCCCATCGGCCGCACGCCGCGAAGCAATCCCGCCACGTACGTGGGCTTGTTTACGCCGATTCGCGATTTGTTTGCCGCCCTGCCCGAATCGAAAATCCGGGGGTATGCGCCCGGACGCTTTTCGTTCAATGTTTCGGGCGGCCGGTGCGAGGCGTGCGAAGGCAACGGGCTCATCCGCGTCGAAATGAACTTTTTGCCCGATGTGTACGTCACGTGCGAGGAATGCAAGGGCCAGCGGTACAATCGCGAAACGCTTTCGGTCAAGTACAAGAACCATTCGATTTCGGATGTCTTGAAGCTCAGCGTCGACGACGCGCGCGTGTTCTTCGAGGCCGTGCCGTCGATTCGCCGCAAGCTCGAGACCCTTCAGTCCGTGGGCCTTGGCTACATCGAACTCGGCCAGTCGGCGACCACGCTTTCGGGCGGCGAGGCCCAGCGCGTGAAACTCTGCAACGAACTCAGCAAGCGCGGCGAAGGAAAGACCATGTATCTTCTGGACGAACCCACGACGGGACTCCATTTCGAGGACATCAAAAAACTCTTGCGCGTTCTCAACGCGCTCGTCGAAAAAGGGAACACGGTTATCGTCATCGAGCACAATCTCGACGTGGTCAAGGCCTCCGATTATCTGATCGATCTCGGGCCCGAGGGCGGGAACGCGGGCGGGCGCCTCGTGGCCACGGGAACTCCCGAAGAGGTCGCACGAAACCCGAAATCGTTTACCGGCAAATTTCTCAAAAAAGTGCTCGAAAAACGCGCGGTTCCTCTGGTCTGAACGCGTTTGATTTTCCGGCGTTCCGCAATTCCCTGCGGGGCGTTTCGGATTTGGCGATGCGATCCGACTTTTTTTTTGGTTTGGTTGCCGCACGAAACGCATAAAACGTTTTTTCTTCTCACTTCACCCCCAACGGAGCGTTTTTTTTTATGGTGGAATGGATCGATCCAATCGCAATGTTTTTCGAGCAAAATCCCGCGTGGCTTCCCGTGGGCGTTCTGGTCGGCGTGTTTGTGGCCGTCTGGATCTTCAAACGCATCGTGATTTTTCAGCTCAAGCAATTAAGCAAGCGCACCGAGACTTCGATTGACGACATTCTTGTCGAAAGCATCGATGCGGTTCAATGGCCGTTCTTTTTGCTCGTCGGCGTATTTGCGGCGATTCAGTTCATGGCCCTCCCAGTGTTTGTGGTCAACGTCGTTCATGCGGCCGCGCTCGTCGTCACCGTGTACTATGCCGTCCGCGTGCTTCAGAAAATCATCCGTCTTTCGGCCGACCGGTACGCTCAAAAACGCGAGGAGACCGGCGAATCCGATTCCGCGCCCATACGGTTTCTGTCGCGCCTGCTGTCGTACGCGCTGTGGGTGATCGCCGCCCTCGTGGTTTTGGACAACGCGGGCTACGACATCAACGCGCTGATCGCGGGACTCGGCGTGGCCGGCATCGCGATCGCGCTCGCGGTACAGAACATTTTGAGCGACGTGTTCAGTTCGCTCTCGATTTACTTCGACAAGCCCTTCAAGATCGGCGACTTTTTGGTCATGGGAAACGAAATGGGCACGGTGCAAAAGATCGGCATCAAGACCACGCGCATTCAGGCCCTGCAGGGCGAAGAGATCGTGATGAGCAACCGCGAACTCACGGACACGCGCATTCACAACTACGGGCGCATGAACCGCCGGCGCGTCGAGGTCCAGCTGGGCGTCGTCTACGAAACCGAGGCGTCCAAGCTTCGCCTGATCATCGACCTGATCCGCCAAAGCGTCGAAAAAGTCCCCGGCGCGACGCTCGACCGCGCGCACTTCAAGAGCTTTGGCGACTTTGCGCTCATTTTCGAGTTCGTCTACTACGTGCCCTCCGCCGACTACAACGCATACATGGACGCACGCCAAGCCATCAATTTGGGCCTGGTCGAATTCTTCCGCGAAAACAAAATCGAGTTCGCCTACCCCACCCAAAAAGTGTTTGTCACGCGCGAAAATCCATAGCGTGCGCGTTATTCGTGCATGTTGCCTTGAACGCCTTTGAGCGTCGAGGCGATGAATCCGTAGCACACAAAAAAGTAGGCAAGCGTTCCGACGTAGAACGCCACAACGGCCCCGCTGCTCCACGCGATGAAAAACACGCCGAACAACAGGAGAACGGTGAGCCGGTCGATCGCGAGTTCGATGCCCGTCATGGCAAGCAATCCCAGTATCGCCATCTGGGTGAACGCCCACGGGAGTTCGGGGCGGTTCAAGAGTTCGGGAAACAGTCCCGCTCCCAAAAACTGGATGAAAAAAACGCCGGCCACGATGAGCACAAAACGGATTTTTGCAAGGTCGGTTTTCTGGTTGAGGAACTGGACGAGGATGCACAGGTAAATCACGTACGACATGATTGCAAGAAACAGTTCAATCAGCGACCCCGACAGGATGCCCATGCACGAGCATTCGCCAATCGCGCTAATAATGCTTTTCGAGGGGTTTTTCGTGAATGCAACTCGTGCCCCGAACGCTGATTCCGGTGTACAAATCCGGCAACGATGCGCTCTACGAGATCAGCCCGCGGCCCCGAACCCCCCCGAATTTTCGAACGTTCGTGGTCACCACGCCCGAATCCCGAAAACTGTGCGCGGACCCGTTTGTCGTCGGTTTCGAATACCGAAAGGCCCTTCGGATCGCCTCGAAAGTCGCGCTCACCAAAGGACCGATTCGAAGCGTCTTGGATCACGCGTCGGATGCGCAACTCAATGTTCTCCATTTTTTGCGCGGCGGGCTGTCGTACATGCTCATGGACGCGCTTGGTGAACTTGGGCGAGTGGGCGTGCACGGCTCGTTCATGAGCAGCGAGCGCTATTCGACCCCCGACGCGGACCATCCCGAACACCACGAATGGCACATCCACAAAGACCAGTACATTGAACTCAATCTGGTGCCCCATTCCGTGCTCTTGATCGGCGACATCTCGGCCTCGGGCGTCACGCTCAAAGCCGGCTTGGCCAAGATCGCCCAACGCTACGGCAATTTGTCCGACGGGGACACGCCCGAGTTCGTGCGCCAATTTTTGACCAAATCAAAGAACAAGCCCGACGCCCCCGCGGAAGGATCGCTCAAGCACCTCGTGTTTGTCACGATCGGCGGACATCTCACCGAAGACATTTTGCGCGAATACCACGACTTTTTTTGCAAACTGTTTCCCGAGTACGAGGGTACGTCGCTCGTTTACGTCGAAGGCTTGTTCCACGTGGCCGACGACGAAGCGCCCCTCATCAACAACGAACCCGGCACCGATCTCGTCGCTTGGAACGCGGTTCTGGCCCCCGAGTTCGAGAAAACGCTCCAGCAGAACCCGTGGATCGCGCTCGAAGCCTGCATGGTTTACGACGGGGGAAGCCGCTCGTTTTATCCGCCCCGCCACTATGCGTCCCTCCTCGAATACGCGCAAAAAGTGCAGGTCTCGCTCGACAAGGGCCTTCCTCCGTTTCGCCTCATGGCCGACCGCTGGCACGGCATCCACCACTATCCCGCGGACATCAAAAAACAATTGAACGACAAAAAACTCGGCGACCTTTGGGTGTCCAACCGTCTTGCCAAAGTCCAAAAACTGCTGGGCGCGCACGCCTAGTTTTTGGCAACGTTCTTTCCAAGCGTGCGGGCCATGCACCGTGCCCCGCCCATGAATTTCAGATTGGCTTTCATGTCGCTGGCCGCCTCGATCACGCGCACGCCGTGCTGGCGCAAAATCGCCATCGTGGTTTTGGCGTGGGGGTGCATGAGCACGCGCCCGTCCGGCAAAACCAAAAAATTGGCCGGAAGAAAAGCAGTTTCCGAACGAGGGACGATCACTTTTTTGAGCCGGTATTTGGCGATCAGCGCATCTAGGACATGACGTGCTTGGGCGTAATATGCGGGATCCACCACCAGCAGTCGTTTGCTGGCCACGAGACCCATCGCAAGGTCGATGTGCGGCAGACGACTGGACCCTCGTTTTTGCATTGGATCCGGTAGAACATGAATGGTAAACCCTTTTTTTTGCAGGGCCTGAACTTGTCGCGGATCGTGCGTTACAAACTGGTGCTGCACCAGTACGGTGTGCGCGTTCAGCGGAATCGTTCCCCCGCCTTCCCCAAGATCGGAAATCGGCAACGTGCCCCGCGGTCGTGCCGAGTGGTTGAGGACACGGTGTCGCCCGAATTCGGACCACGCGTCGCGCACCCAGTTGTCCGAACCAAACCCGCGTTTTAGGACGCGTGCCCCGCGCTGTCGAGCGCGATCGTAATACGCGGAATCTCCAAACGTCGGATTGTGTGGAAGCACCACGCGGTACCCCTCGTCCACCAACTGCTTGAGAATCGCAAGGCGCTCGCGGGCCATGCGGCGCTCGGCCGGATCGCTGAACTTGGAAACCGAAAACAATACGGCTCCGCGGGAACGCGCACGACTCGGCATATCCAATCTACGACAAATGGCCTAGAAAAAAGGAGCGGTTGGGCCGTCTTAAAATTCCTTTTCCACTCCTTTTTGTGATGGCATTCAAGTTCAACGGTCTTTGGATCCGTCCATTCCTTCCCGCGCACGAAAGAATTCAAAACGCTGGAACACGGTGTTCACAATGAATGAATTCATCCGCTCCGCCCCCCAAAAGCCGGGCGTGTACGTTTTTCGCGACGAAAAAGGCGTCGTGCTCTACGTGGGCAAGGCGAAGAACATCAAGAATCGGATGAAACAATACTTTGCGGGCAAGCCGTCTGAGAACAAGACGCAGGTGCTCGTCGAGACGGTTGCGCACGTCGATTTTTTTGTCACGAACAACGAGCTCGAAGCCCTGATTTTGGAGAACCATTGGATCAAGAAGCACCAGCCGCCCTTCAACGTCATGCTCAAGGACTCCGTGCACTATCCGTGGATCAAGTTTACAAACGAGGAATTTTCGCGTCTGGAAATCGAGCGATTGCCCAAGCGCGCGCTCGACAAAAAAAGCGGTTATTTGGGCCCGTTCACGGATTTTCGCGCGCGCAAACGCACGCTCTACCTCGTCAACAACGCGCTCAAACTGCGCACGTGCGACCCGCTTCCCAAGCGCGTCTGCCTGCGGTATCATCTCAAGCAGTGCACGGCCCCGTGCGTGGGAAAGGTTTCGCCCGAAGAGTACGCCAAACAGGTCGAATTTGCAAAATTATTCTATGAAGGCAAAGGCGACAAGCTCGTTGAAATCCTTTCCGAAGAAATGAAACTGTTTTCGCAGGCCAAAGCCTATGAGATGGCGCTCGAGCGGCGAAACATGATCCGCGGCATCGAGGGCGCCCAGTCCGAACAGCACATCGAGGTCATCGAAAACCAAAACCGTGATGCGTGGGCCTTCCGCGAAAACGATGCTGGCTTTGTCTTCGAACTATTGCAGACGCGGCGCGGCACGCTGCTTGGCAAAAAAGAGTTTGCCCTTGCGCGCGGCGTTTTTGACAACGATCCTTTATCCGAATTCGTTCAAGGGTATTACGCCGAGCACGAGATCCCGCACGAGGTCTTGTTGCCGCATGTAGTGCCTAACTCTTCTGCGCTCGAAAAAACCTTTTCGGCCCAGTCCGGCCGCAAGGTCTCGATCGGGTCGCCGTCCAAGGGGCGCGGTGCCAAGTTGTTGCGGTTGGCACGCGAGAACCTCGAACTCCTTTCTCCCGGAAGCGAATCGGCGCTTCGCGAACTCCAAAACGCGCTCATTCTTGCGCACGTACCGCGCCATATCGAATGCTTTGACGTTTCGCACTTGGGCGGCCGGTTCAATGTCGCGGCGAGCGTCGCGTTTTTCGACGGGCGGCCCGACAAAAAAAACTATCGTCAGTATCGGTTGCAAAAAGTCCAGCGCAACGACGACTATGCATCCATGCAGGAGGTCGTGGGCCGTCGGCTCGCGCGCCTGCAAAAGGAAAACCGGAACCTGCCCGACCTGCTCATCGTCGACGGGGGCAAGGGCCAGTTGTCGGCGGCCGTGCAGGTCTTGAGCGATTTGGGCGTGCGCGTGCCCGTGGCCGGACTTGCGAAGAAAAACGAGGAATTGTTCGTGCCCGCGCGCGAGACCCCCCTCGTTTTTCCAAAAGGCTCGCCCGTGTTCCAGTTGATCACGCAGATTCGCGACGAAGCCCACCGTTTTGCCAACCGCTACCGGAAAAAACGCGTGGAAATGGGATTGCGCAAACCTAAACCGTAGGTTTCCATCCGTGCCGGGTGGGCCCTACGCGGTGGTTTTTACCCCGTGCCCGACGGCCCGTTGACCCCACTCCTTTTTAATATCGGTTGCCCGATATATTGGTTGTACGATAATCGGAGGTTTTTTTCAATGACTGATTTCAAACCCGTGGACTTGCCGTGGGGCGATCCGCGCACGGCCACGTTTTCGACAAGCGTGGGGCTCGTCACGACGGACGGGCCGATGGGTCCGAACGTGATGGCGTGCGAGTGGACGCACCAGTTGAGTTATTCGCCGGGCGTTCTTGCCGTGTGCGTGGGGCCGAGTAAGGCGACCGCGAAAAACATCGAGGCGAGTAAAGAATTCGGCGTGAGTATTGCCGCAAGCGATCAGGCCACGCTTTCGCACGTCGCGGGCAAGAACTCGGGAAAGGACGTCGACAAGATCGCCGCGCTCAAGGAACTTGGCTATTCGTTTTTTGCCTCGAAAAAGATCAAGGCGCCTTTGGTCGGCGGCGCGGCCATGATGGCCGAATGCCGTTTGATCGATCAAAAGCAGTACGGTTCGCACGTTGTGTTCGTGGGCGAGGTCATCGAACTCTACCCCGAAACGGGCAAAGCGCCTTTGGTGTATCACAATACCAAATACTCGGCGCCGGGTGTTGTGATCCCAAAGCCCGACGAGAAGCGCTTGGCCGAGATCGCCAAGGTTCTCGAAAAACACAAGAAATAATTCGCATTTGCGGCCGGCGGTCCCCTCTCGAGTTTCCCAAACGCCGTCGGCTTGCTATTTTTTTTCAAAAATCGATTTTCGGCCTCGGTTCGCCCATCTTTCATCATCGCTTTCGCTTCGTGTCATCGTCAGATCGTCATTGGCCAAACGTATTGGCTTCGTTTGCGAATTTAAGGGGTGTGCATAGGGTTGCCTTTTTTGTTTGTTTTGGCTTTAATGCGTTTGGCAGGTGGTTTACTCATGGAACTCAAAAAGAAGATGCTGGATGGCTTGAACGATCAGATGAACAAGGAACTCGGTTCGTGGTACGTTTACCTTGGCATGGCCGCGTATTTTGAGAACGCGTCGTTGTCGGGTTTTGCCTCATGGATGCGCGATCAGGCAAATGAGGAACGGGGGCACGCCATGAAATTTTACGATTTTATTTTGGAGCGCGACGGGACGGTCGATTTTCCGGCCATTGGCAAGGCGTCGGGCGCGTGGAAGTCGCCTCTGGCCGCGTTTGAGGCGGCGTTTGCGCACGAGCGGTTCATCACAAAGTCGATTCATGCGTTGGCCGATCTGTCGGCCAAGGAGAACGATTTGGCGACGCGCAGTTTTCTGAAATGGTTTATCGACGAGCAGGTCGAGGAAGAGTCTTCGGCCAAAAAGAACGTGGATCGCTTGAAGATGGCGGGGAACGATCCGGCGGCGATCCTTGCGCTCGATCATGAACTCGGAAAGCGAAAAAAGGACTGATCGGTCGTTTTTTCCCGG
>JAANMT010002710.1_pt1 | contig 14035 bp, 25 predicted proteins | sample 7279711 | NCBI WGS metagenome assembly JAANMT01 (sample SAMN14094538, study PRJNA606508) | bioreactor metagenome | isolation source: A lab-scale SPAN reactor treating ammonium-rich wastewater day 1 | place: Ireland: Galway | collected 2017-01-16 | reverse complement strand
TTCGGCGCGGAGATTGACTTCGCTGCGCAGCCGTCCGGACGGACGGCAGAAGCACGTCGGCCACGGTTCAGCGCGCAATCTCGGTAACCCGCATCCCGCACGCGAAACCGAGCCAGAGGATGGTTGCGTCCCGCTCGGGATGCCGGCTGGTGGCTTCGGTGACACGAAGGAGGTGGCGAAGCTCGGAGGGGGACAGGGTGGCGGCCCGCTTGGTCATGATGATGGTCCTCGTAACGTGGTGGGAAATGTGCGCGTTACGAGCACATGACATTGGGCTCGCCTTTCCATAGTACAGCGGAATAGAACCGCAAGGAAAGGACCATCCTCGGAAAGACTTTTCGTTACGAGAATCCGTATCATACGAACTGTCGTAACACCTCGGACGCCGGCGTAGACGTGAAAAAGCCCTCAACATCCGAAGATGAAGAGGGCTAGTTTGAGGTTTTACATCCTCGGACTGCGGGATGTACCTTGCGGCTTTCGGATATTGCCAGGGTGAGGCTTGCTCGGAGAGTCTTCCCATGGCGCGTTCGCGTCACAGGGCTTGTACATCGCTCCGCCGGGCAAGCCCGTGGCTTCGTTGGTGCCAATCAGCCAAGGCCGCCAGAACTTGCGCTCGGCGTCCTTAACTAAAGCATCCATCTCCGCCTGAGTGTCAGCATTGAGATGCAATAGGTCGAAACCCGGTCGGCCATCCCAAGGGTGGCCCGCATCACGCTGAACATCAACTTTTGTACCATGTCGGCCTCCTTGTCGTAACGTGCAATTTCTCAGGCGCCGGAACCCGGCTCCCACCCCTTCAGGTCCGACCAAATCGGTTGGTCAGTTTCGACCGTCCGAAGTGAATGCGAACCGTTAGGGTTATTGACCGTGATGCACGGAATGCGAGCACCCGACCAAGTGACACCGGTAAGCTGAACGCCGGCTTGGTGCGGAATGTCCGCCAAATTGCGCAAAGCCATTTTGTGGCCTCCTTGTCGTAACGCGCTATTTCTCAGGCAACCGAATGGTATTGCCTTCGGGGTTTGACCTGCGACTACTGGTACGTAGACCAGCAGTTCCATTTCAATCCCCTTGAGCTCCCAAATGTTGTCACGGATATGAATCGCCGCTTGCGCCTCTGCGATGGTGATGACGTGCCGGCCAGTCGTTCCTTGGTAGTGTGCCAAAACCTCGCCACCACTTGGCTGGATCCATCCTTCGCTAGGCCCTTCATGCACGGCCCTGAGCAATTCCAGATCTTCTACCCAGAAGAAGTGCGGTCGAGGCGGAATGGGTTGGCTACCACTGTATTGCATCGCCACCGGCATAATGCCGTCGACTTGATTGTTTGCCAGATAGGCAATCAGATTATCCTTCACAGGAATCTCCTTAACCGGGGAGCCGGTTGCTCGGCGCCCTCATAATCGCCAGGCCCAGGTCTTCCAGCACCTGTTTGTACTTGGCGATCTGGTTGAACCACATGCTCCTGTAGTCCTCGTTTGTGAGACTTCCGGCATACGCCTCGATGCCGGGCATCGCATCAACCAGGAACTCGGCCGCCGCCTCCAACTTCACCATGCGGTTGCCCGTGTCGGCGAAGAGGTGCGCGTGCTGGCGGTTGGTGACGAACGCAAACTCCTTCGTCCCGTCCTCGTTGTCGATGGTGTAGCCACCACGATGCTGGGCAATATTCACCTTGAATTGCTCTTGAGCCATATTGGCCTCCTTAAAATTACCCAAGGAAAAAGCCACCCCCGAGGGGGCCGAACTTTCCCCTCCGGTGGTTGATTGATGGATCTGCCAGGTTTCTGGCCGATTTGGAATTGCCTCCTAAATGCTAAACATGACCCTATAAGTCAGGTTTTCGCGTTCAAGAAGATTTGCTGCGGCACGGCCTGATAAAAGGCGTGTCTGGTGAAATGCTGGGTATCCCAGCTGATCTGACGTCCAGAACGGACGCGACAGAAAGCGATACGGCGCTGCAGGCGCGAGAACGCACGCGCAGGGCGGTATAGCTTTCGGCGTTGACTTGGGATGTGCTTGGGAATGCTGTCTTGTTTTCGGCGTCGCACAGCTACGACTACTCAAATCCTACCCTCGCCCTACGGGAGCTGTCAACCGGCCGGTGTAAGGCGGCTGCCTGTTTCCTTAGGGGGATGGAGGGGCGACCGTACTATACCGCCCCCCTCCTTCTCCTCAATTTCTCGCCCTCGAATGCGCCGGCAAGCGGGGCGCCAGGTAGTCCATTTGATCGGCGAGGATCTTCCGGCCGCTCAAGAGGAAGTGCTCGTGCCTGCAGGGAACGTATGGGACATAGATGAGCCTCATGCCCGCTTCATCAGGCGTCCTGCAGCCTTTCCGCTCGTTGCAGCTGCGGCAGGCCGTCACCGTGTTTTCCCAGGTGTCCAGGCCGCCACGGGCGCGCGGCATCACATGATCCCGCGTGCCGCGGCCGCGCTCGATCCGCTCGCCGCAGTAGGCGCAGATGTGCCGGTCGCGGGCAAACAGGAGATCGTTCCTGTGGCCGAGCGGCAGCGAGACCTGCGCCCACTTCGCCATGCCTTCCGACTTGGCGAGCGCGATCACCGGCGCCACCTCGAGGATGGACCGCTCGCCGGAATGACGGTTCACGCCGCCACGCAGCACCAGCACCTTTTCGCCGATCTCCCAGGCCACCTTGTTGGCGGCCTGGTAATAGGCTGCGCGTTCCGGCGTCAGCCACCGGAACGGATTTCCAGCTACATCGAGGGCCAGAATCGAAGTCACGGCCACTTCTCCTTTCCTTCTCGTTGAAGCGGCCTAGGGGCCGCTTTTATCCCTTCACACACACCACCTGGCGCAGCTCATGGAGCACGCCCACCAGATCCTTTTGCGCCTCCATCACCAGATCGATCGGCTTGTAGGCCTTCGGGATCTCGTCGAGCACGCCGGTGTCCTTCCGGCACTCGATCCCGGCCGTCTGGGCTTCCAGGTCAGCCAGCGTGAACGCCTTCTTTGCCGCTCCCCGGCTCATGACACGGCCGGCGCCGTGCGAGCAGGAGAGGTAGGCGTCCGGGTTCCCCTTCCCTTCGACGATGTAGCTTCGCGCCCCCATCGATCCCGGGATGATTCCCCGCTCGCCCACGCCGGCGCGGGTCGCCCCCTTTCGGGTCACCCAGAAGCGCCGGCCTCCGTGCTCCTCGACCTGGCTGAAGTTGTGGTGGCAATTCACCGCCTCCCCTGCTTCCTTGACTTCGCGATCGAGCACCTCGGAGAGCGCTTTCTTGGCCAGATGCAGCATCACGTCCCGGTTGAGAAGCGCATAGTCCTGCGCCCACAACAGGCCTTCGACATAGAGTTCGAATTCCTCCGTTCCCTCATCGAGCCAGGAGAGCTGTTTGTCCGGAAGCGCCTGTCCTGCCTGGACGCCGTAGGCCATGGCCATCCGGGTTGCAGCCTCGCCAATTGTCTTGCCGGCGTTTCGCGATCCGCTGTGGAGCATCAGCCAGGCACGGGCATCCTCGTCCAGGCACACTTCGATGAAGTGATTCCCTCCACCCAAGGTGCCGATCTGCGGCCCGACACGGCTCCAGTTGAACTTCTTCTCCCACTTGAGCAGCCGGATACCGTCCGCGCGGTCCACCACGTCCTTGATGCGCCGGTCAAGCGCCTGACCGGCCAATCCGTCATGCAGCGGCCGCAGCGTCTTCGGATGGGCATTGAACCCCACAGGAACGCGCCGCTCGATGGCTTCGCGCATTGCGGCCTTCGTCGGCAGATCCTCCGCGTGGAGATCGAGACGCACCGCGCACATGCCACACGCGATATCCACACCCACGGCCGCGGGGATCAAGGCGCGCTCGGTCGGGATCACGCTGCCAACCACGGCACCCTTGCCGACGTGAACGTCAGGCATGATCGCGACGTGACCGGCCAGGATCGGCAGCTGCGAGATGTTGCGGATCTGCGTCAGCGCGTCGTATTCGATCGGCACGCCTTCGGTCCACATTTTCACGTTTTCCATTTTTCTTCTCTCTACTTCAAAAAATAAATGCTACCCGCCAGTTGTTGCTATACAACCGGGCAAATTCGGACACGATTGGGATTGGTCCCGCCGGCAGGATTCGAACCTGCGACAGCCAGGCATCGGAGGCCTGCGCTCTTCCGGGCTGAGCTACGGCGAGGAGTAGGGTTTCTCAGGAATGCGGGCGCCAAGGCGCGGCTTGGGTTCGGCACACTCGACGCCAAACAATCTCTTGGCATAGTCAAGCTGCCCGCCAACCAGGGCAAGGATGGTCGGCCGTCCCGCCAAAATCGCAGCCGCCAGCCGATGGTTACCGTCTTGGACGAACCACCGAACATGACACCCGAAAGCTGGCGCACCCACATCGATGTCGATTGGGTCTGTAGCTTGGTGTGCCATCAGGAATGCGATCCGTCCAGCATGATCATCGGTGCCCGGCGTAGCTACTAGACGCCCTTCTGCGAGCGCCCTACGAACATCGCGCCGAGTCACTCTCTTTTCCCATGGATGCCCAGAAAAGGGGTTGCAGTGCTTGGCAAGCCGATGGACCGGAATAGCGACAGGCATTCGTCTATTCCTCTCGCAGCGCCCTTTCGACTTTCGGGATGAGTTCGAGCCAGTCTGAGTCGATGCGGCCGATGGCCTCGGCAAGGGTATAGCCCATGCTGGCGATCCAGTCTGGCCGATTGAGCGCCATTGCCACGGCGAGCTTTTCGCCGGTGGATTGCACAGACCATGCATCGCGGCCGCCGACTTTGGCGTCGCGGGCCTTGGATAGCAGATGCTGGAATTGGGCATTACTCATTTTTTGGCGCCCCTTGTCTTTCGCGGAAATTGGCAACGTCCTCCGCTACCCGCTTCAAGTCAACGCCGAACAAATCGGCCACAAGCGCAACGGTAAGATAGCCTTCGAGCGTTTCTGGTAGCTCTGCGGCACCCGCGTTATCGTTGAGGGCAATCCACTCAACGGCGGATTTATACGACGGTTGAGTGATCATGCTGCGGCTTTGTATTGCCCGGTCTCGGCATCGAACCGTTCGATCTTGCCCGTCTCAAGGATGACGCGATCGAACTTCACACCCATGAGTGCCGCGAGCCGCGCCGGGATAGGGCCATCGAAGATCCCGCCGTGCGCCGGCACGAAATCCTTCTGGCACTTCTCGCACCAGAGATGCCCAACGTACTCCGACCACTGGACTTCGGTGTTACCGCACTCACACGGCGGCAGGCCGTATGCGGCGGGCGGCTGCAGGTAGCTCCAGGTTCGTTTGGATTTTCCATTTTCCATGTCACTTGCCCAAATCACATATTCGCCGGCTCACGCTGTCCGCGATCTGCGAGGCTATCACCGCGCCACGCTCGCCTTCACGGATGCTGGCAATGCAGTACGTGTGGAAAGCCACCTTGAGCTCACGTTCGAGCTCGGCCCTCAGATCATCGCGGAAACGCAACGTCTCGGCCTCGAGTCGCTTGATTTCTCGCAGCCGATCGGCAGCGACTTTTTTCCAGTCGGCCGCCATTTTTTATTTCGCCTCCTTGAACAGCTTCCTGGCTTTCGCCTGCACCCCTTTCGGCACCCTCCCTTTCGCCAACTCCTGCAGATCGGCCGCAGACAGCGGCAGGAACACCTCCCCGCTTGCCCGGCGTATCCTTATCTCGCCCGGCGCGGCCGTCACCTCCACCTCATCCCCCTCGGCCAGGCCGGAGTCCTCCAGGAGGTCCTTGCGAAGGGTAAGGCCGGTTGCGCTTCCTACACGACGTAGCTTCATGCTGCCCTCCTCGGCCATTCCTGATAGCGACGCCCATCCAGTTCCTCGGCCCCGCCGCCCTTTGTACGAACAAAGGTCGCATCGATCTCCGGGAAGTATTTCAATTTCTCCGGCGGCAGGTTTCGGCTGTCCTCGACGGACTCCATGTGCTGCCAAAGGCCGGTCTGCTTGAAGAAGAACGGCACGCCGGCGTCCTCACATTGCTCGCGCAAGTTGCGCGCCCAATCCGGGTGCATCGGGCGCGCTTTGGGGCCGGATTCGCCACCCACCACAACCCAATTGATGCCACGCCCGCATGTTTCGCTGATGAAGTGTTCATGTCGGCCGGCACCGCTTCCGCATGGATAGCAGCCTACCGAACTGTCCTGGTCTTCCCCGAGAGGGGAACCAAACCCAAGATCAACCGGCCCAAGCAACGGCTCAGCGCTGATCCCCCTTACCGCCGCCGGCGTCCGCAATAGCAGCGCAATGCGCTCATCAGCCGTGGGTTGGTCCTCGATGGAAACGCACAACCAGACATTCGGAAGCGGCCATGTGACCAGATACTGTCCCTTGAACTCGAAGGTGTAACCCAGGGTGCGCGCTGCCTCATCGAGCAGCTTGGCCGACTGCCCGAGCCTCGTCATGTAGGCCAGCATCCGCTCCGGCCGCTTGGTGAGCACCTGGAAGGTGTGCTGGTTGGCCAGCGCCATGACGGCGAACACGCGGTCGATGAACCAGTCCGGAACCGCCTCATGGAACAAGTCCGACATGCTGTTCACGAATATCTTGCGCGGTCGCTTCCAGCGCAAGGGCTGGTCGAGCCGCTCCGGGTGGCAGCGAACGTCCGTGAAAGCGCGGCCGGCGTAGTTTTCCAGGTGCTGCAGCCGGCCCCATTCTCGCTCGGCGTAGCAGTGCTTGCAGCCTGCGGAAACCTTCGCGCAGCCGGAAATCGGATTCCACGAGGCGTCCGCCCAGCTGATCTTAGTGCGATCCCCCATCAGACCACCTCAGCAACCGGCGCCGGATCCCGCGTGTACCTCACTGTCAGCCCATCGTAGTCGACGCCCCGGAACTGCGGTGCCGGATCACGATGCTCGGCCAGCACCTTGGCCAACACCTTCTTGACCTCGTAGGCTCGATGCCCGCTGGCATCGACATGCGGGTGGCCGACGCCGTTGCTGCCGCTGATGGAGTAGCCCAAGACAGTCTTGACGCCATTCAACAGGCGCGCGATTTCCTCGCAGCGATCCGCGTCCGCCATTTCGCGGGGCATGTCGGCAGGCTTGCGCATGGGCACGGTGCCGAAACGCACCAACTGTCCAATTTCCTCGATCTGGCCGATGCAGATGCGGGAATAGAGGTCCAGGGCGTCACGCACAGCGACGGCCTGTTCGGGAGTGAGTGTAAGGGTTACCTTTCCCATATCCTACTTTCCTTTCGGTCGCTTCAAAACGCCCGCTGCTTCAGCGCGCTGCTCTTTGTTCGCCCGGCCCCACCCCTTGCGGCTACCGACCCACACATCGCCGGTCTCGAGATCGACGGCAAGCCACTTCTCCGGGCAGTGGGTGTCCAGCTTGAGTTCGACGGTATCCGCAAGCTCGGCCACCTTGCGGCCGCTTTTGAGAATCCGCCCTTTCTGCGCACGCATCCAGTGCAAATGTCCATGCCGGACAAGCTCGCCGGCCTTGGCGGACGCTTGGATGAGTTTGTCGGCCAGCGCGTCAGCGCGGGGCAGGCTGCGGGGATTGGTATGCGGGTAGACCACCTTGGAGACGGCGGATCGCCGGAATGGCTTGTGGCCAGCCACATCCATCAAGAACCTTATCCATTCACAGCGAATGGCGGGCGTGATGCGAATCTTTGTGGGGTTTTCAGTCATCTTTTACCTCCTGCCTGTTAACTCGGTGTAGTTATGCGACAAAACGTGTCGGTTAATTCGAGTTGGGCCTCTCGCAGTCCACACAGTGGCTCGGCGGGATTTCTTCGTTTCCTCCGCAGTAGTCGCAATGGAACGCCTCGACCATCTTGGCGTGTTGCGCGCACAGAAGCCCGCCTCCTTCGCATGGCACCGTACCCCTTCTCATACACCGAGCGAGGCTGCCATCTTTAAGCGGCCGTCTTTCGGCCCTGCATCGCTCATGGTCTGGCGGTGCCGTGAAAAGTCGTCGTCCAATCATTTCGCATCCAGAGGCCCAACCGGGCCATGCAGCGGAGTGCCTGCCGGCACCCGCTGATGTTCGACGTTCCGCCCTCCATCACTCCTCCTTACGTCCCACAGGGTAACCGGGCAATCCACGGTTGTTCACGCCGCAGCTGACGCAATAGTCGACGCCTTGCAGTTCCTTACGTGTCACTACCACTGCTGCTCACCGTTCCACGGCTTCCACAGACCATCGCACCATTTAACTCGTTGTCCGTCGGGGGCCTCGAATGCCAGCACTTGAAAAGTCGTCATGGCCTGCCCAGCGATCCGACCGCGATGCGGGCCGGCAGTGCTTCCGAATACCTGTGGCCACGCATGCATCATAAGCATGCCGGGCTCAGTCTCGAGTCTTGCTGCTGCTTCGGCAGCGATTTCGCTGATAGCTGAAAAGTCCATTGCATGTTGCACTATTCAATCTCCTTCACGCTCCGTCCCGGGAATCACCATTCCGTCACCACCTCGACATCCGGGCACCCCATCTCGGCCAGCCTGCCTGCGATGTATGCATGCAACTCAGTCGCGCATGGATCTGCCTCTTCGATCAGGACGCGGTAGCCGATTTCACCCGAATCGTCCTGATATCGCTCGGCGCGCGTGCAGCTCAAGTCGGCCCAGTTGATCGCGCCGGCCGGCCTGTGCGGCTCGGTTCTTGCCATTTCGCAAGCCTGGTCGGCTGCACGGCGGAGCATTGTTAGGTCGAGTTCCATGCTCAATCCTTCTTTTCCACGAACGACCGCCCATGCCACCAGCCGGCTTCGCCGACCTTGAACGGTTTCCCGGTTGCATTCGGGTCATCCTCGAGCAGGACGCACCGCACCATATTCTTGCGCGCGCCAACGTATTTGGCGCGCAGTCGGCGCTCAAAACCCGGGCCGCTTTCGGGGCCACGGCCGCGGCTACCTCGGATCAGCACAACTTCGTCTCCGAATTTCATGGTCAGAACTTTATTGCTTCGAAAGAATGATTACATTGTAATCAATATCCACAAGGAAGTCAAGAATACTGGAGCCCTGCGATGCGATTCGAACGCTTGACTGCTCCCCGGCCTGAAGGCCGAAGATTCCCACTTCACCGAGACCTGCCGTTCCACACTTACATGCAGACCGGACTTACGTTCTCTCCATGGGCTGACGCCGCAAGTCCTGCGGCCAATACGTTGCGCGCGGCGTTGACGTCGCGGTCGTGGGACGTGCCGCATTCCGGACAAGTCCATTCTCGAACCGACAACGGCATCCTGGCTACGGTATGGCCGCAGACATGGCATCGCTTTGTGGAAGGAAACCACTTGTCGATGCCGGTCAATGTCCGGCCATACCACTGCGCTTTATATTCCAACTGCCGAACAAACTCCGACCAGGACGCATCCGCAATGCCCTTGGCCAGTCGTTCGTTCTTCTGCATGTTGCTCACGGCCAGCGTCTCGACGGCGATCACTTGGTTCTCGTTGATCAGCCGAGTCGAGAGCTTGTGCAGGAAGTCCCTGCGAGCGTCCGCGATGCGGGCATGCAGTCTTGCCACCTTCAACTTTGCCTTGGCCCGGTTCTTTGAGCCAGGCGTCTTCTTCGCCATCCGGCGTTGGGCCAGCGCCAAGCGGGATTCGTATTTGCGGAACGTCTTGGGCCCCGCCACCTTCTCTCCAGTCGAGAGCGCGACAAAGTGCGTCAGACCCAGATCGAGGCCTACCTTGTCGGTGGCCTCGGGTTTGGCCGCCACGACGTCATCGCACAGGAGCGAAACGAAGTACCTGCCTGCAGCGTCCTTGGAGACGGTCACGGTGGAGGGTCTGGCGGCTTTGGGTAGCGTCCGCGACCAGCGGATCGCCAGCGGCGTCTCCATCTTCGCCAGCTTCAAATCCGTTCCGTCCCACTTGAAGGCGCTGGTGGTGTATTCGGCGCTCTGGCGATCGTGCTTCGATTTGAAGGCCGGATACTTCGCCCGCTTGGCGAAGAAATTGGCGAACGCGGTGTTCAGGTGCCGCAACGCCTGCTGTACCGGCACAGAGGACACCTCGTTGAGCCAGGCATATTCCGCCTGTCTTTTAAGCAGGGTCAATGCGGCGGAGGTCTCGTGGTAACCCACCCGCTTCTGCTCATTCATCCAGGCGTCGGTACGCAAGCGCAGCATGTGGTTATAGACGAAGCGCGCGCAACCGAATGTCCGGGCCAGGGCACGTTCCTGCTCGGGCGTCGGGTAAAAGCGGAAGCGATAGGCGCGCTTGATTTCCATACCTTACACGTTATACTATTCCCGTGTAATCTTCAACAGCCGGAGACAAAACCGTCTCCTTTCCTCCTCCCCCTGAACGGGGAGGTTTCTCGGAGACACTGATGACAAACCCGGGTAGGAACCGGGTGCTCTTCCGCTGAGCTACGAGGGCAATGGGGTGACCGATCAGATTCGAACTGATGTATCCCTGACTCACAATCAGGAGCCTAAACCTCTCGGCCACGGCCACCATTGATCACTTTCCGCCGAGCCAATGCTTGCGCGTGGTTTCGACGATATTATCGATTTGCTTTTGCATGGTTTTCCTTTCGCTGAGATAGGATGGTCGGAGCGCTCGGATTCGAACCGAGGTTTTTCCTGCTCCCAAAGCAGGTGCCATTGACCAGACTAGGCGACGCTCCGAATAGGGATGGTTGCGGCCGTAGGACTCGAACCTACGACCCCACGCTTATCAAGCGTGTGCTCTAACCAACTGAGCTAGGCCGCAACAGGAAATGGCAGGCGAGGTTGGATTCAAACCAACGTAAACCGGGTCAAAGCCGGGTATCTGAGATCTCTCGATTACTCGCCATCAATTGATGCTGGTTTAACAACCAAGAAGGTCCAGGCGTCCAGATAGGACATCGGAAAGCCGAGCCTTCTTCCCTGTGCGGTGGTCGGTCGCGATGTTGTCTCGCTCCCGATAGGTGCGGATCTTGTCGCCGCGCTCGCCGCTGCCCACCATCTGCCGCCGGCGGGCATCCTCCGCTTCCTTCTTTCCGGCTGAAAGATGGGCCGCTACCCGCGCCTCAAGCACCTCCCGGGCCGCGCGCCGGTTGGTGTGCTGGCTTTTCGAGGCGGCCTTCGCTTCAATTCCGGTCGCCTTGTGGCGCATTACCACGCAGCTTTCGGTCTTGTTGCGATGCTGTCCGCCAGGCCCGGAATCCTTGGTCGTAAAAACCTCAATATCCGCATCCCGCAACCGCCACTCGCTTTCCGGCTTCATCTCGAAGACGGCCACCGTGACGGTCGAGGTATGCACTCGCCCGCGGCGCTCCGTGGGTGGCACGCGCTGCCAACGGTGGCCACCAGCCTCCCGAAGAAGCGGCGCGATCGCCGCCGGCGGGCCTTCGATCACCAGGGCGTCAAAGACCGCCCCGCTCCTCGATATCGGCGCGCAGGCCGTTCTTCTCGGCGTAGCGCAGGTACATCCGCGACTGCTCGCGCACAAGCAGCCTCGCGTCTTCTCCGCCCTCGCCGGGGCGGATTTCGATCAGCACTTTTGCCATGATGGTCTCCTTTCTGTGCTTGGTTGGGAAATTCGGGCGATTGCCCTGCCGCTGCACGTCTGCCCGTTCCTTGCACGGCCGCTTGCGGTCGATCGGGTGCTCACTCACGCTGGGGCATTAACTCCACGCCCCGCTCGGCGGTGCTACCGTCCCTGGGCACTCTTACGTCCGCCAGGACTCGGACTCTGGACGTGCGGGCCGGATTCGGACCGGCGTGGGCTTGCGCCTTCGGTTTTGCAGACCGATGCAATCGACCTCTCTGCCACCGCACGATGATTCTGGAGCCGGGTGTGGGACTCGAACCCACGGGGGATTGCTCCGCCGGATTACAAATCCGGTGCTGTCGCCGCTGAGCCAACCCGGCATTCTGGTTCTGGTGGGCCTTGTTGGGCTTGAACCAACGACCTGAGGATTATGAGTCCCCTGCTCTGACCAGCTGAGCTAAAGGCCCGGCATTCGTCTACCAAAGCGGCCTGCCGTCCAGGCCAACGAGCGGGGAATCCGCGCCGATATCGAGCGGCGGCGGGATGATCACGTTCACGCCCAGGACATCTCCCAGAAGCCGCGTCACATGCGTATTCGCGAAGGAAGCATCGCGCTCTCGCCTGCCACATCTGGTGTACGCCACGGCGGCAAGGGCAACGGCCGCGCTTCTGGATACACCGGCCTCGCAGTGGACAACCAGGTCGATTCTATCCTCGCTTTCATGGATCCTCCGTAGAAATGCGGCTATCTGCTCGGCCTGCTCCAGCGTCAAGCAATGGCGAATGTCGATGCCATGCTTCCAGTTGTCTTCCGGCTCGATATCGAGAAACTGGACCCGAAGTGCCCTATCGCCGTATTGGCCCAGAACAGGCGGCGCATCCTGATCGGGGTCGCCGATCGAAATGGCGGCTTCGCCTGCCGACGGCTGCCTTGATTCAAAAAACCACCTGCCAAGAAAATCGACGGAAGAGATCACGCCTGGCTCCTTTGGAAGTTGTGGCGCCCCTGGAAAGATTCGAACTTCCGACAAGGCCGGGTAGAAGCCGGCTGCTCTGGTCCACTGAGCTACAGGGGCGAATTGGTCGTGACGGGTTGAATCGAACAACCGATGTCCGCGTTATGAGCGCGGCGCCTTGCCTCTTGGCTACGTCACGAATGCGCTTTCTGGTGGTGGCAGGGTTTGCACCCGCAACGGACGACGTATCCGCCTTCACGCGAGCCTCTACGGTGTCGTCACCACCGCTACCCACTCGCCTTCCCGTGGAATCGATCACCACGGCTTCACCACCAGAAACCACACTCGACAACCTTGCGCTTAATGTTCCCGGGCCTGGCGCTGCACCCAAACCTCGCCGGCCTCTCTCGCGAAGCGCGCAAGCATCGCCTGGGCGTTGTGCGGGCCATGCTGCGATTTTAGGGCCTCGAAGGTCGCCTCTAGCAGCTCGGGAGCGGTCACAATTCCCCACTCGCGTCCGTCCGGCGTCCAGCATTTGCCAACGGCCACATCGGCATCGTGCTCCTGCTTTTGCGCCCCGGTCAGCGGCAGCGAGAGAAATCGCACCACCAGTCCGCTGTCGTGGATGGCGCTTGCGGCCTGGACATCGACCGCCCAGCGCAGCTGCCACTTGTAGCGCTTCCCGGTCATTTGAGCACCGGCAAACCGGCCTCTTCGCGTACCTCGGCCAGCGCATCAACCTGTCCGTGTGCGGCTTCCAGGAGCCGTGAAAGACTGTAGGTGCGATTTGCCAGCCATTCGCCCAACTCATCCGGGTCGACAACTTCTCCGGGCTGGCCAATGCCGGCAGCGATCTGCTCTTGCCAGAGCTTGAGCGCAAGATCGCGGGCCGGCTGATCGATGCCATCCTCGTCGAGGACATCCGCGTATTGCAAGGCCTTGCGAAGAGCCGTAAGCGAACGACCAGCCTGGTGGCCCGGCACATCCTCTTCGATGTAAGCCCGCAGAGCCTCCTCGTCCGTCATGAACACTCGGTGGTCGTGCGCGTCGTGGCCGATCCAGGCTACGGCGTCTTCGAAGGTTTCCGGCAAGCCATCGCCGGAGCGCCTCTGCAGCATGGTCGCGGAAACACGGCCAATGATTCCGTCGGCGGTCTGGTCGGCCCAAACGGCGGGCGGGAATTGATGCGGAACTTCGAGAACGTAGATCATGACATCTCCTTGGAGAGCCGGCATCCGGCCGGCGTCGGTTACGAATGATTACATTGTAATCATTTTCGCTCTCTATGTCAAGAATGGTGCGATGCCCCAGCCTCGAACTGGGATGCCTTTCGGGCGGCCGGGCTTAAACCGGCTGCGTCTGCCAATTCCGCCAGCATCGCGCTTGTCTCGAATGTCACGTTCCGAGACATTAGAAGTAGGAAAGTCGAAACGAAACTCGGCGGCAGGCGTGTTAGCCGCTCGGTCTACCGTTAAAGGAGGCAACATGGGATGGATTTCAGACAGGCACATGAAGAACGGCGGAAGCATCAATTCACGCCCCTCACGCAACGGCAGTCAGAATGGCCCACTGCGGAAGATTGTCTCGATACAGCGTTACGGCAAAAGCATCTTCGATCGTGACGCCGTGACATTCGAGTGCGGGCACGAAGGGTATGCGACA
>JAANMT010002706.1_pt1 | contig 14059 bp, 13 predicted proteins | sample 7279711 | NCBI WGS metagenome assembly JAANMT01 (sample SAMN14094538, study PRJNA606508) | bioreactor metagenome | isolation source: A lab-scale SPAN reactor treating ammonium-rich wastewater day 1 | place: Ireland: Galway | collected 2017-01-16 | reverse complement strand
CCGGCTGTAGGCAAAGTGTTGATCGTCCGGCGACCAACCGAAGGTGCGGAGTTGTTCATAAACCACGCCCTCCCGCCAGGTATCCGTCAGCAACACATCCAGCAACTTGCGCTTCCCGTGGGCAATTTCCTGCACGTAGATGCCCCACGCATCATTCGTCCGGTATTGAATGAACACCAGATTGCTGCCGGCATGGTTGGGGAGCGGGCGACCCGCGAAGACCAGGATGGATCCCAGTTCCTCCACCATTTGACGCACCTGGCCGCCGGAACGCTTGGCGGCCAAGTGATGGCACAGGAGCGCCAGCAATGGCGTGACGAGCGCCAGAAGAAGCCCAGGCAATTTTGAACACTTATTCAACGGAGAGCTAGAGCGGTAACAGCTACGGGTGGATAGTCTGTCGGTAATGGCATTGGCCAAAACGCCAACCGCTAACATCGGCCGACTGAATCCGATACGACGCCACCGCGACCTACAGGCCGGCAACACCCGCGGAAACCAGGCACTTACAATTTTACCCTCCGCCACACTGGACCGTTTGTTTAGTCCACATTTCAGTCTCGATGTTACTCCATTGCATATCCACGATGCACCAGCACGTGTCGCTGATCGTTCCACAGTGTCCCAAGACGTAGTTGATCGTTATGTTAACTGGAGGGTCATGCGAGACTCCCTGACAATCGGTCATATAGGCGGGCTTGCACCAAAGCGGGGTGCTTTGAGTCCACTGAGCAGAACAGGGCGCATCGCAGTACCAAGGACACGTTGATTCGTTTCTTGTGCTGGCGGCTGTCTCACAAGGAGCTAACAAGTCCATTGAAGAAAACAGTAGAATAAGGACTACACTTGTCACGAACATGGTTGATTTCATTTGGTTTTCCTTTCGTTAGTTTTTCACGGTTGCACTCGTTTGTTGCTTGCGAACACTGATGAATATCCAAGCGAGTCCCAGCGTGCTGGCAATCGCCAAAACCCAAACGACCTGCTTGCCTCTCTGGCTGCGCACTTGCTTGACGTTTGCCGCCGATAGCGACGCATTGATCTGGACTTGCTGAAGCGCGGTCGCCTTGGGGAACTCCGGCCTGCGGCGAACCTCGTCATCAGAGAGCCATTGCTTGTCAAAGGTGTACGAGATCTGGTGGATGGGCTTGCGCTCTCGCTCGAATCGCTTATCGGTTACATATACGACTCCGTTGATCTTCGGTCTGAAATCCGTCCTCTCCACTTTCAGCAACGCGTTTGTTAAGCCAATTGAATAAGTTCTTAACAGGTCCAGTTCATTTGTGCTGCCGCCATTTGCTTTGGGGGCGAGAATCCTAAACGTGGCAGTCTTTGGGATGCTGTATCCACTCTCCGTATGGAATGAGTCCACGATCAGGGCAGCGTTTGTGAATCCTCCGTCGTACGGCGGCGGCCACGTGCTCTCAATCGGGGGGCCGGTCATGAACCCGGCATCCTCGTCATTCCAACGTCGAACCCGTCCATCACTGAACAAGACTGCAAAGGCGGGCAGACCTGGAGGATCAACCGTCCGCCACTGGCTGATTTGCTCCTCGCCGTAAAGATAAGCGTGTCTCGACGAGAGCGTTGCAAGAGCGGGAAGCCGGCCCGTCGAATTCTCCCCCAGGTAACAACCAGAGGCGAAAGCCAACCACAAGATTCGATTCACCTCTGGTGAATTGTAAGGTACTGGTCCCGGGGTAACCACCCCCTCGCCAGTGTTTGCACCAACCCGCACTCCCTTTTCGATGCGTTTCCTTACCCAAGTCTCCATTGACGTAAGTGAATAGACATGCTCTCCGTCGTAACCGTCTTCTTCGTAATCGCTCTCAAGGTCGGTGCGCTTCGAGCGAATGGTCCATTCGCACTCCTTGACCATGACTGTGAACCAGCCATCTACTTCGGCGGGCCGGGTGCCGAACTTCCGGCCTGATTCAATCTTGAACCGACCTCCGACGGAGTATTCGTGTGCTGCCGCGGCAACCGCCAGCCAACCTGCCCCAAAGGCAATCGCGATACTCGGGAGCATCGGGAGCAATGAGGTCGTTAGCACGCGGTTGCCGGGCTTAATCTTTTTTGTTTTACGGCCATCCATCACGGTCAAGGCGAACACACGGCGAATGGTTTTGGAAGCCAAATCACCTGCCATTTTTCGCCACTTCCGGTGCTGGCGAACCGGTCTGGGGACTGACCGGTAGCCGATGGAACGACGGCGGCTGGCCGAAGTGCTTCTTGAACGCGCGCGCGAAATGGCTCGGGTCCGGGTAACCCGCTTCGTAGCTGGCTGCCGAAACCGTTGCGCCGTTCTGCAAGCGGGTGCGCGCCTGCTCCAGCCGCAGCCGTATCAGCCAATCCCGCGGCCGGACCCCCAACGTTTTCCGGCAGCGCCGTTCCAGCGTCTTCACGGAGACACCGCACATTCCCCCCAACTCGGCCACCGACCACTGCGCTTGCGCTGCCAGTTCCGGTAGGAGTTGGGCTAATTCCAATCCGCCATTCATGGCTCATGCGTTTGGTTGCCGGGCGGGGTAAAAGCGAACCAGACGAATAAAACGTTCGATCGGTCCACCCGCGGAAACCCGCCACGGAGGGCAACAGCACCAACAGCCTTCTCCCACCATACCGCCAAGGAGAGCAATGCCATCATCAAGTTCTGTGGTCGGTGGCGTAGTCTCATGGCAATGCGTTCATGACTGGAATCCTCACACTGAGGTGGACCCTGGCAGTCTCCCCCGGCAAAGCCGGGGGATTTCCCGATGCTTTTAACCCGTTGGCTGGGCACATGCACGAGTCGCTGTTTGTTGGCCGTACAACTGCGGATCGTTTGGTCCTGGACCATTCGGTGGAACTGAAGGGAGAGTGCAATCTGGTGGGTTAAAATCGCAGCCTGTACCGTTCACCGTGACGGCACGGTAGTTGATGGGATTTCCGACCCGGTAACACTCGAAGGCCGGATCGCCACCCCCCTTGCACGTTACAGGCACGGCGGATCCCTGATCGTCCATGTAAAAAATTGTTTTGCAGGTTGGACAGTTAGGGTAAGCATCATTGCTGTCTGCGGTTTCGCCACAACCGAGGGCGTACACAAGGCATGCTCCTGAGGTAAACAAGATCAAGCCGAGGGTGAGTTTGCGGATTTCTGTTTTGATGGTTTTCATAGTTTTCTTGGTATTCGTGGTTGGTGTCGTAGGGATTCTGTAAGCACTTCGGTTACTTGATGCCCTGTCGCTTCGTCTTCAGGCTGATAGCGACAATAAACGCAGCGGTGCTGACGAAGAGAGTAAGCAAGACCGCGCGCCGGACGGTTCGCCGAGGTTCCATTGGCCCGCCAGCCGCCATGCGACTTGCCTTGAGTATTTCCAGAAGTTCAGCCTTGGCCAACCAACGGTTGGTCAAATAGGAGAACCCCTCGGAACTGCCGCTCTCCAAAGGGATTCTTGCATCTGAGAACAGCGTAGGCGCCGGGACTTTTGGTACGAATTCCGTAGTCTGGAGTTTGGCACTTGCTTTTGTCAGCCATCCTCTGTGCGATCGCCAACGCTGGAGACCCGCCATCGCGGAATCGCTGGCAGGTCTGAACTCATCAAGCTCGAAGTCGCTTGGCAGCGTGAACGTTCCAACGTTCGTGTAGTGCGTAACGCGGTATTCAGCTAACACGAATCCTCGGTCGAATGGCGGTTGCCGTTTCCGCCCGTACCGGTGATCAACCCCATCGTCAAAGAAAGTCATTAAAGTGGGCAGCCCCGGCCAGAGGTCTTGACGGACGATCTCCGTTGACAGGGGTTTCAAGAACCGCGGCGATACATCCGAACGAAACACCGGAACGAGCTTCCCGTCCTTGGCGGTATCCAACAAACAGCCTGAACAATAAGCGAGCCATAAAACCGGACTTGCGGTGGCCCCTGACCGCAAGGGCATATTGCCCTCCATTATGGAGGCGTCCGCCTTGTTCGCACCGACCGGCTGTCCCGCCAGAGCTTGCTTCTCTGCCCAAGCTTCTCTCGAAATCAGTGAGTAGATTACATCCTCAACACAGGCAACCTCCTGATAACCAACCCGGGCATTTTGATACACTATTCTGATGAACCAGTTGCAGTTCGATACCGCGATCAGAAACGAGTTGGTGATTGAGCTTTGGACGCCCGCGAGGTCTTCAACGCTGATGACTTGGCCCTCGATTTCAAATTCCCCTGCGCGTACCGGCAGCAATAACAAAGCAGCGATGCGAATGGTGGTAATAACCACCAGCAATTTGGTCAGCGCGCAGCCTCGCAAACTGGAAACTAGCCGCAGTGTGGTCATAGGTTCCGCTTCCAATACGGCTTCATGGTGCGAAGCCCTCACCTGACTGGCACCGCGCCCAGCCATTCTGCCAGCGCCAAATCACCAGCCCGTAACTGCCGATGAGCAGGTAGGCGAGCAGGACTTTCATGATGTTTTCCGCCGCCTGCGGTGTTTGCTTCGGGTCCATTCATTCTGCACACTCGCGCAGCTACCGATCAGACCCGCCAAGGTCTAGCCACCGCAAGACGTATCATTATTGTACGCGCGCGTGATCAATGTCTGACCATCGCTTTCCCATTCCCAACCGCTTGAGCTGCAGGAACAAGCTGCAGGAGTCGTCCCGGCATGAGTAAAAACGGTTATAGTGGCAGTGACTTGATATGTAAAACACACCAGGTTATTAACGTTAGGGCCACTACAGTCTTGTGAGGCATCGGAGAAAACCCATTTTTCGCAATGTGGGGTGGGTAATTGTACAAGGCCGCACGACGGATTCGGAAAATCGTTTGGAGTTCCGCAACCTTGAGGCGTATCAGCGATGGATTGCGGTGAGAACATTCCTGTTAATAATACGAGTGCGAGAGATAGTTGCGCCGTCTGCTGGCAACGTTTTCTGCATCTTGACGTGTCTGTCTTCGAGGTAGTGCGTTTCATTTTCGTTCTTTCGTTGTTTGTTGCTGTTGGTTTTCCGTGTAGCAGAGAGAAGTCGTTAAGTGTTCGATCCTCTACCTCGAGTCGCGTATTTCCACAGGACGATCGCGGACAGCGTGGATATGAGCAGAAACCCGAGCAGCACCCAGCGCACATAAGGTTTCGGCCCCACGCTTTTGACTGTTCCCAAACTTCGCCTGTAAAGTCCGCTGCTCTTAACTTCGTCGACGCTAGGTGGGGTGTTTGACTCGATCAGGTAACCAAGGGAAGCTCCCTTTAGTTCGCCCGATGAGAACCGGTAATCCGAAACATACGTTTTGCCAGGAACTCCGACGTCAAAGGATTCATTGGATGATAGCGGCCTAACCCGTGTTACTGAGGCTAGTACTATGCTGGAAATTCTTGGTTCCCCAAGTGCGGAGCGTTCAGGCATAAGACGCGTGAGCTTGAAACTCAGAGGTAGCATGAAGCCACCGACGTTTGTCGCCGCATCAACCTCATAGCGCGCCGCCATTTCCAACGGGCGGCTTACGTCTAATGTGTCAATTGCTTTTTGCGTGCCGTCTGAGCCAAGCTCCTTTCCAGCCCAATTATACACTGCATTGGACACCAAGCACGGTTGCCCTTCAAAACAGATCCACTGGGCGCGCCGAAAGCGGGTTGAGCGCGGGCTGCCATCATCCCAAATCTGTGGCAGCATTCTGTTGTCTCCGTCCTTTTCTTCCTCGGGTGGGGTGAAGGCGAAGCGTAGCAATGCAACATAGGACTGATCCACCTGCGGGTACTTCCCTTTCAGGACAACTGCGACAGCGACATTGGATACATTCGCTGATTGCCCGGAAGCGATTGTGGCCGAGGGTACATTGGAAAAAAGCGTGCGTGCGGGGGGTGGGTTACTGAAGTAAACATCGTCTTTTCTCGATTCCTTGAGCGCAGCACGCAGACTCCCGAATGGTGATTCAGCTCTTTTGTAGGCCGATCCGAAAGCAGTCACCATCAAAATAGAATCATTCGTTGTGTGGGATGCCTCATAGAATCCAATGCCCCCATTGCCTTCAATCACCGGTTCCGTGCGGATGCGCCAGTCTGCACCATGAACCTGCACATCGAACATCAGCACTTTCTTGTGAGTTGGCTGGCCCGAAGTATCGAAACGGGTGTATGTCAAATAACCCAAGACTGCATAACCCTCTGCGCTGACAGCCTTCTCCCACCATACCGCCAGGGAGAGCAATACCAGCACCAAGTTCTGTGGTCGGTGGCGTGGTCTCATGTCAGTGCGCTTTTGACATCCGCAGCCAGCGAGGGGCGGTTTGATCCGGGGTGGAAATGTTTGCCATACCAATGAACGTTAAGAGCCAGCCAAAGATGATCCCAGTCGCGAAATCTCGGCGGCCAGACTGTTCCTTCGTTGCCGCCAGCGCCAAATCACCAGCCCGCAACTGCCGATGAGCAGGTAGGCGAGCAGGACTTTCATGATGTTCTCCGCCGCCTGCGGCGAGAGGTGGAGGGCGTCCGTGAGATTCCCCAGACACCCACACGGCCGCTTCCAATCCATCCACCACAGGCCGACGCGATAAACCAGAAAGTTCGTGGCCAGCCAGGCTATCAAGCCGAGCGCCAGCGTTTGCCGTCGGCTGAAGCAGCACACGAGCGCCACCGCAATCTCGGCCAGACCCACGGCCAACAGCAATTGCCCAAACCTTGATCCCAAGGATCGGATCCACCGCCGCCAGGAACTTGGAAGTTCCGAGCGCGCTCCAGATCTTGGCGGCCCCGGTGACCGCCAGGATGACTCCTGCGGTAAGGATAAACCATGCCGCCAGTGGCTTGCCTTCCCTTAGCGGGTGGACAACAGCGGTCTCGGCATACGTGCGATTCATTGCGCCTCTGACGGGTGATTCGCCAACATGAACGCACAACAACGGCGGCGAGGTAAACAAAAATCTCCTGCCATTTTTCGTCATTCTCGCGCCCAAAAGCGGGCGATCTCAGTTTCCTGCAACTCCCATTCTGGGGTAGCGCATGCGCCTCGCAGCCGGAACCACGCGCGCCACCGCGTGTTGGAACCTCGACGTAGCGGCGTCTCGGCAGAGCGCCGCCATTCCCACCCCAGCCAGTATGCGGCGCTCTACCAAGACGCCGCTACGGTTCATGGCCCCGATGCGCGTCCGTTCTCGGAGGTCGAAGCGCCCATGAACCTTGTAGCAGCGGACGTGAGTCCGCTCCATCTGAGAACGGGGAGAAGTCAGAGCCGACTCACGTCGGCGCACATGAAAAGCGAAGTCAAGACAGACTTTCCCGACAGCGAAAGCCAAACGCTTTTTTGCTTTTGACTTCGCAGGACGACCGTTCGAGGGCCTAGTGGTGGCCGGTGTCAGGATCGCTTTGTTTCCAGCTTCAGACCTTCGGCGGCCAGGTCCGCGGTTTCACTCGACCGTGCGCTTCGGTGAACGCGCTCAGGCACACATGGGGGACTCGGGGCTCATTCGCTCTCCGCCCGGTCCAAGGTCATCGGGGAGTTGTCGGGCCGGGGGACCAGCCAGCTACGGGAACTCGTGTCGCCACGGTCCAAGCCGAACGCGGGGTCTCACCCAGCCTCCCGGAGCCGCGCCGCCGCCGGGCCTGTCACCTCCGGCGATCCCACACCGCGCTAACCGCACGAGGTCTTCGCGGTGGGTTGAGGCTCGTTTCCGAGAAAGCGTTGCGGCTCGAACTCCCGGCCTTCGCGCCAGAGCACCAGCAGGGTCTGCAACACTTTGCGTTGCGTGTTGAGGCGCGCATGGAGGTCGCTGCCGGTGCGGGTCAGGGAGGCTTGGTAAAATTCGTACACGGCACCGGTGCGATGTTTCATGGCCATGAGCCACGCGCGGTAGCTGATGGCTTTGAGCGCGCCGTGGCCGGTGCGGTCGAGTTGTTGGTAGCCCAGGGGCTTGCCGTCGCTGGAGCGGTCGCGGATGCCTAGCCGGCAGTAACGGAAGAGTTGCTGGGCGGTGGCGAAGCGGGCGGGTTCCTGGATGTACGCGACGAAGAGGTGCGCCCCGAGGCGGCCCACGCCGGGCACGGTTTGCAGGCGGGCGATTTCCGGGAAAGGCTGGCCCAGTTGGAGCATGAGGCGGCGGGTCTTGCGTTCCACTTCCAGCGCGGCGTCGAGCATTTCGTAGCGGATCTGGAGTTGGGCCCGCACCCCGGCGTGCGGGAGTTGCGCCAGCCATTTCGCGCGGCCCGCGCCATAGACCGTGCTGCCGAGGGGGATGACGCCCCACTGGCGATAGTGGGCCTTGAGTTGGAGTTTGAGGGCGGTCTGGCGTTCCACCGCGTCGAGATAGGCTTGGACAGCGCACTTGAAGACGGCACGCGCGTCGCTGGTGGGTTGCCAGACTTTTTTGAGCGCGCCTAGGCGATGCAGGTGGGCCAGACCGTAACCGTCTTCCTCGTCGCACTTGTGGTGGTGGCGGCTGATGCGGTGGTTTTCGCGCGGGTCGCAGACGAGGGCATCGGTGACGTGCGGCCGGGCGACTTGGGCCAGCCAGCGACCCAGACCACATTCCTCCAGCGCCAGATGTTTGATGGGGGCGGGAATGCGTTGGAGATGTTTAATGAGCTGGGACTCGGCGGTGGGAAAGCGCCAGTGGGCGCGGCGGTTTCCTTGATCATCCATCCAAGCCAGCAGGCTGAATTTGGCGTGGGCATCCAAGCCCAGCCAGGCTACCCTCTCTTGCATAAGCGGACTCCTGGGGTTGTAGGTTCATACGTGTGCGGGTCACACAACCCGCTTTCGACAACCCGAATGCTACCAGCACTTCAGGTCGTCCGCTTTTCAAATGACCAGCTACAGTTCAGAGGTTCAAAGCGCGAACTCGGATTTGGGGAATTCTGCCCCTCGCCCATCGGCCCCCGGACCCTACAGCTTCGGCACCGGCATCGTGCCGCTGACGTGGGCTGACGTGCGTTCCCGCATCCACAACCAGTCGCGCCGGTCAGCCGCATCTCGGATAAATCCGCGTTGCTTTTCGGCGCGGCTCGCCCAGCGTCGCGTTTCGGAATGGCCGTCCGCAAAGGCAAAGCCACAACCGTAATCGTGATACGTCCCGGGCACGTCATGCCAGATGGGCGTTACCATGCCAAACGCAAACGCGGCATCGTTAAGTTCCTTGGGACTCTCATCCATAAGCACCCACAACATCGAAGGTCCCGGTGCGACCGTGCTCGAGAGCTTGCCGTAGGTGTGCCAGGCCTGGTCCCGGCGATGCGCGTTGCTGTGGTCCAGCCAGGGGCCATTGACCGAGAGGCGCGGCGCCCCGTAATGCGGAGCCCGCCGCAGGGCGGAATCGAATCCCGGACAAATTGTGCCGACCGCTTGATTCATCGAAAAGGTGCGCGCCGACGGCACCTGCCGGCCGGCTTGGGCGGAGTCCGCGCCCTGATACCCGCCCATGCGCTTGTCCCCCGGACAGTGAAACACAGAGACGTTGCCATTCAGATACGAAACCAACAGGCTGCGCTCCGGGTCCTTGAGCACGTCGGGGTTGAACTCGTCCGCGCCGCCAATTCCCGCCTTGCCGCTGCACCAATTGTGGCCCGGAATACTGTTGCCATCGTCCGGATTTGGGGGGAAATAATCCTGGTTGTCGCCGGCGTACATGGTCATGGCCATCATCAACTGCTTGCCCTCGTTCAAGCACACCACTCCTTGAGCGCGCTGCTTGCCCCGCGAGAAGGCTGGAAATAACAGCGCCGTCAGCAGCCCGATGATGGCAATCACCACGAGCAACTCGAGCAGAGTGAAACCGGTTTTCCGCGAAGCTTTGGCCTGCGGCAGCCCTCTGCCGCTTTCCCTCAGCCGTAACCATGCAGCCGGTAGGAAGTAGATGCGACGCCTCGTCGCATTATGGTGGCAGCGACGCCCTCGTCGCCTTTGACTTTTCCCTTCACCATTCGGTGAGGCTGCCGCAAGCGACGGTGCGTCGGCGCTACCTTCTTGCGGGCCAACTGCATTGTCACGGCTCACACGGTCTGCATCCAAAAGCGGCAGAGGGCTGCCGCAGTCCAAAACGCTGCTGTGCGAATGGAAGCTCCGGTGGAGGGTTTCTCGGAATCTCATAAGGTATCGGGTGCTTTGACACTCTCGCTCTCCAACGGTTCAACCCTTTCGCCTCGGCCCAATTCCAACAGAATCCAAAACACCGACCCGGTTGCCAGCTTGAACAAACCGCCGTCAAACCAGAAACCGACGAGCAGGACGATGGCCCCGGCACGACAGGCTGCGCGCAGCCAATCTGTAGTGGGACAGCGCTGCCAGCCTGTCACCGACATCCCAAGGTTGGATTCTGCGTTGTCGCCGCCGAGGTGACGAGGCGGACGCATTGGGTTCGCAGCCCTTTCCGCCTCCTCACGTCGGCGGCTACCAAAGGCTTCACGGAGGGAATCCGTTTCCCGGCGCACGGGCGCTTGGTTTTCTCCCTCTCCGCGTTGGGGAGAGGGCTGGGGTGAGGGGCGGTCTTTCCGTTCTCCATTCCAGGTTAGACTCAGACCAACGTAGATAAGAAAGCACACCATCGCCGGAATCCCCAGCGTCGTGCCCAGAGTGAAGTAATCATTCATCTGCCAAGCGGCACTCTCAGTCACTTTCGGCACGCGATAAAACTGATCATAAACCCGTTCCGGCTGGTTCCAGCCAAAGCCGAGGAACGGTTTGCTGGCCATCATCTGCAACGCGCCTTCCCACGCCGCCACGCGATTACGCCACGAAAAATCATTCACATTCGCAACCGAGAAGGCCCGCCGCGCCGTGGCCTGCTCCGCGTGCCGAAAATTCCAAAACGCGAGAGTGACCACGGACAACAAGATCACCGACAACGGAACCAGATTGCGGCCAAGATATGGAATCAACCGCGAATCACGCGAAGGTGCTTCTCCCTCTCCGCCCATCCGTTGGGGGGAGAGGGCCGGGGTGAGGTGGGTTCTTGCTGTCCACCAACCCCAGCCAAAATAACCCATCGCGACTGCCACACCCAGCCATGCGCCGCGACTGTAACTCTTGATCAAGCCGATTCCGCAAATCGCCCCGGCGGCAACGAACATCACAATCCGTATCCAACGCCAGATTTCGGGTATCTTCGTCCCTTTCCTCTCCGCCTCGATTTCCCTCTCCGCATCGGATGGGGAGAAGGTGGCGAAGCCGGATGAGGTGTCTCGGATTACCAACCCAAGCGCCAGCACGCAGCCCACCCCCATCAGCAGCCCGAAGATGTTCGGATTATCCCACAGCCCCGTCCACCGTCCCTGCCCGCGATACTGGTATCGCAATCCCGTTTCACTCTTGAGCAATGCCGCCGCAGCCAAAAGAACAAGCAGCATGCTGATGAAAACACGCCTCGCCGGGTCGGCCGATACCCTCTCCGTCTGGATTGCCTTCTCCGCATCGGATGGGGAGAAGGTGGCGCGGCCGGATGAGGTGCCTTGGGAAAGTGGGGAGAGGGTCGGGGCGAGGGGCGCTTCGGTTGTGCGCAGTCTTGCTGGTCTGTTCTGCCACTGTGCCCACACCGCCGCGCCTTTGCCGATCGTCGTGCCACCGAGCAACATCAACGCATAAGTGCTGTTCGAAGCGAAGTCGTAATTGAGGCCGTAGTGCAAGCTGGCAAGTACAAGGAAGCCGACGAACCACACTCGCGGATTCTGCCAGCGCCAGAATCGTTGCGTAGCGCGTCGTTTCAGTAACGTGAACGTAACGCAATAGACCGCGCAACAGATAAATACCATCCATTGCGAGGCTGAATCGCGAAATGTAGCATCGAGTTCGGCTGGTAACGGACCGCAGAATCGCCGCACGCCGTCTGGCGTGCCGAGAAAAAGGCAGCCAAACACGACGACGGTCATGGTAATTCCAGCCGAAATGGGAACTAACCCCTGAGCGCGGCGATTCATTCTGCAGCCATTTTCGAAAAGAGTGCGCCGCTCCGTCTCCCGCAACTCAATGAGACTTCAATACGGACAATCTCGAGCCAATGGAACCAAATCAACCACCACAAGTCCCTTCGGAACAGTAATAGCACGTCTCGGTTCCCGGGTTACCACTCGGGATTCCTCCGCTGCAATACCCTTGTCCATCACAATTGCCATTCGTGTAGCCTTGGGTTACCGATTCATAAGATTCGTCCGAGTAGCACGAAATCTCCGGTAGACTTGGGCCGCAAAATGTGCAGACCGGCGTGTAAGCCGTGTAGGCACAGCAATTGGTACACACGCTATAACAAGAAACCAGTGAATCGTGGTCCTTGCTCTGTTGGCTGTACCCGCACCCCACAGCGTAGGCGGCCACGATGCCCGCTCCCGTCCACGCGATTGCCAATAAGGATTGTAATATGGTTTTCATCTTGCTGTTTGTTTTTGTTTATCTTGGTTCTTCATTGGTTGTGTCACAACATCGTCATGCCACCCTGTCGCGGCGAAGCACATAGATCACAAACGGCACGACGAAAGCTATTGCCAAGGCCAAAAGAATGAGATTGCGCTGGATGGAGCGCTTTGGACGCTCCGCTTTTGCTGCGAGTTCCGCTATCGCTGCTGATCGCGCTGAGCGCTTCTGGGCGCTTTCTACTATTGGGTGATTAGTGGTGGGGATTACTCCATTCGTAATGCGGACGAAGGTCCTCGGTTGAGCTACGCGCAGGTCTTGGATGTACGCCCGAGATGCTGGCAAAACTGTCGTAACAGACTTGCTGTTCACGGAGAGATTGGTTGCGGTACCCGTGACAACAAGAATACAACTCAAATCGTTTGTTGTCTTGACGTCCGGCTTCATGCGAAAGGCCCTGTATTCAAACAAAGTGGGGAATGAGAATCCACTAACATTCGTGAAGTTACTCGACCGAAATTCTCCGCTAAGGAATGTAGGTGACGGAATAGCGCTTAGGCTCCCATCATCTTTGAGGAATAGAACTTTGTCCGTGAAGTACGACACCCGGTTGAGAAGGTGCGGTTGCTCTACCGCAAAGCTGTACTCGCACGGAACTTCGAATCTCCGAACAATTCCGGACCGAGACCGCAACGCCTCGAAGGACCACACAGTCGCGTTTGTTACCTGTTCGAAGTAACAATGGGACGCAAAGGCCAACCACACGAATTCTCCAGCAGTTGACAACCAAGTTTGCGGGACCAGTGAGTGTTCTACCATGCCAGAAAGAACCTTAGCCCCCGTCGTCGGATTCTGCGCGTAGTAAACCAGATTCGCCCCATCGTACTGATAAACGAAAATATTTCGATTTGTGCTTCGGTCCAACTCAACGCTGACTTTCCAATTACAGTCATCAACCACAATTTCGTAATGGCGGAACAAAGGCTCATTTTCACCCTGGGGGCGTTGGATTTCGTACCGTAATTCTCCAGCCACCGTGAAATTAAGCCCAAAGACTTCACAACGCGGTGTGACCAACAAGATGGCGATAAGAACCACGGGAGGCGTTAGCAAACAAAACCCAAGCCCTTGGTTTCGAAACGAACCGCACTCGATCCCTTGAAGTGTGGTTCTCCAGAAGCAAGGCTCACGCACTGCCAACTCGCTCCGAGAAGTCAAATCCTTCATGGGGTCGTCTCCTGGCCGTGCATCTCCTTTTCTCTGATCAAAAACACCGCTGGCCAACGACAAATCAACAGCCCAAGACTCCCAACCAGGAGGTAGGCCAGCACCACTTTCATGACATTGTCCGCCGCCTGCGGCGAGACATGAAGTGCGTCCGTGAGATTGCCGAGGCAATTGCACGGGCGCTTCCAATCCATCCACCAGAGGCCGACGCGGTAAACCAGGAAGTTCGTGGCCAGCCACGCCACCAAACCGAGCGCCGGTGTTTGTCGCTTGCTCAAGAGGCACACGAGCGCAACCGCAATCTCGGCTATGCCCACCGTCAACATCAACGGCCCAAACTTGATTCCGATGATCGGATCCACCACCGCAAGAAATTTGGCGTCTCTCAAGCCGGTCCAGATTTTGGCCGCTCCGGTTACCGCCAGAACGCCGCCCGCCGTCAGGATAAACCACTGTCCCAGCGGTTTGGTTTTCCACTCGGAGTGGTATGCAGTTGTCTCCGTGAACGTGCTATTCATTGCGCCTCTGAAAAATGATTCG
>JAANMT010002699.1_pt1 | contig 14083 bp, 9 predicted proteins | sample 7279711 | NCBI WGS metagenome assembly JAANMT01 (sample SAMN14094538, study PRJNA606508) | bioreactor metagenome | isolation source: A lab-scale SPAN reactor treating ammonium-rich wastewater day 1 | place: Ireland: Galway | collected 2017-01-16 | reverse complement strand
GGCGGCGTTTGCGCGATTGCTGAAAAGCCCGCAACAAGTCGGGATTCGCCTCAAAAAAGTTCGCCAGGTCCGCCAGCATCTCCAGCGTGGCCGGGCTGAGGTGATGTTCGATGCCCTCGATGTCCAGCCGCTGCGTGTCGGCGTCGAGCCCGAACAAAGAGAAGAAGCGGGAGAGCGTCATGTGTCGGTGTTGAATCTTGCGCGCGACCTTCCGGCCCGATTCGGTGAGCACCAACCCGCGATATTTTTCGTAGTTCAGATAACCCGCTTCGCCGAGCTTCTTGACCATGTTGGTGACGGAAGCCTGGCGCACCTTGAGCGAGGAAGCGATGTCCACCACGCGGGCGTAGCCCTTGCCCTCGATCAGCTCGTGGATGCGCTCCAAATAATCTTCGGCGCTCTGGCTCGGCGATGCGTGCGTCGGCATGACGCGGGCATTAAACACGGTTTTCGCGCGGGCGCAAGCCGGGGCGCATGGCACGCCTTGCCGCTGACGCGGGTTTGCGCCATCATTGAACCGTGAAAAATGGCTGGCTCTCTCTACTCACCGTGGTGGTCTTGGGGGTTGCGTGTTCCTGCTCGAAGGAAGTCACCCCGCCACCGGCACCGCCGACGATTCAAATCGGCGGCTCGGATGCCCAGGTCTTTCAAGTCAAAGGCACGGTCGTGGAATTGAAGCTCGCCGCCAACACTGTCCGCATCAAACACGAGGAAATCCCGGGTTATATGCCGGCCATGACAATGCCCTTCGAGGTAAAGGACCTGCGGGAGCTGGACAAGCTGGAAGCCGGCGATCCCGTGAGCTTCCGCATGATCGTTACGGAAAACGATGCGTGGATTGACCAGGTCAAAAAACTCAACGCGCCGGTAAACACCAATCTCCCCACCACGGGACCGTTCCGCGTGGTGCGCGACGTGGACCCGCTGGACATCGGTGATGTGTTGCCGGATTACCGGTTCACCAACCAGCTCGGCCAGGCCGTGAACCTGCATCAGTTCCGCGGGACCGCACTGGCCATTACGTTCATCTTCACGCGTTGTCCGTTGCCCACGTACTGCCCGCTGATGTCGAATAATTTCCGCGAGACGCAGGAAGCGCTGCTAAGGATGCCCAACGCGCCGACCAACTGGCATTTGCTCACGATCTCTTTTGATCCGGAGTTCGACACGCCCGCGCGGTTGAAGGGTTACGCGGAAACCTATCGCCACGATCCCAGACACTGGAGTTTTCTCACCGGTGAACTGATTGACATCACGGCCATCGCCGAACAGTTCGGCATGTTGTTCTGGCGCGAGCAGGACGGCTCGATCAGCCACAATTTGCGCACCGTGGTGGTGGACGCCAGTGGGCGCGTGCAAGCCAATCTCGCCGAGAACAAGTGGACGAGCGAGGAACTGGTGCGGGAGATTGTGAAAGCGGCGGGTGCGGCGAATGCGAGATAGCGTTCCCACAACCCGTCCAGAGCGGCAGGGAGACAAGGCCATTCCCGCACCCATTGCAGTCAGACTGGGATGGATTGAGCCACGGCCTGATGTCGCCATAGCGCGCTGACGGGGACGGCGTAAAGATTCGGACCAAAAGCCACGCTTGCCGATCCGGTGTAAAGCAGGAGGCCGCGCAGAAATCGTTTCCCGGTCTGCTCCTGCAAATGCCGCAGGCCCTTAAAATCGCTGCTCGCGGGACTCGCGGTCTTCTTGACTTCAATTCCGACCAGGCGCCCGCGAGCGTCCTCCAGCACGAAATCCACCTCCTGTTGCGTGTGCGTCCGGTAGTGGAACATTCCGGGCCGTGTCTCGCTCCAGGTGATCTGTTTCGTCAACTCGCAGGCGGCAAAACTCTCCAAGGCCGCCCCCGTCATCAGGTCGTCTGCCTGCAATCGCTCTGCATCCAGGCCGAGCAGATGGCAAAGCAACCCCGTGTCGCCCGTCAGAACCTTCGGGGTCTTGACGAGCCGAAGCCCCAGATTGGCATGCCACGGGGGCAAAGTCCGCGCCAGGAATGTCGCTTCGAAAAGCGCCCAATACCGCTGCAGTGTCGTCTGCGGCATGGCCGCGTCGCGTGACAGGTCGGCAAAATTGAGCAAGCCCATTGCCCGGGAAGCCGCGAGGCGCAGAAGGCGCGGCAGTTCGCGCAGTCCGGCAACGTTCGCCAGATCGCGCACGTCGCGTTCGAGAATGGTCGTGAGGTAGGAGCTGAACCAGACCTGCCGTCGTCTCGCGTCAGTGCGGAACACCGCCTCGGGATACCCGCCCGCCACAATGCGTTCCGCCAGCGCCGGCCAACTCACGCCGCGTGACGGACCCGGCGTGAACTCGCGCGCGAAGCACGCATCCACGAAACCTTCGCGGCAACCTTCGATCTCACCCTGGGAGAATGGCCACAAGGTCAGAACTTCCATTCGTCCGGCCAGCGACTCCGAGAGCTTCGGCAGCACCAAGGCCTGCGCCGAGCCGGTGAGCAGAAACCGCCCGGGCATGCGCCGGGCGTCCACAGCCCGCTTGATGGCGCGAAACAACTCCGGCACCCGCTGGACCTCGTCCAGAACAACCCGCTCCGGCAGGTTGGCGATGAAGCCTTCGGGATCGCTTTGTGCGCCAGCCAGGGTCGCGGCGTCGTCCAGGGTGAAGTAATCCGCGTCATGACCGTTGTGCCGCAGCGCCTGGGCGAGGGTGGATTTGCCGGCCTGCCGTGGTCCTTGCAGATAAACCACCGGCGTATCCTGCAAGGCGGTCAGGATTTGGGATGTGAGATTGCGCCGCTTCATGGAGGATATTCAACCACCATGTGGTGGATTTTCAACCACTTTCGTGCCGACAAACCCTTAGCCCTGGGGACCAGACCTTGAAGGAGAAGCGGAGCATTTCGCGAATCACCTCTCACGAATGACTGACTGGATCAATATCCACGGTCAGCGTGACGTCTTCCGGCAGCGCGAGTGTGGTCATCATTCCTGCCAGAACATGGCTCAATTTACTCATCGCGCGGGTGCGGAGCATGAGTTGATAGCGATAGAAGGTCTCGGCACGCAGGAGCGGCGCGGGCGCGGGACCGGCGATGACCAAGTCCTGAAAGCGGGCAGGTGGGAAAGTGGGTGAGTGGGAAATCTCGCCAGCCGATTTCATTTGGTTCTTCTCACTTTCCCACTTTCTCACTTTCCCACTTTCACTGTCTCCGCTCGACTTGAGTTTATCCAGTTCCCGCCGCACGTGCTCCGCCGAAAACTTCACCTTCTCCTCGTTGCGCCCTTTGAGGGTGAGCAACGCCACACGGCTGACGGGCGGATATTTGAGTTGCTCGCGGAATTCGATCTCCTGTTCATAAAACCCGGCGAAGTCGTGCCGCCGCGCGTATTGAATTGCGGGATGAAACGGCGTGAACGCCTGCACGAAGACCTCGCCCTCCACATCGCCACGGCCCGCGCGTCCGGCCACTTGCGTGAGCAATTGAAACGTCCGCTCGCCCGCGCGGAAATCGGGTTGATGCAGCGCGAGGTCGGCGTAGATGATGCCCACGAGTGTCACGTTTGGAAAATGCAGGCCCTTGGCGATCATTTGCGTGCCGACCAGGATGTCTATCTTGCCCGTGCGAAAATCGCCCAACACGCGGCGGTAATCGTCCTTGCGCTTCATCACATCGGCGTCCATGCGTTTGACGCGCGCGTGCGGAAAAAGCTTGGCGAGCGTGTCCTCAACTCGCTGCGTACCCAAACCGGAGTAACGGATCGCCGGATTCCGGCACTTCTCGTTGGGGCAGGCGGCCGGCACGGGTTCAACGTGCCCGCATAGGTGACAGCGTAAATTCTGCTCCGGACGATGGTAGGTGAGGGACAGACTGCAATTGGGGCACTCAGCCACATAGCCGCACAACGGACATTGCAGTGAAGTGGAGTAACCGCGCCGGTTCAAAAAGAGAATGGTCTGTTCGCCGCGTTCCAGGCGCTGCGTGATCGCCTCCTTGAGTTGCGGCGAAAAAATCAAATTGCCCTTCTCCTTGCGCGCGGCCTGGCGCATGTCCACCACGCGCACATGCGGCATCTTCTGATTGTCCACGCGCTCGGGCAGTTCGAGCAGCGCGTATTTGCCGCGTTTGCAGTTGTAGAAACTTTCCAGCGACGGGGTGGCTGAACCGAGTACCACCACCGCGTTTTCCATCTGGCCGCGCACGACGGCCACATCGCGGGCATGATAGCGCGGTGCTTCCTCCTGTTTGTAGGTGTGCTCGTGTTCCTCGTCCACGATGATGAGGCCCAGCGGTTCGACGGGCGCAAAGATCGCCGACCGCGCTCCGATGACGATGCGCGCGCGGCCCTGACGAATCTTGTGCCACTCGTCATGGCGTTCGCCGGCGGACAAATGACTGTGCAACACGGCGACCAGCGTTTGCTGCGGCCCATGACAAAACCGCGCCTTGAAACGCTCCACGGTCTGCGGCGTGAGGGAAATCTCCGGCACCAGCACGATGGCGCCCTTCCCTCGCGACAAGCAGTAGTCGAGGGCCTGCAAATAAATCTCCGTCTTCCCGCTGCCGGTTACACCGTGGAGGAGGAACGTGTGGGTGGGTGAGTGAGTGAGTGGGGGCGCGTTTGGCGTGGCGTGCGACTTCCCGCTCACCCGCTCACCCACAAACTCATTCACCGGGTCCATCGCCGTGGTGACCATTCGGAGGGCGGCAGCCTGCGCCTCATTCAATGCCAGCGGCTGGCTGGGCAGAATGTGTTCGCGCGCATAAGGATCACGCTCGGAAATCTGCGGCGCAATCTCGACCAGACCACGATCCTCCAGCCGCCGCACGGTCGTCGCCGTCGTTTCCACCAGCGCCAGCAAATCTGTCAGCGGCAACTCGCGACGCTCCTCGATGATGTTCCAGACTTCCTGCTGTCGTTTGGGCAGTTTGGGAAACTCGCCGCTGACCGGCAAAGCGCGCACGAACAAGCGCTCGCGCCAGCCACTCTCTTCGCGGCGCACGACTTCGGGCAGCACGCTCTTGAGCGCAATCTCCGGCGCGCAGCAATAGTAATCCGCAATCCACCGCGCCAGTTTGAGCACCTTGGGGGTGACGAGCGTCTGCGCGCCGATGACCTTGATGATCGGTTTGAGTTTCGCATGGGCGGATTCCTCGGCGAGGGCGGTGACGACCCCAAGGACTTTGCGCGGGCCGAACGGCACCTGCACGCGACTGCCCACCTCCACCCGGCCAGCCAGGCCGGGCGGCACGAGATAATCGAACTCCTTGCGGAGGGCAATTTCCAGGCTGACACGCGCGATCATGAGGGTCGAGAGTCGAGGCTTCCGCCAGACGAGTCAAGCAACGCGAAGTTGCCGCGGTTACTCGCGGGTGATACGGCGCAATTCCTCCTCCAACCGCTTCCGGGCCGCTTCGCGTTCATCCGCCGTCGCCTCGCGCGGCACTTTGATGGGCGGACCAGTGACCACGTCACACCGGCAAAATGGCAGTGGAATCTGAAACCGGTCCCAACTCTTGAGTTCGATCCTCCAATTCAAATGATAGCTGACAGGAATGATGGCGAGACCGGTCAGTTGCGCGGCGGAAATGACTCCTTCTTGAACAACATAGCGCGGACCGCGCGGTCCGTCGGGAGTAATCGCCAGGTCATGGCCGGCCCGACCCAAGGCAACCAGTTCCCGCAAGGCTTGCGCACCGCGGCGCGAAGAGGAGCCGCGCACAGGTCGAACTTCAAACAACTCCAACACCCGTGTCAGCAGACCACCATCCCGGCTGGCACTCACCAACGCCACCAGCCGCCGATTGCGATCCCGACGCGCGACGTAGCGCCGATAGAGAATCAGCGACAGCGCGAGCCGATTGTGCCAGATGGCGAAGATGATTTTGTCCTGCGGCAAATGCGAGAAGTATCCGCCCAGATCATTCATTCGGAAGCGTATGGTCGCCGCGAGGCAACGAGCGACGGCAAAGATCAAGGTCGCGGCCAGCCGTTGATGCCACTTGGCCCGATGCGGCACCACGGGCGCACCGCTCTTGCGAACCGGCGCGGGTGCGGCGGAGTGGGTCTCAATATTCTGGCCAGAAACCGCCATCACGCGCCCTTCTTCAATGCCGCGCGCACCAGGGCCTCGACCGTGGCCTGGGCTCCCAGCGCCGCCTGCGCTTGGCGGACGGTTTCGTGCGCCTCGACTTGTTTGAAGCCCAGGGCCATCAACGCCAACACGGCATCGTTAATTTTCTGATCGGCCGGTGAAAGGGCGCGCTGCGCGCTGGCGGCTTCCCACGCGCCCGCCGCGCCAATCTTGTCCCGCAACTCGACAATGATGCGCTCGGCGGTTTTCCGCCCCACACCCGAAATTTGCGAAAGTGCCTTGACGTCACCCCCGGCCACCGCGCCCCGAAAGGCAACCACATTCATACCGCTCAAAATGTTCAGTGCGATCTTCGGTCCAATGCCGCTGACGGTGTTGACGAGCAGGCGGAACAAGTCGCGCTCGGGTGCGGACATGAAACCGTACAGCGTGTGGGCGTCTTCACGAATGACCAGTTGCGTGAGCAATTTCAACTCCTGGCCGGGCGGCGGGAGTTTGTCGAAGGAAGACAAAGGGATCAGCGCTTCATAACCGACGCCGTTCACGTCCACGATTACCTGCGTGGGCAGGGCTTCAACCAGTTTACCGTGAAGAAAGGTGATCATGGCTCGAAAAGAGGAATATGCAATACGCGACGTCGCCCCTCGAATATCGAATGCAACTGACGGCTGGCGACCGTGAGGGATTGGATTCTGGCGGGTTCATCATCGTGGCTTCAAATTCGCTTGGGCGGGTTCACATTGTATCGGCTTACCTCCTGGGCATGCGCCAGCGCCAGCGCCAGCGCATCGGCGGCATCGGGCGCCGGCGCTTCGGAAAGCTGCAACATCCGTTGCACCATTTTGCCGACGGCTGATTTTTGGGCGGCGCCGTACCCCACAATGGCCTGCTTCACCTTGCGCGGGGCAATTTCATAAATCTCCAATCCCGCCTCGGCGAGAACCGCCAAGGCCGCGCCGCGCGCCTCGCCCATGATGATGGCGGTTTGCAGATTCTGCGCGAAGAACAGGCCCTCCACGATGGCGACGGTGGGTTGGTGTTCGCGGATTACGTCGCGCAAAACCTGCGCAATCCGCGCCAGACACCGCGAACGTTCCCATCCTGGCGGACAGGTGATGGTGCCTTGGGCGAGTGTTTGCGGACAGGGCCGGGCTAGGCGAATCACGCCGAAGCCGGTGCCCCGCAACGAAGGGTCCAAACCTAGAATGATCTGATGCGCTTTCGCGCCCGCGCGGGGCAAAGGGTCAATCACCCGCCCGGTCTCACGGCGCGACGGCGACCGGCCGCCCAGGCGGTCTTGCATTTGCTGGAACTGCTGGAGCGTGATGCCCACGCGCGGGAATGTGCCAGCGTGCAGAACACCGCAAAAGCAGAAAAGGGGTTGCGCGAAGCTGGAGTGCTGCCACGCCGGTGCAGCAACCGGCAGCAGTTTCAGGATTCGACTTTCGCCTCGGCGGCCATGCGGGCGGTTCTGCCGTGCGAGCGCGTCAGATAATCCTCCACGTGGATGAGATTGTTCTCCCCGGCGCGCTGCACAACCTTCAAGAGATTGTCCATGCTTGAAACCTCCTCCAATTGCTCGTTCACGAACCACGCCAGCATGTTGTTGGTGATGTGATCGGATTCCTTGATGGCCAGGTCCACCAGCTTGTTGATCTGGCTGGTCACGGTCAGTTCGTGATTCAACGCGAGGCGAACGGCCTCGGCGGCGTTCTTGAAGGTGGCGCGCGGCGACGCGATGGCCGGGATTTCGACTCTTCCGCCGGCATCCACCAGGTAGCGAACAAAGCGCATGGCATGATCGCGCTCTTCCTCGGCCTGTTCGTAGAAGTGGGCGGCGAGCGCGGTCAATCCTTCACCCGCGAAGTGCGCCGCGATGGCGACGTATTGGAGCGACGCGCCAAACTCATTGCCGACCTGTTGGTTGATCGCCGAATTCATTTTCTTGCTGATAAGCATAATAGTCCTAAGCCTTGGGGTTCAGTTAAACTGCCGGGAGCTTACGCTGGAAACCGGAGGTTGCAAGTGCGGGATTGGCCAGAAAAGGAGGGCGGTTGACGACAACCCCGTCAAATCCTCGGCTCAACCGTTGATCACCGCGCGACCACTTCTAGTCCGGCCTCGATGGCGATGGCGAAGACTCAAGCACCCACTACAAGTTTAGTCCGCACGGATTACGCCAACAATATCACTCTGCCGCCGCTGCGGCCATTTCCATGGCCTGCGAGAAGTCCATCACCTTGAGAACATTCAGATAATCCGGCCGCGTCGTCTCGGGCAAGACCTGATCCTTGGTCAGCAACAACCGCGCGCCGGGTTCAAAGAGAGACGCAAAGCCCGCGTTCACCGCCATGATCCCGTTCGCAGACAAGTCCACCCTGGCCGATTCCGGCTCGCGCACAAAGTGGAGCATTTGCACGGCACGCCGGATATCCCACACGCGCATGCCATCGAGCGTTTGCCCCAACAACATGAAACGGCGTCGGATCTGCGTGTGTTTTCTCTCGTCGCCGCCCCAAGCGGTCAGGCCCACTCCGCGCGGCGCGAAGAAAGCTTGCCCGGCATCATTCACCGGCGGCTCACTGCGGGCGGAGGCAGGCGATCGCTCCGGGGTTGCCCAGAGTTTCTTGAGACTGGCAAACGCCTCTGCGTTTGCCTGCGGCGCATTCGTCGAGGCGAATTCCTCCGCGAGTTGGTCCTCGAAACCCGCGCGCACTCCGGTCAGCCAGTTTCGCCAGCCGTCGTCGTCCATCACGTTCAAATGCACGGCTCCGGTTGCACGGCGGTTGCCGGCGGGTTCAAGCAAGTAAAGCCGCAGCCGCACATGCTCCTGGCTCGTGAAATCCCAGGCGCTGAATTTCAATCCCTCACGCTCGACTGAGAACGCAGGCTTTGCCTCAAGCGGGACATTCTCGGCCGGCCAGCCGCTGAACGACTTCTCCCGGAGCGTGACCAATAGTGACTCGCGTTGACTTTTCAATTCCCCGGTTGTCCGCAATCCAGCTTTAGGAACAAAAAGAGATTGAATGTTCGTATTGACTGCGTCCGCCGGCAACTGATCGAACACGCGAAGTTGCGCCGGCTCGAAAAACTTCTGCGCCGCCATCTCAATCAGCGGTTGCTCGCCCTTCAAGAACCGGTTGAACCAGCGAAAGACCGGCACCTGCAAATCCTGCGTGTCCTGGTGCGGACCTTCGGTGATGAGCAACCCCAAGTGGTCCGGTTTGCCATGAAGCTGATAAATCCGCCGCGTCTGTTCGTGAAACCGCACCACGCCGTCCAGCGGGAAAATCCGGTCCTTGTCGGTGTTGCAGATCAGCAAGGGACGCGGTGCCACAAGCGCTCCCAACGGCGCAAAATCCCAGCGATGGGTGTTCACAAAGAACATGCAATCGCAGTGCCCTTCCACTGCCCCGTCCACGACCTGGTTCCGCAGGTCCGTGATCCCGGCCACCGGTGCGGCGACCTTTACGCGATCATCCAGCGCGGCGACCGTCCATGTGTAGGAGCCGCCACCCGAACGGCCCGTCATGCCGATGCGTTGCGCATCCACTTCCGGCCGCGAACAGAGATAGTCCAAGGCCCGGATGCCAAACCACGCCTCCACCCCGGCCGGGGTGTAGCCGCGTGAATTCCACCACCACTGACCTTCGCGATAGGTGCCGTGATGCAGGCCCTCAATCTCCCCGAGTTGCAGCGTATCAATCAGCAGACACACGTAGCCGTTGCGGGCGAACCACGCACCGTGATGCTGGTAGCCAGCTTTGTTGCCTAAACTCACGCCGTCCTTGACTTGCCGTGAATGACCGCACACGTAGAGTATCGCCGGCGCAGGACGCTCCAGCTTTTTCGGCAGATACAGATTCGCCGTGACATAAAGCTGTGGCGACGCCTGGAAATGCAGTTTTTCGACCGTGAATTCCTCGTGTTCGAGCGTGCCCGTGACGACCGGGTTCAAGTCCGTGCGCTCCGGCATGGGCCACAAGCCGAGCATCTCCTGCAACTGCCGACGGTATTCCGTCCGCCGCGCTTCCCAGTCAGCCAGCGTATGAATCTCGCTCAGGCACTGCTCGGCCAGCTTGGCGGTTTCGGTGCGGAAATAGGCGGCGAGCATCTCGTCACCACGAGTCAGCGGATAGGGGTCCCCTGAAGTCTGTGCGTTTGCATCCAGTCCTGAAACCAGAACGCCAACGGCGGCGAGAAGAGGAAGTGTCTGCTTCATGCAGGCCAGCATGTTTCGTCCGGCAATCCACCGCAAGCTGTTTGGAACGACGCTGATTCTGGTGCCGTGACAGACCCATTCCGGGACCGGGCAGGGCGCGTCACTCCGAGCGCGCCGTTGGGAAAGCAACATGCCGGTTGCGGCGCGCACGGAGTGACGCGCTCTACCCGCGCCCCGCAGAATGCCTCAAGACTTCTTTGTCACAGTACTGGCCCCCGCCCGGCCCAAGCCCTCCCGCGCACTCAACTGGCTGGCGAGAGAACGGAACAAGAATTATCTCGCCGTTTGGCGGCTTTAAGTGAAAATCGCTCGCGTTGTGAATTTGCGTTGGCGCATCACTTTAGGAGCGGTGGCAGTGGTGATGGTCTTTCTGGCCGTGACGGCAGTCGTGCTTCCGCACGAGCCGGTGTCTGAAGGCCGGCGTTTGAGCGCATGGTTGCGCGACCTTGACGTGAGCCGGGGCACGGGAATCAACGTGCAGTTTCCCGCGCGACAGGCGGTGAAGCAGATGGGCACGAACGCCTTGCCCTTCCTGCTCCGGATGCTCAAATCCCAGGACCCGGAATGGAAGAGTCAATCGGTCACCTGGTTGCAGGACACGTGCGATCTGGACCTGAGCGGCTCGCTGGCCGAAGCCCAGCGGCGACGCGCGCTGCGGGGTTTCCAAGCGCTGGGGCAGGCGGCTGAACCCGCCATCCCGGAGTTGCGTGCGCTGGTGTTTGGTTCTGACAATGTGGTGGCGCTCCAGGCTTTGGAAGCGTTACGCGGCATTGGTGGACCACAGGTCTTGCCCGTGCTGTTCGAGGCGCTCAATCACACCAATCCGCCGCTGCGCGCGGAGGCCATCGCCGCACTCGGCAGTGCCCGCAGCCGCGCCCGCGACGCCGTGCCGCAACTTCTGAAGGAATTGGAATCGCCGGACCATCTGACGCGCATTCAAGCCGCGCAGGCCTTGGGAGAAATCGCCACGCATCCCGAGTTGAGCATCCCCGCCCTGACGCGCTGCCTGGCCGACCCGGAAACGGGCGTCAAGACGGCGGCGGCAATGGCGCTGGGGTCTTTTGGAACCCAGGCGAGTTCCGCCCTGCCTGCCTTGCGCACGCTGGCGGAAAGCCCGATGAATGAAGTCCAACGCTTCGCTCGCGTGGCCGTGGTGCGCGTGCAATGCGAGATGCGCGAGGGCGCGATCATCCGCGGCCCCAAGGATCGGCGCCGGCTGGCCTTGGTGTTCACGGCGCACGAATATGCCGAGGGTGCGGAAACGATCCTCAATGACCTGGCGCGGCACGACGCGCAGGCATCGTTCTTTCTTACCGGCACGTTCCTGACCAACACGCACTTCAGCGGCTTACTTGACCGCCTCCAATACGAACGGCATTACCTCGGCCCGCACTCGGATCAACACCTCCTGTACTGCGATTGGGATCAAGCGCGGACCCTGCTGGTGACGGAGGAGGAATTCCACGCGGACCTCGCGATGAACGTGGCCAAAATTTCCGGCGGCTGGAGCGATGGCCGCCGGTTCTCGCGCTACTTCCTGCCGCCCTACGAACACTACAACCGCGACATCGCCGACTGGACGCGTGCGCATGGCTGGGTGCTGATCAACTTCACCCCCGGCACACGGTCAAATGCCGATTACACGGGCGAGGCGGACAAGAACTTTGTTTCCTCGCAGAAGATTTTTGACAGCATCCTTGCCCGCGAACGCGATGATCCGGCTGGGCTGAACGGTTTCCTGTTGCTGTTGCACCTCGGCGCGGGACCGGGTCGCGCCGACAAATTCCACACGCGCTTCGGTGAATTACTCGACTACCTCGCCCTGCGGGGGTATGAGTTTGTGCGTGTTGACGAATTGCTCAGACCGCCCCGCGACCCGAATTTCCCCAGCGGCTTCCGTCCGCCGGGCAGGTCGAAAGGTTAGCCGTGCCACGGGTGCATCTTGGTTCAGCCTCCTTGGGCTGCTGCTTGGCCTGGCCCATGCCCATGCCAGTGAAATTTTCATCCGCGCCAACCAAGTCGGCTACGGCCCTCGCGACGTGAAGAACGGCATCGCGTTTTCCAAATCGGCATTGCCCCGAAGTTTCAGCGTAACTGAAGTCGAATCGGGAAGGCTTGCCTTCACCGGCCCGACGCGAGCCATCGAAGGCGTGCGGTGGGGACAATTCGAGTTGCACGCGGAATTGGATTTTACGGCCCTGCGCCAACCGGGACGCTACGCACTGCGCGTGGGCGATGCCGTTTCGCATCCGTTCACGATTGGCGATGCGCACGCAGAGTTGCCAGCGCACTTGCTGGAATTCATGCGGCAGCAACGCTGCGGCTACAATCCCTGGCTTGACGCGGTGTGTCATCCGTTCGATGGCCGCACCGCTTACGGGCCGCTGACCAACGGCACGTATCTGGACGCTCGCGGCGGCTGGCACGACGCAGCGGATCAACTCAAATACCTGCTCACCTCGGCCAACGCCACCGCCCAGATGTTGCTGGCGTATCAACTCGCGGAAGCTTCACTGGGTTCTCCCTCACCCCGGCCCTCTCCCGTTGGGAGAAGGAGAAGCAATCGAGGCGCTGAGAATAGCTCTAGTGTGTCCGAGCTTTCGCAGAATACCAACAACCGCTTCCTCTCCCCAAGGGAGAGGGCCGGGGTGAGGGGAGGCCGTGCGCTCCTGCTTGCCGACGATTTCAACGCCCTCGGCCAACCCGGCGCCAACGGCATCCCGGACCTGCTCGACGAGGCGCGCTGGGGACTCGAATGGATGCTCAAACTCCATCCCGCGCCCGATCAGCTTTATCATCAAGTCGCCGATGACCGCGACCACATTGGCCGTCGCCTGCCGCAAAACGAGATTGCCGATTACGGCTGGGGCAAGGGCAGTTATCGCGTCGTCTATTTCGCAGACGGCCAGCCGCAAGGTTTGCAGCAATACCAGAGCGCTTCCACCGGCGTTGCCAATCTCGCCGGCCGTTATGCGGCGGCGATGGCGCTGGCGTACCAGATTTGGAAGGACGATCCCGCCCAGCGCGCGTTCGCATTGCGCTGTCTCCAGGCGGGTCAGGAAGTCTATGCCCTGGGCCGCGCGCAGGAAGGCGTGCAACAGGGAAATTCCTACAAGGCCCCGTATCGCTACGAGGAAACGACCTGGGCTGACGACATGGAATGGGGCGCGGCGGAACTCTACCGCGCCACGCGCGAGCGGCGTTATCTCGACGACGCGAAGCGTTACGCCAGGCTCGCCGCGGACGAAGGCTGGATGGGCCGCGAACAAACCGGTCATTACCAGTATTACCCCTTCATGAACGCCGGCCACTTCCGCCTCTACGATCTGGTGGACCGGTCCTTCAAGAAAGCGCTGGCCGGCTACTACCGCGACGGCATCGAACGCTGCGTGCAGGCCGGCGAAAAGAATCCATATCGCGCCGGCGTGCCGTTCATCTGGTGCTCGAACAACCTCCTTGTGGCGCTGGTCACGCAATGCCTGATGTACGAGCGCATGACGGGCGACCCGCGCTATCGCGAATTCGCCGCCCAACAACGCGACTGGTTGCTGGGGCGCAATCCGTGGGGCTACACCATGTTCACGGAAATCGGCACGGTGTTCCCGAAGGACCCGCACCTGATGACCATGCAAATTACCCGGCGCACCGTGCCGGGTGGCTTGGTGGACGGGCCGGTGTATGAACGCATCTTCAAATCCTTGCGCGGCGTGGCCATCACGGAACCCGACCCGCTGGCGGCGTTTCAAGGCGAACTGGCCGTGTACCACGACGACGTGCAGGACTACTCCACCAACGAACCCACCA
>JAANMT010002690.1_pt1 | contig 14113 bp, 13 predicted proteins | sample 7279711 | NCBI WGS metagenome assembly JAANMT01 (sample SAMN14094538, study PRJNA606508) | bioreactor metagenome | isolation source: A lab-scale SPAN reactor treating ammonium-rich wastewater day 1 | place: Ireland: Galway | collected 2017-01-16 | reverse complement strand
TCCGACCCCGGGGTCGGATCCCCGCAGGGGCTCTGACCCCATTCCCCGGCCCAACGGACTCAGGGATGATCCAGCGGCTTCGGCGGCTCCTGTCGGTTCACCCGCTCGCGATGCAGCAGGTAAAGGCCGGAGGCGACAATGATCGCCGCTCCCACCCAGGTATAGCCATCCGGCAGCTGGCCCCAGAAGGCCAGATCCCAGCCGATCACCCAGACCAGGCCGCTGTACTCCAGCGGCGCGATCATCGAGGCCTCGCCCAGCTGGAACGCCTTGGTCAGGGCAATCTGGCCCAGCGCCCCAGCCAGTCCCATGCCGGCGATCAGCGGCGCATGCGCCAGCTGCAGCGGCACCCAGCCCGGAATCGCCAGCAGGCCGGCGCCGATGGCCATGATCACCAGGAACCAGACCACCATCGACTGCGAGGTATCGGTGCGGGTCAGCAGGCTGACCGTGATCGCGGCGATGGCATAGGCGGTGGCCGCCGCCAGCACCATCAACCCCGGCACCGAGATGAAGCCGTCCACGCCCGGCCGCAGTACCACCAGCACGCCGATCAGGCCGATGCCGATGGCCACCCAGCGCCGCGGCCCAACCCGCTCGCCCAGCAGCGGCACCGACAGCGCCGCAATCAGCAGCGGCGCGACGAAATAGATGGTGTAGGCGGTGGACAGCGGCAGGTCACGCAGGGCGAACACGAAGCAGCCGATCATCGCCATGCCCAGCACCGCGCCCGAAACCAGAAAAGCCGGCAGCGTGCCCAACCAGCGGTCCAGCCAGAAGCCGCCAGCAATTGGAAGCCCCAGCACAGCTACAAACTGCACTCCCAGGCCCGAGTACCTGAGCCAAGCCTGCATGGAGCCCTGGTCTGGCCGCCCAGAAGCCTTCATGCCCCTGACGGCGGGCTTTTCACGCAACTCCTCGGCCGCGCGCTTCAGCCGCGCATATTCATCTGGCGATGGGAGCTGCTTGTCCGGCTCTGACTCCACAAATGGCCCTTAGGGCCCGCACTTTTCCCTTGCGGGCGCGGAACGTTAACAGTGAGGCCATGCAGATGCAACAGCTATGTGAGCAACGCAAAACCCGCCTCGCAGGCGGGTTTGAGGACTGTCACGCGAGACGTTTCAGGCCTACTGCCGCACGCTGCTGCGGCCACGCCCGTCTCGCAGGTAGGGATCGGCCTTTTCGTTTTCCACTACGCTGTTCCAGAACCAGCCATAACCCCAGGCTGAAATGTAAATCATGACCAGCACCATGCCCCCTACCGCCCACCAAACGTAGCGGGCGGCGGGCTGCCGCGTGTGTTCCTCCATTACACGGCCCGGCAGCCAGATGCCAAGGACAAGCGTGACCGCTACCAGCGCGATGCTTACGGCCACCGTGCCCCAATTCACATGGGCTAGGATTTCGAGCACTTCTTCCATGCGCGCAATATACCAGAATGGGTGTCACCGACCCGCCAGAAAGGCTTCGATCTCGTCCTTCTCGAGCCGACGGCCGAGGTCCCTGTAGCGGTCCGGCGCGCCCTGCGGGCGGCCCTTGAAGCGACGGTGGACCCACATGTATTGCTCCGGCACCTGCCGAAGGCGCTCTTCGATCCAGTCGCGGTACCAAGCCAGGATTTTCATGGGGTCCGTGTCATCGGCAAATGTGCGCATGACGGGCGCATGGAACACGAAGCGGAAACGATCGCCGTCGCGCAACACCCAGCCCAAAGCCACTCGCCCGCCCGTGCGCGGCAGCAACCGCGTGAACTCCGCCTGCCAGCGAGCCATCACGCCAAAGAGAGGAAACTCCACCGCGTGGTCGCCTCCATTTTGATCTGCCAGAAGGGCCACCGGTTGTCCCTGCCGCGCCCGGTGCAGCAGCGCCTTGAGGGCGCCGTCCTTGTCGATGGTTTCGCAGCGAGCGAAGCTGCGATAGCGCACGAGCCAGCGCGTCACCAGGGGCAGATTGGCATCGCGCATGACTACGCTGAATCCGCGCGCCATGCGCCCCGTGACCAGCAGCAGGAACTCCCAGTTTCCCAGGTGGGCAGAAAGATTGAATGAGGCCCTGGGTTCGCCTTCCCATTTGAAGTAGCTCTCGCAATCTCCCTCAAACCGGATGACCTCGCGCCAGCGCTCCCCGGCCAGAAGGCGCGGGGCCATGAGCACATCCAGAAACGTGTAAACCGAGTGCTTGAAGCTCGCACGGGCGATCTCGGTACGACGTGCTCGGGGCAACTCCGGCAGGCAGAGATCCAGGTTGCGCAGGGCCACGTTGCGCAGGCGCGGCATGAGTAGCCATCCCAGGCCGGCCATGCGACGGCCCCAGAAGTAAGCCCAGGCCGGGCCGAAAGCCGTAAGTGCAAAGACGGTCAATCGCAATTGGAGTTCAATGAGGGCGCGCGTCGGTGCCCAGGCGAACAACCGGCGGATGAGCGTGTTGCGTTTGGGTTTCTTCTTGGCCTTGCCTGACATCAGGGCGGATTTCAACGCGGGTCTGTCGCGTCTTCAAGCAATCATGGCTTGCCTCTGCTCCTGGGAGAGACTGCTGCCGGGGTTGGCGTAGCGGTCGGGCTCGCCTTCCTTGCGCGTTTTGAAGCGCTTGTGCAGCCAGAAATACTGCTCGGGATGGCGGCGAACCATTTCTTCCAGCGTCTGGGCGTAGGCGCGAATCACCTCCCCGACGTCGGCTTCAGGGGGAAACTCGCGCATCAGCAGTACGCGGTAATCGACGTGGAATGTGTCGCCGCGGCGCACACACTCGGAGACGCAGAGCTTCAGGCCGTTGCGGAGGAAAACCTTGAACACGTCGGCCTGCCAGCGGGTGTTTACGCCAAAGTATGGGGCCGCATAGCCGCTGTCGCCGCCGTACTGGTCGAGGATTGCCAGCAGCGGCTGGTTGTCACGGGCGCGCTTGAGAAGTTGCCGCAAGCCCCCTTCCTTTTCGATGGGCACCACGCCGCAGAAGGCCCTCATACGCCTGAGCCAGCGGTCAAAGATCGGCAGGTCGGGAGGCCGGTAGAGCGCAGCCTGCTCCATGCCGTGAGCATGATTGACGAATACACCGACTTCCCAGCTTCCGAAGTGACCTGCCGTAGTCAGAGGAGCGCGGCCCTCTTGGGCCCAGGCGTAGTAGCGCCGCACGCTATCGTCCACGGTGACGTGGCGCTTCCATCGATCACCTTTGAAGGTGCGCTCGATCAACAGCATGTCAAAGAAGGCGTAGACAGTGTGCTTGAAACTCTCGCGGGCGACCTGTCGACGCCTGGCCTCGTCCAGCTCGGGCAGGCAGAGTTCAATATTGCGCAGGGCAATCGCACGCTGCCGGGCCATGAACACCCACATGATCCAGGCAATCCGCCTTGCCCAGAAGTAAGCCCATCGCCAGCCAAAGGAGAAGATGAACTGGGCGCCCACCCAGAGGAAGGCCTCCAGCGGCCAGCGCGTCAGCCAGAAGGTCTGGAGCTTCCGGCTGCGGCTTTTCTTGCGTTGCTTCTTGGTTTGAGGTGACACGCTGATCGTCAGTTCCCGGGTGCGATGACGCGTGCAAGCATAGCTCGCAACTCCTCCTCGCCCCGCAGAATCCTGAATTGGACCCGCAACTCGAGCAGGGGCATGTCAGCCGGGAGTTCAATCTTGCGGCCCCGGAGCTTGACTGCGTCTTTCTGTGTGCAGACGGCAATGCGCGCGCCCTGCTCGCGAGCCGAACGAAGGAAGGGCTCGACCTGGCGCGTGATCTCTCGCTCGTCGAGGTCGGCATGGTCATTGAGTACCAGAGTGCCCAGGGGCGAGACGGCGGCTCCCAGGGACTCAAGCGTGCGCTCAAAACCGCGCGGGTTTCCAATGCCGCAAAACGGCGCAACGACCTTGCCACGCAGCTCCGACAAATCGACGGGGGCGCCGCTGAAAAGCTCGGCCAGTTTTTCGGGCTGATGCGCTGCATGAATCACGGGCCCCGTGAAGCCATAGCAGCGTGCGACATCCTCGATTTCGCGCAAGCGCTCGGGCTGTGCCACATCGGCGCGGGTAATCACAATGGCAGATGCGCGGCGCATGGAACGCAGCGGCTCACGCAAAAGGCCGCGCGGCAGCATGCGGCCAAAGCCGAACGGGTTCAGCGCGTCCAGCAGCAGCAGGTCCAGGTCGCGCGCAAGGGGCAAGTGCGAGAATCCATCATCCAGCACGATACAGTCCGCGCCCTCACTGAGGGCGCGGCAGGCTCCGGCGAGGCGATTGGCATTCGGCACGTGAAGCACGCCCGGACAAAGCTCTGCCAGGACCTTCATTTCATCGCTGCCCGAGGCCGAGGCGCGGTAGCCCCGGCTGACAATCGCCGGCCGGGCTCTGAGCCCCGCCAGCATCTGTACGACGTGGGCCACGGCGGGAGTCTTGCCCGTGCCGCCGGTGGTGAGGTTGCCAACACAGATCACGGGTGCGCCCGCGCGCCGCCGGCGCAGCAGGCCCAGGGAGTAAAGCGCCAGGCGCAGGCTGACAGCCGCCCAATACCAGAACGATGCGAGCCAAAGCAACAGCCGCAGGCAGGCCGCGGAGAATCCTTCGCGCCTGCCTGAAATCAGGTCCATGAACTCGCGCTGTTGCACGGGCACGTTTTAGGTTGCGGGCGCTTGCAGTGACAGGCCCCAGACGTGTGCGAACTTCAGGCCTCGGGCAGGCTGGTCCAGTCCGGAGACTCGGCGCGGTCTGCGCCATGCGTTAGGGCCTGCAGAAGCTCGGGATTCTGCCAGCGCATGGCATCGAGCAGGTCGGCATCCAGGTCTGACAGCCAGGCGTGCAACGCGTGGCGCAGCTTGACATTGAGTTCTGAGGGAAGGTGCCCGCGAAACACAAGAGGAGGGCGCCACTGCGAAAACGCCGCGGCAACTTCATCCAGAACAGCCTGACAGTTCTCGACCAGTTTGGCGGTGAGGGCAAGCGAAGTGTGGCCCGCTTCCCGGATCAGACGCTGAATCTCTGCCAGCGTCGCGCGGGCCGCCGCCAATTCACGTTCACGACGGGCCTCGTCGACCTCCGTCAGATCCAGCGGAAGCGCCCGAGCCACATGCAGTCGGAACTTCAGCGGCAGAGCGTGCTGCAGGCGCAGCGTCGGGAAATGCTCGGCCGTCAGGTACTCCAGCACTTCGGCGGCATCGGCTTCCGCGCCCTCAATGTTGCCGCACAGCAGGCAAAGCACACCACGATGGGCCACAAAGGCCGCGCGAATGGACTTATCCTGTACCTGCGAAAGCATGTCGATGGACTGCATGAACATGCGGTTGGCCGCGGCAAAGCGCCCGGTCTCCCGATACAGAATTGCAAGGTTGCCGCGCACAATTGCCTCAGAGCGTAGGTTGCCGCATTCGTGGTCGGCCTCGATGGCGCGCAGATAGGCGTCTTCGGATTCTCCGAGACGGCCGGAATCCTGGAACAGGCTGGCCAGGTTGCCCAATACGATGCCCGCCGCGCGCGCGTCGCGCCCGGCTTCATGCAGCGCCAGCGCCTCGCGGTAACAGGCCTCCGCACGAGCCCGGTACCCAATCTGGCGGAAGAGGTTGGCCAAGGCGCCCAGAGTCATGCCCTCAAGTCGGCGGTCGCCCACCTCGCGCAGCGCGTTGAGCGCCTCCAGGTAGGCCACACGAGCCAACGTCAGGCGCCCGGTTTCGTGGTAGAAAACCGCTTGGTGCACGAGCAGATAGCCTCTCGTGAGCAGCGTGCCGCCTTCGGCCTGCAGTTCCTCGGCCTCATGGTAAAGGCGCCGCGCGGCTTCAACCTGGCCAAGCTGCTTGTGAGTCGTGCCCAGGTTCGTGAGGGCAACAATCTGACCGCGCCGGTTGCCCCAGGCGCGGTAATGCTCAGCAGCCTGCCCCAGAATTTTCTGGGCGTCCGCGGGACGGCCGGTGTCCATGTAAACTACTGCCAGCCCCAAGAGCAGCTCTGCCACCTGCCAGGGCTTTGAAGAATCGGCTGCTCCCAATGCTTCCTTGTACCAGGCCTCTGCCTCCTTGAGGCGAGCGGCAGCGCGCAAAGCTTCGCCGGGCGTGCGGGGGATTCCCTCGGACTCCCCCGCGCCTGCCCTGGGCACGATCAGGGAAGCTGCCACCTTGGCCCAGGACTCTTCTTTGGCCAGGTAGAGCTCGTACTCAATGTTGCTGGGCGTCACCAGACGCGCCGCCTGAGCGTGCTGGGCAAACTCGGCGGCCTTCGTGGCGAAGTTCAGTGGATGATCTTCGATGTTCAGACACCGCTCGTAAATCTCCAGGGCCAGGGCATGGAGGCGCGCATGCTCAAAGGGCGAGAGTTCCTCGTAGGTGAGGCTACGCCACGCTACGTGAGCAAAGAGGTACACGTCTTCGGCGCCAAGAGGGGGCACGACAACTCCTTGAAGTAAATAGAGTCTACCACACCATTTCAGTTTGTCACGGATGCGACCTTTGGACCAAACCGTCAGGGCGGGACGTAATCTGTTGAGGCATCGCCGCGACTAGCGTTGTCTACGTTGCAGGGGGCGGCGTGTGTCGAGTCGTCATGATGTATCACGCGCAGTTCCAGCGAGAACCTTGTGCGGCCTGAGTCATGGGCCCTCGTGCCATGTAGGTGCTGGCCCGCAAAGAACCACAGGTCACCGGCCTGCGCCGACAGGCGCTTCTCCGTACCACGGGGTTCGTCTGTCACCGTGGGAAAGTGCTTGGCGCTGTTCGGGCACTGCCACCCGCCAAGCCTCTTCCATGTTGCATAGTCAAACAGCGCCGAAGAGTTATGGACCGGGCTCTGGTAAAGGGCTGGGAAGAAGCCCGGGCCTTCTTCTTCCCTGACATCGCTTACTGCCAGCCACCAATTCACCTGTGCTTTCGGATTGGCGTACCAGGTATCTCGATGCAACAGGTAGGCGTTGGCTGCCAAGGGGTTCTTGTGGCCCCCGCTTTGAACAGCACGCAACCTCAGAGAATCGCAACGCAGCCCGGCAAGATCCGCCCCGAACTCCCTCAGCATGCCCCGAATCAGATGCTGCGCGACAAAATGCTCACGCAGGGCCACCCGCAGGCGTGAGAGCCGCTCGAAGTACTCGGATGCGCTAAAGCGATACTGGGCTTGGGCCGGATCGTCGCAATCGAACGCACGCTGCAACTCGCCCCAGACAAACCGAGTCAGCGCCGCAGTCGAACTGCTGCCACACACCCGAACCATCTCACCATGCCGCAGAATGCGCTCGCGTAATGTCGCGTCGTACACCGGCGGGCGCTTGTGCACGGAGTGCCATTCGCTCATTTGGGCTGGTAATCCGGAGGTCCGCCCATGGGCGCTTCGGCGCTGGACCAAACAATATCAGCGCGCGGCAACGCCCGTTCCAGTTCTTTGACGGCCGGTTTGGTGACCTTGGGGCAGTGGTTCAGGAGTATCGTGCGCAGGCTGGGGCATTCCTTCAGCGCGAGGATCCCGGCGTCTGTCACAGCTTTGCAGCCCGAAAGGTCCAGTTCCCGCAGCCGAGATAACTGAGCCAGGGCTCGAACGGCGCTGTTACCGATACCGCCGCAGTGGCGCAGGTGGACACGCTCCAGTTGCTTCAGGCGCAGGAGCGCCTCGATGTCGGAGTCGGTCAGCTCACGGCTACCGTGGTCGCCCGCGGTGACGCCGCGCGTGTTTGCAGGCAGGGCCTCGATGTCCGCGCGGGTAGTAATGGTCGTCAGGCCAGCCTCTGCGGCCGGCAAGGAAAAGTCAGGATCGTCCTGGTGCAGGGGCTCAACGTGGGCCGTAGAACAGGCACTCAACAAAAGCGCAGCCGCAAAGGCGCATAGATCCGGGCGCTTCACTTTCTACTCCACCTGGGCCAGCAAGCGATGTCGGCCATCGCGGAACTGAAACCTGCCATGGCAGTCAAGTTCGTAATGCAGTTTCACCATGCGCCCGGGAACCAGACGGCGCTGTAGGTCAACCCATCCGCCGGGGCCCAGCGTGTTTTGCACGTTGACGCGCTCGATGCGGCCCAGCCCCTGCCCGTCGACCCAAAGGTCGCCGTCTCGCCAGCCCAGCACCACACCCCAGGTCGGACCGGGAATTCCGCGATGCCAGTCGCTGACGACAATGAAAGTCGGCATCATCTCAGACACGGCTTCGCCCAGAAAGCCGGTGTACAGCGCCGACAAACTTTTCATCGCGCGCCTCTGGCCATATTCCACGCGCATGGGTTGCACATAGTCGCGACGTGCTACCTCGCGTCGGGCCTGAATGTCCATGCCTTCATCCGACCTGACCTCCTGCATGTCCTTCAAGACCCGGGCAACGGTTTCCGTCATCTCTGCGTTGAGGAAGCCTGAGGTACGAGAGCGCGAAAAGGCCGACTGCGTTGAAACGCAGGCGCTCAACGACAGGCCGGACAGTAGCAGAAGCAGGACGCGATTCACGCCGGCATTGTGCCATGGCGCACGTCGATTTTCCGCAGCGGGGAGACTTTGTCCCGTGCAACAAGGCGGAGTGCGTTGCAACACCTTGCCGCAACATCACTTGAATCTAGCATGTTGGGGCACCTTGGGACTGCCCCGTGCCTCTCGTTCTGATAGCTGACGATGACAAAGCTGTGCGGGTGCAGTTGCGCCGCCTGCTGGAGAAGTCGGCCCATCGCGTCCTCGAGGCTTCCACGGCCGAGCAACTGGTGCAACAGGCGCGCGAGAACGAGCCAGACCTCATCATCATGGACATCAACCTCCCGGACAAGGAGGGTCTCCATGTGCTGGAAGACATCCGCGCTGAAAGCAACCTCGCGCGCACGCCTGTGATGGTCATGGCAGCAGACTCAGACCAGGACACGCTGGTCAAGACTTTCCGCTGGGATGTCGTCGACTTCGTCCACAAGCCCTTCAACTCCGACGTGCTGGCGGCCAAAATCGGTGCCCACACACGCCTGAGCCAGGCCTACAAGCACTCGCGCAAGCTCACGAAGGAAATGTACATGAGCCGCATCGAGCGGCTCGAGAAGGAGATGCGCGCCACCGACGAGGATATCGGCGAGGCCGAGCGCCATTTCCGCTGGATGCAGCCCAAGGCGCCGAAGATCGACGAATACGAAATCGAAGTCTGCTACCGGCCCCTGGGCCGACTGGGAGGCGACCTCTACGACTTCGTGTGGCTGGATCGCGACCGGCTGGCCATCGTCGTGGGCGACGTGTCGGGGCATGGCGTGCAGGCGGCCGTGCTTCAGGTAATGGCCCGCAAGCTGCTGAGCCTGGCGCTTCGACAGGAAAGCGGCGACCTGATGCGTGTCATCGAGTTCACCAACCGCGAGCTGACCAACGACCTGCCTCCGGGCAGCTTCGTCGCGGCACTCATCGGCATCCTGGACACGCGCCACCACACCTGGAAACACGTGCGCTGTGGTTTGCCCTACCCGATGTTTTTCAGACGCTCGGGCAGCGAGGTTCATGTCGAAAACATCATGACGCCGGGAGGGCCTCTGGGCTTATCCCAGAACAGCGACCGCATGCTCAGTGCCGGCCTGCATGAATGTGCGCTGGTGCCGGGGGAGGGCATGATGCTGATTTCAGACGGCATCATTGAGCTGAACATGGAAAACGGCGAGCAGTTCGACGCCGAGGGCGTTCACCGCGCCATGCAGACCACGCCGGAGGGGATTTCCTGCATCGATCACATCACGGAAACAGCTGACGTCGATCACCGTGCGGAAGACGACGTCACACTGATTTCCATCACCCGTCGTATGTGAAGCCGCGCGTTGCCCGACCCGAAATCCGTCGGCGGGTTTCACTCGGTTGTTGAAACTTCATAGAATCCTTTTCAGAGTCGCCCCGCATTCCGGGGCGATGTCCGTTGGCTTGGCACCATGGCGCATATCCTTTCCATCTGCGCAGATGAAAAGCTCGTCGAGGAGCTGGGTGGCCAGCTTAAGTCTGGCGGCCACTCGGTTGCATTTGTGCCCGACACTGACAAAGCATTGGCTTCGGCCCATACCGCGCGCCCGGACCTGATCATTGCCGACCTCAAGGAAGGGGGCGACAAGGAAATCAGCTTTCTGGAGAGCCTGCAGAAGGACCGCAAGCTCATGCGCACGCCCATCATCCTGATCGTGGAGGGCAAGAACTACTCGGCCATCCTGGGCACCTACCAGTGCGACATCTACGCCATACTGAAGAAGCCCGTTGACACCGAGCAGCTCCGCGTGCAGGCGGAGGCCGTGCTTCGCCAGACGGTGCGCAACAAGCAGAGCCGCCGCCGCGAGCGCAGCGAACTGCAAAGCCAGATCCTGCGTCTGGAGCGTGAAATCAGCGCTACCACGGCCGATCTCACGGACGCTGCCCAGAACTTCGTGACCATGCTGGCCGCGCCTCCCTCGCCCAAGGGTGTGCGCATCAATTGCCATTTCGCCCCGGCGGGCGGATTCGTGGGCGGCGACTTCTACGATTTCTTCTGGCTGGACAACCGACGGCTGGCTGTGGTCGTCGGCGACGTGACGGGCCACGGCATCCAGGCCGCCGTGATCCAGAGCATGGCGCGCAAGGTCATCTCCATCGGCTTGCGCATCCACGGCGGAGATGTGCGCGAGGCCCTGCGCTTCTCCAACGACGAAATTGCGCCGGACATGCCCCAGGGCAAGTTTGTGGCGGCGCTCGTCGGCGTGCTGGACACTGTCTCCGGCGACTGGTACCACGCGCGCTGCGGCGTCCCCCACCCCGTGCTGCAGCAGCCGGACGGCAGCATCGAAGAAGTCGTGACGGCGGGCCTGGCCCTTGGCCTGAAGCGCTCAGCCAACTGGGCCGACACTGTCGAAGTGTTCCAGACAAATCTGCTGCCGGGTGCACGCATCGTGCTCTTCAGTGACGGCATTCTGGAATGCAAACAGGAGGACGGCGAAGAATTTGACTATCCCGGCCTGCGCAAGGCGCTGGCCAAGACGCCCAGCGATGTCGACGTTGCGCGCAGTATCTCGAATATTGCCCAGGCCGGCCACCGGGCCGAAGACGACGTGCTGATCATCTCCATCACACGAGAAGGCGTCGACCTTGAAGGCGAGCCTTTGGACGAAACCACTTATACGGGCGAGTTCACGGCCGACGACGCCCTGGATACGTTCTAGCAGGACGCCTACTCACGCCCCTTGGCCGCCTTCTTCAAGGCGCGTTCCAGTGTGTCAGTCACGATGCGAAGCACCTGCAGTCGCCCACAACGCTTGTCCTGCGATGAAACCAGGTGCCAGGGCGCGATTTCCGTGCTGGTGCGCTCAACCATGTCGCTGACGGCATCCTGGTAGGCTTGCCACTTCTCGCGATTGCGCCAGTCCTCTTCAGTGATCTTGAAGCGCTTGAACTCGGTAGCCTCGCGCTCCTTGAAGCGACGCAGTTGTTCGTCCTTGCTGATCTGCAGCCAGAACTTGATGACTACAATGCGGTTTCTTGTGAGCTGCTCTTCAAAGTCGTTGATCTCGGTGTAGGCCCGCTGCCAGTCTTCAGGCTTGCAAAAACCTTCCACTCGCTCCACCAACACGCGACCGTACCACGAGCGGTCAAAGATTGTGAACGTCCCGCGCCGGCCAAGCTTGCGCCAGAAACGCCACAGGTACGGGTGGGCACGCTCTTCGTCGCTGGGAGCTGCAATGGGAACAATGCGGTACTGGCGAGCGTCCAGGGCCTGGGTGACGCGACGGATGGTGCCGCCCTTGCCCGCTGCGTCGCAGCCCTCAAACACGAGGACGGTGGAAAGCTTGCGGTAGTCCGGGTCGCGCAGCATGAGGTTGAGGCGGCCCTGCAGCTTTTCCAGCTGCCTGTCGTAGATCTTGTCAGAGATCGTCTGCGTAAGGTCCACGGTGTCGATGACGCGTCTGCCCTTGGGCTTGGCCACCGCCGGTAGCACCGGCAGGGAGGTCGTCGCGGCCTCAGGCGCCTTGATACGCCTGCGAAGTGCGTCGAGCAGCGTCTTGCCCACGGTGAGACTGCAATAGTGGTGATCCAGCCCCTCAACGATGGTCCAGGGAGCAAAGGGCTGGCTGGTTTCGCGCAGTGACCGCTCTGAGATACTGCGGAACTTGTCGTAGAGCTTGAAATGCTTCCAGTCGGTCCTGGTCACGCGCCAGGCCGTATCCTTGTCAGAGGCCAGCTTCTTCAGGCGCTTTTTCTGGTCCTTCTTGGAGAGATGGAACCAGAACTTGAGCAGCAGCGTCCCCTCGTCCACGAGCATTTTCTCAAAGCGCGTGACTTCACTCAGGTGACCGTCAAGCTCGCGTTCGGAGATATCTCCGTAGGCCCGCAGCAGAATCGGCGCCGTGTACCAGTGCCCGAAAAGAATGCCGATGCGGCCCTTGGGCGGCAGGTTCATCCAGAAGCGCCACATGGGCGGCATTTCGCGCTCGACGTCCGTAGGAAGCCCAAAGGCCAGTGTCTCGATGTGCCGCGGGTCCATCCATTCGTTGAGGAGGTTGACTGTTTCTCCCTTGCCTGCGCCGTCCACGCCGGCGATCAACACCACTACAGGGAACTTACGCTGCTTGAGCAGATCGTATTGCGCGTCGAGCAGCGCCGAGCGCAGCTTCGCCTCCTGCTTCTCAAATGCATCCTTGCTGACGCGCCGGCCCAACTCGGCTGACTCGAACATGGCGGCCCTCCCGTATTGGCCCACAATAGCCTTGCTGCACGCCAAGCGACAAGCCTGCGCCCCCTTGCTAGCTTCGCACCATGCAGCGGCACAGAATCATCATTGTGGGTGGCGGAGCGGCAGGTTTTTTCGCGGCCATTACCGCCGCCGAGGCCAATCCCGCCGCCGACGTTACGATCCTGGAGAAGGGCCCGCGCTTTCTTGACAAAGTCAGGATCTCCGGTGGCGGCCGCTGCAACGTGACGCACGCCTGCTTTGACCCAATTGCGCTGGCCAGGCACTACCCGCGAGGCGAGCGCGAACTGCGCGCACCCTTCACACGCTTTGGCCCCCGCCAGACCATTGACTGGTTTGCCGCGCGCGGCGTTGCGCTCTACACCCAGGAGGATGGCTGCCTGTTTCCTGAGACGGACAGATCGAAGACCATCATCGATTGCCTGCTGGAGGCCGCGCGAAAAGCCAGGGTGAACCTACGCACGCTGGCTGCGCCCAGCGCCGTGGAGCGGAATCCCGCAGGCGGATTTGCGCTCCATCTCCCTCAGGGCGAAAGACTGGAGTGCGAACGATTGCTTCTGGCTACAGGGGGCTGCCGTGTTGCCTCGATGGGCGTCCTCGCAACATCCCTGGGCCACACGCTGGATCCCCCGGTTCCTTCGCTTTTCACCTTTCACATTGAAGTGGAATGGCTGCGCCGTCTCGCTGGGGCAGTCATCGATGATGTACAGCTTTCCACCGCCTCCGCCGGCCTCAAGGATCGAGGCATCCTGCTTCTGACCCATTGGGGCGTCAGCGGGCCCGTCGTGCTCAAGCTTTCGGCTTGGGGGGCGCGCAAGCTTGCCGCTCTCAGTTATCGTTTCACGTTGCAGGTCAACTGGCTGCCTGCCCTCAATCTCTCTGAGGTCCAGAATGTTCTGGAGGACTTGCGCCAAGCCCACCCCGCCCGCCTTATCGTGAACACACCACTGGCTCCTCTGACCGCGCGGCTGTGGGAGTCTCTGGTGCTGGCCGCTGGCATCGATAAGGAGACGCGCTGGAGCCAGGCCAGCCGCGCCCAGCAGCACAAGCTGGCACAGATGTTGACCCGAACAGAGTTGCCCGTCACAGGCAAGAGCTTGAATAAAGAAGAGTTCGTGACTTGCGGCGGAGTGCGCCTTCGGGAAGTGAACTTCAAGACGATGGGCAGCCGTCTTTGCCCTGGCCTTCACTTCGCGGGAGAGTTACTCGACATCGATGGCCTGACCGGTGGCTTCAATTTTCAGGCGGCATGGACTACGGGCTGGATTGCAGGCCAAGCCATGGCCGGCGCCTGATCCCGCTTCCCTCAACGCCGCCGCAAAGCAAACCCCGCCAGCAGCGCTGCAATGCCCGCCAACGCCGCCAGCCACCCCAGTGCCACCAAGGTTCCCTGCTCGGGCGCCGCGCGCGGCTGGAAGTTCTCGATACTTCGCAAGACGGTCACGCCCCGGGACTCGGCGGCTGCGAAAAAGGCTTCATCGTCTCCTGTGAAGGCCAGTTCGCGCTCAGGCAGTTGCGGCAGG
>JAANMT010002688.1_pt1 | contig 14116 bp, 13 predicted proteins | sample 7279711 | NCBI WGS metagenome assembly JAANMT01 (sample SAMN14094538, study PRJNA606508) | bioreactor metagenome | isolation source: A lab-scale SPAN reactor treating ammonium-rich wastewater day 1 | place: Ireland: Galway | collected 2017-01-16 | reverse complement strand
GGCCCGGTGGCAGGCCCGGCCCGAAACCCGCCACCTGAGCCTGGCCATCAACGTGAGTGCGCGGCAGTTCCACCAGGCCGACTTTGTGGCCCAGTTGCGCGCCGCGCTGGAACGCCACCAGATCGACCCCGGGGGCCTGAAGCTGGAGCTGACCGAGAGCGTGATCCTGGGCGATATCGACACCACCATTGAGCGCATGCACCAGTTGCGCGCGCTGGGCATCCGCTTCGCGCTGGACGACTTCGGCACCGGCTACTCCTCGCTCTCCTACCTCAAGCGCCTGCCCCTGGACCAGCTCAAGATCGACCAGGCCTTCATCCGCGACATGCTGACCGACAACACCAGCAACGCCATCGTGCGCGCCATTCTCGTGATGAGCGAAGCGCTGGGGCTGGAAGTGGTGGCCGAAGGCGTCGAGACGGTGGCCCACCGCGCCTTCCTCATCGAGCACGGCTGCCAATACTGCCAGGGCTACCTGCTGGGCCGCCCGGTACCCATCGACGAATGGGAGGCTGCCCACCTTGCCGTCACCGGCGCGCCTTAGGCTTTAAGGTAGTCGGCGCGGCCGCCGAGCCAGCGCGCCACATGGCGGTCGGCCCATTCGGGGTAGCGGTCGAGCATCAGCGGTGCCGTGGCGCGCGCCCATTCGAGCAGGTGGGTATCGGTGGCCAGATCGGCGAAGCGCAGCAGTGCATCGCCCGACTGGCGCGCGCCCAGAAACTCGCCCGGGCCGCGAATCTCCAGGTCGCGCCGCGCGATCTCAAAGCCGTCATTGGTTTCGACCATGGCGCGCAGGCGCTCCTTGGCCGTTTCGCCCACGCGGCCGCTGTCGTTGGTGGCATACAGCAGCACGCAGGCCGACGCCGCCGCGCCACGCCCCACGCGGCCGCGCAGCTGGTGCAGCTGCGAGAGGCCGAAACGCTCGGCATGCTCGATGACCATGAGCGAGGCATTGGGCACGTCCACGCCGACCTCGATCACCGTGGTGCTGACCAGCACGCCCATCTGCCCGCTGGAGAAAAGCCCCATCACGACCTTCTTCTCGGCGGCGGGCATGCGCGAATGCAACAGGCCCACCACCACGCCGGGCAGGGCCTCGCTCAGGTCCTGGTGCGTGGCCGTGGCGTTGGACAGGTCCAGCGCCTCGCTTTCCTCGATCAGCGGGCACACCCAGTACACCTGCCGCCCGGCTGCCACCTGGGCGCCGATGCGCTCGATCACCTCGTCCTTGCGGCTGTCGGCAATCAGCTTGGTGACGATGGGCGTGCGCCCCGGCGGCAGCTCGTCGATGACCGACACGTCGAGGTCGGCGTAGTAGCTCATGGCCAGCGTGCGCGGGATGGGCGTGGCGCTCATCATCAGCATGTGCGGCTCCATGCCGTGCGCCTCCAGTTTGCGGCGCAGTTCCAGGCGCTGCGCCACGCCAAAGCGGTGCTGCTCGTCGATGATGGCCAGCGCCAGTTTTTGGAAGCGCACCTGCTCCTGGATGACGGCATGCGTTCCCACCACCAGCGCTGCCTCGCCGCTTTCCACCAGTGCCAGCATGGCGGCGCGCTCCTTCTTCTTCTGCCCACCCACCAGCCAGGCCACGCGCCGGCCGCTGGCCGCCAGCAGGGGTTCGAGCCAGCCGATCATCTTGGCGAAATGCTGCTCGGCCAGGATTTCGGTGGGCGCCATCAGTGCGCACTGCCAGCCGGCATCCATGGCCCGGCAGGCAGCCAGCGCCGCCACCACGGTTTTGCCCGAGCCCACGTCGCCCTGCAACAGGCGGTGCATGGGCACGGAGCGCGCCAGATCGGCGGCGATCTCCTCGCCCACGCGGCGCTGGGCCGCCGTGAGGCCAAAGGGCAGCACGGCCAGGAGCTGCTCATGCAATGGCCAGGCCCCGTCGGCGGCCTGGGGGGGGCGCAGCACGGGGGCACGCAGCTGGTCGCGCGCGCGGCGCGACTGCTGCTGCGAGAGCTGCTGCGCCAGCAGTTCCTCGGCCTTGAGGCGCTGCCAGGCCGGGTGGCTGTGGTCCTCCAGCGTGGCCAGCGCCACATCAGGTGTGGGGTGGTGCAAAAAAGTGAGCGCCTCGCGCAGACTACACGGTCGTTGTAAGCCATTTTTACCCATAAAACACCCCACGGGGGGCTCCAGGCCCGGCGGCAGCGTTTCCGACAGGTCGGCGCGCTGCAGGGCGGTCACCACGGCCCGGCGCAGGTAGGGCTGGGGGAGACCGGCCGTGGTGGGGTAGACAGGGGTGAGCGCTGCGGGCAGCTCGCCGCCCGCCACGCGAAACTGCGGGTGCAGCATCTGCCGCCCCCAGAAGCCGCCCTTGACCTCGCCCCGGATGCGCAGGCGTGCGCCCACGGCCAGGGTCTTCTGGTGCGAGGGGTAGAAGCTGAAGAACGTCAGCTCGCAGGTGCCCGTTCCGTCATCCACCGCCACCTTGAGCATGCGGCGCGGGCGCAGCTGCACCTCGCTGGACGTGACCGTGGCCTCGATCTGCACCGTGTCGCCGTCGCGGGCATTGCGCAGCGGGATGATGCGCGTCTCGTCCTCGTAACGCAGCGGCAGGTGCAGCGCCAGGTCGATGTCACGCACCAGACCGAGCTTGTGCAGGGCTTTCTGGGCGGCGCTGGGCGCGGGCGGGGTCTTCCGGGATGTGTCAGCCATCGTGGGTGGAAAAGGCTAACATGGTTGCCGATTGTTACGTTTTTCTCGGGATACGCACCATGCTCAAACGCATCGACGTGAAGCACCTCACCCTGGGCATGTACCTGCACGAATTCTGCGGATCCTGGATGGAACACCCATTCTGGCGCACCCAGTTCGTGCTCGACGACCCCCACGACCTGGATCTCATCCGGGCCACCGCCATTCGCGAAGTCTGGATCGATGTCTCGCGTGGCAAGGATGTTTCGGTCGGCACTGCTTCGCTGACGCGCGAGGAGGTCGATGCCCGCATAGACACCGATTTCAGCCGCCTGGACGCGCAGCCAACCAGTGCGGCGCCTGCCCCCGCACCGCCGCCGCCCGCCAGCAACCGCCTGCCCGCCGGCATGCAGAGTGAACTGCGCCGCGCAGCCTCGATCTGCGGCCAGGCCAAGCAGGCCGTGGTGTCCATGTTCAACGAGGTCCGCATGGGCAAGGCCGTGGACGCAGAAAGCGCCTCCAGCCTGGTGGAAGAGATCTCCGATTCAGTGGCCCGCAACCCGGGCGCGCTGATCAGCCTGGCCCGCCTGAAAACCGCCGACGATTACACCTATATGCACTCGGTCGCCGTGTGCGCGCTCATGGTGGCGCTGGCGCGTCAGATCGGCCTGAGCGAGGCCCACACGCGCAGCGCCGGCATGGCCGGGCTGCTGCACGACCTGGGCAAGGCGGCGATCCCGCTGGCGGTGCTGAACAAGCCCGGCAAGCTCACCGACGAAGAATTCGCCGTGATCAAGACCCACTCCGCCCGGGGTCACCTCATGCTCAAGGAGAGCGGCAAAGTGGAAGCTGCGGTGCTCGACGCCTGCCTGCACCACCATGAAAAAATGGACGGCACAGGCTATCCCGGCAAACTTGCGGGCGACAAGATCAGCCTGATCGCCAGGATGACGGCCCTGTGCGATGTGTACGACGCAATCACCTCCGACCGGCCTTACAAGCGTGGCTGGGATCCGTCCGAAGCCATCCGCCGCATGGCCGAATGGACTCACGATCACTTCGATCCGCGCCTGTTCCAGGCCTTCGTCAAGAGCATCGGCATCTACCCCGTGGGCTCGCTGGTACGGCTGACCACCGGGCGCATCGGCGTGGTGACGGAGCAGGCGCCCAAGTCGCTCGTGACGCCGCGCGTGAAGGCATTCTTCTCCACCAAATCCGACATGCGCATTCCGCCCGAGCTGGTGGACCTGGCCGCGCCAGGCTGCCACGAGAAGATCGTGGCGCGCGAAGACCCGGAGCGTTGGCGCTTTCCGGACCTCAACGAGCTGTGGTCGGGCATGCCAGGGCAGCCCTGGTAGCCGCTACGCGCCGGCCATCTTCCAGCGGTTGCGCCCTGCATCCTTGGCGCGGTAGAGGGCGGCGTCGGCCTCGGCCAGCAGCCGGTCGCACGCTCCCTTGCTGTCGGGCACCCGGGCCACCGCACCGACACTGACCGTGACATGCGGGGCCACCCCCGAAGTGCCATGCGGCAAGCCCAGCGCGGCCACGGCCTCCACCACGCGCCGGGCCACCGTGCCGGTGCCCTGGATGTCGGTGTCGGGCAGGATGACGGCCAGTTCCTCGCCGCCATAGCGGGCCACCAGGTCCGTGGCCCGGGGCAGGGCCTGCTGCACGGCCCGCGCCACCGCCTGCAGGCAGGCATCGCCCGCCGGGTGTCCATAGGTATCGTTGTAGCGCTTGAAATGGTCCACATCGATCATCAGCACGCCCAGCGGCCGCTCGTGCCGGAAAGCACTGGCGCAGGCTTGGGCCAGCCGGTCGTCGAAGCAGACCCGGTTGGCGATCTGCATCAGGCCATCGGTACGTGAAAACTCCTCCAGCCGGGCGTTGGCCTGCTGCAGCTCTGCATTGGCCTGGGCCAGTTCCTGCGTGCGCAGCTGCACGCGCTCTTCGAGGTGCAGGTTGGCCTGCGCCAGCTCGGTGTTCTGCTGCGAAAGCACCTGGTACAGCCGCCCCACCATCTGGATCATGGCCTGGGTGCCCTGGTCGTGCACCTCCATTTCCTGCTCGTACGCCTCCGGGGCCGTCATGCCCAGCTCCAGGCAGGCGAGCTGGCGCGCCATGGACTGGTCAATACCCAGAATGTGCAGGCCCAGCCACGAGGTGAGGAAGCCGACGAAGCTCTGCGCCGGATCCTTCAAGGCCGCCCGCGAGCGCCAGATGCCCACCACCTGTTCGATGAACTGCCGGTGCATCGCGGTGTGCGCCTGCACGTGCCGGGGGTCCACGCCCTGGTTGTGCATCAGCAATTCTTCTTCGGCAAAGTGAAATTCGGCAAAGTTCACCATGCGCTCATACACCTCGGCCAAGCCCGCCTCATCGCCTGCATTGCTGCGCTGCAGGGCTTCGCTAAGGTCATTGAATGCATCGACCAGCGCATGGTGCTGCGCATCCACGTCGGGAAGGCCGGTAGTGAAGTATTGATTCCAGACGAAGGTTTCCATAGGCAGCGATCCGGGAGTGGTGCCTGGTGTGCGGCCCATGGGAGCCTGCCGCACGCCACAGCGGATGCACAGCATAAGCCCCTTTGCGTGCCCGCGCCTTCGCGTTTTGCCACAATCGCACCCTTCGCACTGCTTTCTTGGAACGGGCCCGTCCGGCCCTCAAGCCCCATGACCGATCTGTCCGCCAGCGCGCCGCGCGCCTTCACCCTCAGCGACTTCGATTTCGCGCTGCCCCCCGCCCTCATTGCCCAGCACCCCGCCCCCGAGCGCAGCGCCTCGCGCCTGCTCGACGGCCGCCAACTCCCCCCCACCGACCGCATCTTCCGCGAACTGCCCGGCCTGCTCCGCGCGGGAGACCTGCTGGTGTTCAACGACACCCGCGTCGTCAAGGCGCGCATCTTTGGCGAGAAGGCCAGCGGCGGCAAGCTCGAACTGCTGATCGAGCGCGTGCTCACCGGCCACGAGGTGGTGGCGCACATGAAGGTGAGCAAGAAGCCCCAGCCGGGCCATACCGTGCACATGGCCGGCGGGCGCCAGGGCGGCGGCTTCGACGCCACCTTGCTGGGCCGCTGGCCGGGCGAAGACGGCCCCCTGTTCCGCTTCGCGCTGCACGGCCCGGCCGGCGAGAGCCCCTGGGAGCTGATGGAGCGCCACGGCCACCTGCCGCTGCCGCCCTACATCGAGCGCCAGCAGCACACCGGCAACGACCCCGACGCGGCCCAGGACAGCCAGCGCTACCAGACCGTGTTCGCCCGCGCACCGGGCGCCGTGGCCGCGCCCACGGCAGCGCTGCACTTCGACGATACCGTGCTGGTCGAGCTGGCGGCGCGCGGCATCGAGCGTGCCAGCGTCACGCTGCACGTCGGCGCGGGCACCTTCCAGCCCGTGAAGACCGAGAACCTGGCCGAGCACCAGATGCACAGCGAGTGGTACGAGGTGCCGCTGGCCACGCTGGCCGCCCTGGAGCGCTGCCGCCAGCGCGGCGGGCGCGTGGTGGCCGTGGGGACGACGACGGTGCGCACGCTCGAATCCTGGGCGCGCTCGGGCCAGGCCAGCGGCGACACGAACATCTTCATCACGCCGGGCTTCCGCTTTCAGGTGGTGGATGTGCTGCTGACCAACTTTCACCTGCCCAAGAGCACGCTGATGATGCTGGTGAGCGCTTTCGCGGGGTACGAGCCGGTGATGGCGCTGTACCGGCACGCCATCGCGCAGCAGTACCGCTTTTTCAGCTATGGCGATGCCATGCTGCTGGAACGCCAGGAATTGAAGTAAAAACAGCCTCCAGCGCTTGACAGAAAAGCGCCAGCAGCTATTTATTCAATAGCATCTGGCGCCTCGTGCGCCTGCCGGAACGCGCGCGCCTGGCCGAAATGCCCGCAGCCGATGAAGGGCACGGGCGGGCGCAGCGCCGACAGCGGCGAGGGGTGGTTGGCCGTGAGCACCAGGTGCCCCCGGTCCTGCGGGATGACAGCGCGCTTCGCTTGCGCGTGCGAGCCCCAGAGCATGAAGACCACGGGCCGCTGGCCCTGGGCGACATGGCGGATGACGGCATCGGTGAGCAGCTCCCAGCCCTGCCCGGCATGGCTGGCGGGCTGGCCCTCTTCCACGGTGAGCGTGGTGTTGAGCAGCAGCACGCCGTTCGTGGCCCATTTCACCAGGCTGCCCCCGGGCAGCGGAAACGCGGGTGGCGGCGTGCCCAGGTCGCGCTGCAGCTCCTTGAAGATGTTGCGCAGCGACGGCGGCAGCGGCACGCCAGGCGCCACCGAGAACGCCAGCCCCTCGGCCTGGCCCCGGCCGTGGTACGGGTCCTGCCCCAGGATGACCACGCGCACCGCTTCGGGCGGCGTGAGTTCCAGCGCGCGCAATGGGCGTGGCGGAAAAATGGCGGCCCCGGCATCCAGCCGTGCCTGCAGAAAGCCCCGCAGCTTGCGGCCCGCTACGCTGGCGAAGAAGTCCTGCATCAGCGGCTGCCAGCCCGGCGCGACGGGCCAGTCGGCCGGGTCAGCGCTTTGCAGCTGTGTTGGTATGCCCTGCGGGTCATTCATGGTCAAAATGGCCTCCGGCGCTTATCCAGCAAGCGCGAGCAGCTATTAATTTTGAGAATCAAGCAAAGAGCTTGGCCAGTTCCAGGCCGGGCTCGGGGGCGCGCATGAAGGCCTCGCCCACCAGGAAGGCATGCACACCAGCGTCGCGCAGGGTCTTCACATCCGCAGGCTTCAGGATGCCCGACTCGGTGACCAGCAGGCGATCGGGCGGCACATCCTTGAGCATGCCCAGCGTGGTGTCGAGCGTGACCTCGAAGGTGCGCAGGTTGCGGTTGTTGATGCCGACCAGCGGCGTCTTGAGCTTCAGGGCGCGCTCCAGTTCGGCGCGGTCGTGCACCTCGACGAGCACGGCCATGTCGAGGCCGCGGGCGATGTCCTCGAAGTCCGCCATCTGGGCATCGTCGAGGCAGGCGGCGATCAGCAGGATGGCGTCGGCGCCCATGGCGCGGGCCTCGTACACCTGGTAGGCGTCCACCAGGAAGTCCTTGCGCAGCACCGGGAGCTGGCAGCTCGCGCGCGCCTGCTTGAGGTAGTCCACGCTGCCCTGGAAGAACTGCTTGTCGGTCAGCACCGACAGGCAAGCCGCGCTGACCGTGCCGTCGCCCTCGGCGTAGCTCTGCGCGATGTCGGCGGGGATAAAGTCGGCCCGGATCACGCCCTTGCTCGGGCTGGCCTTCTTGATCTCGGCGATCACGGCCGCTTGGCCCTTGGCGATCTTGGCGCGCAACGCGCCCTCGAAGTCGCGCGTGAGCACGCGGCTCTCGGCGTCCTGGCGAATGGTGGCCAGGGGCAGACGCTTTTGGGCAGCGGCGACTTCTTCGTGTTTGACGGCGACGATTTTGTTCAGGATGTCACTCATGGGGAGGTGCCTTGTCGGCCCCGGTGGGGGGCTGCTTCAGAATGTTGACGAAAACGCGGTGCATGGCGAACCCCACCACGACGAACAGCGCCGAGATGCCCAGCGCGATCCACAGGCCGGGGTCTTGCCACATGGTCCGTTCCCCGAATTACGCAGCGAGTGCGTGCGTGCGCGTGACGAGCTGCTCCAGCTTGGCCAGCGCGGCGCCCGTGTCGAGGGCGGCGCGCGCCTTGTCGATGCCTTCCGGGATGGTGGCCGCCACGTTGGCAGCGTAGAGCGCCACACCGGCGTTCAGGCACACGATCTCGCGCGCCGCACCCGCCTCGCCCTTGAGCACACCCAGCAGCATCTCGCGCGACTGCTCGGGGGTTTCCACCTTCAGTGCGCGGTTGCTGGCCATCTGCAGGCCGAAGTCTTCGGGGTGGATCTCGTACTCGCTGATCTCGCCGTTCTTCAGCTCGCCCACCAGCGTGGCCGCGCCCAGGCTCACCTCGTCCATGCCGTCGCGGCCGTACACCACCACGGCGTGCTCGGCGCCCAGGCGCTGCAGCGCGCGCACCTGGATGCCCACGAGGTCGGGGTGGAACACGCCCATGAGGATATTGGGCGCGCCGGCCGGGTTGGTGAGGGGGCCCAGGATGTTGAAGATGGTGCGCACACCCAATTCCTTGCGCACCGGCGCCACGTTCTTCATGGCCGGGTGGTGGTTGGGCGCGAACATGAAACCGATGCCCACCTCGGCAATGCACTGGGCGATCTGCGCGGGCGGGAGATTGATGTGGATGCCCAGGGCCTCCATCACGTCGGCACTGCCGCTCTTGCTCGACACCCCACGCCCGCCGTGCTTGCTCACCTTGGCGCCTGCGGCCGCCGCCACAAACATGGAGCAGGTGGAAATATTGAAAGTGTTGGCGCCGTCCCCGCCCGTGCCCACAATGTCCACCATGTGGGCGGCGTCCTGGACATGAACCTTGGTGGAGAACTCGCGCATGACCTGCGCGGCGGCGGTGATCTCGCCGATGGTCTCTTTCTTCACGCGCAGGCCGGTGATGATGGACGCCGTCATGACGGGCGAGAGCTCGCCTTGCATGATCATGCGCATCAGGTGCAACATCTCGTCATGAAAGATTTCGCGGTGCTCGATGGTGCGCTGCAGCGCTTCCTGGGGGGTGATGGGCATGAAAATTTCTCCGCAGGGAAAAGAATCAGGAGGCCGGCCTGTCGGTCAGCGCAAGCTTGAGTCCGAAGCCGATGAACATGGCGCCCGCCACGCGGTCAAGCCAGTGCAACCCGCGGTGGATCACCGTAGCGCGCCGCGCCATCCAGGACGCGGCCAGCGCCCAACCCGCGTTCACCGGAATGGCGTTCACATTGAACAGAACACCCAGCAGCACAAAAGCCAGCGCCTTGTTGTCGGTCCCCGGTGCGATGAACTGCGGAACAAAGGCGAGGAAGAACAGAGCCACCTTGGGGTTGAGCACGTTGGTCCAGAAGCCGCCGAGGAACACGCTGCGTAGCGATGCCGCCGCGGGCGGGGCAGACTGCGCGGCCGCCATCGCAGCACCGTTGCCGCCCCCGGCGCGCGAGAACAGCATGCGCACGCCCATCCACAGCAGGTAGGCGGCGCCTACCCACTTGAGCACGGTGAACGCCGTGGCCGACGCCGCGAGCAGTGCCCCCACGCCGACAGCGGCCGCAAAGACGTAGACAAAACAGCCGGCCGTGATGCCCAGCCCCGCCACCAGCCCGGCGCGCGCACCCGAGCGCAGCGCGTGGGTCACGATATAGAGCACATCCGGCCCCGGCGTGAGGTTGAGCAGCCAGCCTGCGGCGATGAACACCAGCAGCTGCTGCGGCTCGATGATCACGCGCGCTGCTCCAGGAAGTTGCGCAGCATGGCGTGGCCGTGCTCGGTCAGGATGCTCTCGGGGTGAAACTGCACCCCCTCAATCGGCAGCTCCTTGTGGCGCACGCCCATGATCTCGCCGTCATCGGTCCAGGCGGTGATCTCCAGCACCTCGGGGCAGCTCTCTCGTTCAATAGCCAGTGAGTGGTAGCGGTTCACCGTGAACTTTTCAGGCAGCCCGGCGAACACGCCCTTCTGCGTGGTGGTGATCACGCTGGTCTTGCCGTGCATGAGCTGCTGCGCCCGGATGATCTTGCCGCCGAACGCCGCGCCGATGGCTTGGTGCCCGAGGCACACGCCCAAAATGGGCAGCTTTCCGGCGAAGTGCTGGATGGCCGCTACCGAGATGCCGGCCTCGGCGGGCGAGCAGGGGCCGGGCGAGACCACCAGCCGGTCGGGCGTACGCGCGGCCACGCCCTCGAGGGTGATCTCGTCGTTGCGGAACACCTCCACGTCAGCACCCAACTCGCCGAAGTACTGGACGATGTTGTAGGTGAAGCTGTCGTAGTTGTCGATCATCAAGAGCTTCATGGCTGGCTCCCTTCCGAAGGCGTGCGCAGACGCGCAAACTCGCGGTGTTCGAAGGCGATGTAGGCCTCCATCATGCTGCGGTAGATGGCTTCGATCATGTCGGGCTCACCGCCTTCCTTTAGCGTGCGCGCGCGCACGCGCGCCACGATGGCCTCGATGCGCTCCTCGTCGCGCACCTGGGTGGCGTCCTTCTTGATGCGCGCGGCCTGCGTCATGTAGCCGCCGCGCGTCACCAGCAGGGGCACCAGCACGTCGTCGAGCGCGTCGATGTGGCGGCGCACGTCTTCCATGGTCGTGCAGTGCTGGGTGTTGTCGATCGCGCGGGTCATTCCAGTCCTTCCTCTACCAGTTCGGCGGCACGCAGCAGGGCGCGGGCCTTGTGTTCGGTTTCCTTCCACTCCAGCTCGGGCACCGAGTCGGCCACGACGCCAGCGGCGGCCTGCACGTAGAGCGTGCCGTCCTTGACGATGGCGGTGCGGATGGCAATGGCCATGTCCATGTCGCCGGCGTAACTCAGGTAGCCGCAGGCGCCGCCGTACAGGCCGCGCTTGGTGGGCTCCAACTGGTCGATCAGCTCCATGGCATGCACCTTGGGCGCACCGGTGAGCGTGCCCGCCGGGAAGGTGGCCTTGAGCACGTCCATGCTGGTCATGCCGTCATTGAGGATGCCTTCGACGTTGCTCACGATGTGCATGACGTGGCTGTAGCGCTCGACGCAGAAGGCCTCGGTCACCTTCACGCTGCCGGTCTTGGCAATGCGGCCGATGTCGTTGCGCGCCAGGTCGATCAGCATCACATGTTCAGCGCGCTCCTTCGGGTCATTCACCAGTTCGACCTCGGCCGCCTTGTCCAGTTCGGGCGTGGCACCGCGCGGGCGGGTGCCGGCCAGCGGGCGGATGGTGACCTTCTGGCCCTCGGGCGTGCTCTCCTGGCGCACCAGGATCTCGGGGCTGGCGCCCACCACATGGCTGTCGCCGAAGTGGTAGTAGTACATGTAGGGCGAAGGGTTGAGCGAGCGCAACGCGCGGTACAGCGACAACGGCGACTCGGTATAGCGCTTGTGGATGCGCTGCCCCACCTGCACCTGCATGAAGTCGCCTGCGGCGATCAGTTCCTTGGCGCGCTCGACGGCAGCGAGGTAGTCCTGCTTGGCGAAGTCGCGCTGCGCCGGGTAGCCCTGTGAGGCCTGCACCTGCGGCGCGCTGACCGAGTACTTGAGCTGCTCGCGCAGTTCGCGCAGGCGCTTCTTGGCGTTGCTGTAGGCCTCGGGGCGCGCCGGGTCGGCATAGACGATGAGGTAGAGCTTGCCCGAGAGGTTGTCGATGACGGCCAGCTCTTCGCACTGCAGCAGCAGGATGTCGGGCATGCCCAGCGTGTCGGGCGGGCAGGAGTTTTCCAGCTTCTTCTCGATATGGCGCACCGCGTCGTAGCCGAAGTAGCCGGCCAGGCCGCCGCAAAAGCGCGGCAGGCCGGGGCGCAGCGCCACCTTGAAGCGCTTCTGGTAGTCCGCCACGAAGTCCAGCGGGTTGCCGCTGGCGCTTTCCACCACCTGGCCGTCGGTCACGACCTCGGTGACGGCAGCGGCGCCAAAGCCACGCGAGCGCAGCAGGGTGCGCGCGGGCAGGCCGATGAAGCTGTAGCGGCCGAAGCGCTCGCCGCCCACGACGGATTCGAGCAGGAAGCTGTATTTGCCGCCATCCTTGCTGTGGGCCAGCTTCAGATAGAGCGACAACGGGGTTTCGAGGTCGGCAAATGCTTCCGCCATGAGCGGAATGCGGTTGTAGCCTTCGCGGGCAAGGCTTTGGAATTCAAGTTCGGTGATCACGGGGGAGTCTCCCTGCTCGGGCAGCGCGCAAGCCAAGGGTGTGGCGCACTGCAGTTCATGGGGGGCCGAAGAGGCCCAGGGCGCACGCCGGGGTCGTCCCGGGTGCCATCAGGTGTTCAGGCAGACAGGCTTACGCCAGGGCCAGGCTCCCCGGTCGCTGCGACCTGTGATGAACACGCGGTGAATGAACATCCTTAAAGTGTAGCAAATGCGCCCAAGGCCCGGGCACGCGCAGGCGGCACGACACCGCCTGATACATGGGCACTGCTCGCAAACCCTGATGCGCGTTTCGAAACACTTTGCAACAATAGAAAGCGAACGCTCGTTCTTTTTTAAAGGATTGATATGCCTAAAGCCCTGCGCAACCTACTCATCGCCGTCGGCCTGTGCTGGAGCACCGCTGCGTTTGCCGCAGTCGAGCTCTCCGGCATCAAGGTGCAAGACTCCATCACCGTCGCGGACACCAAGCTGCAACTCAATGGTGCGGGCATCCGCTACAAGGGCCCCTTCAAGGTGTACGTGGGCGACCTCTACACCACCCGCCCGGTCAAATCGCTCGACGAGCTGATCGCCGCGCCTGGCCCCAAGCGGCTGGGCATGACTTTTCTGCGTGAAATGAATTCGGCCGAGTTCGGCAAACTGCTGACGCGCGGGATGGAAGACAACGTGAGCAAGGGCGAACTGTCCAAGATCATTCCGGGCATGATCAAGATGGGAGACATCTTTGCCGCGGTCAAGTCGTTTTCGCCCGGTGAAACCTGCGCGCTGGAATGGGACCCCGCCAAGGGACTGAGCATCTATGCCAAGGGCAAGTTGCAGGCCGAGCCGTTCAAAGACCCTGCCTTCTTCCGCGCACTCATGTCCATCTGGTTCGGTCAGAGCCCGGCCGACTGGAAGCTCAAGGATCAATTGCTCGGCGCCGAGTGATGCAGCCCGCCCCTGCCGCCGCCCCACGGGACGGCAGGGGGCTGCTACCGATGGCAAATGTCGCCTATCCGACAGTCTCTAGAGAAATACGCCTAGACACCCTTACACCCCCCTGCGTTACCCTCCACTGTGTCTGCCTGGGACGGATCCGTCCCTCGCACCCAAAGCATCTCAGCCCATCTGCAAGGTGCAGTTTCCGGGGCTACCCCAGCCTGGAATCCGCGGCGACCTGACACATCGCCTTCGCATTTTTTGCCATTCCTTGCGTACGAGATCACCATGAATATCAGCAACCTCCGCGTCGGCCCCCGTCTGGGTCTGGGTTTTGGCGTCATCCTGCTCATTACCGCGCTGATTGCACTCACCGGCATCTGGCGCATCGGGGCCCTCAAGGACGCCAGCGAGCGTGTGGCCACGCGTGAAATCGAGCAGCGCACGCTGGTGGACGACTGGGCCGCCGACATCCGCCTGAACTGGGTGCGCACCGAGGCCTTCCTCAAGGCCATCGACCCCGGTTACATGGAAAAGCTCACCACCGACACGCAGGCCACCAACACAGCGTCGGAGACCAAGGCCAAGCGCATCGAGGAACTGGTGCAGAACGAAAAGGGCAAGGCCATGCTGGCCACCATTGCCGCAGCGCGCACCGCCTACAGCGGCAAACTGGCTGAAATCCGCGACCTGCACCGGGGTGGCGAGCCCAATGTGCCCACCATGGTGGACAACGACCTGAGACCCCTGGCGGACAAATACCTCCATTCGCTCGACGAACTGCGCAGCTTCATGGCCGCCCAGCTCGACGAGAGCCAGCGCGACACCTCCACCATGGCCGGTGCCAGCCAGATGCTGCTGGGAGCCGGCGCTGTGATCGCCATCGTG
>JAANMT010002687.1_pt1 | contig 14119 bp, 9 predicted proteins | sample 7279711 | NCBI WGS metagenome assembly JAANMT01 (sample SAMN14094538, study PRJNA606508) | bioreactor metagenome | isolation source: A lab-scale SPAN reactor treating ammonium-rich wastewater day 1 | place: Ireland: Galway | collected 2017-01-16 | reverse complement strand
GCTTTGCGCTTGTAATCGGTTGGCGGAGGAGCCGCATGGCAGTCGGTGCAATTGGCGCCCGGCTCGAGTGGGCCCATGTCCATTGGATGATTGAAATCGGCGACCTCATAGGCCAGATCGAGGGCTTTTTCCTCGCCTTCGCCCTGTCCGGTGATCAGGTGGCAGGTGTTGCAGTCATGTGAAATGACTTCCCCGCTTTCCGCCTTGTGGTTCCCATCATGGCAACGGTAGCAGCCTTTCCAGCGGAAGTGCCCTATGTAATCCGGGTGGGTGGTCCAGTCGACTCCCATTTCCGGGAAAAAGTTGTTGGAGTAAATCTTTGCAACAGCCTCACGTGACCGTTCCACAGCTTCGGTGCGGGTGGCGGGATGGACTTCCCCTTCTGGCAGGTAGGCCTCTTTCAATCCGGTTTCGATGGCCGCCAAGGCTTCCTCTGTGGTGTAGTGGGGTTTTTCCAGAATATCCATCACTGTCGATTTGATTCCGGGAAGGCTGCGATCGATTTTTCCGATGGCGATCGCACGGTCCACCATCTTCATCGGGTCATTGAAGATGTGAGCGGGACGGTTGTGGCAATCGATGCAGTCCATGGTTCGTGTTTCCCGGGTTCCCGAGGGAATGGATGGGTCGCAGTCTTCAGTTTTGAAAATGGTCACCTTTCCCTGAGGATCGGTCATCTTGACCCAGGGAATTTCGAGCCTTTCCCGGTCGGTAGAGATATATTCGATTTTGTTGCCTGAGCTGACATGCCAGTGGATCCCGCTGGATTCTCCACCCTGCTTTCCTCCGACTTTCAGCAGCAAGCGTATGGCATAAGGGGTGTTTTCCTCATCGCGGAGGGTATGTGTCAAAACTTTTTCACGATTGCCGGTGAATTTTTCCGGCCAGTGGCATTCCTCGCAGGTTTCGCGCGCCGGCCGCAGATCATGGACCGGGGTTTCGATCGGCAGGTGATAGGTGCCCAGGGTGTAAGCATAAACCTGGCGGAGGCCGGACATCTTGCTTTTGACATACCAGTCGGCTCCTGCTCCGATGTGGCATTCAACACAGGCGACTCGTGCATGGGGCGAGTTGTGGTAGGTCACATACTCCGGCTTCATGACCTTATGGCAGGTCATTCCACAGAACTCAGTCGATTCAGTAAAGTGATAGGAACGGTAGCTTCCCACTGCTGAAAGACAGGCGAACAGGGTTGCACCGACAGCGAAAACTTTCAGCCGCTGGCGATGTTTCGGATTCGTGAAATCAAGCACCAGGGCCTTTTCCGGATCGACTCCATACCGCAGCCGGTAGCGGTAGCGCAGCAGAACGGACAATCCGACCAGAGACAGGCCCATGGTGAGAAAACCGGGGACGATCAGATAGGTGACCACCCCGGTATAGGGATTCGAATGGCCCGGGAAGATGTCGAATATGATCAGAAAGATTCCCACCCCCAGGGCTGTAAAAAAGATGCACCATCCAAGAAGTCCGACCCAGGAAACAAAAGGCACTTTCCCGGAAGGCTGGTCATTCATGGCTGTTGTCTCCTTTTGCCTGGTTTCATCGGTGGCGTGATGGAATCTTTTTTATCCCACCCCCATGATTCCTTTCGAAAGCATGGGGGTGATGGGATCTGTTGGAAGCGATAATACAGAAGTTACCGGGGTTGAACCACTGCTCCCGGCACACTTCCCGGAAAAGCTTTGCCATCGTCATGGCAGCCACTGCATGTGGAAGGCTTTCCAAGCCCTTCGGTGTGGCAGTCTTTGCAATCGGCCTGCTGGTGTGTCTCATCGAGTTTCACCCCTGCGCGGGCATGATCGAAATCTTTGGGGATCCAGCCCTCGCCATGGCAGTTCTGGCAGGCTGGATCCAGCTTCTTGAAGGGGCGCCCCTCTTTGTGGCACTGCGCACAGGCCAGCTGCTGGTGGAAGGTTTTGAGCGGGAAGCCGGTGCGTGTTTCGTGGTTGAACCCTTTGGTCTCCTCCTGGACATGGCACAAAGCGCAGTTGTCCGCCACATCATGGCATTTTTCACAATCCTGATGCGGATCATTCCGGACATGAGGAGGATGAGACTGTGGGTCATGGCAGCGTGCGCAGCTTTCCTTGCGGTGGCAATCGACACATTTCAGCCCGAACAGGTCGGTGTGTTCCTTATGGTGGAAGGTGACGATGGGGCCATCGGGAACCTCGGGAGTTTTGTAGACATACTTTTTCGGGGTTTCGATGTTGGGGTGCAGGCTTCCCATGATGTCGAAGTTGGTGTCCTGCATTCCTGGCGATGCATTGGCGATGGCAGTGCCGGCAGCGATTTTCCCGGCGATTTCGGAACGTTTGGCATGGCATACATTGCAGTCGGTTTTGTGGCTCCACTCACGATGGCAGCCGAGGCACTGGCGATGATAGGCGCCTTTCAATCCGGGCTGTCCGAGATTGGCCGGGTTGGAGGGGCCGCCATGGCATTCACGGCAGGCAAGGATTCTGCCGGGGGGATTGTGGTGATGGCAAACCGCGCATCCCTCGCCCATTTTCTCCATGTCGGCATGCAGCTTGTGCGGGAAATAGACAGGTTCATACAGGCCAACCAGCTGATCCAGGAAAATAACATCCGGGCCATGAGTGGCGGAATCGGGAATGCCGCTCACTTCTTTGGGGCGTTCACATTTCAGCAGGCAGGGATTCTCATGAGTTGGCTTTTCACACGCGTGGCAGTTTTTGCAGCGTGCCTGCGGATCGCCATGGACTCCATCCGCGGCCTCGATCGCACTGGGATTCGGCCAGAAAACAGAGCTGATTACCAGCAACAGAGCAACGACAAGCAGACAGTTCTTGCACATGGTCTTAACCTTCCTGTTTGATGAGGACCCGGGAAGAGGGCTTATGGCCCGGTGGCAGGATCGGGAAGATCGTGACTGCCGCCCGATAGACCAGCATCAAAGCGGCAATCATCCCCACCGTGAAAAAGATCTCTCCCAGGCTCGGGAAATAGGCCTTTTGAGCATAGGGTGGCTGATAAGCCACAAGAAACACATTGATCCGGTTGAAAGCGACTCCCAGAACCACCAGCGTGGTCGAGGCCAGGAGCAGGTTGGGCGAGAAACGGACCTTGTCCGATAACAGCATCCCCATGGGCAGGAAGCCGCCGAAAAACATCTCCGCCAGAAACATCCAGGATTCAAAGCTGCCATCGAACAGATAGACATAGGCATCCCGGATGAGCAGGTCGGCGATCTTGGCAATCATGTATATCCCGAGAGTCAGGGTCACCAGCCGGGCCAACGGTGTCAGGACATGCATTTCCGGTTTGCGGCCGAAGCTTTTCGAAGCCAGCAGGGATTCAAAAATCACCATCGGAAATCCCACCGCGATCGCTGACAGCAGGAACAGGAAGGGAAGAATCGGAGTATACCACAGCGGGTGCATCTTATAGGGGGCGATCAGCAGCAGCCCTCCCAGGGAGCTCTGGTGCATGCAGGACAGCACCACGCCGGCGATGATAAACAGGAACATGACCCTGGAAAGAGTGCGGTCAAGGAAGCGCAGCAGGGAATCCACCGGTTGATTGAACCGCGCCAGCAGGCCGGGAAGATGCACCGCCCCGATGAACCTTTCACAGACAATCGGCAGGAATTCGATATAAAGGACATTGAGGTAGATCACGACACACATGCCGACCTCAAACAACACGGAATTCCCCTGCCACATGGAGGGCATCAATGGGTGCCACATGTTGTAGTAACGCCCCAGGTCGACTGTCAGCCCCAGTGCGACGAAGGTGTATCCAAGCATTGCGGTCAGCAGTGCCGGGCGTACGAGGACTTCATAACGGTGGCGATGGAAGATGTGGGTCAAGGCCGCAGCAGTCGTGAAACCACCCGCTGCCAGGGCCACACCGGTGGCCACATCCAGCGCAATCCAGATCCCCCAGGGGTATTCCTGGTCGAGGTTGGTTACCGCCGACAGGCCATAAACAAACCGGTATATCGCGATAACGACTGCGATTCCGGCCAGCACTATCAGAGCATAGACACCCGGAGTCCAGAATTCCTTCCGGGCCGGTTCAGCACGGGCAGGTTCATGCACTTGGGTCGGTCTCCTCTGATTCCCCGGGATCGATATACTCATCGCCATTGCGATAAGTCCACATCATGGCCCCGAGGAGACCATACAGTGCCAGCGGAGGCAAGCCGAGTTTGAAGATGGCATGCTGGATGGGTTCAGTCAGCCTGGGGACCGCCCCTTCCCCGAGTTTGAGGAAACCGGTCTTCTCAAATTCCCGAGAAGCCAGGTAAAGCCAGGAGGTTCCACCGACTTCTTTCTCGCCATAGACATGATCGATATAACGATCCGGGTTCGATTCAATTTTCTTGTGAGCCAGCTTGAGGAGCTCTTCTCGTGTGCCGAAAGTCAAAGCCATAGGCGGGCACATCTCGGCGCAGGCCGGCAGTTTGCCCTCTTCCAGGCGGGTATGGCAGAATTCGCATTTGCGCACCCGTGGGGTCAGAGGATCATCATATTCATACATCGGCACCTGGAATGGGCAGGCAACCATGCAGTAACGGCACCCGAGGCATTTCCAGGCATCATAAACCACCGCTCCATTGTCTCCCACACGCAAAGCACCCACCAGGCAGGCGGAGGTGCAGCCCGGTTTGAGGCAGTGCATGCACTGTGATTTGACATAGATGGGGCGATTGCTGTCCTCGGGATTCGCGTATCGGTTGACCACAGTGAAAGCATTTTCACTCATGCGGCGTTCGCGGTCATACACCTTCATGTCCTCGAAGGCTTTGACCGGCTGGCCGGTCAGGTTGTTGGCCATATCGCAGGCAAACTCACATTTCCGGCAACCAATACACTCAGTTGTGTCAACCAGCATCCCGATCGAATTCGGATTCGAGGCCTGAGCCTGATCCGAGGCCTGGGCGGGTTGACTGGCCAGGGCGGTCGCTGTTCCGGCAGCCATGACCTGAAAGAAGCCTCGTCGATTCAGTTTCATGGAATTCCTCTATTTTACAGGCCAACTGCTATTCACGTACGACAATCTTATCTTAGTCAGATCTGGCCTTAAATGCAAGCAATGCGGATCCGGTAAAAGCGAATACCGGAAGGGGGAATAACCTGTTTCCTCCCGGTATCCGGCCTGTTATCCGCCTGTCTGAATCCCTCCTGCTGTCTCCAGCCTGGGCAGTGCCACCGGAGCCTCCTGGGTTGAGTGATGCGGTTCCTCATTCACCGCCAGGATCGGAAAGACAAACAGAACGATCCGGTGCAGTAGAACGAAAGCAGACAGGAGGCCGATCGTAATGATGATTTCAGAAAAGCTCGGAATGTAGCGATCCATGGCGAAAGGAGAACGGTAAGCAGTGATGAATACATTCACCCGGTTCATGAACACCCCGAAGATCACCAGAAAGGTGGCGATTCCCAGAAGGAATGGGGATCGGCGCACCCGATGCGACACCAGCAGCCCGAGTGGGATGAATATCCCGAAGATCATTTCCACAAGGAACAGGATCGATTCCGGACTTCCATCCAGGAGTGTGGCATGGGCTTCGCGAATCAGCAGGTCGCTGGTTTTGGCGATGGCATACAGCCCCTGGAAGATCAGAACATACAGGCTGAGCGGGGTCAAAACCTCCATCAGGAAGCGCCGCCCGAAGGCCCAGGAAACTGCCAGAGATTCACAGATCACCACAGCGAACCCGACTGCAAAGACCGACATCAGAAACAGCAATGGCAGGATCGGTGTATACCAGAGAGCGCTCATCTTGAATTTTGCGACCAGCATGAGGGAGCCGAGGGAGGAGTGATGCATGCAGGAGAGCACCACACCCAGAACCAGCACAGCGGAGAGGATCTGATTCAGCCACTTCTGAAGGAACCTCAGGCAGCGGTCGGTTGCATGGTTGAGGCGGGCCAGCGCGCCGGGAAGGTTCACACGGCCGATATATCGTTCGCAGATGATGGGGATGAATTCGACATACAGGATGGTCAGGTAGGTCATGATGCAGATCGCGACTTCAAACAGAGCGGAGTCACCCTGCCACATGCTCGGCCACATGGGGTGCCAGATGTTGTAGTAACGTCCGATGTCGATAAACAGGCTGACCGCTCCGAAGGTATAGCCAAGCAGCCCCACCAGAAGTGCCGGCCGAAGCAGCGGCGCATAGCGTTCGCGATGAAAGATATGAACCAGGGCGGCCATGGTGAAACCACCGGTGGCCAGGGCAACACCGGCGGCCACATTGACCGCTTTCCAGATTCCCCAGGGATAGCTGTCGGTCAGATTGGTCACAGCCGCCAGGCCGCCGAAAAATCGGATCATGCCAAAAACAAAACCAATCCCCATCAAGGCAGCCATGGCATACACCGCAGGAGTCCAGAACGGCCCTTTCAATCGTTCAGTTCTGACTGTCGACATGGGCGGCTCCCTTCTTTTTCGCATCTGAGCCAGGCTCATGTTTGCGATGATCCTTGATCGACCACATGGTGGCGGCCAGCAGGCCATAAACCATCAGCGGCGGGATGCCATATTTAAACACATTATGCTGGATGGTTTCGGTCAACTCCGGAATCGGACGGCCATCCAGTTCAAGAAATCCGATTTTTGAGAAATCTCTGCCGGCCAGGTACAGCCAGGAGGTTCCTCCCACCTCGGTCTCACCATACACCTTGTCCTGGTATTTCTCAGGATTGGCGGCAATCTTCTCATGGGCGATTTTGAGGAGTTCGGAACGCTTCCCGAAGGTCAGACACATCGGCGGGCAGATCTCGGCGCAAGCCGGAAGTTTCCCCTCGCTGGTGACCCTTTCATAGCAGAAATCACATTTACGAACCTCGGGAGTCAGCGGGTTCTTGTATTCATACGCCGGAACCTCGAAGGGGCAGGCGACCATGCAGTAACGGCAGCCGATGCATTTCCAGGCATCATAGGTGACAGCCCCATTATCTTTCAGCTTGAGTGAGCCGACCAGGCAGGCCGACACGCAGGCTGGATCAAGGCAGTGCATGCACTGGTTTTTCACATAGGTGGGCTTCTGTGGATTGTCCGGGTCTTTGTAACGGTTGACCACAGTGAAGGCATCCGCATTCATGCGTCGGTCGCGGTCGAATGCTGTTGTGGATTCAAAAGTTTCCAGCGGCAGACCGGTCAGCTGGTGTGACTGGTCACAAGCAAACTCGCATTTCCGGCAGCCGATGCAGACTGTGGTGTCCACCAGCATTCCAATGCGATCCTCACTGACCTCTGGGGAGTGTTCCTGACTGGAGGCCTGGGCGGACTGACCGGGGAGACTGGCGGCGGCTCCGGCAGCGAGGACTTGAAAGAATCCTCGGCGGTCTAGTTTCATGAGAATAGGCTCCCTTCACCGTACCAATCTGCGGGTTGATCGGAGAATCCGGGGCCGGTCCTCTGGGGTCGATGCTCCGCTGTTCCCCAATCATCCATTATTTCTGGTACGATAATAATATATTATCAGAATACCGCATATTAAATCAAGATAGTTGGCTGATTTTGGTGGTTTTGGGTTGGAAATCATGATTTTACAGGCAATTCCATCATGGCTTTTGGCCAGCAGGCCGCTTCATTCAGGAAATATATCGCGATTGGAATTGATGTGATTTCAAAAACGAATTGATTTATAATCCCGATTTGACCTGAAAGGAGGTTTCACCAGAGCATGGCCGGGAAACCAAAGATTGTCGTGATCGGGGCTGGCAGCGCCTCTTTTGGATTGAGTGTGCTGGGGCGTTTACTGCTTGAGCCGGGGCTCGAGGGCAGCACACTGTGTCTGGTGGATACCCTGCCGGGCGGTCTTCAGAAAATCGAAGCCCTGGCCAGCCGGATGAACCGTGAGTGGAATTCAGGTTTCCGGATTGTGTGCTCGACGGACCGGTGTGAGGTTCTTGCTGATGCCGATTTTGTCATCCTTTCGATAGCCATCGACCGGGAGAAATGCTGGCGCAGGGATGAGCAGATCGCACGCCATTACGGCATTGAGCATTATGCAGAAAATGGAGGTCCGGGGGCCTTTGCGCATACCGCACGCAATCTGGCGGTGGTCATGGAGATTGTGCGTGATATTGAAAGGCTTGCGCCCGATGCCTGGTTGTTGAATTTCACCAATCCTGTCCCTCGCATCTGCTATGCTGTCAGCCGATACAGTCGGTTGAAGACCATTGGGATCTGCCACCAGATCTCATTCGGCTATTTGATGCTGGGAGTGATCCTGGGGAAGTCTCTGGGGTTCAATATCCCGGAGGGGTTCCGGTTCCGCTGGGAGGATCCCGACCGGGAGCGCTTATCGAGGCTGATTTCGAGCCAGGCGGAAGCACGGATCGATATCCATGCTGCCGGTTTGAACCACTTCACCTGGATGCTGGGGATTCGGGATCGCCAGACAGGCGAGGATCTCTATCCCCTTCTCTGGCGGGAGCTGGAAAAGGCCGATCCGGGATTCGAACCTCTCACCTGTGAAGTGGCCCGGATTTTCAACCTTTTCCCGGTGCCGGGAGATTGCCACATGTGTGAATACCTCCCATACACCCATAGCCAGTCTCGCGGGGTGTGGAAGCATTATGATATCCAGGGGTATGATCTGGATCTTGCCTCCAGGAAAAGAGACCGGCTGTGGGAAGAGATTGATGGGATGGCCCGGGGGAAGGTGTCTATCGATCCGCTCCGGGATGAGCCATCGGAGCGTGCCGAGAAGGTGATAGCAGCCCTTGTCCAGGACAGCCACTCTTATGAACAGGCACTCAATCTTCCGAATTGTGGTTACATCCAGAACCTGCCGGAGGGTGCGATTGTGGAGGTTCCCGCGACTGTCGGTGTTCATGGGCCTCTGGGTCATGCGGTCGGGAGCCTGCCGGAACCGGTGGCTGAACTGTGCCGTCGCCAGGCATTGCTGGCTCAACTGAGTGTGGAGGCGGCGGTGGAGGGGGATGAGGGAAAAGCCCTACAGGCATTGGCGCTGGATCCCATGGTGGATGATCCGAGAGTTGCGCGCCAGCTGCTCATGGATTACCTTGAGGAATTCAGGGAGTATCTCCCGCAGTTCAGGAAAAACGGGATCAAGTCCTGATTCGATGGGCACCTGAGGTGAAGGCGATCCCATTGCTTCGATGTGCCCATAAAATTCGAGTGATATGCCCTGCCGGAATCTGTCAGGCCGGAAGGGCCGGGAAGAGAGGAAAAACATGCTGGTATTGACCACCCCTTCGATGGAAGGAAACAAAATCATCAGATACCATGGACTGGTGACCGGTGAGGCGATCCTTGGTGCGAATATCTTTCGGGACTTCTTTGCTGGGATTCGCGATGTGGTTGGCGGGCGTTCGGCTGCTTATGAGATCGAATTACGCCGTGCAAAGAACCTGGCGGTCGAGGAAATGACCGACCAGGCATTGGCTCTGGGGGCCAATGCGATTGTATCCGTGGATCTGGACTATGAGTGCATCGGCAATATGCTGATGGTCACTGCGAGTGGAACAGCGGTGGTGATCGAGGGGATTTGAGGGGTTCTCGCAGAGGCTTTCTGTTTTTCAGGGCCGTGGTGTCTCACGACACGAATCTCTGTCGGCTGGTGAACTGCTGGCAGGTAAAACGATCGAATATCCAAAATTCTATCGTTCCAATGTCACCTTCAAGAAAGCGAAGAAAGCCAAACCCTCTGAAAAAGGCCATTCCAGGCAGATGAGGCTGGAGGATGCAGAGTAGGTCCAGATATCCCCGAATCGGGCCGATAATATCAGATGGATTACCTCTTTTACCGAATGGTAAATTGAAGTTATAATTCGGCGCTGTATTCGATTGCATCCAGGACGACCTGGATGATTGGTACCGGGCCATGGGATGGGGAGAACTGATTCACCCCGGGGATTTTTTGGGGATCCTTGTAGATTTTTCTACTGAATCCGGGTTGATGAGGGCATCAAAATCTGTATGTGGAGCATCAAGCCCATGGAGAAACTCTGTCCGTCACCCCATCCTGCCATCAGGTGCCAGGTGGTCAATCTATTTATTGGATTTATTGTTCTGATTACCTGGACATCAGCGCAGGCGCAGTGGCCGGGGGATGAGCCGATTGAGGTCGATTCGGCCCAGTTGGTGGCTCAGGCAACCGCAGCCCGTTCGATTTCCTCCACCCAGGGACCGGTTGGTTCGGAAATTGATCTCGATTCACCCCTGGTGAATTCCTATGTCAATCTGCCGATTCAGATCAATGATGCCACCAGCACATCCAGCCTGGTGGCCCAGACTCAGTCGATCATCAATGCCACCCAGGTCGAGCTGCCCCCCGGCTCGCGCGGGATTCACCTGGTTGAAGTGGTCAAGGAGACTCTGCAGCGGAACCTGTCGCTCCTGGCGGCCCGTCAGAATCCAAGGATTACCGGGCTTTCAGTCGATAGCGCCTGGTCGGTTTTCGATCCGGTCGGCTTTGCGGTGATAACATACCGCCGTACCAATACCCCAAGCGCCGGTTTCTTGAGCGGCAGCGGCCCGGGTGGAGGAGGTGCTGGGGCCACTCAGATCAGCAAGGTGAAGAGGAATTATTTCGGGCTGGGAAATACCTCGGATGATCCGGGGCTGGGTGTCACGCGCAAGCTGGTGACTGGAACCGAGGTTGGGCTGGCGGTGAACATGAACCGCAGCGACACCAGTGTCGGGTTTTTGCAGCCACTCGATCAGGAGTATCGAACCTCAGGGACCTTCAGCCTGGTCCATCCCCTCATGCAAGGCTCCGGAACAAATGTCAATCTGGCGACTGTTCGAATTGCCTATAACAACACACGCATCTCCGAACTCGATCTGCGCCAGGTGACCCTGGATACTCTTCTCGCCGCTCACACCGCTTACTGGGAGATGGTGTTTGCACGAATCGATCTGGCGATCAACATCCAATCACTTGGGCTGGCAGCCGACCTGCTGCGTGAAAACCGTATTCGATACAAGTATGGAGACTTGATAGCGGTCGATGTTCTCGAGGCGGAAGCCGGAGTGAAACAAAGGGAGCGGGATGTCATCGAAGCCCAGAATACCTTTGAAAACTCACGTGACCGGATCCGGGAGCTGATCGCCATCGATCGGAATCGTGAGGGTTGGCAAAACCCGTTGATTCCCCTGGATCCTCCTGTATTTACTCCGATTACCGTCGATGAAACAGTTTCATTGGATGTGACACTGAAAACGAATCCCGAGATTCAGATGGCACGCGTGTCGGTTCAGAATGCCCGCGAGGGGTTGATTCTGGCTGAGGATCGTTTTCGGCCACGCCTGGATGCGGCTGTGACCCTGATTGAGTCTGGATTGGGTGAGAACATCAACCAGAACCACAGCGAGTTGTTCAGCGGCGAGTATCCCTCCGCAAACCTGGCACTCAATTACCAGATGCCCCTCTATCGGCGCAAGGAAAAAGCGGATGTTCTGTCCTCCCAGTATCAGATTGCGCAATCTGAATTTTTCCTTCGGGACACCGAGCAGCGTATCCACTACGACCACCGCCAGGCAGTTCGGACCATCGAAAGCCTGCAGCGGCAGGTCGAGGCCGCTGCGGCTTCAGTTCGTGCCGAAAAAGACCGCCTGGAAAAGCAGAAGATCGGCCATGAACAGGGAATCACCACCTCTCATGACCTCCTGGAAGTGCAGGATTCATACGCTCGCGCCCAGGCAACCCAGATACGCGCAATTGTCGATTATTACCTGGCTGTGATTCATCTCGAACGGATTCGTGGCACCCTGATCGACACTCTGGGGCTAGAGCTGGTTCCTATGGCGGCAGCCAAATAACAGCCTGTTCGAATGATGGTGGCTGTGATGCAGTCCTGGAATCCAGCCAATGCAGGTTCCTTCTGAAAAGCACTTCCTTTCACAGATGGGAATTTTATATTGCGCCTTTTCCGTGCTCCGATGGATCTGGTATCCTGACAGGTGCCGGAGTGAGGAAAACCTGGGCAGAGGATGGAGAGAAAGAGTCGGTAGACTTACGTGGCAATCATACAGAAATATCAAAGATCGAGTTTTGCCGTCCTGTTCGTAACCTGTTCAAGCCTGCTGATTTTTTCCGGCTGCACCCGGGAAATTCCACCTGAGCCACCCCCTGAAACCAAAAAAGTTCGAGTCCTTGCGGTTCAACCTTCTTCAGCGCAGCCATACCTGGAAATAAACGGGAGTGTGGTCAGCCAGGAGATTGCCCATATCCATTCCGAGGTCACCGGCCTGGTGCAAAAGGTTCTTGTTCGAGAAGGGGATGCAGTCTCGGCCGGGGAGGTCCTGGCGGAGCTCGATCCGGTTGATTTTCAGCTGAACCTGTCAATAGCGACTGCTGAACGAGAGCGTGCTCAGGCGGATTTTGAGAGAAAAAGCCGTGGGTATCGTCCAGAGGATGTGGATACGATTCGTGCCCGCCTCGAGAATGCCCGCGCGCTTTACCTGCTGGAAGAAACCAATCTTGACCGGAACAGGACACTGCATGATTCAGGAGTTATGACAGACCGGGATTGGGTGGTTTTCCAGAAACGCCTGGATGCTGCCAAAGCCCTGGTGAACAGTGCTTCAGCGGAACTTGCCAAGATGCTGGCAGGTTATGAGACGTATGATATTCAGGAAGCCAGCGCCACCCTGAGCCTGGCCAGATCACGCGAAAAGCTGGCACAACGGGATTTGGAACAGACCCATATCCGTTCGCCAATAAAAGGCGTGGTGACACGCCGGGCTGTCGAAACAGGCCAGCAGGTTGCCTCCATGGATAATATATTCGAGATCCAGGATCCGGACCTGGTCTGGCTGTTCGCCGAAATCGGAGAGAAGAATGCATCCCGGATCGATATCGGACAGGCGGCAGAAATTCACTCCGATGCAACGGGGTCGCTTGCGCCGGGCCGGGTAGCACGGCTGGGGAAGGCTCTGAATTTTTCCACGCACTCACTTCCCTTGTGGATTGCATGGAAGGAAACCATCGACCTTCCTCCCATCGGTTCCTTCGCCTATGCGCGCATCAACCTCGATCCACTGCCCGAGTCTTACACCCTCCAGCGCCAGTGGGTGCATCTGAATGATGAAAGCCATTTCGTCTGGGTGGTGCTGGATGGCACGCTGAGCCAGAGGAAAGTCGCCATTGTGGAAGATCATGGGGATGAAGTGGTGATCCGGGTTGGCCTGGAGCCGGGCACTCCGGTGGTGGTGTCTCCACCGAGTGATTTCCGGGTCGGAATGGCGGTTGAGGTGCAGCCCTATATTCCAATCGGAACAGATGGAGTATCCCCAGCGCCTTCGCTATCGCTCTCGGACATGAAGTCGTACTGATCATTCCATGTACGCCATCCCTCGATTTTCTGTTACCAACCCGGTTCTGGTGAACCTGATAACGGTCATCCTTCTGGTGACCGGCCTGCTGATAGTGTTCCTGCTGCCGCGGGAGCTTTTTCCGATGGTGTCAACCGATTTTGTCTTCGTGACCACCATTTACCCTCGTGCTTCCGCCGACGAAATGGAGAAAACCATCACTGTCCTTCTCGAGGAGGAGCTCTCGGATGTGCGTGGAGTCAAAACCATGCGCAGCACCACAGTCGAGGGGCGTTCGATCATTCTTCTCGAAGTGGATACCAAGGTCTCCAGCACCTTGAAGGTCCAGCGCGATGCGGAGAATGAAGTCGATAAGGTGATACCGGATCTGCCGATCGAGGCGGAAAAGCCGGTGGTTACCGAATTTGTTTTCGATTTCCCGGTGATCACAGTCTCCCTCTCCGGCGCCGTGAATGAGCATGAGCTCAAGCGTGTGGCGGATAATGTCAAAGACCGGTTGAAAGCGGTCCGTGGGGTGAGCGATGTCACCATCGGCGGAGAACGGGACGAGGAAATCTGGGTCGAAATCGATCCGCGGCGCCTGTATGGATACGGGCTGACCCTGGAAGAGGTCCGCCGGGCAGTTCAAGTGGGGGGACTCGACCTGGCCGCCGGGCTGGCGCGCACTGCCGGTGAGGAGTTCATCATCCGGACCAAGGAGCTCTACAGCAATCCACAGGATATCAAGCGTGTTGTCCTCAAGGCGGAAAACAAGGGCGGACGGGTTTGTGTGGCGGACATCGCCGATGTTCGAGATACCTTCGAAGAGGCGAGTAACATCGGCCGGCTG
>JAANMT010002671.1_pt1 | contig 14191 bp, 14 predicted proteins | sample 7279711 | NCBI WGS metagenome assembly JAANMT01 (sample SAMN14094538, study PRJNA606508) | bioreactor metagenome | isolation source: A lab-scale SPAN reactor treating ammonium-rich wastewater day 1 | place: Ireland: Galway | collected 2017-01-16 | reverse complement strand
GGCACGGTGAACCCGGTGTCGCGCATCGTCGAGCACGCGCACGCGGCCGGCGCGAAAGTGCTGGTCGACGGCGCACAGGCCGTCGCGCACCAGGCGATCCTCGGGTGTGGAGCCAAACACCTGGTAGACGCCATTCCGGTCAAACACAAAGATGTACTGGTCACGATCACGGAACACGCCCGCGGGGTCGTGAAACTCCTGGGCTGCAGCCGCCAGGCCCCTCTGTTCCACCCGTTGCACGGCCCTGCAGACCAGCGCATGGGCCTCGTCGGCGGTCCCCCGGCGCAGCCGTATGGCGGCCACCGAGGCGCTGAGGCTGGAAGAACGGTCTCGCAGACCCAGGGTGGAATGCAGGGCTTCTTCGACCATGCTGCCGTTGCGCTGTGTGATCTGATCCAGTTCCTTGACGGCCTGTGAAACTTCTCTCAGGGTCATGCTTTGCTCGTCACTGGCCCCGGCGATGGCATTCAGGCCGTCGGCCACCTCGCGCACCCCCTGCACCACTGTGCGCAGATGGTTCTTGACGGCATCCGTGCGTGCCACCCCCGTGTCCACCTGGTTCCCGGCGCGCTCGATCAGGGCACGGATCTCGCGGGCCGAAGTGGCACTGCGCTGCGCCAGGGTGCGCACCTCGCTGGCCACCACGGCAAAGCCCCGCCCGCTCTCTCCGGCCCGCGCTGCCTCCACCGCGGCGTTGAGCGCCAGGATGTTGGTCTGGAAAGCAATGCCATCGATCACATTGACGATTTCGCCCATGCGCCGCGAGCCTGTGGCGATTTCGCCCATCGCGGACACGGCGGTCTCCATGGCCCCGGCGCCTGCATCCACCTCGGCACGGACACGGCGCGTGAGCGCATCCACTTCCTTGGCCCGCTGCGCCGTGGCCTGCACCGATTCACTGAGCGCCACGATGCTGGCGCTGGCCTGCTCCAGGCTGGCGGCCTGGGCCTCGGTGCGCTGCGACAGGTCCTGCATGCTCTCGGTCAGGGACGTACCGGCCTGGGCCACATGCACCGCCTGGTTGCGCACGGTTCCCACCAGGCCTGAAAAGTTTTCGTTCATGGATTCGAGATACTGCCCGGCCTGCGCCAGTTCGCCCCGGCCAGGCACCACCACGGTCTGGGACAGATCGCCCCGCGCATTGTTGCGGGCGATGCGGGCCAGCGCCCCGGCCTGCAGCAGCAGTTCGCGGGCACATCCGGCAAAAAGGTACAGCAGCACACACCACAGCGCCGCGCCCAGCGCCAGCCACGGCTGCACGCCGCCCCAGGCCACCGCGATGGCGATGGGAGCCAACGCCAGCAAAAGGCCGCCCAGCAAGGCGAGCCGGACATGCAGGCCCAGAGGGCGCAACAGCCAGGCCGCCGGGAGAAAGGCAAGATCGAGGATTCGCATGGGCCGACCGCATCAGGTTGATGGCGGGCTGGCTCCCGCGCGCACTGCTTCACTCCACCACGGCGGCAGCCTTGCCAGACCTGTCACGAGGGCGCGGACCGTGGAGCGTGTTCCAGGACCCGCGTACAGGCCCAGGGGCGCAAGCCTAAAGGACCGCCCGGCAAATGGGAACCGCGGCCCGTGGATGTTTTTTCAAACGCGCACGGAACAATCTTCAGGGCGGGACTTTCCCTAACCCCGGACGAAGGTTCACCCCCCGGTCACTGGCGGGAAGAACGCCACTTCCGCCCCTTCCACGAGGGCGGCAGACTCGTCACTGAGCACCTGGTCGAGCGCCATGCGCACGGCCCGGCCGCGCGCCAGGCTGGCGGCATACGGGCCGCCGCGCGCGATGAGCTCGTCGCGCAGCGCTCCCAGCGTCGTGGCGGCGGTTTCGACCGCCTCGCTGCCCTGCCCCACGGCCTCGCGGATGGAGGCGAAATAGCGCACCGTTATCTTGCTCACATCAACTCCGAAAACGCGATGAAGCGCACCACATCACCGTGCGCAATGGTCTGGCCCGCCGGGTGATCGACCACGCCATCGCCCCAGACGGTGGAGGTGAGCACGCCCGAGCCCTGGTGCGGGAACAGGTCCAGCCCGCCAGCGGCATTGTGGCGCACACGCAAAAATTCACGGCGTTTTTCGGGCTTTAGCCAATTGAAATGGGCGCTGGCAGCTACGGATTTTGGAGCAACATCCGGCACCCCCTGCAGGCGCAGCAGGAAGGGCCGCACGAGCATGAGGAAGGTGATGAAGCTGGACACCGGGTTGCCGGGCAGCCCGATGAAATACGCGTCGCCCACCCGGCCGCAAGCAAACGGCTTGCCGGGCTTGATGGCGATCTGCCAGAGGTCCAGGCGGCCCAGCTGCTGCACGGCGGGCTTGACATGGTCTTCCTCGCCGACGGACACGCCGCCGCTGGTGAGGACCACATCGTGGCGGCCGCTGGCACTGCGCAGGGCCTCCACAGTGGCCTCGCGCTGGTCGGGCAGGTTGCCGCAGTCGGTGACCTCGCAGCCCAGGCGCTGCAGCAGGGTGCGCAGGAAGAAGCGGTTGCTGTTGTAGATGGCACCGGGCGGCAGGCTTTCGGGCGCCACGGTGCCCGGCATGACCAGTTCGTCGCCGGTGGAGAACAAGGCCACACGCGGGCGGCGTGCCACCGGCAGGCGGGCCAGACCGATGCTGGCTGCCAGCCCCAGCGCGGCGGGGGTCAGGCGCGTGCCGGCGCGCAGCACCACGGCACCCTGGGCGATGTCTTCGCCCGCGCGGCGGATGTTCTGGCCGGAGCGGGGCACGGCCTGAACGCGCACCGTGCCGTCGTCCTGCGCCACGCAGTCTTCCTGCATGACCACGGCGTCGGCGCCGGGCGGCACGGGTGCGCCGGTGAAGATGCGCGCGGCGGTGCCGCTCTGCAGGGGCTCCCCCACGCTGCCTGCGGCGATGCGCTGCGACACCGGCAGCGCGGTGCCTGCGGCGGCCACATCGGCGCAGCGCAGGGCATAGCCGTCCATGGCGCTGTTGTCGAACGCGGGCACCTGCAGGGCCGACACGATGTCCTGTGCCAGCACACGGCCGTCGGCGTCGAAGGTCGAAACCTCCTCCTGCGCGAGCGGGGCCGCAGCCTGGGCCAGCAACGCGGCCAGCGCCTCGTCCAGCGTCATGAGCGGCGGGCGGCTCACAGCAGGCCTCCGTGCAGATCCCAGTGGTATTCAAAGCGCTCGCCCTGCGCCAGCAGCCACTGCGCCACCTGCGCGGGCTGGTTCAGGTCGAGCACCGGCAGCTGTGTGGGCACGGGCAGGCGGTCCGGCGCATCGGTGGCCACGGCGGCAACGAAATCGTCATCGGGGTAACGCACAGGGCGCTCAGGCTGGCCCGGCTCGGGGGCGCGCCAGACCTCGATCTTGAGCAGGTCGCTTTCCTTGAAGCCTTCCACCAGCACCCAGTCCACCCCTTCATACAGCTCGGCCAGCATCTGGTGCACGGTCATCTGCGCGGGCTGCTCGAATTCGCGCACCAGCGCCAGGCGCCGGTCGGAGGCAATCACGACCTCGAAGGCGCCGGCCTCGCGGTGGCGGTGCGAATCCTTGCCGGGGTGGTCGATGTCGAAACGGTGGTGGGCGTGCTTGACCACCGACACCCGCAAGCCCTGCTGGCGCAGCAGGGGAATGATCTGCTCGATCAGCGTCGTCTTGCCGGAGTTGGAATACCCGGCAAAGCATGCAACCTTCATCCGTCAGCCCTTCATTTGCTATCGTTTAAATAGCTACCAGCGCTTACTGGGTGAGCGCAAAAGCCAATTTTATTGACAATGCCGCTCGATATAGGCCTGAACCTGCCGCACGTCGGCGGGCATGACCTGCACACGCTTGGGCAGGTCTTCGATGCCGGCGAACTTGGGCGGGCGCTCAGGCGCATGGCCCAGGGCCTCGACGATGGTCTCGGCAAACTTGATGGGCAGGGCGGTTTCCAGCACGATCATGGGCACGCTGGCGTCGCCCCGGTGCTCGCGCGCCACCTTCACGCCGTCGGCGGTGTGGGTGTCGATGGTCACGCCGTGGCGCTGGAAGGTGTCGCGGATGGTGGCCAGGCGGTCGGCGTGCGTGCTCTTGCCGCTCTCGAAACCGTATTTGGTGGCTGCGTCAGCGAAGTGCGGGTCCTGGCTCAGGTCGAACCGGCCTTGCGTGGACAGCGCATCACCGAACAGCGCCTTGGTCCGGGCCGCATCGCGGCCCAGCAGGTCGAACACGAAGCGCTCGAAGTTGCTGGCCTTGCTGATGTCCATCGAGGGGCTCGACGTTTCGTGCGTGTCGGCGCTGCCGCGCACGCGGTACACGCCGGTGCGGAAGAACTCGTCGAGCACGTCGTTCTCGTTCGTCGCCACCACCAGCCTGGCAATCGGCAGACCCATGCTGCGCGCCACATGGCCCGCGCAGACGTTGCCGAAGTTGCCCGACGGCACGGTGAAGCTCACCTTCTGGTCATTCGTCTCGGTGGCCTGCACGTAGCCCGCGAAGTAGTACACCACCTGCGCCAGCAGACGCGCCCAGTTGATGGAGTTGACGGTGCCGATCTTGTACTTGCGCTTGAAGTCGAGGTCGTTGCTGACCGCCTTGACGATGTCCTGGCAGTCGTCGAACACGCCTTCGATGGCGATGTTGTGGATGTTCTCGTCCTGCAGGCTGAACATCTGCGCCTGCTGAAAGGCACTCATGCGACCGTGCGGGCTGGTCATGAAGACGCGCACGCCCTGCTTGCCGCGCATGGCGTATTCGGCCGCGCTGCCCGTATCGCCGGAAGTCGCCCCGAGGATGTTGAGCTGCTCGCCCCGGCGCCCCAGTTCGTACTCGAACAGGTTGCCCAGCAGCTGCATGGCCATGTCCTTGAAGGCCAGCGTGGGGCCATTGGACAGGGCCTCCAACCACAGGCCGTCTTCGAGGTGGCGCAGCGGCACGATCTCGCCAGTGCCGAACACCTCGGCCGTGTACGTCTTCTCGCACAGGCGCTTGAGGTCGGCGGCAGGAATGTCGTCGATGTAGAGCGAGAGGATCTGGAAGGCCAGCTCGGCGTAGCCCTGCTCGTGATAAGCCTTGCGCAGGCGCGTGAGCGCGGCGTCGTCGATGTGCGGATAACGCTCGGGCAGGTACAGGCCGCCATCGGGCGCCAGGCCTTCGAGCAGGATGTCGCAGAAATGCTTGCGGTCGGGGTGGCCGCGCGTGGAGAGGTACAGCATGGCTTTGTCGTTTCCCTAGTTCAGCTCTTCCTTGCGGATGCGCGTAATGGGGGCCAGCACCGTGGGCAGTTGCTGCATCTGGGCAATGGCGTCGTTCATGGTGCCTTCGCGCGTGTCGTGCGTGAGGATGATGAGATCGGTCTGGGTGGAACCCTCGCCCCCCACCTCGTCGGCCTCCCGCTGCAGCACCGCGTCGATGCTGATGCCGGCCTCGGCCAGCAGGCCCGTGACCTTGGCCAGCACGCCGGCCTGGTCGGCCACGCGCAGGCGCAGGTAATAGCTGGTGACCACTTCGCTCATGGGCAGCACGGGCAGGGAGCCCATGGCGTCGGCCAGGGTGTTCGGCTGGAAGGCCAGGTGGGGCACGCGGTGCTCGGGGTCGGCCGTGTGCAGGCGGGCGATGTCCACCAGGTCGGCGATCACGGCGCTGGCGGTGGGTTCGCTGCCCGCGCCCTTGCCGTAGTACAGCGTGGTGCCCACGGCATCGCCCTGCACGACGACGGCGTTCATCGCGCCTTCGACATTGGCGATCAGGCGCTTGGAAGGCACCAGGCTCGGGTGCACGCGCAGCTCGATGCCCTTGTCGGCGCGCTTGGTGATGCCCAGCAGCTTGATGCGGTAGCCGAGCTGCTCGGCGTACTTGATGTCGGCGGCGCCCAGCTGGGTGATGCCTTCGACGTAGGCCTTGTCGAACTGCACGGGAATGCCGAACGCGATGGCGCTCATCAGCGTGACCTTGTGCGCCGCGTCCACGCCCTCGATGTCGAAGGTGGGGTCGGCCTCGGCGTAGCCCAGACGCTGCGCTTCCTTGAGCACCACGTCGAAGTCCAGACCCTTGCTGCGCATCTCGGACAGGATGAAGTTGGTGGTGCCGTTGATGATGCCGGCGATCCACTGGATGCGGTTGGCCGTCAACCCTTCGCGCAGCGCCTTGATGATCGGGATGCCGCCGGCCACGGCGGCTTCAAACGCCACCATCACGCCCTTGGCCGAGGCGGCCGCGAAGATCTCGGTGCCGTGCACGGCCAGCAGCGCCTTGTTGGCGGTGACCACATGCTTGCCCGCGCGAATAGCTTCGAGCACCAGGGCCTTGGCGATGCCGTAACCACCAATCAGCTCGATCACGATGTCGATGTCGGGGTTGGCGATGATGGCCCGGGCGTCGTTGACGACCTGGATGTCAGCACCCACGACCGACTTGGCGCGCTCCACGTCCAGATCGGCCACCATGGTGATCTGGATGCCACGGCCCGCGCGGCGGCTGATTTCGTCCTGGTTGCGCTGCAACACGTTGAACACGCCGCTACCGACGGTGCCGATGCCCAGCAGGCCTACTTGGATGGGTTTCATGACAATTTCTTTTGAGAATAAAAATGGCTCTAGCGCTTGACTGGATTGCGTCAGGTGCTATCAATTTTTCTGGTGGCGCTTGCGGTAGCTTTCCAGGAAGCGGGCGATGCGGCCGATGGCCTCGCGCAGGTCGTCCTCGTGCGGCAGGAAGACGATGCGGAAGTGCTGGTTGTCGGGGTAGTTGAAGCCCGAGCCCTGCACCAGCATCACCTTGGTTTCCTGCAGCAGTTCCAGAAAGAACTGCTGGTCGTTCTGGATCGGATACATCTCGGGATTGAGCCGGGGGAACATGTAGAGCGCCGCCTGCGGCTTGACGCAGCTCACCCCGGGAATGGCGCTGATGAGCTCATAGGCCAGGTCGCGCTGCTTGCGCAGGCGCCCGCCCTCGCACACCAGGTCGTCGATGCTCTGATAGCCGCCCAGCGCTGTCTGCACGGCGTACTGGCCGGGCACATTGGCGCACAGACGCATGTTGGTGAGCATGTTCAGCCCCTCGATGTAGTCGCGTGCGGGCTTCTTGTCGCCCGTCACGACCATCCAGCCGGCGCGGTAGCCGCAGGAGCGGTAGGCCTTGGAGAGGGAATTGAAAGTCAGCGTGAGCACGTCTTCGCTGAGCGTGGCGATCGGCGTGTGCCGCACGCCGTCGTAGAGCACCTTGCCATACACCTCGTCGGCAAAGATCACCAGACCGTGCTCACGTGCGATCTGCACGATGCCCTTGAGCAGATCATCCGAATACAGCGCGCCTGTGGGATTGTTGGGGTTGATGACGACGATGCCCTTGGTACGCGGCGTGATCTTGGAGCGGATGTCGTCCAGGCTGGGCATCCAGCCGTTGTCCTCGTCACACAGGTAGTGCACCGGCTTGCCCCCCGAGAGGCTGGTGGCAGCCGTCCACAGCGGGTAGTCGGGCGCGGGCAGCAAGAGTTCATCACCGTTGTCGAGCAGCGCGTTGGTGGCCATCACGATCAGCTCGCTGGCGCCGTTGCCCAGGTAGATGTCGTCGAGCGTGACACCCTTGATGCCCTGCTTCTGCGTCTCGTGCATCACCGCCTTGCGCGCTGCAAAGATGCCCTTGCTGTCGGAGTAGCCCGCCGAATTGGGCAGGTTGCGGATCATGTCCTGCTGGATTTCCTCGGGGGCATCAAAGCCGAACGGCGCCATGTTGCCGATGTTCAGCTTGATGATCTTGTGGCCTTCCTCCTCCATCTGGCGCGCCGCATCCATGATCGGGCCCCGGATGTCGTAGCAGACGTTGGCGAGCTTGGCGGATTTGTGAACGGTTTTCATGCGCGGTCGTGAAGCAGTGGCAAAGACCCGCCGCAGGCAGCAAGTACCCCGGCGAAACCTATAATTTGACCACAGTTCCACGCCTCCCCCCGGGGCGGGTGCGACGCCCACCACCCCACCCAGCCCCATGAAATTCCAGCCCGAACGCTTCGACGCCCAAAGCATCACCGGTTACGGCCCGGGATGGATCAGTGTGGGGCCGGAGAAGGTCCACTCCAGCCTGCTCCTGGGCTCGCGCGGTCTGCGAACCCCCTGGCCTTGCGCCCGCTTCGAAGACCTGCGTCCTGAACACTTTGCCCAACTGGCGGAGCACGACACCGAACTGATCCTGTTCGGCAGCGGCCAGCGCCTGCGCTTTGCCCCACCCGCCTGGATGCAGCCCCTGATGGCGCGGCGCATTGGCGTGGAGACCATGGACACGGCTGCCGCCTGCCGCACCTTCAACATTCTGACCGGCGAAGGGCGCAATGTCATCGCGGCCCTGATCCTCGAAACCCCGTCTTCCTGACCCAGCGGAGGTGTTTCAGGGTAAAATCGTAGGTTGCGGTCGGTGGCACCCAAGAAGAAAAACATTCACGTACCACCGGCTTATCAACGACCTCACCCTGAGAGATAGAAGACATATGGCGATCGTTGTCAACAAGCCCCTCCCCGAATTTGAAGCCAACGCGACCAGCGGGGTCAAGGTTTCCAACACCTCCCACAACGGTCAGGTCCTGGTCCTGTACTTCTATCCCAAAGACAACACCCCCGGCTGCACCACCGAGGCGATGCAGTTCCGCGACAAGTACAAGGACTTCGTGAAGGCCGGTGCTGCGGTGTTTGGCGTTTCGCGCGACAACATGAAGTCGCACGACGAATTCAAGGAAAAACTCGAGCTCCCGTTCGAGCTGATTGCCGACACCGAAGAGAAGATGTGCCACATGTTCGGCGTGGTCAAGAACAAGATCATGTACGGCAAGAAGGTCAAGGGCATCGAGCGCAGCACCTTCCTGATCGGCCCCGATGGCCTGGTCGTGCAAGAGTGGCGCGGCCTGAAGGTGCCTGGCCACGTGGAAGAAGTGCTCAAGGCGGTCAAGTCGCTCAAAACCCTGAAAAAAGCAGCCTGACACAGGTGCGCGCAGAGTGGGCGGTGGATGTCACCATCGCCATGCATAATGGCCTGATGCCGCTGCACTGCGCAACGCCCTCCTCCCTTCGCAAAGCCGCCTTGGCCTCCAGGCGGCTTTTTGCTTTCTGAACCCCCAGATCGAAGCCATTCGCACCATGCCACTGCCCCCCGCACCGACCCGCCGCGCCGCACTCCTGCAACCCGAAGCCTTCCTGGTGCAAGCCACCCCCCCCGCTGACCCAGAAGCCACCTCACGCCGCAGCGCAGCACGCAAAACCACGGCGACCACGGCACCCACCCCCGAGGCCAGCCCCGCACGCGCCCCGCGCGGCACCCGCGCCAGCGTGAGAACCGAAGCGCCCTGCAGCCCGCGCGAGGCCAAGACGGTGGAGCCGGCCAGCGTAGCGGCCACCGCCCCCGCCGTGCCTGAAGTGCAGGCCACACCCCTGCCGCGGCCCGCCGCGCCAGCGCCCGCACCGCGCGCCCGCAAGGCCCGTGGCACGGGTCCGGCCAAGCTGTTCGTGCTCGACACCAATGTGCTGCTGCACGACCCGAGCAGCCTGTTCCGCTTCGAGGAACACGACATTTACCTGCCGATGATCGTGCTCGAAGAGCTCGACGGCCACAAGAAGGGCATGACCGAGGTGGCGCGCAACGGCCGCCAGGTCAGCCGCGCGCTCGATGCGCTGGCCGCGGCCCAGGGCGCCGACATCGGCAAGGGCCTCAAGCTCGACTCCACCGGCCAGCGTGGCGCAGGCGGCAGCCTGTTCTTCCAGACCGCGGCGCTCGACTACCAGCTCCCCACGAGCCTGCCCCAGGGCAAGGCCGACAACCAGATCCTGGGCGTGGTCGAAGCCCTGCGCAAAATGCACGCACCGCGCGAGGTGGTGCTGGTGTCCAAGGACATCAACATGCGCGTCAAGGCACGTGCCCTCGGGCTGCCCGCCGAGGACTACCAGAACGACAAGGCGCTGGAAGACGGCGACCTGCTGTACTCCGGCGTGCTGCAGCTGCCGCCCGACTTCTGGAACCGCAACGGCAAATCGGTCGAAAGCTGGCAAAGCGGCGCCCACACGTTCTATCGCATCAGCGGCCCTATCGTGCCGCAGCTGATGATCAACCAGTTCGTCTATTTCGAGGCGCCCGGTGAGCCCAGCCTGTACGCGCGTGTGAGCGAGATCCGCGACAAGACGGCCGTGCTCAAGACCCTCAAGGACTACGGCCACGCCAAGAATGCCGTCTGGGGTGTGACCACGCGCAACCGCGAACAGAACTTCGCCATCAACCTGCTGATGGACCCCGAGGTTGATTTCGTCACGCTCGCCGGCACGGCCGGCACCGGCAAGACGCTGATGGCGCTGGCCGCCGGGCTGACCCAGGTGCTGGACGACCGGCGCTATACCGAGATCATCATGACCCGTGCCACCGTGAGCGTGGGCGAGGACATCGGCTTCCTGCCCGGCACCGAGGAAGAAAAGATGGGCCCGTGGATGGGCGCACTCGACGACAACCTGGAATTCCTCGCCAAGGGCGATGGCGGCAACGCAGGTGAATGGGGCCGCGCGGCCACCAACGAGCTGATCCGCAGCCGCATCAAGATCAAAAGCATGAATTTCATGCGCGGGCGCACCTTCATGAACAAGTACGTGATCATCGACGAGGCGCAGAACCTCACGCCCAAGCAGATGAAGACGCTCATCACGCGCGCCGGCCCGGGCACCAAGATCATCTGCATGGGCAACCTGGCACAGATCGACACGCCCTACCTCACCGAAGGGTCGTCGGGCCTGACCTTTGCCGTGGACCGCTTCAAGGGCTGGCCGCACAGCGGCCACATCACGCTGGCGCGCGGCGAACGCTCGCGCCTGGCGGACTTTGCCAGCGAAGTGCTCTAGAACTACTAAAAATATAGCTGCCTGCGCTTACACCATAAGCGCTAGCGGCCAATTTGACTAGAAATCGTCGCCCGAGCCCATGGCCAGGCTCTCGAAGCGCGTCTGCGACTTCTGGAAGAACAGTTTCACCGTGCCGGTGGGGCCGTTACGCTGCTTGCCGATGATGACCTCGGCCACGTTCGGTTCCTTGCTGTCCTTGTTGTAGTAGTCGTCGCGGTAGATGAACATGATGATGTCCGCGTCCTGCTCGATGGCGCCCGATTCGCGCAGGTCGCTCATCATGGGGCGCTTGTCGGTGCGCGTCTCCACCGATCGGTTGAGCTGCGAGAGGGCAATCACGGGGCACTGCAGCTCCTTGGCGAGCATTTTGAGGCCCCGCGAAATTTCGCCCAGCTCGGTGGCGCGGTTCTCGCCCTGCGAGCCGCTCGATCCGCTCATGAGCTGCAGGTAGTCCACGACGATCAGGCCGAGCTTGCCGCACTGGCGCGCAAGGCGCCGGGCATTGGCGCGCAACTCGGAAGGCGTGAGGCCCGGGGTTTCGTCGATGTGCAGCGAGACATTGCGCAGACGCTCAATGGCCTCGGTCAGGCGCGGCCATTCGTCATCGGTCAGTTTGCCGGTGCGCAGGTGCCCCTGGTCAATACGGCCAATCGAGCCCACGATACGCACGGCCAGCTGCGCTGCACCCATTTCCATCGAAAAGATGGCCACGGGCAGGCCTTCGTTCAACGCCACATGTTCGGCAATGTTCACGGCAAAAGCCGTCTTGCCCATGGATGGGCGTGCCGCCAGCACCACCATGTCGCCGGCCTGCAGGCCCGAGGTCATGCGGTCAAGGTCGATGAAGCCCGTGGGCACGCCGGTGATGTCGTTCGGGTTGTCGGCCATCTCCTGCACGCGGTCGAGCAGATCGACCACCAGGGTGTCCATGCCCTGGAAGCCCTGCTTCATGCGCGAGCCTTCCTCGCCGATATTGAAGATCTTCTGTTCGGCTTCGTCGAGGATCTTGTCCACCGGCTTGCCTTGCGGATTGAAGGCGTTGGTGGCGATCTCGTCGCTGGCCGTGACCAGTTTGCGCAGGATGGCGCGCTCGCGCACGATCTCGGCGTAGCGGCGGATGTTGCTGGCGCTGGGCACGTACTGCGCCAGCGAGTTCAGATACACCAGGCCACCGATTTCTTCCGACTTGCCCAGGTTCTGCAGTTGTTCATAGACCGTGATCACGTCCGCAGGCTTGCTGGCGTTGACCAGCGCCGCGATGGCGGTGTAGATCAGCTGGTGCTCATGCCGGTAAAAATCGCTCTCGACGAGCAGATCGCCCACACGGTCCCAGGCATGGTTGTCCAGCAGCAGGCCACCGAGCACGCTCGACTCGGCCTCGATGGAGTGCGGCGGCACACGCAGCTGCGCAATCTGGCGGTCATAGGGCGCAAACCCGTCGTCCACGGGCATCGGTACATCAAACATGGGGGTCCTCAGGGCAAGCCTTCGATCCTAACAACGGCGCGAACAAACGTCATTGCACAACCCTGTGCGCAGCCTGTGGACAAGCGCTGGACAAGGCGTGCACAGCCGGTGCACGGCCAGAAAAGCAAAAACCGCCCGGAGGCGGTTTTTGCAAGCGGCGCGGGGTTCGATCAGGCGGTTTCGCCGTAGACCGAAACCGTCACGTCCACCACCACGTCGGTGTGCAGGGCCACGCTCACGGTGCTGTCGCCGACCATCTTGATCGGGCCGTTGGGCAGGCGGATCTGCGACTTCACGACCTTGTAGCCTTGCTTGTTCAGCTCGTCGGCGATGTCGTGGTTGGTGACGGAGCCAAACAGGCGGCCGTCCACACCGGACTTCTGCGTCAGCTTGACGGTGCTGCCGCCGAGCTTTTCGCCTTCGGCCTGGGCAGCAGCCAGCTTCTCGGCGGCAGCCTTTTCGAGTTCGGCGCGCTTGGCCTCGAACTCGGCCTTGGCAGCTGCCGTGGCGCGGCGGGCGCGGCCGGACGGGATCAGGAAGTTGCGGGCGTAGCCGTCCTTGACCTTGACGATTTCGCCGAGGTTACCGAGGTTCACAACCTTGTCGAGCAGGATGATTTGCATGGGTTGTGCTCCTTAGATCTTGTGCTGGTCGCTGTAGGGCACCAGGGCCAGGAAGCGGGCGCGCTTGATGGCGGTGTTGAGCTGGCGCTGGAAGATGGCGCGCGTGCCGGTCAGGCGCGCGGGGATGATCTTGCCGTTTTCAGCGATGAAATCGCGCAGGGTGTCCACGTCCTTGTAGTCGATTTCTTCGACGCCAGTGACGGTGAAGCGGCAGAAGCGCTTGCGCTTGAACAGCAGCGATTGGGTGTTGCGCTTGGGGCGCTTGTCTTTGTTGAACTTCTTGAATGCGGCCATTTCGGACCTCTCGAAAATTAATCTTGTTGAATATCCTGGACGTGGAGCACAGAGTGCTTGCCGTTGCGCGGCGTGGCCAGAAAACCGGTGAATCGCCAGAGGCTGCCGATGGGCTGGCGGGCCAGCCGCTCTGCCATGGCGCCAAAAGCCACCGCTTTCAGAACCGCTTTCACTTCGCGCATCTGGCCGGCTTCCATCTGCTGCGAACCGTGCTCAAGGCGCAGTTCAATGGCAGGAACACCGGCTGGCGTGAACCGCAGGGCCGCAGCCTCAGCGATGCATGCCGTCAACGCAACGTGGTTCTCCACTTCCCCTTGAATCTTGGGCTCAGCGCTCGTTGGCAGCGGCGTATTCGGCCTGGCTGACCTTGCGGGCTTCTTCGCGCTCGACGGTCTTCATCATCGAAGAGGGGCCGGTTTCAGCCTTCTTCTTCTGGACGGTCAGGTGGCGCAGCACGGCGTCGTTGAACTTGAAGGCGTGCTCCAGTTCAGCCATCACAGCCTGGTCGGCTTCGATGTTCACGCACAGGTAGTGGGCCTTGGCCAGCTTGTTGATCAGGTACGCCAGTTGACGGCGGCCCCAGTCTTCCACGCGGTGCACCTTGCCACCGCCGGCGGTGATCATGCCCTTGTAGCGCTCGAGCATGGCAGGAACCTGCTCGCTTTGATCCGGGTGGATCAACAAAATGATTTCGTAATGACGCATGCATACTCCTTCTGGGTTGAAGCCACCTGCTGCGCCTGATAGCAGTGTGGCAAGGCAAAGCCGAAAATTATAACCTCTTCGACGGCTTCTGTACACTTGCCGCTTTCGACAGCCGCCTGCGTGCCGGCGAAAGGCCTCCGCTCGCCGGCGTGCCGCTGGCGATCAAGGACCTGATGCCCGTTGCCGGCTTCGTGCAGACCAACGGCAGCGGCGACGCGGCAGGCGCGGCGCCCGCCGAAGTGGACGCGCTCGCCGTCGCGCGCCTGCGCGCGGCCGGCGCGATCGTGAT
>JAANMT010002670.1_pt1 | contig 14198 bp, 14 predicted proteins | sample 7279711 | NCBI WGS metagenome assembly JAANMT01 (sample SAMN14094538, study PRJNA606508) | bioreactor metagenome | isolation source: A lab-scale SPAN reactor treating ammonium-rich wastewater day 1 | place: Ireland: Galway | collected 2017-01-16 | reverse complement strand
GAAATTTTTCACCGTCACAACGTGGTGAATTACAATCAACTTCCCGTGACTTTAATTTTAAATAAATTGCATTACATTTATAGTAATGAATTTCGATTTATATTTTGTGCTGACCATTATCGCAGTTATCATTCTGGTCATCGGTCTGCTGATTTACTTTTTTCAGCATAAATTCTTTTTCCAGCCGGAGAAACTTCCGCCAGATTTTAAATTCGCTTATGAACATTTAAAAGCGGAAGAGAAAACAGTGGAACCTGAGCCGGGCGCAAAAATTAATTACCTCCATTTTCAGGTTGATCATCCGAAAGGAGCCGTGATTTATCTGAAGGGAAATACAAAGAGCATAAAGGGTTGGGGGAAATTTGCCATTGATTTTACAAGACTGGATTACGAGGTAATTATGATGGATTACCGAGGTTTTGGGAAAAGTACAGGGAAACGAAATGTCGAAGCCATGAAACGCGATTCCCAGTTCATTTATGACATCGTGAAAAATGAATTTTCTGAGGAAAAAATTGTGGTCTATGGCAGGTCACTCGGTTCCGGATTTGCTGCAAGGTTAGCATCGAAGAATAATCCGCGTCTCTTGATTCTCACTTCGCCACTCTACTCTCTGCTGCGCACCATTCACCGTTATTTGCCATTCATGCCTGCAAAACCATTTCTTCGTTACAATCTCCCAACATTTCAATATCTGAAAAATGTGCGCTGCCCCATCAAAATCATCCACGGCAGCGACGACAGGCTGGTCCCCATTAAAACTGCCGTAGATCTTTCGGAAATAAATCCCCGGCTGACAAGACTTTATGTAATTTTGGGCGCAGGGCATATCAATGTGCATCAATTTGAAGAGTACCACCGCGTTATGGAAGAAATATTCGAGAACCGAAAAATCTTCCTCGACACCGAAAAAACGAGCTTAAATGTGAGCCACAGAGCCTGACAATTGCGTTAACTCCGCACAATTCAATTATATTTGTGCAAAATTTATTACTTTTTAATGGAACTGATTATCATTATATTTCTCGTTTTGCTGAATGGCATTTTTTCGATGTCTGAAATGTCACTCGTCTCTTCCCGAAAATTCAAACTTGAAAATGCCGGCAAGAAAGGAAGTTCAGGCGCTAAAAAAGCACTCGAACTTTCGGAACATCCCACTAAATTCCTTTCAACTGTGCAAATCGGAATAACACTTATCGGAATTTTACTCGGAGTTTATTCGGGGGAAAACCTGACGACTGACTTTCAGAATTTCTTAAGCACTTTTCCGCTTATTGAACCTTACTCCAAAACATTGGCAACCGCCGGAATCGTTATATTTATCACTTATCTTTCCATACTTCTGGGCGAACTTCTACCCAAAAGAATTGCGATGACCCATCCTGAAAGTATCATCACTATGGTTGCAAAACCTATGGATATTCTTTCAAAAATAACTTCACCTTTTGTATGGCTCTTAAGTACTTCTAACAATCTGCTTCTTAAACTGATGGGTATTAAAAGCAATTCCGACAGTATCATTACCGAAGAAGAAATAAAATCAATCGTTAAAGAAAGTGCGCAGGAAGGAGAAATCGAAGAAATAGAACAGAATATTGTGGAGCGTGTTTTCGAACTTGGTGACCGGAAGATTAACACCCTTATTACGCACAGAACAGCTATGACATTCTTCACTACTGAAGATTCTCTGGATGAAATTTTCACAAAGATCCGCAGCGACAAACATACTGCCTATCCCGTAACAAAGGGAAATAATCTCGATAACATCATTGGTATTGTACTGCTGAAAGATTTGTTCCCCATCCAAGATCCTGACTCCTTCGATCTTAAGAATTATCTGAAACAACCGGTTTTTCTTAATGAAAATTATTATGCATATAAAGTGCTTGAACTTTTTAAAAACCAGAAAAACCACTACGGAATCGTGATCGATGAATACGGAAACACTGTTGGAATGGTAACTCTGGATGATTTGCTCGACGCATTGGTAGGTGACACCAATACTGAGGATAATTTTGATTACAGGATTACTGAACGCAGTACTAATTCATGGTTGGCAGATGGACAGGTTCCTATCGTCGAATTCCTAAAATACTTTGATCTCGATTATGAGTTCGACAACAAAGATAATTATACGACTTTGGTTGGTTTCTTCCTGAACGAACATCAGGGCACGCGGGTTGGCGATAAAGTTAAAATTGAAGACCTGGAGCTCGAAATTATTGATAAAGACGGGCAACGTGTAGACAAAATTCTGATTACCAAGATTGAGAATTAACCCATGGCTAAACTCCTTCAATACTTTCAGGAAAAAGTAGTGTTTCTTCCGGTTGCTCTGCCTCTGGAACACGAATTTAAATTCCAGACAGCTTTTGAAGAATATCTGTGGGAAACTCCTTTTGAGGGTAAAATTAGCGGACTTCACTTTAAGATTGAAAATCCCAAAGGCATTATTCTTTATTTCCACGGGAATGCCGATAACCTGCACCGTTGGGGAAAAATTGCAGGAGAATTCACTCATTTTGGATACGATATTTTGGTAATGGATTACCGTGGCTACGGAAAAAGTTCAGGTCCCCGAAACGAAGATTTTCTTTACTCGGACGCACAGTACTTTTATGATTTTGCAAAAGAAAATTACGGTGAAGAAAAAACCGTAGTTTACGGCAGAAGCCTGGGCGGCGCATTTGCAGTTAAAATAGGTGCCGAGAATACACCAAAATGTGTAATACTGGAATCTGCCTTTTATAACCTTCAGGATATTGTGAACCGCTGGCTTCCCGAAAAAGTAACGGATCGGGTTTCACCCAGCATGACCTACCATTTTCTCTCTAATGAGAATATAGCGAATGTCAATGTTCCCCTTTATCATTTTCATGGGAGCAAGGATAAAATAGTTCCGATAAAATCCGGAAAGAAATTATTTGAACTCTTTGAAAAAAGTCATCCGGAAACTCCCAAAAAGTTTATCGAAATTGAAGGTGCGGGCCATGATGATTTGGCAAAATTCACCGTATTCAGTGATGAAATAGGAAATATTCTGAAATAAATAACATCAATCACTACACACGATTCAACAATATGATAGATTTTTGCGCCATCGATTTCGAAACTGCTACACACGAACGGAATTCCGCCTGCGAAATGGGAATCTGTGTGGTAGAAAACGGCGCCGTGGTAAAAACCCAGACCTGGCTCCTCAAACCACCGAGTTTTCCATACTTTCATCCGAGGAATATTGATGTGCATGGTATTACGCCCGAAGATGTGCAGGATTCACCCACATTTGAAGAAGTGTGGCACGAGGCGGAAAATTTAATGTACGGAAATCTTATGATTGCGCACAACGCAGCTTTTGATGCCGGGGTTTTACGAAGCTGTCTCGATTATTACGGATTTTTTAAACCGAAACTCAACTATCTCTGCAGCATCTCAATTGCAAAAAAATCATGGAAAAATTTACCGAAATATGGTTTGAAAAGTCTTGCGGAGCATCATCAACTTTCATTTAACCATCACCGGGCGGGTGATGATGCCGAAGTTTGTGCGAAGATTTCGCTTCTCGCTTTTAATAACCTTATGGTTACGAGAACCGAGGAAGTACATGAGGTAATGAAAAAAAACATGAAGATTCTCTAAAGGTTAATCTGCATTTTAGAGAATAAAATTATAATTCTCAGTTACTTAATACCTCAGCCAGCAGATTAAATTTCGGAATTTCGATTTCCAAATTTTCTTCGCTCGAAAGGTTTTTGCAGTAATACACCCCTTTCATACTGCCAACTCCGGAGCGTAATACCACGTTTGAAAAATATTTAAATGTTTCTCCAGGAATAATTTCAGGTGTCAGGCCAATTACGCCATCACCTTCTACCTCCGTGAAACCGAATCCTACATCGTAGATCAGCCATTTTCTTTTGAGCAGCTGCACGGGATGATCACCCAGATTTTCGATGGTCACATGATACCTGAATACAAATCTGTTTTCGGAAGGAAAACTGTTTTTTATATCGTACTCTGGAATTACGGAAACTTTAATGTCGAAAGTAGTTGTAGAAAACATTTCAGTTAATTTTGTTTGGGAAATACAAAAATCCCGCCTTTTCAATGCGGGATTTCATTTATTTTATAAATTGTTTAAATTTATTTATAATTCAAGTGCTTTTCTTTCATCGCCGCCCATCAGGAATTCAACAGGATTGTCAATTGCCTCTTTTACAGCCACTAAGAAACCAACTGATTCCTTACCGTCGATAATTCTGTGATCATAAGACATCGCGACGTACATCATTGGGCGAATTACCACTTGCCCGTCGATGGCCATTGGTCTTTGAAGAATATTATGCATACCCAGAATTGCAGACTGCGGAGGATTGATGATTGGTGTTGACATCATAGATCCGAAAGTTCCACCGTTGGTTACAGTGAAAGTACCGCCAGTCATCTCATCAACAGTAATTTTACCGTCTCTAACTTTTTCTGCCAAAGATTTAATGTTAGCTTCAACTCCACGGAAAGTCATAGTTTCTGCATTTCTCAATACCGGAACCATCAAACCTTTCGGTCCTGAAACCGCGATTGAAATATCGCAGAAGTCATAATTAATTTTGTAATCGCCATCAATTGAAGCATTCACATCAGGATATAGTTGAAGAGCTCTTGTAACTGCTTTCGTAAAGAAGGACATAAATCCTAACCCAACGCCGTGTTTCTGAGCAAATTCTTCTTTATATTGTTTTCTTAACCTGAAAATTTCAGACATATCAACTTCGTTAAAAGTCGTCAGCATTGCAGTTTCATTTTTCACAGAAACCAATCTTGCTGCCAGTTTTCTTCTCAGAACTGAAAGTTTTGTTGTACTTGAACCTCTTGAACCTCCCGTAGAAGCGGCACCCATTGCAGGTACCGAAGCAGTTTCTGCATCATTCTTGGTGATTCTTCCACCTTTTCCAGAACCTGAAACCTGAGCAGCATCTACCCCTTTTTCATCCAGAATTTTCTTTGCAGCTGGTGAAGGTGTTCCCGCGGCATAACTTGTAGCTGAAGGTTTTTCTTCTTTTTTAGCTTCCTGCACGATTGCAGCTTTTTCAACCACTTTTTCTTCGGCTTTCGGAGCTTCTGCGTTTTCAGTTTTTGGTGCTTCTGAAGAACCGCTTGGCTTAGCAGCATCCATATCAATGAGGCAAACTACCTGACCAACCTGAACAACTTCACCTTCTTCGGCTTTCAAAGTAATTACACCACTTTGCTCTGCAGGCAGTTCAAGGGTTGCTTTGTCAGAATCAACTTCAGCAATTGGCTGGTCTTTCTCAACATAATCGCCGTCCTTCACCAACCAAGATGCGATTTCAACTTCTGTAATAGATTCTCCCGGAGAAGGGACTTTCATTTCTAATATTGACATCGGGTTTATTTTTGTTTATTATTTAAAAATTAATTAAGCGGTAACCGGTCGTTTTGCAGGTGCATCATCACGGTCGAAAACTCTGTTGATCAAATTGTTCTGGTTTCTTTCGAACATTTTATGGCTTCCCGGAGCCGGTGAACCACTGGCAACAGGTGCCACCACCTGAATTCCGGTATCTCTGAAGTTACGCAGAATATAAGTCCACGCTCCCATGTTTTCCGGTTCTTCCTGAACCCAAAGCAATTGGGTTCTGCTGCTGTACTTACTAAGGATTTCTGCAATTTTATCGTTCTGAAGCGGATAAAGCTGCTCAAATCTCACCAAAGCAATATTTTCGCAGTTAAGTTCTTCTTTCTTGGCTAATAGTTCGTAGTAAATTTTACCTGAACACAGAATCAGTTTTTCAATTTTTGCGGGGTTCGCTACAGCATCATCAATTACAGGCTGGAATGTTCCGGTTGCAAAATCTTCGAGCGGAGAAACCACTTTCGGATGACGCAACAATGATTTTGGAGTCATTACAACCAACGGTTTTCTGAAATTCCACTTAAGCTGTCTTCTTAACAGGTGGAAATAGTTCGCCGGCGTAGTTGCATTTGCTACAACCATATTTTCGTTGGCACAGAGTCCTAAGAATCTCTCGAGTCTCGCAGATGAATGTTCTGCGCCCTGACCTTCGAAACCGTGAGGAAGAAGCATAACCAGACCATTCTGAATTTTCCACTTTTCTTCAGCAGCAGCTAAATACTGGTCGATGATAATTTGAGCTCCGTTTACGAAATCCCCAAACTGTGCTTCCCAAATTGTAAGTGTATTTGGCGAAGCCATCGCATAACCATAATCGAAGCCAAGAACTCCGTATTCCGAAAGGTGAGAGTTATAGATATCGAAACGGCTTTCTGAAATATGTCTTAACGGGATGTATTCTTCTTCTGTATCTTCTGTTTTAACCATTGCATGACGGTGAGAGAATGTTCCTCTCTCAACATCTTCGCCGGAAATACGTACATTTTTACCTTCAGTAAGTAATGTCGCGTAAGCCAGCCATTCACCAAGTGCCCAATCCAAAGCATTGCCTTCAATCATTTTAAGACGGTTCTCGAAAAGTCTGGTGATTTTATTAATGAATTTTTTATCAGCCGGCAAAGTGGTCATCTTTACTGCTAATTCTTTCAGTGCGTTAATGTCGAAGGCGGTATCAACGCTATTCTGCATTGCCCCACGAGGACAAAGCGGGAAATCTTTCCATGCGTCTTCCATAAAGATGGCCATGGCATTTTTTTCAATTTCTTTAGAAGCGTCGAAATCTGCATCCAAAAGTGTCTTGAATTCAGTTTCCATTTTCTTCAAAATCTCATCAGAAAGAATTCCTTCCTGAATAAGCACCTGTTTGTAGATTTCTCTAGGATTTGGATGTTTTGAAATGGATTTATATAAATTCGGTTGGGTAAAACGGGGCTCATCACCTTCGTTATGACCGTATTTTCTGTAACCTAAAAGATCGATATAAACATCTTTACCAAACTGTGCACGGAAATCTGCAGCAAACCTGATTGCATGAACTACAGCTTCTACATCATCAGCGTTTACATGCATTACCGGTGATTCGGTAACTTTAGCAATATCTGTACAGTAGATCGATGAACGTGCATCTAAATAATTGGTAGTGAATGAAACCTGATTGTTTACAACGATATGAACTGTACCTCCGGTTTTGTAACCTTCAAGCGTCATCATTTGTGCAACTTCATACACAATTCCCTGTCCGGCAATTGCACCGTCACCGTGAATTACGATAGGGAGCACTTTTTTATAATCGTGGTAAGTATCATCTACTTTCGCACGGCAAATACCTTCAACCAAAGCTGCAACTGTTTCCAGATGCGATGGATTCGGTGTAAGGTTAATGGAAACTTCTTCTCCGTTTGCTGTTTTTATTTTTTTAGATGAACCCAAGTGATATTTCACGTCACCTGAGAATACATCTTCTTCAAATTCTTTTCCTTCGAATTCCGAGAAAATCTGTTTGTATGATTTTCCGAAAATATTGGTAAGTACGTTTAATCGACCACGGTGAGCCATTCCTAAAACCACTTCATCAACCCCCAATTGCGAAGAACGCGTGATGAGCTGATCCAAAGCAGGAATTAGAGATTCGCCTCCTTCCAGCGAGAATCTTTTCTGACCAACGAATTTAGTATGAAGATAATTTTCAAAAGCTACTGCCTGATTCAGTTTACCTAAAATTTCTGTTTTCTCGGATGCATTAAGCTGGGGACGGTTTTCATTTACCTGAAGCCACTTTCTGATATACAGTTTTTCTTCGGTATTGTTAATGTGCATATACTCTACTCCGATGGATTCGCAATAGATGTTTTCCAAACGCTTCACAATATCCTGGAGAGTTGCAGCGCCCGGCATGCCGATTTCTGTAGCGGAATTGAACTTCTGAGTCAAATCTGCCTGTGAAAGACCGAAATTCTCAATTGCGAGTGATGGCTCGTAGTGTCTTCTCTGGCGCACGGGATTGGTGTTCGTGAAAAGATGTCCACGGTGTCTGTATCCATCAATTAAATTCAGCACTTTGAATTCCTTTTGGATATCATCCGGGATCTGCCCTTTCGATGCAGATTGGTTGGCATACTGTGCTACCTGCGTGGCTGCATTTGAAACAGCTGCATTTTCTGGCAGTTCGTCCCCATAATTCTCGAGCGCAAAATCAAATCCCTGGAAAAATGCTTTCCAGGAAGGCTCTAAACTATCGGGATATTTTAAATATTGTTGGTATAAGTCTTCGATTAACTGCGAATGTGCAGCGTTTAGAAATGAAAATTTGTCCATTATGTACAGATTAACTGTTGTTTTTTATTTAAAAGCCAAATTTACGCAAAATAAGTGAAGTAATAAAGCCGAAAAACCTTAAAAAACATAAAATAATTTACCTGAAAACGGGTAAAGACAATTTCATTACCGTATTACTTTCCACAGTTGGTTCCTCAAGAAAAGTCTGCTGTAAATCTCCTGTTCTCATGGTGTCGCGTTTTGCTTTTAAAAGAAGTTCCTGAATGGCGCCTACGCGGCCTGCATAGCTGCCCTGGTAGTAAATCACGTAATTTCGTGAAGCATTAACTGTCCTGAAAATAAAATTATTGTCTGATACGCCGATTCTTTTGGAAAGAGGAATCCCGTAATAATATGAAACTTCTTTATCTTTAAAATTACCGGCGTTCGTGATCAGCACGGGTTCACCATATTCATCTTCTCTTTTGCCCAAATCCATTTTGATGAAATTAATGGTTTTATTGTGGTTCATGACGATGTTTTTGAATAAGGCATCCTTTGTATTCTTCGAATTTACATTTACGCCTAACAGAAGCTGACCTTCTTTTTCCTCCACCATTAGGGTATCAAACTTAATACTTTCCCGCTGCTGGTCTTTATTTACTTTATTTCCTAAGATGGTGAAAAGCGTTTTCATCCCGGCTTCTATATCAGCAGTAATATCTTCTTCGGTAATTAAATTAAGCGAACGCTTCAGAAAAGGCTGTTTTGGAGTCTGAACATACCATGTTATTTTAGTTTTTCCGTTTTGAGCGACAAATTTTAAGTCGATCAAATATGGATTGCTTCGCCTGCCTTCAAACAGCTGATATCTTAATGTCCTGTTGGGGTTTTCGTAGCGGATAAAAAGATCCCCGAAAACCTCCGGATCTTTGGTGTCGTGATAACTCATTGAGCTTCCCTGACCCTCGTAAGGAGTGAAAAAAGCAAAAGTAAGATTTTTGTTGTCGGAGAAAAAACCGCTCCAGCGGCTGAAATTCTGGAGATTATTGAACTGCGGAAAAACTTTGTCTACGGGATAATTGATTTCTTTCTCGATGGTGAAACTTTTGTTTTCCGCCACAAAAATCATAGATACAGCATAAACTGACAGCAAAAAGATGATAATTAAACTTCCGAATTTGAACCAACGCATGGGCAAAAATACAAAAAACTCATTCACAAAAAACACGGCAATAAAAATATTGCCGTGCATGATTTGTCCGATTCTGTCTTAAGGAATAATAGTCCCGGGTTTAATCACCGCATTTTTCTTTACAACCACAATTCCATCCTTTATCGAATGGGTATCGTAATCGCCATCCTGCAGATGTTTGCCGCCGATGATTCTAACATTATCGCCAATGCTGCAGTTTTTATCTAAAATCGCCCGTTCTATATAGCAATATTTCCCCACGCCGAGGTTAGGAATATTCCGTTCATCGTTCGCTACAATTTCTTTAGTCTCCTGATAATAATCGGCGCCCATCAAATAAGTATTGATCAGCGTACTTCCTTTATCAATCCGGCTTCTGTTTCCTACGATAGAATTTTCGATTTTATCTGCCATCACCACACAACCATCACCGAAAATCGCCTTACTCACATAAGATCCTAATATTTTGGAAGGCGGAAGCATTCTGGCTCTGGTGTAAATAGGTGAATGACTGAAGAGATTGAATTTCGGGAAGTCCTGAGTCAGCTCCAGATTTGCGTCAAAGAAAGACTGTATTGTTCCGATATCAGTCCAGTACCCGTCATATTGGTAACTCATCATTTTATACTTACCAATGGCATTCGGAATCAGTTCGCCACCGAAATCGTCTCCCGGGTCTTCATCGAACATTTTTTTTAGAAAATTCTTTGTGAACACATAAATCCCCATTGAAGCAAGATACTCTTTGCCTTCAGATTTACTTTTATCTGAAACTTCAGATTTCCATTCATTTAAAATATCACGGGAAGGTTTTTCAGTAAAAGAAGTGATATTGCCGTTGTCATCGGCTTTCAGTATTCCAAATCCTGGTGCATCATTACAGTTTACCGGAATTGTAGCGATAGTGATGTCGGCTTCATTTTTACAGTGAAAATCAATCATCTCGCGGAAATCCATCTGATAAAGCTGGTCACCAGAAAGGATCAGTATATAATCGTACTGATATTTGGCGAGATGCTTCATCGACTGCCGCACGGCATCAGCAGTACCCTGATACCACTGGTCATTTTCTACATTCTGTTCCGCGGCCAGAATGTCCACGAATCCTTTGCTGAAAATATCAAAGTGGTATGAATTCTTAATGTGAGAATTCAGCGAAGCAGAGTTAAACTGCGTTAAAACTAAAATCCTGTTGAATCCCGAGTTGAGACAGTTGGAGATCGGAATGTCTACCAATCTGTATTTACCGGCAATGGGCACCGCGGGTTTGGATCGCGAGTAAGTTAAAGGGAACAACCGTGTTCCGCGTCCACCGCCGAGCACTATTGAGATTACACTTGGTTTCATAGAATTAAAATTTTGTGTTTACGAGCAAGATTGATGCCTAACAATATTAGTGATTTTTGAGCATTAATCAAAATATAAAGCAGTAAAATCCCCGCAGTTAAACAAAATTTAAAGTATGAAAAGTTATAGGAAAAGGCCGACCCAGGAATCAAATTATACGCAAAAAAAGTCTCTCAATAAATTGAGAGACTTGCTGCGATCCGGACGGGACTCGAACCCGCGACCTCCGCCGTGACAGGGCGGCATTCTAACCAGCTGAACTACCGGATCAATTTTTTGAAAAGTAATTGATAAACTTTATGCGATCCGGACGGGACTCGAACCCGCGACCTCCGCCGTGACAGGGCGGCATTCTAACCAGCTGAACTACCGGATCATTAATTCTAAAAGAGCTTCTTTCTTTTTGGTGAGTGCAAAAATACGTTTTTTAAGCAATCTACAAAACTTTTTTGCAAAAAAAATGCTTCCTTTTATAGAAAGCATTCATTCTCACGGGATTATTTTTTATAAATGTGCAGATAATTTTTCTGCGATAACCTCTTTAGATGCTACACCAACGATTTTATCAACTACCTGACCGTTTTTAAAGATTAAAACTGTAGGGATATTTCTGATGCCGTAATCAACAGAAACCTGTTGGTTGTTATCCACATCTACTTTTCCTACTACTGCTTTACCTTCAAAATCTTCTGCAATTTCTTCTACAATTGGGCCCAACATTCTACATGGTCCACACCAAACTGCCCAAAAATCAACTAATACCGGTTTGTCTGAATTCAGTACCATTTCCTGAAATGACTGATCTGTTATTTCTAATGCCATTTTTTATATTTTTTATAATTATATTACTTTTTTCGGTACAAAATTACAAATTTTTAGCGACTTCAGCGAATCGTCTATCTATGTGCAATATTTGTATTTTCTATCTTAAAACTCTCCGCAATCTCCTTTAACGCATCTACTAATGCATCAATTTCGGCTTTGTTTGTAAGATGACTGAAGGAAACTCTTAGCGGAGTTGCATGCTGCATTTCTTCTTCATCAAGAATCATCATCATCACCATCGAAGGCTTTGCTGCACCCGATGAACATGCGCTGCCCTGAGATATCGCGATGCCCTTCATATCCAGTTTAAGTCCGATCATTGGATCTTTAAAAGGCAAAAGCACGCTTAAAACTGTGTACAGGCTTTTTTCGTCTTCGGCACTTCTTCCGTTAAACTTAACCCCCTCTATTTCAGCCGACAGTCTGTCTATTGTATATTTTTTAATTTCCTTGATATGAGAAGCATATTCATTCATACTTTTCAAAGAAAGTTCCAAAGCTTTACCTAAGCCTACAATTCCGCAAACATTTTCAGTTCCCGCTCTTAAAGTCCTTTCCTGTGGGCCGCCGGTGATAATTCCTTTTAATCCGGAAGATTTCCTTACGAAAGCAAATCCGCTTCCTTTAGGTCCGTGAAATTTATGAGCACTGCATGAAGCAAAGTCTACAGGGATGTCAGAAAAATCGAGCTCCATATGCGCCATAGACTGCACTGTATCTGAATGGAAAAGGGCGTTATTTTCTTTGCAAAGTTGTGCTACCTTCTTAATATCTAACAAATTTCCTATCTCGTTATTTGCATGCATGAGACTTACAAGAGTTTTCTTCTCTGATGCTTTAAGCACTTCTTCCAATTTAATAAGATCAAAATCCCCTTTCTGATCAGGGCGCAGATAAACCACTTCTACTCCTTTTCTTTTTTTCATGTCCAAAACCGTTTCTGCAACACATTTGTGCTCCATTGGCGACGTAATAATACGCTCCACACCCAAATGATTAATGCATGATTTGATAATCATGTTGTTCGATTCGGTTCCGCACGATGTGAAAATAATTTCGGAAGGCGATGCGTGAAGATAATCAGCCACCTCGCGCCGTACATTTTCGATAAGAATTTTAGCTTCCTGTCCGAGGCTGTGCGTGGATGACGGGTTGCCATAATTCACCTTCATTACCTGAACCATCGCATCGATTACTTCTTCGGCAAGTGGGGTGGTAGCCGCGTTATCCAAATATATTTTATTCATTTTCTGTACTTTCTTTTTAAGATATTTCGGGTATAAAATTAGTGAAAAAATTCAAACTGGCTTTCGTCTGCCCATGCCAACATTTCACGGTCGCCCGATGTATCCCCAAACGCGATTGTTTTGTCGAATTTTCTGCCTTTCACGGCTTCAATAATGCGTTTGACTTTTTCCGGACCGTTGCAGTTTTTACCAATAAAATTTCCGGTAAAAATATCATCCGCGAATTCTGTCTGTGTGGCTAAAAGTTTGATGTTGAGTTTCTCTGCAAAAGGTTTAACCCATATATCAAGCGAAGCGGAAACGATATAGCATTCTGTCTGAGTTCTGTCGATATTTTGAATAAATTCAAGAGCGTTTTTCCGAAAAATATCACGTTCAAATTTTTCAAAAAAGGACTGTGCTTTTTTATCAATTTTAGCGCGGCTTTCACCTTTTAGAATGGAAGAAATAAAACTTTTCTTCACTTTTTCAGCGTCTGCAAGCTTTAATTTTAAGAGGACAAAGAGCGGAATATGTTTCAGAAACTGCACATAAAATTTAGTAGAATTATAGAACTTAAGGTACAGAAACATGGTGTCTTTGTAAGTGAGAGTTCCGTCGAAATCGAAGAGATACAGTTTTTTCATTCCAAATTTGCTACAGCTTTAATTTTTTGAAAATAAATTCGGGAATGTTCTTAATGATTAGCATAATAATACTCCAAACCGGTAAAACATATGCCGTATTTTTTTTCTTTTTGTAGGCATTATAAATTCCTTCGGCAGCTTGTCTTGGAGTTGCGGTAAGTGCCGGATTCAAAGGTAAACCTTCTGTCATTTTGGTATCCATAAAACCTGGTTTTACGGTAAGCACATGAACTTTCCGGGTGAACATATAATTTCTTAAACCGCTCAAATATGCTGTTAATCCCGCTTTAGCGCTTCCGTATATAAAATTGCTCTGTCTGCCGCGGTCGCCTGCAACTGAAGACAGCACGATCATGGTTCCGGCGCGTTGTCTTTCCATTTTAGCGGCGAAAAAATTGAGAACGGGAACGAGTTTTGCGAAATTTATATCAATAATCCGTTCTGTATTCCGATTGTTATAGAGTGCTTCATCAGTTCCCTCACCCAGATATCCTGTGGCACAAAACAACAGATCCGAAGTGATGTCATCAAACTTATTGTAATCGATTTCTTTCATCAAATCCAGCTCAATGATTTCGGTTTGCTGAAAGAATTTCACATCAATATGTTGTGCGAATTTCTGTGTCGTTTCCCTGTTCGAAGTGAAAAGAAAAACAGTCTGGTATTTTTCCCCTGCCTCTAAAACCTTCTCTACAAAGGCCTGCGCTATTTCTGAATTGCTTCCGAGAACGATCATTTTGTAGATTTAATTATTGCTGTTCATGATTCTT
>JAANMT010002666.1_pt1 | contig 14210 bp, 9 predicted proteins | sample 7279711 | NCBI WGS metagenome assembly JAANMT01 (sample SAMN14094538, study PRJNA606508) | bioreactor metagenome | isolation source: A lab-scale SPAN reactor treating ammonium-rich wastewater day 1 | place: Ireland: Galway | collected 2017-01-16 | reverse complement strand
GCCGTATTGCATCAGGCCCGGGTCGGCCAGGATGACGGCCCACCGTTCTAGCCCGGCGCGAATGATACGGCCGTCCAGCACCGGTGTGGTTTGTACGGCCGTAATTACTTGCTGCCCCCAGGCATGTTCCCGACGCGCCGGCCCCAACTCCAGCGTCAGGGGCATATCGTTCAGGGCAATGGCGGTGGCACGGCCGTCGTATTCAGCCAGCAACGCCTGCGCCTGCGCCATATCACCATCACAACTTTTATGCTGCAAAGCAAAAGACTCCCCTAAAAATGAAACCGTCTCGACCCGCTCCTCTTCCGCCTGCCAGTGTAAAACCAGAATTTCCTTCATACCGCCTCTCTCTTCGTTTGTTCGTAGTAGGCGATTCATCGCCTATTACAAACAAAAACAACAAACATCACCAGCATAGGCGAAGTGAGGTGGTCAGCGGTAGGAAGTTTGGCACGTTTCGCGGGTGAGGGGTGTCACCAAATGGTTAGCGTTTCATCACTACCAGGGTGATGTCGTCAAATTGGGGGGTGTCACCGGCGTGGACGTGAATGGCCTGGGTCACGGCCGTGACAATATCAACGGGCTGGCGCTGCCGGGCTGCCTCCACCGTCACCCGCAGCCGGTCCAGGCCAAATTCGTCAAAATCCTCGTTCATCGCCTCTGTTACCCCATCGGTATACAAAACCAGCGTATCCCCCTGACGGAATACCGTTTCCCGCCGTTCAATTTGCACCTGCGGCAGCACCCCCAGGGCAATACCCTGCGTGGTCAGCATTTGCACCTGACCATCGGCGCGCAGCAGCAGCGGCGGATTGTGCCCGGCATTAGCATAGGTCAGCACTTCCTTGTGCGCGTCCCAGACCACCGAATCGGCGCGCTCGAGGCCGGCCAGCAGGTGCCGGTAGCGCTCGCTGAGCGCCGCCGCGGCGCCGTGGGCGCCGTCGACGTGGAGCCACAGCCCGTGCCGCTCGCAGAACTCGGCGATGGGCTCCAACGGGTCGAACGCGCCGGTGGCGGTCGAGCAGGAGCTGGCCACCACGGCGATCACCTTGCGCCCGTCGGCCTCGGCCTCGCGCCGCGCCCGGTCCAGGGCGTCGGGCCGCATCCGGTAATGCTCGTCGACCGGCACCGGGATCGCGCCGTGGCGGCCGAGGCCCATGATCTGCAGCGCCCGCGCCACCGAGTAGTGCGCCTGCGCGCCGGTCAGCACCGCCAGCGGCGCGGAGCCGGCCAGGCCGTCGGTCCACACGTCGTGCCCCGAGCGCGCCTGCCGCGCCGCCAGGAGGCAGGTCAGATTGCCCAGCGACCCGCCCGAGGTGAGCACCCCATCGGGGGCCTCGGTCCAGCCCAGACGACCGCCCATCCAGCGCACCAGGGAGCGCTCCATGGCGGTCATCACCGGCCCCATCTCGTACACCGCCGGGGCGCTGTTGAGCAGGCCGCCGACCAGATGCCCGACCGCCGCCAGGGGCAGCGGCGTGGACACCTGGTGCCCGACATAACCGGGGTGCTGGAGGTGGTTCGATTCGGCGATCACCCGTTGGACCAGCTCCAGTGCGTCGGCGCCGCCGGCGAAGTCGGCCGGCCAGCGGTCGACCTGCGCCTCGGGTTCCAGCCAGGGAAGGACCGGGCCTTCGCCCCGCCGGGCGGCGGCGAGGTGCTCGGTCAGCGCGTCGACGACGCGGTGGCAGAGGGGCCCGAACGCTGACGGAGCGAACGCCCGGTCCAGCTCGGACACGTCACACCTACCCGCCCAGCTCCTGCAAAGCCTTGCGCGCCTTGTCGGCCCAGGGCGTGCCGGCGCCGTCGCCGACCACCTGTTGCAGCTTCTGCCGCGCCTTGGCGGTTTCGCCCTTGGCCTGGTAGCACAGTGCCGACCAGTACCTTGCCGGGGTCTTGAACTCGGCCACCGGCCCGAGCTCGGCGCGGAGCAGGGCGTCGAGCGCCTCGTCGTACCGTTTCAGCGCGTAGAGCGTCTCGCCGAGCCGGAGCTGGGCCTCGGCCACGAGATCGCTCGGCAGCCCGGTCTGGCCGGCCACCTGCTGATAGACCTTGATGGCCGCCTCGTACTCCTGCCGGTTCTGCAGCGTCACGCCGTAGTTGAACCGGGCCGACGGCGCCAGCAGGTGATCCGGGTGATCTTCGGCAACCTTCTTGAAGACCTGCCCGGCGGCCTCCCAGCTCGACTGCGCGCTGAGCGCCTGCCCGCGGTAGTACTGCGATTCGACCCGCAGTTTGCTCTCGGGGTACCTCTTTTCGAACCCCTCGAGCGCGGTCAGCGCGGCGGCCGGGTCGCCGGCCTTGTACAAGGTGTAGCCGCTCCGGTAGGCCGCTTGCTGCCGCAGGTCCGGCTCGTCGCCGCCGAGCACCGCCTCTGCCTCGGCGTACCGCTTGGCCGCCGCCGCGTAGTCGCGCTTGGCTTCCAGGGCGAAGGCCAGGTTGTACAGGACCTTCGGCCGCAGGGCGTGCTCCGGATAATCCTTCAGCCAGGCGTCGTAGGCGGCCACCGCCTGGTCGTAGCTGCCTTTCTCGTACGCCCGGCCGGCCAGCCGGAACCGCGCGTCGGCGGCCAGGCTGTGGTTCGGCTGCTCCTTGGCCAGCGCCTGGAAGGTGGCGTAGCCCTCGTCGGCCTTGCCGGCGCCGATCAACGCCCAGGCCAGCTCGTACTGCCCCTCGGCCTTGAGCGAGGCGTCGTCGCCGGCCGACTTGACCGCCTGCCGCAACGTCTCGACCGCTTCCGGATAGTTCTCCAGCGCGACCAGCGCGCGGCCCAGAAGGAGCTGCCCGCGCGGCGCGTAGGTGTTGCCCGGCTGGCTCTTGAGGAAGATCTGCAGCGCGTCCACCGCTTTCGAGGCCTTGCCCGCCTCCAGATAGGCGGAGCCGGCCCAGAAGAAGGCGTCGGGGGTGATGGCGGGATGCTTGCGCCCCAGCTCGGCGTACAAATCCGCGGCCCGCTGCCAGTGGTCGGCCAGGTCGCCCGCCAGGTACAGGCTGGCGGCCAGGTTGGCCGTCGCCTTGGGCGCCTCCTGATGCTCGGGGTACTGTTTCAGGAACAGGTCGAACAGCTCGACCGCGCGCGGGTACTGGCGCGACTTGAAGGCCTCCCGCCCGTCGGCCAGCAACGCCGCCGCGGTCAGGCCCGATTCCGGGAAGCGCTTGCGCAGCACCGCGCTGACCTGCTCGGCCTCGTCGGCGCGGCCCAGCTTGCGGTAGACGTCGACCAGCCGGTAATAGGCTCGCTCGACCAGCGTGTGGTTGGGGAACTTGTCGATCAGCGAGCGCAGCGCGTCCTCGGCGCGGCTCCAGTCGGAAAGCTGAAACGACGCCTCGCCGACACCCCACCAGGCTTGGGCCGCTTCGACCGTGTCGCCGCGGTTGCGCAGGTACTCCTGATAGGCCTGCCGCGCGTCCGCGTACTTGTGCTTGTCCTGCGCCCAGCGGCCCACCTCGAGCAGCGCCGCCCCGCCGATGTCGCCGCGGGGGTCGAGCCGGGCGACCTCCCGGAAGAGCTCGATCGCCTCCTCCTCGCGTCCCTGGCGGTAGACCGCGTAGGCCAGGTTGTACTGGGCCAGCGGCGCGTCCGGCGACTTGGGCTTGCTCTTCAGGTAGTCGCGGTAGAGCGCCTCGGCCTCGGCGAAGCTCTCCTGCCGCAGCAGCACCTCGCCGAGCCGCAGCCGGGCGCGGTCGGCGTTGCGGTCCTTGGGATACTTGGTCAGCAACTGCCGGTACGCCTTGGCCGCCTCGGCCCACTGCTGGAGTCCGAACGAGGCCTCGGCCAAGCCCAGCAGGCCGGCCGCCTCGGTCTCGCCGCTGGTGCCCTCCAACGCCTCGCGGTAGAGCTTCTGCGCGGCGGCGAAGTCCTTGGCCTCCAGCTTCTCCGCCGCCAGGCGGAACCGGGCGCCCTTGGCCAGCGCCTGGGCATCGGGATAGTCGCGGGTCAGCCGGGCCATGGCCTGTTGGGCCGCCTGCTGGTCGCCCCGCTTCTGCTCGATCTCGAACATGGCGTACAGCGCCTCGGGCGCCATCGACGATTTGGGGTAGTCGTCGGCCAGCCGTTTGAACCAGCTCACCGCCTGGTCCACCTGCCCCAGTGCCCGGAGCGCCTGCCCGCCGTACCACAGCGAGTCGGCCACCACCGGCGCCTCGGGGTGCTTCTCGGTGACCTGGCGCGTCGCCGCCAGGGCCTTGTCGTACTGCTTGTCCTCGTAGTAGCAGACCGCCGTGCTGTACCGCGCGAACGGCACCAACTCGGCCACCGCCGGCTGTTTGAGGACGTCGGCCGGGAGCTCGAGCATGGCCTGGTAGGCGGTCACCGCGTCGCTGAACCGGCGAAGCTGGTAGAGCGCCTCGGCGCGCCAGTACCAGGCCTGGGCGCGGTAGGCCTCGTTGGTGCCCTTCTTGACGTAGTTGAAATAGGCGAACGCGGCCGGCAGCCAGTCCTGGGCGCGGAAGTAGTAGAAGCCCTCGTTGAACATGGCGCTGTCGGCGACATTGGACTCGGGGTAGCGCGTGTAGCACAGCTTGAACGCCTGGGCGGCGCGGTCGAAGCTGCCCAGTGAGCCGTGGCACTCGCCGATGCGGTGCAGCGCCCGAGCGGCGCGCGGATCCTGGGGGTACTTCTCGTAGAACGCCTTGAAGGAGACCATGGCCTTGTCGTAGGCCTTGTCTCCGAAGGCGGCCTCGGCGGTGCGGTAGAGCGTCGAGGCGTCTTGCGCCGCCACGCCGGTCACCACGGCCGCCAGCAGCCCGACCACCCAGATCGGGCACCGCGCCGAGTGCGTCATGTCAATCTCCCGTTATCGGCTGCTCCGCCGTCTCACGGTGGACCGGGAGCCGGATGTGCATGGTCGTGCCCTGGCCGATGCCCGCCGATTCCAGCCACATCTCGCCGTTGTGGTGCATCACCGTGATCCGGTCGTGGTACAGACCCGTGCCGGTCCCGTTGGCGAACTCCTTGGCGTTCGAGCACCGCTCGCAGAGCGAGAAGACCTGCTCCTCCTCGCCGGGCGGGATGCCGATGCCGCTGTCCTTCACGGTAAACAGGACGTGCTCATCGCCGTCAGGTTCCAAGCTCACCGTCACCTCGCCGCCCTGCGGGGTGTACTTGATGGCGTTGTCGATCACCTGCACGAACGGCCGGGCGATGTCCCGCCGGACGCCGAGGATGGTCAGCCCGTCGGCGCGGTCGTCGACGGCGAACTGAAGGTCCTTGGCGCGCACGTCGACCTCGGCCTCGGTCGTGGCGGCGCGGAGCAGGTCGCTGACAGGGATCACCTCGCGCCGCGGCGCCTCGCGCTCGTACATCTCGTTCATCCGCAACTGCAGGTCTTCGGTCAACTGCTGCGTCTGCATCCCGCCCTCGAAGACGATTCCCAGCATTTCGTGGAGCATCTCGACGCTGGGCCGGTCGAGTTTGAGCATCCGAATGGTCTCGATCTGCTCGCCGTGAGCGGCCCCGAACGCCTGCAGCTCGGCGTCGCACGCACGCAGCCGGGCCAGCTTGTCGGCGTCGGCCTGGTCGGCCAGGAACTCGTGCTGAGCCTCGCCCACCGCCTGCATCAGCCGGTCGTACTCGCTCCACAGGTCGGCCTCATCCGGGGTCATGATCATCGGGTCGAACATCGCTCCGTATTCCTCGTCGGCGATGGCCAGCACGGTGCGCATGGTGGTCGGGACCGAGGTGAGCTTGTTCTTGATGCGGTGGAGCATGATCCCCACCTCACCGTAGAAGTTGCGGCTGAAGCGCTCCATGTAGGCGTCCGACAGACCGTGGACCAGCGTGTCACGCGCGTCGGCCAGCAGGAGCAGGCTCATCCGGTAAGTCCACTCGTCGCCGGCGGTGGCCCGGGCCAGGAGGGGCTCGAGCAGCAGGATCGGGTGCTCGACCGCACGCAGGACGGTGACCAGATTGAAGCCCTTGGGATTGAAATAGTCGACCTGGCGGATGATCCAGGCCTCGATGGCGGTGCACGGCGCATTGGGATCGTGCGGGTGCGGCGCGGCTTCGGTCTCCCGCCCGCGCAAGATGGCTTCGTACACGGACAGCGTCTGGTCGACGAAGTCCGCCCGGTCCTCCTCGGACAAGATGGAGAAGTGGTCGCTGATGCGGTCGGTCGGCAGATCGCGCAGCCAGCGCTCACGCAGATCGTCGCGCTGCTCGGCCAGCACGGCGATGAGCTGCGGGCAGAGCCGCTCGCTGTAGACCTGTTTGAGCGTCCGGCCGAGCCCCTCCAGATCGGCGCTGACCGCGCGGGACTCGCGCAGCTCGTCGCCGCCGGCGGCCACCACGCGGCCGACAGCCTTGGCGAAACACACCAGGAGGCCCTTGACGTCGAGCGGGCTGGGCGTGGCCGGATTGCGGATCAGGCTCTCCACGGTCCGGTTCAGATCCCGATAGTGGCGGCGCTCGAAGGCATCGAGGATCTGGCCGTAAAGCAGCCGCAGCGATTCCTCGCCGAACCAGCGGCCGCTCAGGAAGTCGGGGCTGAGCTCCGACGCGCAGCGCTCGCTCCAGGTGGGAATGATGGTCGTCTCATGAGTCTTGAGGAATTGAATGGTAGCGTTGCTGAACACCGACGCAGCTCCCGTCAGGTGGTCTTCCGCGCAGCCGTGGAAGCCGCCACATTATCCTCGCTCACCGGTCGCCATGTCAAGGCCGCCAAAACCCGGCCCAAGCGGCCTGCCGAGCCGGCCGGCGCGGCCTCGCGCGGGACCGCGGCAGGCGCCGGCCGCCGACCCGAACACCGTTCGGAACCGGCTTGGCGCCGGGGTCGCCGCGTTGACAGGCCGGGGGCTCTGGGCTAGACTCAGGCCCCTGGCAGGAGCGCGAGGTGGCCGTTGCCCGCATCGACCTGCATGTACACACCTCCCATTCCGAGGACCGTGAGCGCATCGTTCTCCCGCACGGCGCCTCGGTAACGATGCCGTTTCACCCCACGCTGGCGCCCTGCGAGGTCTATGACCTGGCCCTCCAGCGGGGCATGACCCACGTCACCTTCACCGACCACGACACGCTCGCCGGCGGCCTCGACCTGCTCGATCAGCACCCCTGCCCGGATCGCTTCATCATGGGCGAGGAGCTCACCTGCTGGCTGGCCGACGTGCCGCTTCACCTCGGCGTGTACGGATTGACCGAGGCCGATCACCGGCTGCTGCACGCCGGCTCGGAGCGCTCGGACAAGGAAACCTGCTGCCTGCGCTGGAACCTGCCGGAGCTGCTGGCGTACCTCGACCAGCGCGGCCTGGTCTACGATCTCAAGCATCCGTTGTGGAGCCGGGACGGGCGGCGTCCATCGCACGAGCAGTACCTGTCCCTGTTCGGCCGGTTCGCCCTGGTGGAGGGCATCAACGGCACGCGGCATCGCTGGCTGAACGTCCTGGGGGCCGCCCTGGCGCGGCGCTACGGCCGGCCCGAGCTGGGCCTGACCGGCGGCTCGGACAGCCATACCGACAACGTCGGCCGGTGCTATACGGAGACCTCGGGCGAGACCATCGCCGAGGTGCTGGCGGCGCTGCGGGCCGGCGATTGCCGGGCCTGTGGGCCGCACGGGTCGCACCGCCTGCTGGAGCGTGACACGCGGGCGGTGATCGCCAGCAACATCTCGCAGCGGGCCGGGCAGGTGATCGCCCTGGCCGACGACCAGATGCAGGAGCTGCCGACCCTGGCCAAGGAGCTGCTGTCGCTGCTGGTGACCGGGGTGGTGGCCTTCGGCGTGGTCCAGGAGTTCGCCCGCCAGCGCGCCTTGGCGCGCGAGGTGGCCGAGCTGTTCGCGTGCGAGCTGGAAGGAGGGGTGAACGATGCCAAAGAGCTGGTCGCGGCCGCTCAGGGTAGCCCTGTTCACGGACACGTTCGACGAGATTAGCGGCGTCGGGCATACCTTCAGCCTGCTCGCCGGCCACTGCCGCGAGCGCGGGCTGTCGCTCGACATCTTCACCGTCTCGCCGGACAAGAGCAGCGTCGAGCAAGACGGCAGCGTCACCGTTCACCGCGTCCGGCCGCGCATCCCGCTCAACTACTACCCCGGCCTGTACTTCGACCTGGTCCCCCTCGACGACACGGTGCTGTCCTACGGCCTGTCCCAGGAGTTCGACGTGATCCACGTCGCCACCCCCGGCCACATGGGCATCACCGGCCTGTATCTGTCGGTCAAGTCGTCCCGGCCGTTGATCGGCAGCTACCACACCGAGCTGCCGCGGTACGTGAGCCAGCGGCTGCTGGCCTACCTCGACCCCTCGTTCGACGAGGACGCCGAGGCGTTGGAGTACGTCGAGTCGGTCAGCGCGGCGCTGACCTGGGACTACCTGGCCTGCTTCTACAACCACTGCGCCAAGGTCCTGGTGCCGTCGCACTACACCCGCGACCAGGTCGGCGAGCGGCTCCGGCCGCCGCTCGACCTGTTCCCGCGCGGGGTGGACACGGAACTGTTCCGACCCGAGCGCCGCAGCCGGGCCGACGGCCGGCCGCGGGTCTTGTACGTCGGCCGGCTGGCGGTCGAGAAGAACCTGGACTGGCTGGTCTCCTTCGGCGGCCGGCACCCCGAGGCCGAGCTGGTCTTCATCGGCGACGGGCCGGAGCGGGGGCGACTCCAGCGGGCGCTGCCCGAGGCCGTGTTCACCGGCTTCCTGCGCGGCGAGGAGCTGGCCCGGGCCTACGCCGACGCCGACGTGTTCGCCTTCCCGTCCCAGACCGAGACCTTCGGCAACGTGGTCCTGGAGGCCCAGGCCAGCGGGCTGCCGGCGGTGGTCACCGACCGCGGCGGGCCGCGCGAGATCATCGCCCCGGGCCGGACCGGGTACGTGGCGGCAGAGTCCGAGCAGTTCGAGCAGTACGTGCTGGAGCTGCTCCGCGACGCCGACAAGCGGCAGGCGTTCGGCAAGGCGGCCCGGGCGCGGGCCCGGCAACGGAGTTGGGACGAGGTCTTCGACGGGCTGTGGGGCCAGTACCGGAGCGTCTGCTACCCGCCGCGCCGCCGCCTCTGGCTGCGCTGCCTGCGCCGGCTGCGCGACAGCGAGAACCCCTTCGCCGTCGGCCTGGTCAGCTTCTGGCGGCAGTTCGGCCGGCTCCGCGCCAAGCGCCAGGCGCAGGCCAGCCCACTGCTCACCGGCGCGCCGGACCGCGGCGACTCGAGCGACGAGGTGAGCCCGTGACCAACGGGCTGGTCGCCAGCATCCACGACGTCTGTCCGCGCACCTTCAACCGCTGCCGGCGGCTGGTCGACGAGCTGGACCGGCTGGGCGTCCGGCCCTGCTCGCTGCTGGTCATCCCCTGCGACGGGGGCCGGCCGCTGACCGACCACCCGGCGCTGTGCGCCTGGCTGGCGCAGCGCGCCGCGGCGGGCGACGAGATCGTCCAGCACGGCTGGCTGCACCACCGGCACGACCAGCCGCCGCCGCGCGGCGGCGCGCGGCTGCTCGACTCGCTGCTCGCCCGCGGCGCCGGCGAGTTCCTCGATCTGCCCGGCGATCAGGCCGCGCGGCGGCTGGCCGACGGCCGGGCCGAGCTGGCCGCCGCCGGGCTGACCGCCTGCGGCTTCGTGGCCCCGGCCTGGCTGTACGGCGCGGCCGCCGCCGAGGCGGTCCGGCGGGCGGGGTTCCGGTATCTGACCACGCACCTGCGCGTGCGGGACCTGGCCCACGGCCGGGACCACTGGAGCTTCGGCGTCAGCAATCGGCCCGGGGCGCTCGGTCCCGACTTGATCGGGCGCGGGGTCAACGAGCTGTTGTTCCTGGCGCACCGGCCGGCGCCACTGGCCAGGCTGGCGGTCCACCCGGCCGATCTCGAGTCCGGAGTGCCGTTCCGGCACACGCTCACGCTGTGCCGGCGCTGGCTGGCGCTGGGCCGGCAACCGTTCACCTACCTGGGGTGGCTGGGCCCATGACGATCCTTCAGATGACCAACGCCTACGGGCCGCGGACCGGCGGCATTCGGACGCATCTGGAGAGCATCCGGCCGGTCTACGCCCGGATGGGCCTGACCGCGGCGCTGTTGGTTCCCGGCGAGCGGGACGAGTGGCGGTCGGACGCCTACGGGCCGGTGGTCAGCCTGGCCGCGCCGGTCTTCCCGCTCAATCCCGACTACCGCAACCTGTGGGCCAGGGGCCCCGTGCTGCGAGCGGTGCGCGAGCTGCGGCCGGACGTGATCGAGCTGATCGACAAGTGGACCCTGCCGGCGGTGGCCGGCGAGTTGGCGCGGCTCGGACTGCCCACCCTGGGCTTTTCCTGCGAGCGGCTGGGCGACGTGCTGGCGCCCTATCTGGGCCGCGGCGCCTGCGTGCGTCACGGCATCCGCCGCTACAACGGCTGGTTCTGCCGCCAGTTCCGAACGGTGGTCTGCCACAGCCACTACGCCGCCGAGGAGCTCTGCCGAGCCGGCGCCGAGAACGTGGTGCGAATCCCGTTGGGCGTGCACCTGGAGGTCTTCCGGCCCGACGCGCGCGACGAGGCGCTGCGCGCGGAGCTGCTCGGCGACGGGGAGCACCTGCTGTTGTACGTCGGCCGCCTGGTGCGCGAGAAGGGGGTGCGGCTGCTGCCGGCGATGATGCGCGAGCTGGCGCCCGAAGGCTGCCGACTGGTGGTGGCCGGCGCTGGGCCGGCGGGCGAGGAGGCCCTGCTCCGCGCCGCGCCGGGGATGACGCTCCTGGGCTTCACCCGCGACCGGGCGCGGCTGGCCGGACTCTACGCAAGCTGCGACGCGTTCGTCTTCCCCTCGGGGATCGAGACCTTCGCGTTGAGCGTGCTGGAGGCGCTGGCCTCGGGCTGCCGGGTGGCGGCGGTGCGCGGCGGGGCGGTGCCGGAGGTCCTTCCGCCCGGGGCCGGGGTCCTGGCCGAACCGCGGCCGGAGGCGCTGGCCGGCGCGGTCCGCAGCGCTCTTGAGCTTGGTTCGGAGACCGCCGCGGCCGCCGGGCGCCGGGCCGCCGAGCAGTACCCCTGGAAGCGCACGGCGGCGGCGGTCGTGGCCCAGCATCGGAAGGGGCTCGGCCGTGAGTGAGTACCGCGTCCGGCCGGTCGAGGCAGACGACCGCGACGGTCTGCTGGACGTCCTGCGCCGGACTCTGGTGGCCGGTGAGCCAATGCCGTTCCCGGTCATGGACCTGGACCACCTGTTGGCGCTGTTCCTGGACTACTACCTGGCCTGCGAGCCGGAGGCCGGGCGGGTGGTGGTCGACGCCGGCGGGAGGGTGGTGGGGTACCTGCTGGGGACCATCCACCCCGACGATGAGAACCGCTGGCAGCGCCGGCAGGCGCTGGCCCTGGCCTGGCGCTGGCTGCGGCGCTGGCCCGAGTACGACGGGCCGACCCGCTGGCTGTACCGCCTCCGCCTGCGCGACGCGCTGGCTTCACTGCGGGACCCGGCGCCGACGGTGCCGGCGCATTTCCACTGGCACCTGTTGCCCGAGGCCCGCGGCCGGCTCGGGCGGGACCTGCTGCTCGGCTTCCGGGACTACGCCGCGGCGCGCGGCGTGACCGGGTTCGGCGGCGAGCAGGTGATGCGCGTCGGACGCAAGGATCCCGAGCTGTTCCGGCGCCTGGGCGGTCAGATCGTCCACCGCGCGCCACACTACACCCTGAGCGCCCTGTTGGGCGAGCCGGTCGAGCGCGTGACCATCATCGCCCGGATCGAGGACGTCCACTGGTAACGGCATCGTTGCCGGCGCTGCTTTACGGCTCCGTGAACCGATTGCACAATGGGTGCGACGCCGAGAGAAGGATACCCAGCATGGCGACGGTCGACCAACATCTCCCCCTGGCCGATATGCAGAGCAGCGCGGACCACCGCGGGATCGACATCAACAAGGTCGGGATCCGCAAGTTGAGCTATCCCATCCAGCTCAACACCCGCGACAACGGCGGGGTGCAGCACACCATCGCCGAGGTGAGCATGTACGTCTCCCTCGACCGGAGCTTCAAGGGCACGCACATGAGCCGGTTCGTCGAGGTGCTCAACGAGCATCGGCGCGAGCTGGACATCCACCACACCGGCGAGCTGCTGAAGCACATGAAGAACCGGCTGGAAGCCGAGGAAGCCTACGTCGAGCTGGTCTTCCCCTACTTCATCGAGAAGCACGCTCCGGTCACCGGCCAGGCCGGGCTGATCCACTACGACTGCCGGGTCAAGGCCGAGATCGACACCCACGACCGGATCCGCATCTGCTACGGGGTGACCGTGCCGGTGACCACGCTCTGCCCGTGCAGCAAGGAGATCAGCAGCTACGGCGCCCACAACCAGCGCAGCTTCGTGACCGTCAGTTGGCAGTGCCGCGAGAGCATCTGGCTGGAAGAGATGATCGAGCTGGTCGAGAGCCTCGGCAGCGCCGAGATCTACTCGCTGCTCAAGCGGCCGGACGAGAAGTACGTCACCGAGCACGCCTACGAGCATCCCAAGTTCGTCGAGGACATGGTCCGCGACATCACCGGGCGGCTGCGTGAAGACGCCCGCGTGATCTGGTTCCGGGTCGAGTCCGAGAACCAGGAAAGCATCCACACCCACAACGCCTACGCGCTGATTGAGGAAGACAAACGCGGCTGGCCAATCGGTCAGAGCGGCGACTGATCTTCTGGGACCACCGCCTCCGGCACAGGCGCGCGCGCCCGGTAGGCCGCGAGTCTGGCGCCGTGCCGCTGGAGAAGCGACGCGATCTCCTCCGACGCGTCGCCGTCCTGGCTGCTTAGCCGGTCCAACTCGTCCATCGCCTCGGCCAGCGCGCCGGCGCCGTCGTCGCCGAGCGCGGCCAGGGCGGCGGCGGCGACGCGGCGGCGGCTCGGCTCATCCAGCCACTCCTCCAGCGTCGGCCGGACCGACTCGCCCAGCGCCGCCAGCGCCGCCGGGTCGGCCGTCCCGTCGCGTTCGAGGCGCCGGGCCGTGCGGTTGGCGCGCTCCTCGGCCACCACCGCGGCGGCGCGCGGCGGCAGCTCGGGCAGGTCGTGGAAAAAGGCCGCCGCCGGCCGCCGGCCGGCCCAGTCTGGGCGGACCAGCATGGCCTCGACCCGCGCCCGCGCCGGACCATCCCCGAGCCGGGCCAGGGCCACGTCGATCCGGTCTCCACGCAGCTCCTCGTAGCGCTCGTGGAGCGCCCGCAGCGGTTCCAGCGCGCGTTCTTCGCGGAGCTGGCCCAGCGCCGTCGCGGCGTTCTCCAGGGTCCGCCAGTCGGTCCGCGGCGAGCCGGCTCGGGACAGCTCGGCCAGCAGCGGCTCGGCCGCCTCGGCCCGCGGGTAACCCGCCAGCAGCGCCACCGCCGACTGCCGCACCCGCGGGTCGCGGTCGGCCGCCGCGGTCGCCAGCACCGCGCCGGAATCCGGTTGCTCAGCCAGGAACAGCGCGGCTCGGCGAGCGGCTTCGAGCCGGGTCGCCGGACCGAGGCGGAGCACGTCGGGCAGCGCCTCGACCAGCCGCCGGGTGACGGCCGCCTGGCACAGCGCGGTGACCAACGGCGTCGCCGCCGGCGCGGCGGCCAGTTCCGCGGGGAGCTGCCGCAGGACGGCGCCCAGCGCCTCGGCCGCCTCGGGGCCGGTGTTCTCGGTCAGCCGCGCGACCGCCGCGGCCGCGCGGGCGATGTCCCCGGCCTTGGCCACCGCCGCCAGCGGCGCCACCGCCCCGGCGGGGTCCCACTCGTTGAGCAGCGCCAGCGCCTCGAGTTCGGCCCGGGCGGGGTCCTCGGCCAGGACGGCCGCCAGCGGGGCCACCAGCCGCGGACGCTCGCCCTGGCTCGGAGCGGCCCGGCGCAGCGCGGCCAGTGCGGCCTCGCGCACCTCGCCCTGGTGGTCCAAGAGTCGCTCGATCACCGCCGGCAGCGCCTCCTGGCCGGTGGCCGCCAACGCCCGGACCAGTTCCGGCCGGCCGGGTGCGGCCGGGTCGGCGGCCAGGGCGGCCAGCTCGGGAGCCAACTCGGCCGGCAGCGGCCCGTGTCCGGCCAGCAGGGCCACGGCGCGTTCGCGCGAGGCAGTCTCGGCGGCCTGACCGGCGGCGGTCACCAGCAGCGCCAGCGCCGGCGCGTCGCCCAGCGCCGCCAGCCCCGCCAGAGCATGGCCGGCCAGATCGGCGGGTCCGCGCAGCGCCTCGCCGAAGGCCGGCAGCGCCTCGGGGACGGGCGCCCGGCCCAGGGCTTCCAGAGCGCAGGCCCGCAGCGCCGCGTCGCCACCCTCGGCCAACGGCAGCCACAGGCGCGGGTCCGGCTGCTCCGGGCGAGCCGCCAGCGCGGTCGCCGCGGCCAGCC
>JAANMT010002661.1_pt1 | contig 14233 bp, 8 predicted proteins | sample 7279711 | NCBI WGS metagenome assembly JAANMT01 (sample SAMN14094538, study PRJNA606508) | bioreactor metagenome | isolation source: A lab-scale SPAN reactor treating ammonium-rich wastewater day 1 | place: Ireland: Galway | collected 2017-01-16 | reverse complement strand
GGAAGCACGCGTCGCTGGAAGACCTGTCACGGTCCGCGGGCGAGAAGGCGTTCTTCCCGGCGGCAATGGCGCTTGTCGCGTACGAGCGCGCGATGGCGGCACGGGGACGGACAGGGGGGGGCTGAACACTCGGGGGCGGATTCGAACCGCCGACCTGTCGTTTAGGAAACGACTGCTCTATCCTGCTGAGCTACCCGAGCACGGGGAGAGTTTATGCGCTCGGGCAGTGCGGCGGTTCAGTCTTCGGGGAGCGCGCAGGAGCCGCCGTGCTTGAGGTGGTAGTCCTGGTGGTCGTCCTCCGCCTCCCAGAACTTCGTGGCGGGCACGATCTGCGTGACGATGCGGCGGTCGCGGTACTTGTCGGTCCGCTGGAGGGCTTCGACGAAGGCGCGGGCCTCGGCGAGCTGGCGCTCGTCCGCCGCGAAGATCGCGGAGCGATACTGCGTGCCGACGTCGGGGCCTTGGCGGTTGAGCGTGGTGGGGTTGTGGAACTTGAAGAACCACCCGAGGAGGTCGCGGTAGGCGACGCGGGCGGGATCGAAGACGACGCGGACGGATTCGGCGTGGCCGGTGTTGCCCGTGCAGACTTGTTTGTAGGTGGGGTTGTCGACGTGGCCGCCTTGGTAGCCGCTGACCGCGTCGATGACGCCGGGAATCTGCTGGAAGCGGTCCTCAACCCCCCAGAAGCAACCGCCGGCGAAGTAGGCGGTCTCGGTGGGGACGGGGCGCGCGGCGGGGGGGAGTTCGTCGCCCTTCTCGTGGAACTCGAGCGACGCGGAGTTGAGGCAGAAGCGCAGGCCCGTGGGTGTCTGCGGGGCGTCGTCGAAGACGTGGCCGAGGTGGCCTCCGCAGCGCGCGCAGAGAATCTCAACGCGGACCATGCCGTGCGAGGCATCGCGCTCGGTGGTGACGTGGTCCGGATCGACGGGCTTGAAGAAGGACGGCCAGCCGGTGCCGCTGTTGAACTTCGCATCGGAGGCGAAGAGCGGGAGCGAGCAGAGCCGGCAGAGATACACGCCTTCCTTCTTGTTGTCGAGGAGGTTCCCGCAGAAGGCCGGCTCGGTGCCCTTGCGGAGGATGATGCGCGCCTCTTCGGGCGTGAGCCGCGCCGCAAGCTCCCTGATGCGATCCGGCGTGAGCGGCGTGACGTCGTGCGCGCTCTTTGAATAGCGCGGCGTGCGATCGGTGTTCATGCGGATGGCCTTGAAGTCCGGCTCGTCGTGCCGCGGCGCGGAGGGACGGGCGACGATGAGCAGCACGGGCGCGGCGGCGACAGCGGCCAGGAGGAATGCGAGGTTGAGTGTTCGCACGTGGTCGCCTCCTGCCTGAGTGAACAAGGAAGGGCGAGAGGGAGCCTGCAACGCCCCGACCCGGGAAGGGTACGACGCGCTCGGAGAGGGGGCCCGGAAGACCCCCGCCCCGGGAAAGCGTAGGCGGCGGCGCGGGGCTCGCGCCCGTCAGGCCGCGTTGTACTGGCGACGCAGGGCGAGGTCGAGGTCGAACTCGGTGGCGTGGCCGGGGAAGAAGTTGTCCGCGGCGACGTCCTGGCCCTCGGCGACGGCGACGTAGAGGTCGGGTCGATCGCGGAGGTTGATGCGCTCGCCCGGCTCGTCGTCGTCGAAGCGCGTGGTGGGGTCGCCGATGGTCTGGACGACGGGCCGGCACGGGTCCAGGTGGGTCCACTCGGCGACGACGCAACACGTCCCGTCGTTGAGCGTCACGAGCGTGCCCGGGGCATACGGCGGCACCACCGCGATGAGGGCCTGGCGCACGACGGGGTCGATCCAGCGGGAACGCGGCGGCGCGAGCATCAGATTCAGCGCACGCACCATGGGGATCGTCGGCACTGGATTGAGTTCCGCACGCGGGGCGTGCATCGGGTTGCGCGTGCGGTCGAAGAGATCGGCGGCGGCGAGGATGCGCGCAAAGACGTGGATGTCGTGACCGGCGACGCGGGTCTCGCGCCCGTCGAACGTGGCCCGGTCGGGGAAGCCCGTACCATCGAATCGCTGGTGGTGGTGGAGAACGGCGGCGGCGGCGGACGGCTCTATCTCTCCCTGGACCATACGGAAGCCGACGTGGACGTGCTCCTGCCAGGCGGGATCGGACTCGTCCTGCGTGCGGTTCCAGCGGTCGAGCGTGTCGTCGTCGAGCCTGAGCATGCCGATGTCGTGCAGAAGACCGGCCAGCCCGAGGCTGGAGACGTCGCGGGCGAGAACGGCGTCGATGCGCGATCGCTCGCGCATGAGATAGGACTCGAGTTTGATGCCCATGAGCAGCGCGAGGAGACAGACGTTACCCGCGTGGCGGATGGGAGGGGGGCCGGCAGAGCCGAGTTCGTGCATGAAGAGCCGCGCACGCGGGCTTTCGAGCAGGCGTTCGAGCAGGGCCTGCACCGCGCGCCGATAGGCGGGGTATTCGAGCCGCGCGTGCTTGTGCTCGCGCGCGGCCTCGAAAACGGGGGCGACCGCTGTCGTCACCTCGTGCCCCGCCTGGATCAGCGTGGGGCTGACGTGCTCGGCGAGGAAGTCGAGGTTCGGGTACGTGATCCAGATCTCGCGGAGGTGGAGCTCGCGCAGACGCTCGATGACGTGCGACTCGAGAACGACGCCCGCGCGCAGCAGCGCGCTCTCCTGGCGCTTGGGGTGGTAGACGGGCAGGGCGAGTTCCATACCCGGCCTGGCGAGTGCGATGGGGACTCTCAGCATGCGCGTGCCGCTCCGTTCAGAGCATCGGTTGTCGGGCGGGGCACGGCGAGCGGGATTCCGGGACCGTGAGGGGAATCCGGGTCTTCGCGGGGGCGCGGGCGGGAGCGTTTGCCCGGGGTCGCGCGCGACGCGGTTATTGGGACCTCCGCAGGACGGCGCCGACCGCTCGCGAACCTCACTCGGCGGCTCTGCGCAGGCGGTCGAGGCGGTCAGGGGGCGTGTCATCCCTGGTGAAGCGCACGATCGCAGCCTCGAGATTCCCCGCAAGGTGTGCGTCGTGGTAGCGGAGGTTCCAGAGTTCCGCGTTGCCGGCGCTCGTCGCGCAGGCGAGGGAGAGACCGTCGGGGCTGAAGGCGACGCCGGGAATCGGCCCGGAGTCGGATTCGAGGCTGGCGAGGAGGCGCGCGGAGCGGGTGTCCCACAACTTCACGGTGCCGTCGTCGCCACCGGAGGCGAGGGTCCGGCCGTCGGGGCTGAACGCGAGTCCCGCGACGACGAGGTGGTGTCGAGCCGCGCCGATGGTCCGTTCGCCCGCGGCGAGGTCGAAGAACTCGACCGTCGCGCCGAAGGTTCCGGCGGCGAGGGTTCTTCCGTCGGGCGTAATGGCGACGGACCATGGGGTGCTCGTGGTTCGGAGCACGTCGAGGTGTTCGAGCGTGTCGGCGTCCCAGACGATGATGCCGTCGGTCGCGCCGGAGGTGAAGATCCGCGTGCCGTCCGGTGAGTAGACGACGCCTCTCGGGAGCGCGGCGAGTCCCGAAGCGAGCGCACTCGTGGTTGCGGTGTCGATGTCATAGACGGCGACGGTCATGTCGGCATTGACAGCGGCGATGCGGCGCCCGTCCGGGCTGAAGGCGAGGGCGTAGACCTCGCCGCGGGCCGGGCCGAGCGTGGATCGGAGTTCCCCGGACTCGGCGTCGAGCAGGAGCACGCGGCCGTCGCTGCATCCGACGGCAATGGAAGAGCCGTCGGGGCTGAACCGAGTGATTCGCGCGCGATACGCCGGGGAGAGGTCCGCAGTCCAGAGGAGTTCGCCTTCGCGGAGGTTCCAGAGCCGCACGGCGCGGTCTCCGCCCCCGGTGACGAGCCGAGAACCGTCTTGGCTGTAGTCGACGCCGAAGACCCAGGTCCGGTGGGCGTGGATGTCCCGCCGCGCTGGCCATGGCCTCGACTCCCAGAGACGGATCCAGCCGTCCAGCTCGACGGTGACGAACCGATCGCCGACCCAGTCGCCGCGATGGATGGAACCGACAGGAAAGGCGAGGATGGAGCGCCGCTCGTCGTCGAGCTTCTGGACCGTGGCGTTGAGGTAGCGGACGGCCAGGAGCGTCCGCTGGTCCGCGTGGAGCGCGACGGACCGGACGTCGGTGGTGCCGAAGGCGGTGCGCGGGGGCGTTCGGCCCGTGATGTCCCAGCGGATGGCGGCGCGATTGCTCGCGCCGGAGTAGAGGACGGCCCCGTCGGCGGAGAAGCAGAGGGAACGGATGGAGCCGTCGCTGGTGCCGATGAGCCTGCCCTGCGGCTGCTCGCCGTCCACGGTCCAGAGCATGACCGCTCCGTCGCGTCCGCCGGAGGCAATGGCACCGGAAGCGGGATCGAAGGCGAGAGCATCGACGGCAGCTTCGCCCGATTTCCATGCGGCGAGTTGCGCGCCATCGGTCGTTGATCGGAGCACGACCGACCCGTCGTTCGAGGCGACGGCGAGGCGGGCGCGAGCAGGGTCGGCGGCTGCGGCCGTGACGGGCCGTTCGTGGGCACGCCACTCGGCAACGCGCGCGATCGCACCATCCGCATCGATGCCCCACTGCCGCACCGTGCCGTCGGCGTGGGCCGTGATGACGGCGTGATCGTCCATCCAGCGGACAGCGACGACAGCGGCGGCACGCGACGGCTCGTCGAGCGAGACCGCAGCTAGCGTGGCGCCGGAACGCGGGTCAAGGACCGTAATCCCGCCAAGACCAGACGCCACAACGATGCGCGTGGCGTCCGGACTCGCCGCAACGGCGGTCGCGGACGTTCCGACGCGGGTGGTCCACAGGCACGGGAACCGCGCGTAGAGCTCCCAGAGCGCCCAGCGCGCGGGCCGTGAATCCGGGTCCGCGAGGTACTCCGGCCAGAGGAAGCTCTCCGCGCCCGGGCCGTTGAGGGCCACGCCTTCGGCGCGTCCGCGCTCGATCAAACCCGCATGGAGTTGTTCCCGAAGGCGCTCGTTGAGCTGGTGCGCGAGCCGGCGTTGCTCCTCGGCGGCGGCACGCGCGTTCGCCTCCTCGCGGCGAGCGGCGGCCTCGCTGATCGCGAGCGCGCGGTTGTTGGCCGACTGGATCGAGGAGTGCACCGCGAAGACGGCAAGGGCCAGCGCGATGATGACGCCAGCCGCCAGCGCCCCGCGGTATCGTCGCAGGGAGCGACGCAGGAGTTCGGCGGCCGATGACTCGCGCGCGGCGATGGGCTGTCCCGCCAGGTGACGGCGGATGTCCTCGGCCAGTTCCGCAGCAGACTGGTACCGGCGAGCTTTGTCCTTCGCCATGGCCTTGGCGACGATGGTCTCGACGTCGCCGCGCAGCGTGCGGTCGATCGCGCTCAGCCGCGTCGGCGGGTCATCGCGGATGATGCGAGCGGCCTCGGGGATGGACCGCGAGCGAAGGTCGAACGGGAGTTTTCCCGCCAGGAGCTCAAAGGCGATCACCCCGAGCGCGTACACGTCGGACCGGTTGTCGATCTCCGAGGGATCGGCGGCAATCTGCTCCGGACTCATGTACGGCAGGGTGCCGATCAGCTGCCCGACGCTCGTGCGGAGCGTCGTCACCTGAAGATCGGCGTCCATGGCGCGGGCGACGCCGAAGTCGAGAATCTTGGGCTGCCCGTGCGCATCGACGAGGATGTTCGACGGCTTGAGGTCTCGGTGGATCACGCCGCGCTGGTGGGCGTGGTGGATGGCATCGCAGACGCGGGCGAGCAGTTCGAGACGTTCGGCGGTGGTGAGCCGTCTGGCCTCGACGAAGTCTGTGATCGGGGGCCCCTCGACGAGTTCCATGGCGATGAACGGCTGCGAGCCGACGTCGGTCTCGGCGATGCCCGCCTCGTAGATCTGCGCGATCCCGGCGTGGTGCATCCTGCCGAGGATTTCGGCCTCGTGCTCGAACCGTCGGAGCAGGGAGGGCGAGGCGACCGCGCCGCGGATGATCTTGAGGGCGACGGTTCGTCGCGGCCGTTCCTGCTCCGCGAGGTAGACCACGCCCATGCCGCCCGCGCCGAGAAATCGGACGACCTTGTAGGAACCGATCCGTTTGTCCGCCGGGAGCGCGGTCTCGAACCGGACAGGCTCGTTGTTGAACGTCGCCCCGATGGGCGCCGCGACCGGGGGCACGTCCAACATGCCGATGGAGCCGGAGGCATGGCCAAGGAGCGACTCGACCTCGCGCCGGAGTTCGTCGTCGTGGGCGCACCGTTCGGCAAGGAAGGCTGAGCGGCGATCGCCCGGCACTTCCATGGCCGCGATGAACAGCGATTCAACCTCTCGCAGCCGATCCTGGTTCATGCGCCAACGCTACTCCGTCTCGTCGTGCGCCGACTCCGTCAAGGCTCGGTGGAGCCACGCGCGGGAAAACGCCCAGTCGGCCTTGACGGTCGCCGGGGCCACCTCCAGCGCCGCCGCCGTCTCCTCGATCGACAACCCCGCGAAGTAGCGCAGCATCACCACGCGGGCCTTGCGGCTGTCGATCGCCGCGAGACGCTCGAGCGCCTCGTCGAGCGCGAGCAGGTCATCCGGCGGAGGTTCGGCGACCATCGCGTGGTCGGTCAACTCGACCCGCTTGCGCCCGCCCCCGTGCTTGAGCCGTTTTCGGTGGCGTGCGCGCTCGACGAGGATGCGCCTCATGGCGAGCGCCGCGGCGCCGAAGAAGTGGCCGCGGCTGTTCCACTGGAGTTCGGCGTCGCCCACGAGGCGGAGGTACGCCTCGTGCACCAGCGCGGTGGGCTGAAGCGTCTGCCCGGGCGCCTCGGCCCCAAGCCGCGCGCGAGCCAGCCGGCGCAACTCCTCGTACACCAGCGGCAGCAACTCCGCCGATGCCCTCGGGTCGCCCTCGCTTGCCGCGTTCAGCAGCAGCGTGACCTCATGCGGGGACCTGGCCGGCGGGGTCGGCGCAGCGGGCGGCGGTGGGTTGTGGTCTCGCTCCACGGCTTCCTCTCGGCAACCCCGGGAACGGTCCCGGCTGCCGCCATTCTCCGCGGCTACCCACCCCCGAGCAACACCCTCGGACATTTCTCCCCGGACGCCAGCCTCCCGGCGGTTCCGCGTCGCACTGCTCAGCGACCGTGGAACCAGGCACACACCCCTCACAGGAGCACATGACATGAATCTTCTCAAGACCCGTCCGATCGTTCTTGCCGCCGCCGCCCTTCTCGCCGTCGCCGGCCATGCCTCCGCTCAATGCGGCTTCCAGCACCTGCTGGCGTCCGACAAAGCGGCGGGCGACAACTTCGGCTACTCCCTCGCCACGACGAGTTACGGCGGGGTCAAGTCGTACATCATGGGCGCCCCGTTCGACGACAACGCACGGGGCACGGACGCCGGTGCGGTCTACTCCTTCAGCAACAGCAACGGCAACCAGACGTGGAACGAGTACGCGAAGATCACCCCGCCGTACTCGCTGCCGAACGGATTCTTCGGCGCGTCGGTGGGGTTGCACGGCGCCGAGGCGATCATCTCGGCGGAGGGCGCGGCCCGCGTCTTCTTCTACCAGCGCACCGGCAACGTCTGGAACTTCCACAAGGAGTGGCTCGGATCGAGCAGCGACGCGTTCGGGAAGGACGTGGCGATGGACGGATCGGTGGCCGTCTGCGGCGCTCCCTTCACCAACATCGAGGGCCAGGCCGGCGCGGGCCGCATCCACATCTACGAGCGCGACGCCAACTTCTCTTGGCACTACACCGGCATCCTCGCCCAGGAGAGCTTCTACCGCAACGGCTCCGACTGGATGGGCTGGAGCGTCGCAACCAACGGCACGCAGGTCATGGCCGGGGCGCCCCGCGGCGACACCCACGCCAACAAAACCGACACCGGCTGGGTGCTCGTCTGCGCAAAGGTCAACAACCTCTGGGCGCGCACCCAGACCATCTTCGCCCCCGACAGCACGGCGGGCGACCGCTTCGGGACGGACGTGGCGATGGATGGCAACTGGGCCGTCATCGGCGCGCCGAACGCCACCGTCGATGGCAAGGCGAACGCGGGCCTCGCGTACATCTACTACTACAACGGCACGTCGTGGTCGCACGCGGCGACGATCAAGCCCTACCCGGTGTACTCGGATGCGAACTTCGGAACGTCGGTGTCGATCAAGGGCGACCTGGTCTCGGTGACCTCGCCGGGGAAAGAGTACGCGTACGTGTTCCGGAAGGTCGGGTTCTCGAACTGGCCCCAGATCGCGCGGTACACGGACCCCGACAGCGGAACGGACACCTTCGCGAAGACCGCGGTCGTCGACATCGACCGGGTGCTGATCGCGGACCCCGGCAACGACCCTTCCGGCCTGAACAACGCCGGCGCGGCGTACCACTTCCGCCTGAACCTCGGGATGTCCGACTCCTGTGAGGGCGCAATGCACGTCACCCAGGGCGACTACTACACCGGCTGCACCACCTACGCCGTCCTCGACGGCGGCGCCGACTGCCAGGGCCTCTCCACCTCCCCGGACGTCTACCACAAGATCACCGCCGACAAGGACGGCTCGCTCGAACTCGACACCTTCGGCTCCTCGTTCAACACCGTCCTCAGCATCCACGACGGATGCCCCACCACCTCGCAGAATACCGTCGCCTGCAACGACGACTTCAGCCCCTTCGAACTCAACTCCAGGATCATCGCACAGGTCAAGAAGGGCGTCGAGTACACCATCCGCATCGGCGGCGCAGGCGGCGAGCGCGGGTTCTACGTGCTGAGCGTCGGCGAGATCGTCCCGAACACCTGCTACGCCGACTTCAACCAGGACGGCGTCCTCAACACGCTGGACTTCCTGATGTTCCTCAACGCCTGGACCGCGCAGGAGAACGCCGCTGACTTCAACGACGACGGCGTGGTCAACACGCTCGACGTGCTGGCGTACCTCAACGCCTACAACGCCGGCTGCTGATCTCAACCGTCCTCGAACCACCACCGGTTCCGACGCGACCCGGCCCATCCGCACCTCCGCGGGTGGGCCGGGTTCGCTCTTCCCCGGCTCACGCGGACAGGGACGCCTGGAATGCGCAGCCCACCCAAGCCGTGGTACAGTCCCGGCCCGCGCGGCACAACCGCCCTGCAACGGCGCGCCCGCGCGCCGGTACGGTCGAGGAGGCGACCCGATGCGTGAACGTTTGCGGTGGGTGTTCATGGCCCTGGTTTGCGGCGTCTCCGCGGCGTGGGCGCAGGAACCGGCTCGAGTCTCCGAGATCAGCCTGCACGCGCCGAGCGGCGTCTGGTCGGCGTGGCTCGACAACGGCGCCCGCGCTCACTACGCCCACCGCGCGGGCGGGCGATTCGCCGTCACGGTCACCCTCGCTGGGGGAGAGTTGCACGAAACCGCTCAGACCCGCGGCCTGAGCGCCGCCGCGGCGGCAGCGTGGAGCGACGCCCGAGGAGCGCGCTCGAAGGCGGAACGCCAAGGCGTCATGGTCGAGGCGCGGGCAACGGGCGATGCGATCGTGCTGACGCTGACGGGTTCCTCGGGTCGCGAAGCGGAGGCGTTCGACGCGCTCCGGGCGATGCTGACCGAGCCGCGGATCGACGCCGGCGCCCTCGCCTCGTGGCGATCCGCCGAACTGATCGTGCATCAGGAACGCGCGGGAGACTCGCAGGCTGCCTTCCAGCGGCTGGTGAGCGAGACGCTGCACCCCGAGCGCGACCCGCGCACGCTGCCGCCCGGCCCGGAACGGCTGCGGGCGATCGACGAGGTCGAGACCAGGGCATGGCTCGAAGCCAGGCTGGCCGACTCCCCTGTGGAACTGGCGGTCGCGGGCGAAGTCGCACGCGAGACCGCTTTCGACGGCATCGTCGAGACCGTCGGGCGGCTGGCGGCGCGAGGGAGGATCGGGCGGGGCACGCACGACGATCTGCGTCGAATCGAGCGCCCGCGCGGCCCGCTCGAGGGAAAGGCCCGCGCGCCCTCAGGGACGAAAGATTCGCTGGTGATGCGCGGGTTCTTCGGCGCGGACCTCGAAAGTCTCGACGACGTGCGCGCCCTGCACCTCAGCGCGGAGGCTCTCTCCGAGCGACTGCCCGCCGTCCTCAAGGAGGCGGGAGCGGATGAGGGGGGCGTGCGCGTGGGCGCCGCGCCGGGCGTGGAGCATCCCGGGTTCGGGCTGGTCTGGGTGGCCGCGTCGTGCGCACCGGGATCGGAGGGGCGCGTGCTGCAGCGGATCGACCGGGAGTTCGACGCGTTCGCTCGGTCGGGGCCGGCGGCGACGGAGTTGGAAGCCGCGCGCGCTCGATTGCTGCGGCTCATCGAGCGGCAGTCGGCAGACCCGGCCGCGTGGTCGGCACGCCTGGCGCAGATGACCTACCGGGGGCATACACCGGACCAGGTGGCAGGTGTCGCGGAAGGGTACTCGACGATCACAGCCGAGCGCGTGCGCGACGCCTTCGCGCGACATCACACGGCGGAGGGCGCGGTGCGGGTCGTCGTGCGGGCGGAGGAGTAAGAGCGTGAATAACGCGGAGCGAGGAAAAGTGCCGCCAAGGCGCGGCGGATCGATCGCGCGCGGTCATTCATCGCGCGCAACGACGCGGACGTTTCTGCGGCCATCGTGCTGGAAGACGCGAGCGATCGCTCGCCTGAACGCGAGGACCCCGGCGAGGCAGCCGACGACCAGCGCGCCGACGATGAACGCGGGTATCAGGAGCAGCACGCCCAGTCCGACGGCGCCGACGAGCATGAGCAGGGCGACGACACGCGCCGCAAGGGGCGGGCGACCGACCCCGGAAACACCGGAGACGTGCGCACGCGTGGTGGTGATGCGCCACTGCTCCACGGGTCATGGTAGCGCGTGAAGAAATGCACCCCGGCGGCCGGCTTGCGCCTGACCGCACGGGGTGCGGAGGGTGACGCTTCGCGTGTTCGCGCGGTACACAAGCAGCTGCGCATCGCTCGCAGCATCCAGGATCGATCGATCAGCATGCGGTCGTGCCGTCCCTCCTCCGGGCGGCTTCCCACCGAATCCCATCAGCGCCGCCCGCAACGACGACGCCGACCTCCTTGTCTCTCTCGCAGCATCAGAACCGATCCGCTCTCTCGCTGCAACCCAACCGTACACCGAATCCGTGCGAATTCCGGTTGCAAGGCGCATCGAAACGGGGCCGGAACAGCGTTCCAGCCCCGGTCAGGATCAACTCCGTCACCGCGTCAGCGGCTACGACGGCGGGGAACGGCCAGCAGCAGGCCCCCGGCGGCGAGGGTCAGCGGACCGGGCGCGGGGATAACCGTGATCTGGTCCTGCGCACCGAACGAGCGGAGGCCGACCAGCCCCCGACGCGCCGAGTCGGAGCCGACAGCATCGAACATGGCGACGAGGTGGCCGGAGATGCCCGAGGAGAGCGGCCCGTCGCCGGTGTCCTTGACCTTCAGCTCGCCCGCGGTCACGTCGAGGCTCGCGCGCCCGATCGCGGGGTCGTAATCGGTGACGACCTCCCAGACGGCAATCTGGAACGCAGCGGCGAAGTCCTTGGAAACGCCGGTATCGAACTGCTGCCCGCCGGCCCAGTTGAAGAGGTCGTACACGCCGCCGGCGCGGGCGAAGCCCATCGGCGATGAGTCGGGCATGTCGGGGATCGTGACGACCGTGTAGGTGGTGGGCGAGGACTTGACGTACTCGTAGAGATCGGTGCAGTAGGTGAGGTGGTCGCCGACGAGGTCCGCGCCCAGGCCGGTGCCCGACAGGATGCTGTGCTTCAACTGGCCGGCAAAGACGGACATGGACTTGTCGCCGATGGTCACCTTGACGTTCCGCCCCTGGCCAGTTCCCGTGAACTTCATCTCGACGACGTCAGCCGACGCAGCGAACGCGAACCCGGCAGCCGCGAACACACCGGCAAGACAACTGGTCTTCATCATGTCGTGGTCTCCTGCGGCCGGAGAGCGCCGACGATCGCCCGTCGAGGCCGGCCACTCACGATGTGCCAAACGGGATCGGAGGCCGCCAGCAGGAGGCTCAGATTGAGGGACGTTGGCGCGGGTAGGGAGAGATGGGGGAGATGGCACATCGGCGAATGGCAGAGGAGCAAACCGGGAAGCCACCCGGTTCGGTGATGGGGCGAGCGCGTCTCCCCCCGGCAGCAACGGGACACCGCTGGCACGTGCTTCGTGCTCCGTTCGGGGTGGAGGGAGGTGGGTGGAATGGCTGTCGATTGCGCGTGGGGAGAGGAGTGGCGGGTACACTGCGAGTCGGACGATTGAGTCTCAAGGGATAGTGATCCATGCCCGCCGAAACACCATCCATGGGGTTTCTCGGGGCAACCGATGCCCCGGCGCGGTTTGTCCACCTGCACCTGCACTCCGAGTACTCGCTGCTGGACGGCGCGAACCGGATCGACCGCCTCGTGGCGAGGGTCCGGGAACTGGGGATGCCGGCGGTGGCGCTCACGGACCACGGGAACCTGCACGGCGCGGTGGCGTTCTACGAGGCGGCACGCAAGGCCGGCGTGAAGCCCATCCTGGGCGTCGAGGCGTACGTCGCGCCGGGGGATCGGCGCGACCGGACATACACCGGCGTCGCCGACGGCGGGTACCACCTCGTGCTGCTGGCCGAGAACGAGACCGGGTGGCACAACCTGATGGCGATGTGCTCGGAGGCCTACCTCACGGGGTTCTACTTTAAGCCGCGCATCGACCGCGCGCTGCTGGAAGAGCGGCACTCGGGCCTGATCGCGATCAACGGGCACCTCGGGTCGGAGATCGGCGAGCACCTGCTGCGGTTCGTGCAGCGCGACGACAGGACGGCGTGGGAGGCAGCGGTCGAGTCGGCGCGGTGGCACGCGCGCGTGTTCTCCGACGAGGGCACCGGGCCGCGCTTCTACGTGGAGTTGCAGCACCACGTCCCGGAGCAGAACGCGATCAACCTGCACCTCGTCCGGCTGGCTCGCGAGTTGAGCCTGCCGCTCGTGTGCGACAACGACGCCCACTTCCTGCTGGCGGACGACCACGACGCGCACGACTCGCTGATCTGCATCTCGACGGGCAAAACCAAGGACGACCCGAACCGGATGCGGTATACGCCGGAGTTGTACGTCAAGAGCGCGGAGCAGATGGAGGAGCTGTTCAGGCGCGAGTTGCCCGACGCGGCGGAAGAGGCGCTGGGGAACACGGTGCGGATCGCGGAGCGGTGCAACGTGGAACTGCCGATCGGGGCCAACCACGCGCCGGTCGTGCGCGTCCGCATCCCCGGTGACGCGGACCTGCCCCGGCGCGACGACCCGCGGTTCGGCGGCGACCTCTCGGCTTGGCACCGGGCCTACTGCGCCGCGTTCACGCTCGAACCCTACGACGCGACACACGACCGCACGGACCCCGCGGCGGTGAAGGCGGAGTGTGACCGCGCACTGCGCATGCTTGCCGAAGCGGGCATGGCGTGGCGCTACGGCATGATCGGCGATGCGTCGCCGGAGCGGGCACGGCTGAACCGTGAACTGAACATCCTGGCGGATAAGGGGATCTCGCCCTACTTCCTGATCGTCTGGGACTTCGTGAACTGGGGCCGGCAGCGCGGCATCCCCGCGATCGCACGCGGCTCGGGCGTCGGCACGATGGTCGGATACGTGCTCGGCCTCTCGAACGCCTGCCCGGTGCGCTACGGGCTGCTCTTCGAGCGGTTCACCGACCCGATGATCGGCTGGACCAACCGGTGGTTCTACCAGAACTCCAATGCCGGAAACTACTACGTCGCTCAGGGCAACTGCGATGAGAACAACCGCGGCAACAACCCCTGCGGCGTGTGGATCACCGACACGCAGGTGTGCGGCGGGGGCAACGGCGGCCCGGTCAGCGAGATTGTCTTCGATCCCGGATTCGCCGCCCAGATCGAGTTTTTCGCTTTCGACCTCTCGGCGTACATCGATCAGCGGCTCACCATCTACGACGTGAGCGACAATGTTCTGCTCGACGTGCCGACCGTAGTCCGCACCAACAACAACTGTGCCGGCCATCGCTATTCAGTGGCCAGCAACAACGGCATCTCCCGCATTCGCATGGATTCGAGCGGTCACAGCGGCGGCCAGATCGAGGGCAACACCGCCTGGGACAACGTTGAGGTTCACCTCGCCGCCTCGCTCATCGCCACCTACGACATCACCGATGCAGCGCGCGATGGATTCGGCAACTGGCACCACAACTACAACGGCAGCATCGTCGACACCGGCAACTTCTCCGCGAACGGGTTCAACTTCACTCGCGCCAACTACCGGAACGGCGCGGGCACGCTCAACGACGGCTCGCCCGGCACCAGCGTCGCCGACACGCAGTTGTTCGCCAACAACGCCGACGCCCGCCCGAGGATCACCC
>JAANMT010002650.1_pt1 | contig 14289 bp, 26 predicted proteins | sample 7279711 | NCBI WGS metagenome assembly JAANMT01 (sample SAMN14094538, study PRJNA606508) | bioreactor metagenome | isolation source: A lab-scale SPAN reactor treating ammonium-rich wastewater day 1 | place: Ireland: Galway | collected 2017-01-16 | reverse complement strand
TGTCGCCGGGATGGACGACATAGGACGGGATGTTCGTGCGCCGCCCGTTCACGTTGAAATGCCCGTGCTGCACGAGCTGGCGTGCGTGCGCACGCGACTCCGCAAATCCCATGCGGTAGATCACGTTGTCCAGGCGGCTCTCGAGGATCGTCAGCAGGTTCGATCCGGTCAGGCCGGAGCGCTGCTGCGCGTTCCGGAAGTAACGGCGGAACTGCCGCTCCAGCACGCCATAGATGCGGCGCACCTTCTGCTTCTCGCGAAGCTGGAGCGAGTAGTCCGATGCCCGCCCGCGCCGGAACTGCGACTCGCGCCCGTGCTGGCCGGGCGGGTAGCTCCGCTTCTCGATGGCGCACTTCGGCGAGAGACAGCGTGCCCCTTTCAGGAACAGCTTCTCGCCTTCGCGGCGGCACAGTTTACATTTGGGGCCGGTATATCTAGCCATAGGTTCTCGTGCTTCTTCCTTCTCTGTATCTTGTCTTGCGCTGGCGCTCAGCAGACTGTGCGCCAGCCCAGAAGTTTACACACGCCTACGCGCACCCATCGACGGGCGCTTGCGTAAACAGTCTCAATCTCGCGCGCTCCCGGTCAGACGCGCCGTTTCTTGCGCGGGCGGCAGCCGTTGTGCGGCACTGGCGTCCCGTCGGTGATTGAGCGGATCTTCATCCCGCTACCCGCGATTGCCCGGATCGCCGCCTCGCGGCCAGGGCCAGGGCCCTTTACGAACACGTCTACCTCGCGCATGCCATGATCCATAGCCTGCTCGGCAGCCTTCTGCCCGGCAATCTGCGCTGCGTACGGCGTGCTCTTGCGCGAGCCCTTGAAGCCTGATGTGCCTGCGCTCGCCCAGGTGACCGCGTTGCCCTGCTGGTCGGTCATGGTGACAATCGTATTATTGAATGTCGCATGAATATGCGCCTGCCCATACGGTACGTTCTTGCGCACCCTACGCGCGCTGCGCTGCTGCTTCCGTCGTCCCATTCGTCCTCCACCATCCTATCAGTGCCGCCAGGCAGCCACGCCGCCCAACCAAGCGAGCCAACTCTACTTCTTCTTGGCTCCACGCCGCCGCCCACGCCCCGGAACCGTCCGGCGGACACCACGCCGCGTGCGGGCGTTGGTGCGCGTGCGCTGGCCGCGCACAGGCAAATTCCGCCGGTGCCGCAGGCCCCGGTAGCTGCCAATTTCGACCAGGCGCTTGACGTTGAGCTGGACTTCACGGCGCAGGTCACCTTCAACGCGGTACGCGCCCGCGATGAAGTCGCGCATACGCTGCACCTCAGCCTCTGTCAGGTCCTTCACCCGCGTCTCCGGGCTCACACCGGCAGCGGTGAGAATCTGACGGCTGCGTGTCCGCCCGATACCGTAGATATAGGTCAGTGCAATTTCAGCCCGCTTGTCGCGCGGCAGGTCAATACCCTCTATACGTGCCATTTACCCCATCTCCAACGCCTAACCAGCCGGTCAGGCCACGCCTAGCCCTGGCGCTGCTTGTGCTTTGGATTCTCACAGATTACCATCACCACGCCCCGGCGCTTGATCACCTTGCACTTAGGGCAGCGGCGCTTGACCGATGCTTGCACCTTCATTGTCCGAAGTGTCCTCTCGAGGCCGCTCGCAGGACGCGCCCCCAGGGCAGCGTTCGCCAAAACGACTCATCATTATAGCACGTCACGACCATTTTGTCAGAATCTCCGGGCCGTTCTCCGTGACGGCAACCGTGTGCTCGAAGTGCGCGCAAAGCTTCCCGTCTGCGGTCACGACCGTCCAGTGGTCGCCCAGCACGCGGGTGGCCGGGCTGCCCAACATGACCATCGGCTCCAGCGCGAAGGTCATTCCTGGGCGCAGTTGCTGGCCGCGCCCCGGCTGCCCCCAGTTAGGAATGTGCGGATCCTCGTGCATCGTCCGCCCTACCCCATGCCCCCCATACTCACGCACCACGTTGAAGCCATGCCCTTCGACGAACGCCTGGATTGTGTGTGATATGTCGCCAAAACGGGTGCCGGGCACGCAGGCCTCGATGCCTTTGGCCAGCGCCTCTTCTGTCACGCTGAGCAGACGCTGCGCCTCCTCATCGACTGTCCCGACGCCGACGGTCACCGCCGAGTCGCTGACGAAGCCCTTGTACACCGTCCCACAGTCGATGCTCAGGATATCGCCTTCCTTCAGCTCCCGTTTGCCGGGGATGCCGTGCACTAGCTCCTCGTTGACCGAGGTCGTCAGCGTAGCCGGGAACGGATTCTGGCTGCCAGGCGGGTATCCCAGGAAGGCAGGTACACCGCCATGCCGGGTGATGATCTCATAGGCGATCCCGTCGAGCTCACCGGTCGTCATTCCTGGCCGCACCTCGTCGACTACGGCGCGCAGGACCTCGACGTTGATCTTCGCCGAGTCGCGCATCGTTTCCAGGTCGTGCCTGCTCTTGAGGATGATTGCCATCGCCCGTCTCTGCTAGTTCGCCGTGGTGACCTGCCGGATGGCCTTCACCATGTCCGGGGTGATGGTTTCGATGGGCTGCATCGCGTCGATCTCGGCCAGCAGGCCCTTGGCCCGGTAGTAGTCCACCAGCGGGGCGGTCTTGCTCAGGTACAGTCGGTACCGCTCGCGCACCACGTCGGGATTGTCGTCTTCGCGATGGAGCAATTCCGCCCCATCGTCGTCGCAGCGCCCGGCCACCGATGGCGGGTTGAACTCCACATGGTACACCCGCTCACAGACCGGGCAGACGCGCCGCCCGGAGATGCGGCGCACGGCCTCGTCCTCAGTGATGTTCAGCAGCAGCACAACTGAGACCTGTGTGCCAATCCCGGCCAGCAGCTTATCCAGTGCCTCGGCCTGAGGCACGGTGCGCGGGAAGCCGTCTAGAATCGCCCCCTTCTCGCGGCAATCATCCTGCATCAAGCGCTCCTCAACCAACCTGATCGTGATCTCGTCCGAAACGAGCTCGCCCCTGGCTATGACCGCCTGTATCTCGCGCGCCAGCGGTGTGTCGAGCTGCTTCATCGCCCGGAACAGGTCACCGGAGGACACATGCGGAATGCCGATGGCATCCACCATGTGCTCGGCCTGCGTCCCTTTTCCGCTCCCCGGCGGCCCGAGCAGTACCACGAAACTCACCATGCCAGGCTTCTCTCCTTAGCGGATGAAGGTTTCCCGGTTACGCATCACCAGTTGTGCTTCGAGCTGGCGCATCGTGTCGAGCACCACGCCGACGACGATGATCATGCCGCCCCCGCCGATGATGAACAGCGCATTCCGCACCTCCAGGCCGGACCCAGGCTGCACTAGATTCATGATGATCTGCACCACGCCGGGCAGCACCGCCACGAACCCCAGGAACAGCGCGCCAACAAGCGTGATGCGCTGCACTACCTTCTTGATGAACTCGTCGGTGCGCCTGCCGGGCCGGATGCCGGGGATGAACCCGCCATTCCGCTGGAGATTGTCCGCCAGGTTCTGGTTGCGGATCATGATGTCGGTGTACAGGTAGGTGAACCCCACCACCATGGAGAAGTACACCCCCCAGTACATGAATTGCCCACCCATGAAGGCGCCGCCCTGGCTGCCAAACACATTGCTGATACTCGTCGCCGTGTTAGCCACCCATGGCGCGCTGCTCCCGATGAAGAAGTTCGCCAGGATCGCCGGGAAGGTCAGGAACGACTGGGCAAAGATGAGCGGGATCATGCCCGCCGTGTTGACGCGCAGCGGCAGGTAGGTCGAGCCGCCGCCGTACATCTTTGTGCCGCGCACCCGCTTGCCATACTTCACCGGGATGCGGCGCTGGCCTTCCTGCACGGCCACGATCACGACCAGCGTCAGGATGGTCATCGACAGGAACATGATCACGTTCCGGAACGTGGCCGCCGTGTCCGCGCTGAACAAACGGGTCAGGTTAAACGGTACGCGCGCCACGATGCCCGCGAAGATGATGAGGCTGATGCCATTGCCGATCCCGTCCTCGGTGATCAGCTCGCCGAGCCAGATGGCGAACATCGTGCCAGCCGTCATGATGGCGAGGACGCTTACCGTCAACAGCGCATTATCACTCGCCCCGAAACCAAATCCGGGGATGATCTGGCTGGCGGTGCCTGCCCCGAAGATGTTGATCTGCCCAATCGCCTGCAAGGCCGCCAACGGGATTGCCATGTAGTAGGTCAGGCGCGTCATCTTGTTCCGCCCGGCCTGCCCTTCTTTTGCCAACTCGCTCAGCGCCGGGATGACTGGCGTCAGAATCTGGATAATGATGCTGGCCGTGATGTACGGGTAAACGCCCATCGCCAGCACCGAGAAGTTGGACACGGCTCCACCCGAAAGCAAGTCGAGCACCTGGGCAAACGCGCCGATGTTGCTCTCAGGTGAGAGCACCTGCCGCAGCACTTCACGGTCTACCCCTGGCACTGGCACATTCGCCGCAAAGCGGTAGATGACCAGCAACAGCAGGGTGATCAGGATGCGCCGCCGCAGGTCAGGCAGACGAAACGACTCGCGCAGGCCCTCGATTACCGACATGGTCCCCTCTCCCTATTCCGTTAGGAGCCCTGCTCCGCCCGCTGCTTCTCGTGGAGCGCGAGCACCTGCTCCTTGCGGAGCTTCTTGACAGTCGCCCGCGCGCCCTTGATGACCAGCTCCAGCTTCTCGACCGAGCCACCAGCCGCCTCGATCTTGGCCTGCGCGCTCTTCGTGAAGCGGTGCGCCTTGATCTTGTACGGTGTTGCCAGCTCGCCCCGGCCCAGGATCACCACCGGTTCAAGCGCGTCGTTCACCAGCCCCGCCGCAGCGAGCGTCTCAGGCGTGATCTCCGCTCCCTTCTCGAAGCGACCTTCGAGATGGTCTATATTCACTTCCTGGTACTGCACCGCGAAGATGTTGGTGAAGCCGCGCTTGAACGGCAAGCGGCGCACCAGCGGTAGCTGCCCGCCCTCGAAATAGGGAGGCACGCCGCCACCCGCGCGAGCGTTCTGCCCCTTGGTGCCGCGCCCGGCCGTTTTGCCCTGACCGGCTGCATGGCCGCGACCTACTCGCTTGCGCCTTCGGGTTGCACCCTTGTCGGGACGCAGGTCGTGTAGCTTCATGATCTTACTTCTCCACCTCTTCAACCGTCACCAAGTGGTTGACTTTGGCCAGCATGCCACGCAGTTCTGGCGAATCGGGCCGCTCGACGACCTGGCGTATCTTCCTCAGGCCCAACGAGCGCACCGTGTCCTTGTGCTTCTGTGAATAGCCAATCGGGCTCCTGGTGAGCGCGATCCGCAGCAGCTTGACCTTCTGCTTCTTCTTCGCCATCGCTACTCGCCGTCCTTATGCGCCTGGCGCAACCAGAAGGGTATCACCTCGGCAGGGTCTTTGCCCCGCATCTCGGCCAACTCCCAGGCGTCCTGGAGCATCTCCAGCCCGAGCATTGTCGCGCGGGCCACGTTCAGCATGTTCGCGCTGCCCTTGGACTTGGTCAGGATATCCTTGATCCCAGCAGCCTCGACCACCGCGCGCACCGCACCACCCGCAATGACGCCGGTGCCGGGCGCTGCCGGGCGCAGCATGACCACCGCGCCCCCGTACTTCGCCTCAATCGGGTGCGGGATAGTCGTGCCTACCAGCGAAACCCGCTTCATGTTGCGGCGGGCGCGTTCCGACCCCTTGCGGATCGAGTCGGGCACGGCGCGGGCCTTGCCCGTCCCTATTCCAACCCGGCCACGGTTGTCGCCGACAATGACCACCGTGCGGAAGGCGAAGCGCCGCCCGCCCTTGATCACCTTCGCTACGCGGCTGATGTCCAGCACGCGCTCATCGAGCTCTTCACGGTCATCCTGAATTCGGGGTTCACGTCGTCCCATTTCTCACTCCAACCATCGGTGCTGGCTGCCAGCACGCTGTCAACTTAGAACTGCAGGCCAGTCTCACGCGCCGCGTCCGCCAGTGACTTGACACGCCCATGATATTTGTAGCCACCCCGGTCGAACACCACCTGCTTGATGCCCGCTTCGAGTGCGCGCTGCGCCACCAGTTTGCCCACCAGCGCCGCACGTTCCACCTTGCTCTTGTCCGCAACTTCGTCGCGCAGCTCCAGGTCTACCGTTGAGGCAGCCGCCAGGGTATGCCCAGCCACATCATCGATCACCTGAGCATAGATGTGTTTGTCGCTGCGAAACACGTTAAGTCGCGGGCGCTCCGGCGTACCGGTGACGCGCTTCCTGACGCGCAGGTGGCGACGCTTCCGCGCAGCCGTTCGTAGATTCGTGTTTCCCATCTCTGGTCCTTCTCCGTCGCAATCGTTCCAGCCTGCCCGGACTGCTCTTCCGCTAAGCGCCGACCTTGCCAGCCTTGCCAGCCTTCTGGCGGACTCTCTCGCCTTTGTAGCGGATGCCCTTGCCCTTATACGGCTCGGGCGGGCGCAGTTTGCGTATGTCCGCCGCCACCTGGCCGATCAACTCTTTGTTGTTTGAGCGGATCACGATCTCCTGGCCGCGCTCCTCCACCGCAAAGCTGACCGAGGGCGGTGCTGTTACCTGGGTGTCGTGTGAATAGCCCAGGCTCAGCCTGAGGTCATCGCCCATCATCTCGGCACGGTACCCTGTGCCCACAATCTGCAGGCGAATCTCGTACCCCTCGCTGACGCCGACCACCATGTTGTTGAGCAGCGCGCGCGTCAGGCCATGCATCGCGCGGTGCAAACGCCCGTCTGTCGGGCGAGTCACCACAATCTCAGCGTCTTCCTGCTCGATCGCCATTGCCGGGTCAAACCGGCGGCTGAGCTCGCCCTTGGGGCCCTTCACCGTTACCGCGCTCCCCTCGATGGCAACCGATACGCCATCGGGGAGCGGAATGGGTTTCTTGCCGATTCGAGACATACCTTGCTCCATCAGACTCCAAACGTCAGATACCAGGCGCTTGCGAGCCGGCTGACGTCCGCTGCACTGCCTCTACCGCCTGCGATCTGACTTCGGAGGTTTGTGTGCGTCGCCCATCGGTCGCACCGGCTGCCTTCCGGCAGCCGCTACCAGACGTAGCACAATACCTCGCCACCGAGCCGCTCGCGCCGGGCTTGCTGCCCGGTCATGATGCCCTTCGGCGTCGTCACGATCGCTGTTCCCATACCACTCAGCACCCAGGGGATCTCCCTGGAGCCGGTGTAGATACGGCGGCCCGGCTTGCTCACGCGTTTCATCCCGGTGATCACCGGGCGGCGCAGTCGCCGCGCGCCCACGTACTTCAGGCGGAGGTGGATCTCCTTCTTCGGAATCTCGCCCACCACCTCATAGCCCTCAATGTAGCCCTCTTCGTGCAGCACGTGGGCGATCTCCTCCTTGATCTTGGAGTGCGGGATCGCCACCGCCTCGTGCCGGGCCATCTGGGCGTTGCGAATGCGGACTAGCATATCGCTGATTGGATCGCTGACAGTCATGCCGCTCTCTCCCTCGCTACCAGCTCGACTTGGCAACACCGGGGATGTCTCCCCGCAGTGCCATCTCGCGGAAGCAGATCCGGCACAAATCGAACTTCCGGATGTACCCGCGCGGGCGGCCACAGATCTTGCAGCGATTCCGCACCCGGACTGCATACTTGCGGCGCATCTCGCGGTAGGGCATACACTTCTTAGACATACGCTCGACTCTCCAACTCGTTCGCGCCTAGCTCTTGATATACGCCGGACGGGCCACTTCGACATCCCGGAAAGGCATGCCGAGCAGGCGCAGTAGCTCGCGCCCTTCCTCGTCCGTCTGGGCCGATGTCACGATGCTGATCTCCATCCCCCGAATCTTGTCGATCTTGTCATACTCGATCTCAGGAAACAGGATTTGCTCGCGCAGGCCCAGCGTGTAGTTGCCACGCCCATCAAAGGATGTTGAAGGCACCCCCCGGAAGTCACGGGTACGCGGCAGTGCCACATTCATCAGCCGGTCCAGGAACGCCCACATCCGCGCGCCACGCAGCGTGACCTTCACACCGATGGCGCGGCCCTCGCGCAGCTTGAAGGCGGCCACGCTCTTGCGCGCCTTGGTTATCACCGGCTGCTGGCCCGTAATCGCGCTGATGTCCTCCACCGTCGCATCGAGAGCACGCGCGTTATCCAACGCCTCGCCCACGCCCACGTTAACCACTACCTTCAGGACGCGCGGGGCCTGCAGCATGTTGTCATACCCAAAGTGCTTGACCAGCGCTGGGCGGACGCTCTCCAGATAGTACTTCTTCACCCTGTGCATCAGCCAATGTCCTCGCCACACGCTTTGCAGACACGGATCCGCTCGCCGTTCTCGCGGCGGATGCCAACTCGAGTTGGCTTCTCGCATTGGGGGCAGACCAGCATCACGTTCGAGACATGAACCGGCGCCTCGAACTGGATGATGCCTGCCTGCACCTGGCTGCGCCCCGCCCGCATCGGTCGCTGGTGCTTCTTACGGATGTTGACCGTCTCGACCACGATCCGCTTGTCCTTCGGGATAGTGCGTAGCACCCGCCCCCGCAGGCCCTTGTCGTTGCCAGCGATGACTTCTACCGTGTCTTCCTTCTTGATTCGCATAGTGTTCGTCATGGCACTCCTCCAGCGTCCCTACAGCACCTCTGGCGCAAGCGAGACGATCTTCATGAACCCCGCCTCACGTAGCTCGCGCGCCACCGGGCCGAAGATGCGCGTGCCCTTAGGGCTTTTGGTTGTGCCATCCAGCACGACCGCAGCGTTATCGTCGAAGCGAATGGTCGACCCGTCCTCGCGACCGTATTCCTTGGATGTCCGTACCACAACGGCATACACAATGTCGCTCTTCTTGACACCGGCATGCGGCTGGGCCGACTTCACCGTCGCCACCACAATATCGCCGACTCCGCCGTAGTATCGTTTCGAGCCCCCTAGCACGCGGATGACGAGCAGCTCGCGCGCTCCACTGTTGTCGGCTACTTTGAGCCGGCTCTCCTGCTGAATCATGGCTGCACCCTCTTGCGCCGCTAGTCCTCGCCGTCCGCGTCGAGCTCCTCTACGAGCTCCTCATCGGCTTCGGCTTCCTCTTCCATCTCGTCGGCCAGGTCAGCCACATCCATCGTACGGGCGCTTGCATCCTCGCGCAGGATCGACTGTACTGCCCAGCGCTTGTTCTTGCTCAGCGGGCGCGACTCGACGATCAGCACCTCGTCGCCGATCTCGCACCGGTTGCCCTCGTCATGCGCCATGAAGCGCTTGCTCGACCGGACGACCTTGCCATATAGCGGGTGCCGGTAGCTGCGATCGACCAGCACCACGACGGTCTTATCCATCTTGTTGCTGACCACGCGACCGGTCATTCTACGCCTATCATTCGGCATCTTGCGCCTCCAACTGCTTCTCCCGCAGCACCGTCAGCACCCGTGCGATGTTGCGCTGAGCGACTTTCAGGCGGCTCAAATCCTCTAGCTGGCCGGTCTCACGTTGGAAGCGCAGGTTGAAGTACTCTTCCTTGACCTCGTCCAGCCGGGCCCGCAGTTCGCTCTGTGACAACTGCCTGAGATCGGATGCCTTCATCTTCATCAGCCCGTCGCCTCCACCCCAGAAATCGGGTCAATCCGCTTGACGACCTTGCACCGGACGGGCATCTTATAGCTCGCCAGCCGCAGCGCAGCTGTTGCCGTCTCCTCGTCAACCCCACCCACCTCGAACATCACCCGGCCAGGCTTGACGACCGCAACCCAGTGGTCGACCGATCCCTTGCCCTTGCCCATGCGTGTCTCGGCAGGCTTCTGCGTCACCGGCTTGTCGGGGAAGATACGGATGTAGACCTTACCACGACGCTTCAAATGGCGCACGATGGTGCGGCGAGCGGCCTCGATCTGCCGGCTCGTGATCCACGCAGGCTCAAGCGACTGGAGACCCAGGTCGCCAAAGTCCACCGTGTTGCCGCGCTGGGCCTTGCCACGCATGCGCCCGCGAAACTGCTTACGATACTTAACACGTTTCGGCATCAACATCTTGCTACTCTCCACACGGCAACACGGCCCCTTGAAGACAAACCGCTCTTGCCGACTCTATTGCCTGCTCAAGGCTCATGCCTGGGCTCGCCCCACCGCCAGCCTACTGGCTGACGTAGACGCCCTCGGTCTCGCCCTGCTCCTCGCCCAGCACCTCGCCCTTGTACACCCACACCTTGACGCCGATGCGCCCAAACGTCGTCAGCGCCTCAGCAGTTCCGTAGTCAATGTCGGCGCGCAGCGTCTGGAGCGGCACCCGCCCCTCACGCACCCACTCGCGCCGGGCCATCTCCGAGCCAGACAGGCGGCCAGCCGCCATGATCTTGATGCCCTTGGCCCCCTGACGCATCGCCTGCTGGGCTGCGCGCTTCATGGCACGGTTATGTGAGATGCGCCGCTCAAGCTGCCCGGCGATGTTCTGGGCAATCAGCCGCGCATCCGTGTCCGGTGACACGACTTCCTCAACCTCGATCTTGACCGACTTATCGGTCAGGTCTTGCAGCGCCTGGCGCAGCTCCTTGACCGCCTGCCCCTTGCGCCCAATGACGATACCGGGCCGGGCAGTATGCAGCGTCACCTGGATCTGGTTCGGGTAGCGCTCGATGTCGATCCGCGAGATACCGGCGCTCGCGTGCTGCTTCTCCACCAGATTGCGGATGGCGAAATCCTCATGCAGCAGTTCGCTGTACCGCCGCCCTTCAGCGTACCAGCGCGCGTTCCAGTCCCTGATGATCTTCAGCCGCATGCCGATCGGATGTACTTTGCGACCCATACCTAGCTCTCCTCTTCAGCCACAGCGCGGGATGGCTTACCGACCGGCGCAGCCCCACCGGGCGTGCGCTCGCTCAGCACCACAGTCAGGTGCGATGTGCGCCGGATCAAGGGCTTAAACCGCCCCCGTGCCCCGAAGCGCCGCCAGCGACGGCGTGGGCCCTCGTTGGCATAAACCTGCGCGACGAACATCGCGTTTGCGTCCAACTCGAAGTTGTTCTCGGCGTTCGCAATCGCGCTGCGCAGGGTCTTCAGCACTAGCTCCGCACCCTTCTGCGGCATATGCCTCAGCACGTCCACGGCCTCGTAAGGCTCCATCCCACGCACCACGTCGCATACCAGGCGAATCTTCTGTGGCGAGATAGGCAGGTACTTGGCTACAGCCTGCACGTCCATGCCCGCTATCTCCCCTTCTTCTCGCGCGTGAAGTGCCCGCGGAAGGTGCGGGTCGGCGCGAACTCGCCCAGCTTGTGGCCGACCATGTTCTCGGTGATGTAGATCGGCACGTGGCGACGCCCATCATGCACCGCAATCGTGTGTCCCACGAATTCAGGGAAGATCGTCGAGGCACGGCTCCAGGTGCGGATCACCTTGCGGTCGCCGCTGGTGTTCATCAGCTCGATCTTCTTCATGAGCTTAGGAGCTACGAAGGGCCCCTTCTTCAGACTACGTGACATATTGACCTCCGGTCACCGCTTCCGGCTAGCGCTTCTTGGCGCGCCGGCGCACGATGTACTTGTCGGTGCGCTTGTTGCGGCGCGTCTTCGCGCCGAGCGTCGGCTTACCCCATGGCGATTTCGGGCCAGGCATACCGATCGGTGAGCGGCCCTCGCCGCCACCGTGCGGGTGCGAGGATGGGTCCATCGCGCTTCCGCGCACGGACGGACGCCAGCCGAGCCAACGCCTGCGGCCTGCCTTGCCCAGCTTGATGTTGCCGTGGTCAGTGTTGCCAACCTGCCCAACTGTCGCCATGCACGCCTGCCGCACGTAACGCATTTCGCCGCTTGGCAGACGGAGCGTCGCTTGGTCGCCTTCCTTGGCCAGCAGTTGGGCTGAAGCGCCCGCCGCGCGCGCGAGCTGCCCGCCCTTCCCCTCATACAGCTCGATGTTATGAACCACCGTGCCTACGGGGATATGGCGCAACGGCAGCGCATTGCCAGGGCGGATATCCGCCTGCGGGCCACTCATCACCGCATCACCGACCTGCAGGCCGAGCGGTGCAATGATGTACCGCTTCTCGCCGTCCGCGTAGACAACCAGCGCGATGCGCGCCGAGCGGTTCGGATCGTACTCGATGCTCGCCACGCGACCGGGAATCCCGGCCTTGTCACGCTTGAAGTCGATCAGACGGTAGCGACGGCGATGCCCACCTCCGCGGTGGCGCACCGTGATGCGCCCCTGGTTGTTGCGCCCCGCCCGACGCCGGAGCGGCTCGGTCAGCCCCTTCTCCGGCTTGCGGCGGGTGAGCTCTTCAAACGTATGGCCGGTCATCCCTCGACGACCGGGGGAAGTAGGTTTGTACTTCTTGACAGCCATGCGATACCTCAAACTCTACAGGTGCGTCCGGACCCGTTATGCGCCGAGCACTTCGATGGTCTGGCCGGGCGCGACAGTCACGTAAGCCTTCTTCCACTGCTTTTTGCGGATATAGGTCTTGCGGAGCCGCCGCCCCATCTTGGCTGGCATGATCGCGGTGCGGACTTTGACCACGTCCACGTCGAAGATGCTCTCAACCGCTTCCCGGATCATTGGCTTGTTCGCCCGCAAATCGACCTCGAACACGTACACGTTGTTCTCGTCGGCCAGACGTGTGCTCTTCTCGGTGATCACCGGACGGCGGATCACGTCATACAGATGCAGCTCGCCACTCATCTCACTCGCTCCTGGGCTGGGTTCCCAGCCAGTCGGTGATCTGCTCCAGCGCATCCAACGGCATGATCACCTTATCATACTTGAGCAGGTCGCGGACGTTCAGGTAGCTGGCCCGCAGGTAGCGCGCGTCAGGCAGGTTACGCAGCGAACGCTGCACGTTATCATCTTCCTGAGCCAGCAGCACCAGCGCGCTGGCATCGCCCACCAGGTTGTACAGCAGGTCTACCATCGCCCGCGTTTTAGGCGACTCTACCGCCAGTGTGTCCACCAGTACGATGCCATCATCGGCTGCCTTGGCCGAGAGCGCCGAGCGCAGTGCTGCTCGCCGCATCTTCTTCGGCATGTCTTTTGTGTACGAGCGTGGCCGTGGGCCGTGCGCCACCCCACCCCCAACGAAGATCGGCGCGTTGCGGCTGCCGTGACGAGCCCGCCCCGTGCCCTTCTGGCGGTACCATTTCTGCTTGCTGCGGTTCACCTCGCCGCGCGATTGGGTCTTGTGCGTGCCAAGGCGTGCATTCGCCATCTGGCGGACGTAAGCCTGGTGCATCAAACCCACGTTGATGGGCACCTCGAAGATCTCCACCGGCAGTTCCCGTTCGCCGGTCTTCTTCCCGCTGATGTCTAGAACCGGGAGCTTGATAGCCATTCGTATCCCTCTACTGTCTCTGCTTGACCGTCGGGCGGATGGTTACCAGGCCGCCCTTCGCGCCGGGCACGCTGCCACGCACGGCCAGCAGATTGCGCTCTACGTCAACGGCCACCACTTCCAGGTTCAGCGAGGTCACCCGCTGGCCGCCCATCCGGCCTGCCATGCGCGTCCCCTTCATCACACGGCCCGGCGTGCTTGTTGCGCCGATCGAACCCGGTGCGCGCTCGCGATCGGACTGGCCGTGGGTCTTTGGCTGGCGATGGAAACCATGGCGCTTGATCGTCCCGGCGAAGCCTTTACCTTTGCTCGTGCCGATCACGTCTACCCGGTCACCCTCCCGGAAGGCCTCAACCGTGATCTTCTGGCCTTCTTCGACCCCATCCACGTCCTCCACGCCAAGTTCACGGAGGTAGCGAAGCGGCGGGACGGGGTTGACCATCACCTTGCGGGTCGGGTGCTTGTCGCTCGGGTCAAGCAAGGCGAGGTGACCGCGCACAGGCTTGCTCAGGCGGCGCTCAACCTTGCGCGCGCGGGCCTTCGCGTCGGCCTTGTCCGCACCGACCTCCTCGTAGCCCAGTTGCACGGCGCTGTACCCGTCAGTCGCCTCGGTCTTGATCTGCGTGATCCAGCATGGGCCAGCCTGGATGACCGTCACCGGCACCACCGTCCCATCGTCGTTGAAGACCTGGGTCATGCCGATTTTCTTGCCAATAATGCCTTTTACCATGTTGGCATTGCCTCCAAGGGAACGGCCCACCAGTGGAGCGACGCTCAGTCCTGCGCCTCCCAGGCCTGTCCCCCTCATCATCTGTCAACCCGCTGCGGAGACTGCCCAGCGGCATCCCCGGCAGCCGCCGCAATCTCTGGTCTAGATCTTAATCTCGATATCGACACCAGCCGGCAAGTTCAAACGGGTCAGGGTGTCAATTGTCTTCGTGTCAGGGTCCACCACGTCGATCAGGCGCTTGTGTGTGCGCATCTCGAAGTGCTCCTGCGAGTCCTTGTCGATGAACGGCGAACGGCGAACCGTCCAGCGCTCAATCCTGGTCGGGAGTGGAACCGGTCCC
>JAANMT010002644.1_pt1 | contig 14322 bp, 18 predicted proteins | sample 7279711 | NCBI WGS metagenome assembly JAANMT01 (sample SAMN14094538, study PRJNA606508) | bioreactor metagenome | isolation source: A lab-scale SPAN reactor treating ammonium-rich wastewater day 1 | place: Ireland: Galway | collected 2017-01-16 | reverse complement strand
GCATCCTTGCCCAGCTCGTGGGCGTAGGCGTCCAGCGCGATCCGGTTGCCGCGGTCGCCGATGGCATGGGTGGCCACCTGCACGCCGCAGCGGTGCGCCTTGGCGACCGCGGCGGCCACCTCCTCGGGCGACATCACCAGCAGGCCGCGGTTGCCGTGGTCGTCGCTGTAGTCGGAAAGCATCGCCGCACCGCGGCTGCCCAGTGCGCCGTCGGCGTACAGCTTGACCGCGCGCATCTGCAGGCGGCCGGAGGGGTGCCGGTAAAGCCCGTTGGCGCACAGGGATTCCAGCGCAGCGGCATTGCCGTCGGCCATCGCGTAGATGCGCAGCGGCAGCTGGCCGCGGTCCGCGAGGCGCTGGTAGCGCTGCAGTTCCGAGAGCGGGATGCCGGCGTCGTGCACACCGGTCAGGCCGTGCTCGACCGCCGCCCGCATGCCCAGCACCAGCGCCTTTTCCGCGGTGGCTTCGCTGGCGGCGGGCTGCGCGGCATCGACCAGCGCCATCGCGTTGTCGATGAACACGCCGGTCGGCTGCCCCTTGCCGTCGCGGCGGATGCTGCCACCGTCAGGCTGCCAGTCACCGGACAGGTCGCGCTTCACCGCGCGCATCGCGGCGCTGTTGGCCCAGCCGGCGTGGCCATCGATGCGCGACAGCCAGACCGGGCGGTCGGGGAAGGCGGCATCCAGGTCGGCGGCGGTCGGGAACGCCTTCTCCGGCCAGTCGTTCTGGTCCCAGCCGCGGCCGATCAGCCACTCGCCGGGCTTCAGTTCCTTTTCCTTGGCCCGCAGCCGCTCCACGATCCCGGCCTTGCTGGCGGTGTCCACCAGGTCGGCGGTCAGCATCGCCCAGCCCAGCCCGGCCATGTGGCCATGTGCGTCGATCAGGCCGGGCACCACGGTGGCGCTGCCCACGTCGAGCCGCCTTGCGCCCGGGTGGCGGGCCAGCAGCGCCTTCGCGCCCGCGAGTAGCAGCGTCTTTTTGCGCCAAACTTCCAGAGCAAGATTGATAAGTTGAATCGCCTTGATCGCGGCGTAGATGCCGACCGTTGTGGCCGCCAGCACGCCGATAAACCGCAACGTGCTGGGCGTCAACCGCCTCTCCAGCGCGTCGGCCCACCGGGTCATGCGCTCCAGCACCGAAACCAGGACCGGCGCGAGTTTGGCCCCGACGTTCAGGATCAACTTCGCCAGCGCGGCCCGGAAGTTGTTGAACGCCACCGCGACCTGTTGCAGCCTGATCCGGTCAATCTGCCGGAGTTGAACCCCCAAGCGTTCCGCGTTCTGCCACGCCCGCCGGATCATGCCGACGAACCCATTGAGCGCAATCACGCCAAACGTCAACCGGATCGCGCGGCGCAGCGTACCGGCGGTCGCCCGGAACTGATCCATCACCTTCTGCGATGCCTTCATGCGCGAGGCGAACTCGGACGTGTTCGCCGTCAGTTTCGCCGACAGGTTGACGATCGACGCTGCCACTTACTCGGGCCTCTTCTTGAACGCCTTCATTCGAGCCGCGAACGCCTTGGCGGCCGCAAGCATCTGCTCGTCCGTCTGCCGCTCCGGCGTCGATGCGCCCCACGACGGCAGGAAGTCCTGAAGCCGCGCGCTGCGGTTGCCACCGAACATCGACGCCACCGTCATCGTCAGGAACGCGATCGCGCCCTCGATCCGGTCGGCGTCTCGCGGCTGAACCGCAAAGTACGCCCTCCAATCGTTGAACTCGATCGCGTCCACCCGTTCCTGCGCTTCCCGCACCGTCATTCCAAGCGACTCCGCCAGACGGTGCCAGAGCAACAGGTCGGGTCGCCGCCTCAGTTTCCCTCCGCGCTCTTCGCCTCGTCCGACGTGAGACGGTTCACCCGCATGGCCTCGGTGGCGAACTCCAGCACCGCTTTCGGTTCGCAGCCGTTCAGAACCGCCGCGTCGTCTCCGTCGGCAAACAGGCGGTTGCCTTCGGCGTCGCAACTGCACAGCACGACCAGCCGGGCGGCGGTTTCCATCGTCAACCCGGCCGACGCCTCGGCGAACATCGCCAGCACGCCGTTCAGTTCGGAGCCGCGCAGCACAAGACAGTGGCCGTCGCCCCCGTCTTGGCGGAGCGTGACCGCTTCAACGCGGGGCCTCGCCGTCGCCATCCACCATTCGCGCGTAATCGCCATCGTGCCTCCGAATCAGGACATGAGAGTGCCGGTGATGCTGCCCGTAAACTCGATGTGGAACGTCATTTCCATGCGCTCCTCGAACTGCGCGTTCGGCGGGTAGTTTGTGACCCAGCCGTCTGCGATCATGGTTTCGTTACCAGGGAACGTGATGGTCCACGTCACGGCAGTTGCCGACGTGGCGAACGGGACGATCGCGGGATCGAACAGGATTGTCACGTCTACGCCGCCCGGATCGTATGTGTCGTCGATGGTTTTGATCCGGCCGCCCGTTGTCCCCATGCTGGACATGTCGTGCGTGTTGCGATTGAACGTATCGGTGAACGCGAATCCCAACACCTTGATTCCAGAAGCGAACGTAGACCCACCGCTGCTCGCGGCGATCGTTGTTCCGGTTCCGATGTCGGTCGCCATGATTCGACTCCTAAGCGCTTCGTCCGATGAACTGCACGTCGTATGTGACGTTGCCGCCGCTCGCCGCGAGTTTCAGAAGGTGATTCGATGTGTCCGCCACCGCGAAGGCCGGGTCGGCCTTGGTCGCCATATACAGGAACCCGCCGGGAGCGATCGGCCCGACCGTCGCGGTATCGCTCGCGTTGAACGGGCTGTTCCACGCCGCCGCGCTGCCCTCGCCGCCGACGATCAGGTTCCCGGCCGACGTGTCGCGGTTGACGATGAGAAAGCCCACAATCTCCGCGAACGCGATCGCTTGCCCCAGGTTGTCCCGACCGGCACCGGCCCCCACGTCGATGGTGCCGCCGTCGTAAACGTCAATGTTCTCGCTGCCGCCGGACGAGATGGTCCGGCCGGAAATCTTCCACGTTTTGTCGGCTTTGCCCTCGGTCGTGCCGTCGGTGAACACGAGTTGCGGTTCGAGGTTCAGGTTCGCCGTCACGGGCGATTGCACGTTCTGCCCGTCCGCTGTGTGGGTACGGCGGAACTCGGCGGTCATGCGCGGTGCGGCTTGTGCGCGGAGTGTGTCGCTCATGGTGTCACGTCCCGGCCGGCAGGGCCGTCGGCTCCTCCGTGTGGACAATCGCAATTGTCAGAACCCGCACATAGACGCCGGAGTCCGATCCGTCCTCGTTGCGCGTGAAGTTGGCGCTCTCGTTCTCGAACGTCACCCGCCGGACCCGCATTGCGGCGTAGTCGCCCCGCCACGAATCGAACACCAGGCGGACGGATTCGGCCAACTCGGCGGCGCCGTCATACGACGACGCGCAGCACTCCACGGTATAGGTCCGTGTAGCCAGACCGGCCTCCCCCTGCATATAGGGGGTCCGATCAGTGCTTGATAGCGTGTAGACGATGTACGAACCCTGCTGCTCGGTCGCGGCCGGAGCCACGGCCGGATAGACGCGCGAATCGACAATGCCGGACACCGCCGCGTCCTTGGCCAGTCGGTCAAAGATGACTCTCTCGGCGATCAAGCGACGAGCCTCTGCTTTCTGAGCATCCGGCGGGCCTCTTTGACGAGGTTCTGACGGATGCTCTTGACCATGACGGCGCGGGCCTCCGGCATGGATGCGAACCACGCGCGGCGAAGGAACGGGTTGGCCTTCGCGCCGGGGTGGTTGACCACGTACGGCCTGGGCGGCCCCTCGCGTCGCCTCTGGGTTGCAATACGGGCAATCCGGTGTGGGGCCGTGCCGCCGTGTACCAGGTGCGCGTACTTGGCAGGATCGCGCCACGCAAGACGCCGGGGTCCGCGAGAACCAAGACGCTCAACGTTGGCCCGTGTAAACGCCTGCGTCCGGCCGTCTACTACCGCGACGATGCGCTTGTACCCGCGCCTCGGACCCACAATGCCGACCACCGTGCCGGTGTTCTTGTACGTCACCATCTTGACGCCGATCGACCGCTTCAACAGGCCGGACTCGACCGGAGCGGCCTCTTTCACGGCACGCGAAACAACCCGGCTCGCCTTCGCAATGCCGGGGCGCGTGATGCGGCGTTGCTGCACCGGCGTCCAGCCGGTCAACAGCCGACGCAGTTCCTTGTCGCCCTCGATTTTGATTCGCAACTCAATCACGCCATCACCGCCTCGGAGCAGAACAACTCCAACTCCCTGCGCCGTCCGGTCCTGTCCAGCACCGCCTCAACGTTTAGCACGCGGTCTCCGTCCCGCATCCGCAACCCCATCCCGGCCTTGATCCTCGGGTCGTACCGCGCCGTCACCAGCATCGTCGCTCGCGGTGCAAGTTGCGAAGCAATCTCAACGCGGCTGCCGCTGATCGCCTCGACGCCGACGAACGTATCGCCGATCGAATCATCGACGTACCGCGCCTCCCCGGTATCGGTCCTGTCCGCCTCTCGCGGCAGCAGCAGCGTCACGGGATGCCGAAGCCGACCCGCCCTCATGTTCCGGCCCCCAGTACCCGGTACGGCCCGAGCAACGATTCGACAGCGAACCGGACCCTCGATACGGTTACGCCGGTAACCTCCGGCTCGCGGTGTTCGCACATTTGCGCAACCAACATCAGGATCGCGTGCCGGATGTCGGCCGGAACACTGGACCCGGCCGCGCCGTAGCCGACAACGTACCGAACCGTCACGGCGTTCCGCTGCGCTCGGGCTGCGGGGTACTGCTCTCCGTAGGCCGGAACGATGACCGGAAGCAACGAAGCGGAATCGACCACGTAGAGCGAACTGCTCCACGTCTGAGTAACGCCGTTCTGATCGACGTATGAAACCGACGTGACCGACGACAGCGGCGGGCGGGGCAACTCGATCGGGCCGCTCGGGAACTCGTCCAGGAACAGGTCGAGCGTCGTGTGAATGAACGCCCGCCGCGTGTAGTTCTCGCACCAGCGGCGTGCCGGTTCGATCCGCCCCTCGATGTAGGAGTCCTCTTCGGCGTGATAGACGCGAGCGTGATTCTTCGCCTCCGACAAATCGACGGGTTCCACGGTCGGCGGAGTAACCACCGACAGGCCGTACCGCACGCGCTCCAGCATGGCCGACACTCCGCGTCCCTCCGATCAGGTGGCCACTGGACACAGAATCCCGGAGACATCGACCGCATCACAGTGGTAGCACTCGAACGAGAAGCACGACCCGGGGTCAACGCCGGTCGCCTGCGTCATGTCGTTCTTGTAGAGGTTGCGGGCCAGGACGCCGGTACAGGCCGAGACGAGTTCGATGCTGTGGTCGCCCGTCTGCGTGTTCTCGATGATGCAGTCCGCAATCAGAAGTTGCGTCAGCACCTTGCCGGTCGGGTTGTGGATCGGCGCGTCCGCGAAGTCGCCCCAGAACTGGCAGCCGACGATCTGGACGTTCGCCGCCACCTCGTCCAGTCCGATGCAGTTGTCGGCCCCGGCCGTCGGGCTTCGGAACACACACCCGTCGATCCGCGTGCGGTCGCAGGCGTTCGCCGTGCCGCCGTTCACGTCGATGCACGTCACCCACTCGCGGGCCGTCGCGGCCGTGCGGGCGCGGAACTCGCAGTCCTTGACCACACAGTCCGCCTTGTCGATGTCGATGACGATGGTGCAGTCGTGCTGAACGTCGATCAGGACGTTCTCCAGCCACGAACCGGCCGCGTCCATGTGGATCGTCGAGGCGGCCGCCGACATCGTGATGGTGGGGCGGTCCGCGCCGCTCCCGATGCCGATGACCTTCACGCCAGCCACGTCGAAGTCGATCCCGGCCGCGCCCGAAACCGTCTCGGCGTGCCCCGGCATCGCGTAGATGATGTCGTCGTTGTTTGCCGTACACTGGCCGATCGCGTAGTCGATCGTGGCGAACGGGGCGTCGGGCGTGATGCCGTGACCGGTCGTGTCGCTGCCGGTCCCGGAATCGACGTAGAACCGATTGCCGGTCGAACGCGACATGTCCTCGACGGTCGAGAATCCGCCGGTCTGGTTGCGGTAAAACAGTGCGCTGCGTGCCATACACGGGTCTCCGTGGTTGTGGTGCGGACCTGAAAGCCGCTAACGGGCGACGAAGCCCGCAAGCGGTGGGGGGGGGGGTCAGGCGATGTTGTCGGCCGTCAGGCCGGTGTACTGGCGGATGCCGCCGCGAATGTACGTCACCACGCCCTCGTCGGAATCCGTGGCGAACTCCAGTTGCAGGGAGACGTATCGGAGGTCCGCCACCCCGGCCGTCACGCCCGCCTGGTTGATCTCCTCGGCGGTGCATTCGAGGAAGTTGTAGTCGCCGGTCAGGTTGGGCTGAACGTTCGTCAGCGTCTTGGTCTTGACCTCAACATCCGTGCCGCTGCCGTCGGACGCGCTGTTGGCGATGATCTTGTACGTGTCGATGTTGCCGGTGCCGACCGTGCGGAAGAACGACGCGAGGAACGTGTCGAAGTCCCGCATGTCCACCCACGCAACGTCCACCGGGTCCGCGCTGTTGGGGTCGAAGTCGTAATGCGTCACCTTCAGGCGGCTGAGCAGTTTCTCAGAAGCGGTTGCCACTGCCATTGTCGGTTCTCCTGTTCAATCACGCGCGGGTGGCGAGACGAACGAACGGGCTGAGTGTTGCAGACGACTTGTTGGGCGTGAGCGCGGCCCGCCACCACGAGCGGCCGTCGTTGCGCGTCCAGAACTTGAACGCCATCTCGTGTTCGAGGAACCGGACGTGCATCGACTCCTCGCCCTGGGCGTCCGCCAGAGTGCCTTCGAGGAACTGCGACCAGTTGACACAGATGAGGTCGCCGACCGTGCCGAGTGTTTCGCAGAACTCGGTGTAGTAGATGGGCTTCCCGAGCAGCGTGTCCGGCACGTCTTCCTGCGCCGAGAAGTGGTAGATGGGCTGCCCGCCGGTGCCAACCGGAACGGACAGAACGGCCAGTTGGGGCAGGCAGTCGTGGTTGGCGAGCCAGATCGCGTTGCCGTAACCCCAGCACCGCGACCGCATCTTCAGGACGTTGTTGTAGACGATCGTTGCGGCGGCCTGCCCGGCCTCCTTCGCCACATCGACGGTCGCGGGGCAGTTGGCGATCCCCTCGTACTCGCCGACCCCGGTGCCGCGCAGGCACTCCTTGATGTGGTTGGCCGCGAACTCGTCGCGGAACCCCTGCGCGATGATCGCCTGAATCGTGATCGGGCTGTCGGACAGAAGTTCGCGTGTTGCGAAGTTCACCCCGAACAGGCCGTTGGCGACGAGTGCAACCTTCTCGACCTGCATCCGGCTCGACGCGGCCGCAACGGCCTCAGACCTGCGGCTGACCGTCAGGCCGCCCGAGACGCTGGTGGTGTGGTTGCTGTCGGTTCGCGCCGGAATCTCGACGCGAGGAGAACCCATCGGGATGGCGGTCGTCCGGCCCGCGATCGGGTCGGATTCGGCATCGCGGGTCAACAACGTCGGCCGGTACCCACTCGGCACAAGGAAGCTGCCGTGCGAATCGCTGAACGTGCTCTGCTCGTCCGAGCCGGCGGCGGCCCCGATCCGCAGGTGGTTCAGCCGCGAATCGGCTTTGCGATTCAGCCCGTATGCCATCACCGCGCCGTAGAAGTCGCGGTCGGTCCTGAATCCAGCCTTGGGGTCGTCCTCGACCCGATCCCGCACTCCCGTGACGAGCGGCTTGCCCGGGTTGTCCGGCGTGGTCCTGCGGGGCGCGTGCGCTTCCATCGTGGCCTCGGCCTTGTCGATGGCGTCGAGGCGAGCGATGTCCGCACGAATCTTCTCGACCGCCGCGATGTTGGCGTCGATCTTGCTCTGGTCGTCTGCGCTGAGGTCGCGTCCCTCAACGCCCGCCTTGGCCGTGATGGCCTTCGCCTCGGCCACGAGCGCGGCAATCCGCTGCTCCAGTTCAATTTTGTTCACCGGGTTGCTCCGGTTTGGTCGCCGGAGCCAAAAGACAACGGCCACCGGCAACAGGAGTTCCTGTCGCTGGCGGCCGTTTCCGGGGTTCTAGGCCCGCCGGGCGGTCGCGTCTCGCCTCCGGGTTGTCGCGGCTGAGCGCGTCGCCCCGTCGGCGGGAAGTTCGATTGCCGAACGCTACGCCATCGGCCAGGCCCGGTCAAGGGCTACACTTTCGGCGTGCCGATCTACCGCGTCATCGTGGCCGACCGCGAAACCGGCGAGGAGGCCGAGGTCGATATCCTCGCCGCCAGCGAGAACGACGCCCGCAACCGCGTCGCCGCCTGTGGGCTGCTGTGCGGCAAAGTCCACGAGGTCTGGGGCAAAGAGGCGAACCGCGAGGCCGGTGTGCCGCCCGTGCTGGACAAGATGTTCGCCCTGCCAGGCGTCGTCTACACCGGCAAGGGCAGCCCGGCCCGCCGCATGGTCACGCCCGCCGCCGCGTGGCTCGCCATCGCGGCCGGGGTAATCGTGTTGGCACTGTTCTTCGTCATGGAAATGCTGCTCGTCCAGTATTGAACTCACCCGAGTTCGGCCAGCCGAACGAGGGCCTCCGCCAACGCGCGGGGGCGACCGGTCGCCGCGACCGGCTGGCGACCCCGCTCAGCCATCCCCAGCACGGCCGACGCGGACTGCTCGGCCGTCTCAACCGCGTCGATCAAGCCCAGCGTGCGGGCCTCCTCGGCCATCCAGACGCGGCCCGTCGCCAACTCGCGGACCCGCTCCAGCGGCATCGCTCGCCCGGCCGCCAGAGCCGCCAGGAAGTGCTCGTTCGCCGCGTCTACCAGCCCCTGCCAGTGGGCTAGGTGCTCGTCCGTGATCGGCGCTCCGGGCGTGCCGCCGCCCTTCAACGCCTCAGCACCACGCGACGCCAGGACGTGGACCTTGATGCCGTCCGCCTCGGCCTTGCCGCTCGTGTCGTAAACGACCGAGACCGCACCGATCGACCCCACCATCGCGGTCGGGTTGGCCGTCACGCGGCTCGCCTGCGCGCCGATCCAGAGCGCGGCCGACGCCATGAGGTCATCGGCATGAGCCGCGATCGGCTTCATCGACGCGAACCGCCGGACCTCTTCGCCCAACTCCTCCGTTCCGGCCAAGGTACCGCCGCCCGAGTCGATCAGCAGAAACCCGGCCTCGACATCCTTGTCGGCCGCCATCGCGCGGAGGGCGCGGCGGGTCCGCACCGTGTTGGTACCGCCGAACTTGGAGTCGAACTTCTGCATCGGCCCCGCGACCTGAACCATGCCCAGACCGTCGGCCACCCGGTACAAGACCGGATCGTCCGGCCCGCCGTCAAACACGGTCTTTGGCTTGGCCGACGCCGCGTGCGGACTGCCGGTGCGCAGCATGAGCGCGGCCATCGACCGAAACGCCGTCGGCTCGTACAGCCACAACCCCATGTGGCGGTCTACGCAGGCCGGTTCCCATCCGAATGAGTCGTGGACGGTGTTCATTGGTCATCTCCGGCTGCCGCCACGATCGCGGCCGCAATCTTCGCCCCCTCGTTGACCGCGTACTCGGGCGTCCGCCACGCCTCACACGCCAGCGGAACCGCGCCCTCTTCGTGCGCGGCTTTCAGAACTTGCCCGAACCCGGCGCACACGCCGACGGAATATCGGCCGATCAACTGGGCGGGGTCGGCCGCGCCGATCAGCATTGCGAATCCCTCGGCCACCGGGATAAGGCTCGCCACCATTTCCTCATCGTGCTGCGCCAGGAACTTGTCGCACCACGCCCCGAACGCGGGGCCGTCTCCGGCGTGCTTCGTGGCCGCCGCCGTCGCGGCCTTTGTACGCTTCGCCGAACAACGATCAATCACGGCCGAGAACATCCGGGTACCGCTCATCGTCGCGGCCTCCCGATCGCGCTCTCGCTTGGGTTCCGGCTTCTGTTCCGGCTTGGGCTCCGGCGAAGGCTTCGGAGGCGGCGGTCCCTCGATCAGCCGGTCCAGTGTCGTCATGTTCATCGGAACCAGCCGGACATCGCCCGACGGCCCGGCCGTCGGCAGGTTCTCCTTGCGCAGTACGTCGTTGATCGTGTAGTTGCCCCAACTCTGCATGAGCGCGTAGAACTCGGCCCGCGCCTTAGAGTCGGCCCGCAGCAGGCTTTCAAGCGCGAACTCCGCGAAGTGAGTCGTCCGCGACGAACCGACAAACAACTTGCGCCGAATCTCGTCCTCCCATCGGCGCACCCACGGGAAGATCGTATCGACGACGTACTCTATGCTCTGGTGTTCAATGTTGCTGAACGTAGAGCGAGCAAGGTTCTGGACCTTGTGCGGAGGCATCCGCAGCACGCGGCACACATCCTCCAACAGAAACTGCTCCTGCTCGATAGCCTGGGCCTCTTCGGGCGGGACGCTGATCTTCTGAATCTTCATCCCTTCCTCGGCAATGAACACGCCGTGCGCGTTCTCGCTGCCGCCGTGCTGCGAAGCAAGCGACTCCCTCAAGTGCCGAATCGCGTCGTCTCCCAGCACGGTCGGGTGTTCGAGCATCACCTGTGCGTTCAGACCGTTGGCGAAGAACGCCGACCCGAACTTGCGAATCGCCATCGCCCGCCCGAGCGTTTCGGCCATCAGCCGGAACGCCGAGTAACCCTCGTTGCCGGTCCCGAGTCCGCGAACGTGGAACATGCCCGACGGCTCGATCGTCACGGCGTTGAACGTCGAAACGCCCAGCCGCTTCAGCGCGTCGTCCGCCCGCACCTCGTAATACGGGTCGCCGTTCTGCCGACGCTTGAACCGGACCCGGGACGGGTGCAGCGGGTAGAGCGCAACCGGCACGCCCGCGCCGTTGCGCACAATCTCGGCGTAGCCGTTGCCCCACGACAACGCCCACTGTGTCAGGGTTTCGCGGAACCCCATCGACGACATCTCGGGATTCGGGTCGTCGTGCAACAGCGTCCACAGCGGATGCACGCGGTCCTCGACCTTGTTCTCGCCGTCGCGGCGCAGAATCTTGAGCGAGATTTTCCCGATGTCCTCCGAGATGTTTCGGATCGCGGCGTAGTAACCCGGCAACGTCAACGCCGTCTCACCGTCGATCCACTCGCCCGCCGTTGTTTGCCGACCGCCGATCGACAGCCCGGTCCACAGGCGGGGGTCGCTGACCGGATCGGAAGTCGCTCCGCCGCCCGCCGCGCGAATGATGCCGCCGAACACGCTCATCGTTTCGCTCCCGGTCTGGCGGCCACGGCGCGGGCCACACGAACGCGGTCGTACACAAGGTCCGCCCACACCAGGCAGCCGGACACCAGCAACGCGAAGCCAAGGCCGAGCAACAGGTAGACGCCGACGCCGATCGACCCCAACGCAACGAGCGCGACCGCAGCCCGAATACCGGCCTCGGTTCCAGGACTCATGTGCCGTTCTCCGCCGTCACCCTCAGAAGCCCGCGAGTCTCATAGACGCTCCGCTTCGGACCCGGAGACGCCAACGCACGCGCCATCCCGGTAATCAACGCGACGAACGGGTCGATCTTGTTCGCCGACCGCTCCTTGTTCGGCCGCATGTTCCCGTTCGCGTCCATATCGGCCTTTAGGTTGCCCACGGCCCACCGAAGTACCGGATTCCCCCCATGCTCGCACCGCCCGCCGTGCGCCATGGCGATAACTTCCTTCATCGGATCGCCCAGACTATACACGCCCTGCCGGACCGCCACCAACTCCAGCCCGTCCTCCTCCCGCAACTGGCGGCCCAACTCGGTAGCGTTCCACGGGTCATAGCCGACCTCGGTGATCGGATACACCTTGTCGAGGGCGTTCAACTCCCGGCGGATCAGCGGGAAGTCGATCTCGTCGCCCTCCGTCACGGACAGGAACCCGCCACGGGCGAAACCGGCGTAAATGTCGCCGTTGCGACGCTCCCGAAGGCGGGACTCCGGTACCCAGCAGTACGGGATAAACCGCCAGACCGTCTCGCCCGGACACGGCCGGAATATCAGCACCACCGCCGTCATGTCGATCTTGCTCGAAAGGTCCATCCCGACGAAGCACGGCCGACCCCGCAACTCCTCAAGTGCCCGCCTCCGCCACGCCTCCGGCGTCTCGCCGTCCCGCAGGCCCGAACAGCCGTCCCAGCGGTCCAGCGGCAGGACGGCCACGCTCTGCTCTACCCGCTCGTTCAGGTGGAGCCGCCGGAACGCAATCTCAAACCCCGGATCGGCAAGGGCCTCGCGGTGCGCCGCCCGCAGGTAATCGATCTTCGGCGTTACGCCCAGGTTCGGGTTCACCCGGTACCAGACCGATTCGTCCTGCCAGTCCTCATCGGGCTGCTTCTCGTACACCGCCGGAAGGAACTCCGGGTCGTCCACCACGCCCGCGCACACGTTGACCGCATGGTCCCGGATCGTGTTGCAAATACTCGGGCGGTCAAAGTCCGCCGTCGTCATATAGACGATCAGCGGCTGGCGGCGCGCCCCGGTCGATGTGGACAGTACGTCCACCAACTCGCGGTTCGGCTGAGTGTGCAACTCGTCTACGACGCCGAGGTGGGTGTTCCATCCGTGCGAGCCGGTTGCGCTCGAATCCACCACCTTATAACTGCTGCCAACGTCCTCGAACGCGATCGCCCTCTGGCCGAGGCCCTTGTAGACGCGGAGCCGCTTGCTCAACTCCGGCTCAAGTTGAACCATGCCCTTGGCGTGATCGAACACGAGCGAGGCTTGGTCCCGGTCGCTCGCCATCCCGTAGATTTCCGCGCCGTCCTCGTCGTCCGCTACCAGTCCGTACAGGCACAGCCCGGCAACCAGCGCGGTCTTGCCGTTCTTGCGCGGGATGTAGACCAACGCACGCCGGTATCGTCGCGTGCCGTCCGATCGAATCCAGCCGAGCAGGTTGGCTATGAACGCCTGCTCCCAACGCGAAAGCCAGAACGGGCGGCCCTTGAACTCGCCCTTGACGTGCCGCAGGCAGTCGTGAAAGAAGCCAACGCCCTTCATGGCGCGCCCGCAGTCGAACCGCAGCCCCATGTCGCGCCCGATCGCCGTCTCCGCGAACGGGTCATAGTTCGGCAACGACTTGAGCAGCGAGAACCATTCGTCGTCGTCGGTCGGCAACGCCAACTCGGGCGACATACCGGACGCGATCCATCGCTCGTTCAGGCCGACAATCTCGCCGCACGCTTCAGGCACTGCCGCCACCAAAGTACCGGGCCTTGTGGTTCTCGGTTTCCGGCTTCACCTCGACGGAGATTCGCGTTCGTGCTGCGGGCGTGAGGCCGAAGCGGTCCTCCAGCCGGTTCAGCATGTCGGCCAACTTCTCGGCCCGAACCGCCTGCGGGTACGTCTGGAATCCCTTGACGGCCTTGTCCTTGCCCACGATCGGGAATGAGGTGCCGTGCTTGTCAATGAACTCCTCACACCGACGCCACCGCACCCAGAACCGGCAGTAGCGGGCGAGCGCGCGGCCGTCGGCGACGGTCAACACCCGCATCCGAAGCAGCGTCGGCACAACGTCGTCCCAGACCGCACGCTCTTCCTCGCTGAACCACGAGGGCGGCTCGGGCGTACCCGGCGTCGGGGTCGGTTCGTCCTGCCTCTGGTTGACAAGCCAACTGCCGCGCAGTTTGAGCGTTTCGGTCGGCGTCGGCTGCGGCCCTCTCATGCCCATCGTGCTGCTCCGTTCATCATGGCGCGCCCCGCTCGCTCGCTATCTGTAAACCCCTGCGGGGCAGTACCCTACGCCGACCCGCAAACGGCCCTATACTAGGGAGTCCGCTGGGGTCGCTCCCCGGAACCCGTGTCCGCTCGTCTGGTCCATCTCCGGCCGAGCGGCACGGGAGCGGACCCAGGAGATGGCCCATGCGAACCCTGTGGTTCAAGTCTGAGTACGTCGCCCCCATTCTGAAGAAGAAGAAGTGCGACACCATCCGCCGGCGGACAAACAGGCTTCCGCAGGCCGGCGAAGTCGTGGCCTTTGCCGTCGGCCCGCGCCCCGCCTTCGCAACGGCCGTGGTCGAATCGGTCGAATCGGTCGGAGTACTTCCGGCCGAACGCCGCGAGAGGCTGGCGGAAATCCTCGATGGGGAAACTGGCGACATGGTGCTCATCCGCTTCAGACTGCTCAACTCCAAAACGCAAAGACCCGCTCGGCCTCTGCCCGTTCGGCGGGCGGCCCTTCGTACCTGAACACAGCACAAGGCCGACCGCCATCCCGCCCGCCGGCTCTCGCCTTGTTCCCCCGATCACGACGGGCAAACTGGCTCTCGCTGAACAGCCCGGGCTTTCGCCGAAGCGACCACGACGACGACCTGTCGAATCCACGAATCAAGGCCGGGTGCGCCGGGTATGTATGCGTGTACCGACCGGTCGACTTGTAGAGCGAGGCCACGCGATCGATTAGAGCAAACGCCAAAC
>JAANMT010002643.1_pt1 | contig 14324 bp, 15 predicted proteins | sample 7279711 | NCBI WGS metagenome assembly JAANMT01 (sample SAMN14094538, study PRJNA606508) | bioreactor metagenome | isolation source: A lab-scale SPAN reactor treating ammonium-rich wastewater day 1 | place: Ireland: Galway | collected 2017-01-16 | reverse complement strand
TGAGGAACTGCTGAACCTCTCCTCATCACAGACCATCCGGACCATCGCCCGCAAGCTGGGCCGCACGGAGAAGACATCCTGCCGGAAGAGCTGGGCGATTTCTCCGAATGCTTCCTCACCGGCTCGGCCGCCGAGGTGACGCCGGTGGGCCAGGTCGGCGACTATCGCTTCACGCCGGGCGCGCTGTCGCTCAGCCTGATGGACGACTACGGCAAGCTGGTGCGCGGCCAACTCTAGGCGCTTCCATCGACGAGTTTCGTCGTCCCCCTTGCCAGCGGCGTTCTGCTGTCGTTGATGCGCACTGAAGAAGCCGGCTCCCATAGCGCCGGTCGCGGAGCCGCCTTTCCATGTTCAGCCTCCTGAACCTCCAGAGCCTGTTCGGCCTGGTCGTCATCGTCGCCGTCTGCTGGGCGATTTCCGAGAACCGCCGCGCCTTTCCGTGGCGGCTGGCGATCGGGGCGGTGCTGGTGCAGGCGGCGCTGGTGCTGGCGACCTTCGCCATTCCCGGCTCGCAGGTGGTGCTGGACGGCATCAACAATGCGGTGAAGGGGCTGGAGCTGGCGACCGCAGAGGGGACGCGCTTCGTCTTCGGCTATCTGGCGGGCGGGGATCAGCCCTACGCCGTGGCCAATGAGGGCGCCCTGTTCACCTTCGCCTTCAATGTGCTGCCGCTGATCCTGGTGATCTCGGCCCTGTCGGCCCTGCTGTGGCACTGGAAGATCCTGAAGTGGATCACGCTCGGCTTCGGCTTCCTGTTCCAGCGGACGATGGGGCTGGGCGGCGCCTCGGCCCTGGCGGTCGCGGCCAACGTCTTCCTGGGCATGATCGAAAGCCCGATCGTCATCCGCGCTTATCTGGACAAGCTGAGCCGGTCCGAGGTCTTCCTGATGATGGTGGTCGGTCTGGCCACGGTCGCCGGTTCGACCATGGTGGCCTATGCGACCATTCTGTCGCCGGTGCTGACCAATGCGGCGGGCCACGTCCTGGTGGCCTCCATCGTCTCGGCGCCCGCCGGCATCCTGCTGGCCCGCGTCATCATTCCGGAAAAGCCGGGCGAGGGCGGGGCGGTCGCCGACTACAACTCGGCGCTGAAGTACGACAGCGCCGTCGACGCCATCGTCAAGGGCACGTCCGACGGCCTGATGGTGGTGCTGAACATCTCGGCCGTGCTGATCGTCTTCGTGGCCCTGGTGGCCCTGGCCAACGTCATCCTGGGCGGCTTCGTCATCGCCGGAGAGCCGCTGACGATCGAGCGCATCCTGGGCGTGCTCTTCGCCCCGGTGGCCTGGCTGACCGGCGTGGAATGGGCCGACGCCCAGAAGGCGGGCTGGCTGCTGGGGGTCAAGCTGACCCTGACCGAGTTCGTCGCCTTCATCGAGCTGGGCAAGGTGCCCGTCGCCGAGATGAGCGAGCGCACGCGGATGCTGATGACCTACGCCCTGTGCGGCTTCGCCAACATCGGCTCGGTCGGCATCACCGTCACCGGCCTGTCGGTGCTGATGCCCGAGCGGCGCGAGGAGGTGCTGGGCATGGTGTGGAAGGCGCTGCTGGCGGGCTTCCTGGCCACGCTGATGACGGCCTGCATCGTCGGGGCCTTGCCCGCCGCCGTCTTCGCCTAGTAGCGTTCCGAGGGCAGCCGAAGGGAACCCTCTGATGAAGCTCTATGAAAGCCGCCGCGCGCCCAATCCGCGCCGCGTCCGCTGGGTCATGGCCGAGAAGGGCGTGACCGATGTCGAGCGGGTCGAGATCGAGCTTCTGGCGGGCGAGCACCGCACACCGGCCTATCGCGCCAAGTTCGGCGTGCCGCACGTTCCTGCGCTGGAGCTGGACGACGGAACCTGCCTGACGGAATCCATCGCCATCTGCCGCTATCTGGAGGCCCTGCACCCCGAGCCGAACCTGTTCGGCCGCGATCCGAAGGAGCAGGCGATCATCGAGATGTGGATGCGCCGGTGCGAGATGTATCTGGCCAATCCGATGATGCTGAACGTGCGCTTCACCCACCCGGCCCTGGCCGCGCTGGAGGCGCCCCAGCCCCAGGTCGCCGAGTACAACCGCCTGGGCGCCGAACGCTTCATGAAGACGCTGGATCGCCACCTGGCGGAGCATGAGTTCATCGCCGCCGACCGCTTCACCATCGCCGACATCGTCGGGGCCGTGGGTCTGGATTTCGCTCGCCTGGTCAAATACCGCCCGCCCGAGGAGCTGACCCACCTGGCCCGCTGGCTGGAGACTTGCCGCGCCCGTCCGGCGGCGACGGCCGGGATGTGAGCCTGCCTTGCGGACTCTGACAGCGCCCGATCGCGGGCTGGCTCTGATGCTGGCGGGGCTGGCGGGCTACGTCGACAGCCTGGGCTTTCTGCATCTGGGCGGGGTGTTCGTCTCCTTCATGAGCGGCAACACCACCCGCCTGGCCGTCAACCTGGCCGAGGGACGGTGGCTGGCGGCGGGCGCGGTGGCGGGCGTTCTGCTGTTGTTTATCCTGGGCGCCATGCTCGGGGCCTTGGTCGCGGGCGGCGAGGGGGCGCGCTCGCGCAGCCGGGTGCTGGCGGTCGAGGCGGCGCTGCTGGCCGGGGCCGCCGTGGCGGCGGGGGCGGGGATCGCGCCCCTGGCGATCGGCCTGATGGTCCTGGCCATGGCGGTGGAGAACTCGGTCTTCCTGCGCGACGGCGAGGTCGGGGTCAGCCTGACCTATATGACCGGAACCCTGATCAAGACCGGCCACGCCCTGGCCGCGGCCGTGCGCGGCGGCGACCCCTGGGCGTTTCGGCCCTATATGGCGTTGTGGGCGGGGCTGGCCGGAGGCGCGCTGATGGGCGCGGTCGTCTACGGCCGTCTGGGGCTGACCGCCCTGTGGCCGGCGGCCGCCGTCGCCATGGCCCTGGCGCTGGGCGTACGGTTCAACCGCGCGGCGTGAACTTTCGGATCACGCCCGAGAAGGTCATCAGCAGCCGTTCGCCGGTGGTGATCTGGCCGCGCACGAAGATCAGGCTCTTGCCTGCCTTGGTCACCTGGCCGGTCGCCTCGATCAGTTCGCCCACATAGGCGCCGTCGATGAAGGTGGAGTCGAGTTGCACCGTCACGCCCGAGGCGCCCTCCATCTCCTGATAGGCGATCTGGAACATGGCGATGTCGGCGAAGGTCATCAGACAGCCGCCGTGCATCCGGCCGCCGGCGTTCATGTGCTTCTGCTCGGCGCGGAAGGCGCAGCGCATGTGGCCGTCGGGATCGGGCTTGCCGTAGAAGGGCCCCACCACCACGTCGAAGGTGTCGCGCAGGTCATAGGTCTGCCAACCGGCGAACTCGCCCTCGGTGACGGTGATTATCTCGGCCATGTCGGTTTTGCCTTCTTTCCGATCTCGCGGTGCAGCATATAGCGCCTATGAGCGATCCAATCGAAGCGGCCATTTTCGAAAAACTGGCCAAGGCCGACCCCAAGAACGTCGGCGGCAAGAGCATTGAACCGGCCGATGTGGCCAAGGAGCTGCAGCCCGAGCAGTGGCAACGCCTGTTGCCCAAGGTGAAGGCGACGGCTCTGGGCCTGATGCGTCAGGGCAAGCTGACCATCACCAAGAAGGGCAAGGCGGTCGATCCCAACAACTTCCGCGGCGTGATCCGCCTGCGCCTGCCGACTGAGGCCGAGACGGCCGCAGCCCTGGCGGCCCTGCCGCCGGTCGAAGCTTCGGATGACGACTTCGACTGAACCGGACAACGGCCTGGACGCGCTCCTGGCCGAGATCCGCGCCTGCCGGGCGTGCTTGGGCCAGCTGCCCCACACGCCGCGCCCGGTGATCATGGTCGCGCCTGAGACGCGCCTGCTGATCTGCGGCCAGGCGCCCGGGCGGCGAGTGCATGAAAGCGGCCTGCCCTTCACCGACCCGTCCGGCGTTCGCCTTCGCGACTGGATGGGGGTGGATGAAGCGACCTTCTACGGCGATCCGCGTCTCGGCGTGGCGGCGCAGGCCTTCTGCTTCCCTGGCACCGATCCCAAGGGCGGCGACTATCCGCCGCCGCGCCGCTGCGCCGAGTTGTGGCGGCCGCGCCTGCTGGCCGAACTGCCGAAGGTCGAACTGACTCTGCTGGTCGGCGGCTACGCCCAGGCCTGGGCTCTGGGCGCGGCGGCCAAGGCCAACATGACCGAGACGGTCCACGCCTGGCGCGACTACGCCCCCGCCATACTGCCTCTGCCGCATCCATCGTGGCGCAATACGGCCTGGCTGAAGAAAAACCCGTGGTTCGAGGCCGAGGTTCTGCCCTACCTTCGTCAGCGGACAGCGGAGATACTGACGTGAAGATTTGGCGGGGCGGATTGGCGGCGGGCCTTATGGCTCTTTCCCTGGGCCTGAGCGCCTGCGCCACGCCGCACGTCCAGTCGCCGCTGACGCCGCCCAACGGGTTCAACGGGCCGCGCATCGAAACGGGAACCCTGGGACGCGGCGCCTTTGTGGTGCAGGACGGGGCGCGGCTGCCCTATCTGCGCTGGAGTCCGGAAGGCCAGGCGCCTTGGGCCGTCATCGTCGCCCTGCACGGTTTCAACGACCACTACGCCTCCTTCCGCTTCGCCGGGCCGTGGTGGGCGCAGCGGGGCATCGAGACCTGGGCCTATGATCAGCGCGGCTTCGGCCTGGCGCCGAACCGGGGCCAGTTCGCGGCCGAAAGCCTGACCAGTCAGGATCTGCGCACCATCGTCGCCCTGGTTCGGGCTGAACGGCCGAACGCCCTGATCGTGGTGGCGGGCGAGAGCATGGGCGGCTCCTCGACCATCGCCGCCTTCGGATCGGAGACGCCGCCGGACGCCGATCGGGTGGTGCTGCTGGCGCCCGGCGTCTGGGGCTGGTCCAGCCAGAGCGCCTTCAATAGCGCGGGCCTGTGGACCGCCGCGCGCATGATGGGCGCCAAGCGGGTCGAGCCGCCGTCCTTCGCCGTGCGCGACATCCGCGCCTCGGACAATACGCTGGAGCTGATCCGCAACGGCCGCGACCCCCTGTCGATCCTGTCGACGCGGTTCGATGCCCTGTACGGCCTGGTCGATCTGATGGAGACGGCGACCCAGCGGTTAGGACAGGTCGAGAAACCGACCCTCCTGCTTTACGGCGCGCACGATCAGATCATCACCAAACGCCCCATGCGCCGCGCCCTGGAACAGGCGGGCGAACGGGCGAACCTGACGACGGGCTATTACGCCGACGGCTGGCACATCCTGAATCGCGATCTTCAGGCCGAGACCGTGTTCGCCGATGTCGAATCCTGGCTGCGCGATCCGACACGCCCTCTGCCGTCAGGCGCGCCGGCTGTGCTGCCCGCCCTGCAGGCTGATCCCAAGGCGCGCTGAACGCAGAACTTGCGGAATGCGGAGGCGTTTTCCGCATGTTTCCTAGAAGCCTGGGGCGGCCGCATGGTGATGCTTGCCGTTTGGTCAGGCTGCGCGTATGTCCTTCCGCACAAAAAATACCCCAGGAAAGGCCTGTCATGGGCATGACGCTGTTTGATTCTCCTTCTTTCTCGAACCATGAAGGCGTCCACGCCTTCTATGATGAGAAAACCGGCCTGAAAGCGATTGTTGCGGTGCACTCGACCGCGCGCGGTCCGGCCGTCGGCGGCACCCGCATGTGGAACTACGCCACCGCCGCCGAGGCGCTGGAAGACGTGCTGCGCCTGTCCAAGGGCATGAGCTACAAGAACGCCGTCGCGGATCTGGAGATGGGCGGCGGCAAGTCGGTCATCATCGGCGACAGCCGCACCCAGAAGTCGCCGGAGCTGTTCCATGCTTTCGGCCGCTATCTGAACGGTCTGGGCGGTCACTACTACGCCGCCGAAGACGTCGGCACCTCGGTCGAGGACATCGCCGAAGCCCGCAAGGTCACCGAATTCGTTCTGGGCCTGAAAGACGGTCCGGAAGCCTCGGGCGATCCCAGCCCCGTCACCGCCGAGGGCGTGTTCCGCTCGAACCTGGTCGTCGCGCGTCGCCTGTTCAACCAGAACGACATGACCGGCCTGACCGTCGCCATCCAGGGCGTGGGCCACGTCGGCGCCTATCTGGCCGAGAAGCTGCACAAGGCCGGCGCCAAGCTGATCATCACCGACGTCAACCAGGCCAACCTGGAAGCCGTCGCCGCCAAGACCGGCGCCGAGATCGTCGCTCCGGACGCCATCTATGACGTCGCCGCCGACATCTACGCCCCGTGCGCCCTGGGCGCGACCCTGAACCCGCAGACGCTGGACCGCCTGAAGGTCAAGGCCGTCTGCGGCGCCGCCAACAACCAGCTGGCCACCGCCGACATCGGCGACGAACTGTTCAAGCGCGGCGTGCTGTATGCGCCGGACTACGTCATCAACGGCGGCGGCATCATCAACGTCGCCTCGGAAATGAACGCCCGTCAGACCGGCGGCGCCTATGACGCCTCGTGGGTCGAAGGCAAGCTGTCGCGCCTGATGGAGACCTTCGAGGAAATCCTCGAGCGTTCGGTCGCCGAGAACAAGCCGACCCATCTGATCGCCGACGCCATCGCCGAGGCCCGCATCAAGGCCGCCGCCGACAAGAAGGCCGCGGCCCTAAAGATCTAAAGTTTGAAGGTCAGATCGACCTTTGACCAGCTAGCCTGCCTCTCTCGGGAGGCGGGCGGGCGCCGGGGGGCGCCTGAGGGGTGCGGGCCATAAGTCCGCGCCCCTTTATCATTCTTGGGCCTGCGCCAGCGGCTCCGCCTTCCATTCTTTAACGCCTCTTAACGCCGCATTTACCATCCAGGCGGCAGTTTCTGCCTAGCGGGTTCGGTTCGTCCCGCGTGTGCAGGGGCGATGGCGCGTGGGCGGCTTCACGGAAGCTTTGAAAAGGTTCGGCATCGGACGCCTGGCCGCCATCCTGGGCGTGGCTGCGGGCGTGGCCGCCGTTCTGGTCGCCGTCATGCTGCGCGTGGGCCAGGCCCCGGACGCCTTGCTCTATTCCAATCTCGACCTGCGCGAAGCCTCCGAAATCAGCGCCGCCCTGGATCAGGCGGGCATCAAATATTCGTCCAAGGGCGACGGCTCGACCATCTTCGTCAGCCGCGACGAGGTGGGCACGGCGCGCCTGATGCTGGCGGGCAAGGGGCTCGTGACCTCGGGCAGCGTCGGCTACGAGATCTTCGACAACCAGTCGGTGCTGGGTCAGACCGAGTTCCAGCAGAACCTGAACGAGCAGCGCGCCCTACAGGGCGAGCTGGCGCGCACCATCATGTCGATGCGCGGCATCTCTTCCGCCCGCGTCCACATCACCATGCCCCGGCGTGAGATGTTCCAGGCCGCCGCCATCGACCCGACCGCCGCCGTGGTGGTGGGTCTGTCGGGCCGCGACCTGTCGGCTGATCAGGTGCGGGCCATCCGCAACGTCGTCGCCTCGTCCGTGCCGAACCTGAAGCCGGACAAGGTCACGGTGACGGACCAGGCCAACCGCACCCTGGCGGCGGGGTCTGAGGACACCGGCTTCACCTCGGCCACCGCCGAGGCGTCCAAGGCCTCGACCGAGGCCCAGATGCAGGCTCGCATCAAGGACATCGTCGAGGGCGTCGTCGGCGCCGGCGCCGCCCGCGTCCAGGTCACGGCCGACATCGACCACAGCCGCTCGACGACGCAGGAGCAGAAGTTCGACCCGGACGGCCAGGTCGTCCGCTCGACCTCGACCAACGGCTCGCAGTCGCAGGACACGACCGGTCAGCAGGACGGCGGCGTCACCGCCACCAACAACATTCCCGGCGGGCAGGCCCCGAACACCACGCCGATCGGCTCGACCAACTCGGAAAACACCGAGACGACCAACTACGAAATCTCCAACACCACCACCACGACGGTGAAGGAGCCGGGCGAGGTCAAGAAGCTGTCGGTCTCGGTCGCGGTCGACGGCAAATACACCCCCGCCGCCGACGGCAAGGGCGAGCCGACCTATGCCGCCCGCACGGCCGAGGAAGTGCAGCAGATCAAGGCCCTGGTCGCCGCCGCCGTCGGCATCGACGAGACGCGCGGCGATAAGCTGGAGGTGGTCAACGTCCGCTTCAGTCGCGAGCCGTCGGCCGCGCCGGGCGCCGAGGAAGGCTCCTCGATGTTCGCCTTCGACAAGAACGACATCATGCGCGGGGTCGAGCTGCTGATCCTGGCCGTCACGGGCTTCGTACTGGTCTTCTTCGTCCTGCGTCCGCTGCTGAAAGCGGCGACGGGTTCTGGCGGCGCGCCCGCCCTGGCCGGCGCCGGCGGCATTCCCGTGACCGCCCTGGACACCCAGATCGTCGGCGGAACCCTGCCGGGCGGCGCGCCCATGCTGGCGGGCCCCAGCGACATGGAGCAGCGCATCGACATCGCCCGCATCGAGGGCCAGGTGAAGGCCTCCTCCATCAAGAAGGTCGCCGATTTCGTCGACAGCCATCCAGAGGAATCCACGGCGATCCTGCGCTCGTGGATGCATGAAAGCTGATGGCGGCGCGGCTGGTGTCAAAAGGCGCGGCGGTTGATGACGCGAAGAAGCTGACGGGGCCTGAAAAGGCGGCCGTCGTTCTGCTGTCTCTGGGCGAAGAGCACACCGCCCTGTGGCAGCAACTCGACGACGAAGAGATCAAGGAGGTCTCTCAGGCCATGGCGGGGCTGGGCACCGTCACCGCCGCCGTGGTCGAAGAGGTGCTGGTCGAGTTCGTCTCCGGCATCGGCGGGTCCGGCTCGCTGATGGGCTCCTATGAGCAGACGCAGCGCCTGCTGGCCTCCTTCATGCCCGGCGATCGGGTCGAGGCCTTGATGGAGGAGATCCGCGGTCCGGCGGGTCGCACCATGTGGGACAAGCTCGGCAATGTGAACGAGGCCGTGCTCGCCAACTATCTGAAGAACGAATACCCGCAGACGGTCGCGGTCGTCCTGTCGAAGATCAAGCCGGACCACGCCTCGCGCGTGCTGACGGCCCTGCCCGAGGACTTCGCCCTAGAGTGCGTCCAGCGGATGCTGCGCATGGAGCCGGTGCAGCGCGATATCCTCGACAAGATCGAACAGACCCTTCGCAGCGAGTTCATGTCCAACCTGGCGCGCACGTCCAAACGCGACAGCCATGAGCTGATGGCGGACATCTTCAACAGCTTCGACCGCCAGACCGAGGCGCGCTTCATCGGCGCGCTGGAGGAACGCAACCGCGACGCGGCCGAGCGTATCCGCGCCCTGATGTTCGTGTTCGAGGATCTGTCGCGCCTCGATCCGGGCGGGGTGCAGACCCTGCTGCGCGCGGTCGAGAAGGACCAGCTGGGGCTGGCGCTGAAGGGCGCCTCGGATCCCCTGCGCGAAATGTTCTTCTCCAACATGTCCGAGCGCGCCTCGAAGATCATGCGCGAGGACATGGATTCCATGGGGCCTGTCCGCCTCAAGGACGTCGACAACGCCCAGATGGCCATGGTCCAGGTGGCCAAGGATCTGGCGGCGCGGGGCGACATCATGCTGGCCGGCCAGGGCGGCGACGACGAGTTGATCTACTGACATGAGCGCCCAACCCGCCAACGCCGTCCCCTTCGCTTTCGACACCGAGTTCGGGGCCGACGGCGCCGTGCTGCGCGCCTCGACCTGGCAGCCGGCCAAACGATCCTTCGCCCCCGCCGAGGTCGAAGCCCTGGTCGCCCAGGCCCGGCTGGAGGCCCGTCAGCAGGCCCTGGCCGAGGTCGAGGCCCTGCGCGCCGACGCCTTGTCGATCGTGGCCCAGTCGACGGCGCAGGCCGCGACCCTGTTGCGCGGCGTGGCCGAGTCGCACCGTCGCGAATCCGCCGAACTGGCGTTGGCCGCCGCGCGGGTCATCGGTTCAGCCGCCTTCGATCGTTTTCCGCGCCGTCCGCTCGAGGCCGCCATCGAGGCCCTGGGACAGGAGATGGACGCGACGCCGCGCCTTCTGGTTCGCGCCTCGGGGCTGGATGACGAAGGCCGCGCCCAGATCGAGGCCCTGTGCGCCCAGGCCGGTTTCTCGGGACTGGTGGTGTTCCGCGACGAGCCGCACCTGCCCGCCGCCGCCTTCGCCCTGGAATGGGCCGACGGCCGCGCTGAATTCGATCCGGCCGAAGCCGAGGCCCGTGTGGTCGCCGCGCTCAACGCCGCCCTGGCCGCCGAAGCCGGCCACGCCGAGCCGCCCCTCGAAGGCGGCGCTCATGACAGAAGGGGCTTCTGATGGCCACCGACGATCTTTCGCTTGAGGAATTCGGCGAGTCCACCGCCCTGAACCTGGCCGACGAGGGCGGCGAGAAGTCCGCCGTCGACCTGGCGCCCGTCTTCGACGTGCCGGTCAACATCTCGGCTGTGCTGGGCAAGGCCAATATGTCGGTGGCCCAGCTGCTGAAGCTCAACAAGGGTTCGGTGCTGGAGCTGGACCGCAAGGTCGGCGAGGCGATCGACATCTTCGTCAACAACCGCCTGGTGGCGCGCGGCGAGGTCGTCGTCGTCGAGGACCGTCTGGGCGTGACCATGACGGAAATCATCAAGACCGAGGACAAGGGCGCCTGATCGGCCGCCCCGTCACGGACAGGATTTTGAAGGAGTAGGGCGATGCGTCTTCTGGTGGTGGGTCGTTTAAGCGGCCAACTGGCGACGGCGGTGAAGATGGCCATGGCGCACGGCGCCAAGGTCCAGCACGTCGAGCGCGCCGATCAGGCGACCGAGCAACTGCGCCGGGGGCAGGGCGCGGACCTGCTGATGGTCGACTATCGCATCGATATCGCCGCCCTGATCGCCGCCAATGACGCCGAGCGCATCCATGTGCCGGTCGTGGCCTGCGGCGTCGACGCTGACGCGCGCGAGGCGGCCGACGCCATCCGCGCCGGGGCCAAGGAGTTCATCCCCCTGCCGCCCGAGGCGGATCTGATCGCCGCCGTCCTGTCCGCCGTGGCCGACGACGAACGGCCGATGATCTCGGCCGATCCGGCGATGAAGCACGTCATCCAGCTGGCCGATCAGGTGGCGCGTTCGGAGGCCTCCATCCTGATCACCGGCGAAAGCGGCGTGGGTAAGGAGGTGATGGCGCGCTATCTGCACACCCACTCGCGCCGCGCCGACAAGGCCTTCATCAGCGTCAACTGCGCCGCCATCCCCGACAACCTGCTGGAATCCGAGCTGTTCGGTCACGAGAAGGGCGCCTTCACCGGCGCCGTGGCGCGCCGCATCGGCAAGTTCGAAGAGGCCGACGGCGGCACGCTTCTGTTGGACGAAATCAGCGAGATGGACGCGCGTCTGCAGGCCAAGCTGTTGCGCGCCATTCAGGAGCGGGTGATCGACCGCGTCGGCGGCGCCAAGCCGGTGCCGGTGAACATCCGCATCATCGCCACCTCCAACCGCGACCTGGCCAAGGCCGTGGCCGAGGGGACGTTCCGCGAAGACCTGCTGTACCGGCTGAACGTGGTGAACCTGCGCCTGCCGTCCTTGCGCGAACGCCCCGGCGACATCGCCGTGTTGGCGGACCACTTCGTCAAGAAATACGCCGCCGCCAACGGCGTGCCGCCGCGCGCTATCGGCTCCGAGGCCAAGCGCGCCCTGGTCGCCCACCGCTGGCCCGGCAACGTGCGCGAGCTGGAAAACGCCATGCACCGCGCTGTCCTGCTGGCGGCGGGCGCCGAGATCGACGTCGACGCCATCCGCCTGCCGGACGGCCGCCCGCTGCTGGGCGGGGGGGAGGGGGGCGCGACGCCCGCCGCTTCGGCCTATGACGCCGGCGTGGCCGGTCAGGCGGCCCAGGTCGCCGACGCCGTGACCCGCAGCTTCGTCGGTCAGACGGTGGCCGAGATGGAGAAGGCCCTGATCCTGGACACGCTCAGCCACTGCCTGGGCAACCGCACCCATGCGGCGACCATCCTGGGCATCTCGATCCGCACTCTGCGCAACAAGCTGAACGAATACGCTGACGCAGGCACGCCGATCCCGGCGCCCCAGTCGGGCGTCGCGGCCGCCTACGGCGCGGCGGGCTGATCCGATGCGCGCCGACCGCCGCACCCTGCTGATCGGCGCGGGCGCCCTCGCCCTGGGCGCTTGCGCGCGTGCGACGGAGCCTGCGGCGGCTGAACCCGCCATGCTCGACCTCGACCTGTCGGCGCTGGAGGCGCGCCATGGCGGTCGTCTGGGCGTGTCGGTCGCGACCGAGGGCCGGAGCGCCGCCTGGCGCGGCGACGAGCGGTTCGTCTATTGCTCGACCTTCAAGATGTATCTGGCGGCGGCGACCCTGCTGCGCGTCCAGGCGGGGCAGGAGCGGCTGGACCGGGCGATCCCGGTGACGCAAGCCGACATGATCAGCCACGCCCCGGTCACGCAACCGGCGGTCGGTTCGACCCTGACGATCGAGCAGTTGATGAAGGGCACGGTCGAAGTCAGCGACAATCCCGCCGCCAACATCCTGATCCGTGAAATGGGCGGGCTGGAGGCCTTGCGCGCCTTCTATCGCGGCATCGGCGACGACAGCACCCGCGTCGATCGCCTCGAGCCCGAGATGAATCGCCAGGACGGCGACAAGGACACCATCACGCCCGATCAGTCGGTGCGGAACATCCAGCGCCTGCTGGTCGCCGCCGATACGCCGCTGAGCCCGGCGTCCAAGACCCTGTTGATGCGCTGGCTGGTCGATACGCCGACGGGGCAGGGGCGGATCAAGGCGGGTGTCCCGGCGGGCTGGACCGTGGCGCACAAGACCGGCACCGGCGGCTATGGCCCCGTCAACGACATCGGCCTGATCCTGCCGCCGAATGCGGCGCCCATCGCCATCGCGATCTATTTCCGCGCCACGAAGGATTCGACCGACGCCCAGCGCGAGGCGGTCATCGCCGATGCGACCCGGCAGGCGCTCAAGGCGCTGGGGCATGGCTGAGGGCCGCCGAATCCTGTCATCAGGCGGCATGAGCTTCGCACGTCGTCATGGCTGACGCGCCCATCCTGATGAAGGACGGCATGGCGCGCCCCACGGGGCGTGACGCGCTCGGCTGGCTGATGCGCGGCGAGGTCGGCATGGCGGTCGGCGTCATCGCCGTCATCATGCTCTTGATCCTGCCGATCCCGAAGATGCTTCTGGATCTGCTGCTGGCGATCTCCCTGGTGTCCAGCGTGCTGATCCTGATGACGGCCGTGATGATGAAGCGGCCGCTGGACTTCGCCATCTTTCCCACGGTGCTGCTGGTCTCGACCCTGTTCCGTCTGGGGCTGAACCTGGCCTCGACGCGGCTGATCCTCAGCAACGGTCAGGAAGGCCACGACAGCGCCGGCAAGATCATCCAGGCCTTCGGCGAGCTGATGATGGGGGGCAACTTCATCATCGGGGTGATCATCTTCGCCATCCTGCTGGTGGTGAACTTCGTGGTCATCACCAAGGGCGCGACCCGTATCGCCGAGGTCTCTGCCCGCTTCACCCTGGACTCCATGCCGGGCAAGCAGATGGCCATCGACGCCGACCTGTCGGCGGGTCTGATCAACGAGGATCAGGCCAAGCTGCGCCGAAAGGAGCTGGAGCAGGAATCGACCTTCTTCGGGGCCATGGACGGCGCCTCCAAATTCGTGCGCGGCGACGCCGTTGCGGGCCTGATCATCACCTTCATCAACGCCATCGGCGGCCTGCTGATCGGCGTGGTGCAGCACGGCATGCCCGCCATGGAGGCGGCCAACACCTATGTCCAGCTGACCGTCGGCGACGGCCTGGTGACGCAGATTCCGGCCATCATCGTTTCGGTTGCGGCGGGTTTCCTCGTGACCAAGGCGGGGGTCGAGGGTTCGGCCGACAAGGCCTTCGTCGCCCAGTTGGCCAGCAATCCGGTGTCGCTGGGCGTGGTGTCGGGCACGGCGGGACTGATCGGCCTGATCCCGGGCATGCCGCTGCTGCCCTTCGCGGCGCTGGCGCTGGGGACGGGCTTCATGGCGTGGAAGCTGGGCCGCGACCGGCTGAAGCCGCCGCCCGCCGAGCCGGTGAACCTGAAGCCGAAGGAAGACGTGGAGGAGCCGATCTCCACCGCCCTGACCATCGACGAGGTGAAGATCGAGCTGGGCTACGCCCTGCTGGCCCTGATCAATGATCTGGAAGGCCGCCGCCTGACGGACCAGATCCGCGCCCTGCGCCGCTCGCTGGCCCAGGAGTACGGCTTCGTCATGCCCAGCGTGCGCATCCTCGACAACATGCGCCTGTCCAATCAGGGCTACGCCATCCGCATCAAGGAGATGGACGCCGGTTCGGGCGAGGTGCGCCTCGGCTCCCTGATGGCGATGGATCCGGCGGGCCGTCAGGTCGAGCTGCCGGGCGAGCATACGCGCGAGCCCGCCTTCGGCTTGCCCGCGACCTGGATCGACGATTCCCTGCGCGAAGAGGCGACCTTCCGCGG
>JAANMT010002631.1_pt1 | contig 14381 bp, 8 predicted proteins | sample 7279711 | NCBI WGS metagenome assembly JAANMT01 (sample SAMN14094538, study PRJNA606508) | bioreactor metagenome | isolation source: A lab-scale SPAN reactor treating ammonium-rich wastewater day 1 | place: Ireland: Galway | collected 2017-01-16 | reverse complement strand
GGTACGATTACTTTATTATAAATGTCGATTACTCCGAATTTATCTTTGTAAGAAGCAATAATCATTGGGTTTCTTAAATCATCACCTTCTAAAACATGCAGATAATCATACTGAGGATAAATGGTAAACTGCCTGTAATCTCCGGGATTTTCGAATTTAGCATCTTCAATAATTCCGTAGCCATTATTCATGATGTATGCGTGAAAAAGTTGAGTTTTAAACTCGGGCGTACATTTTCCCAAATCATTCTTTCTGAACTGGTAAACGCGTTTCCCCAAATGATTAATGCGGAAATCCAGACCATTTAAATGTACGGAGGCATACTTTGAAGAACCAAAAATTCTCGCTTTAGGATTAGGTGAACTGAGCAGATTGCAGTCTTCTGTAAAAAACCCAACATTGCTGTATTCGTGTTTTATAATGACTTTACCTTTCTGATTCACGAAGCCATATTTACCGTCAATTTTTTGGGGAATAAGGGCTGGAATCGAATCATTTAATTTCACTAAATCTGTGTTTGGTTTTACTGAATTTGATTTGCTGACCTTTTTCTGCTGGGCATAGAAAACAAAAGAAAGAAACAGCAACACTACACTTAACGCATTCTTCATAAAGGAATTTTTGCAATATTTCTGCCAAAAATAAGGTTTTAAATATTTCTGAAAATAAAGAACAAGACTACTATTACTAATACCGCGATCATTGCCCTACTTCCGTACAGCAAATTTCTTGTTTTCGGAAATCTGGATTTTAACACTTCAGCATTAAATACAATACCTAAGCCGGCATAAGGAATTAATGAAATTAACAAAGGATTCAAGCGGAACGCCTCTTTAAAATTTAGGTGCAGCAGCGCATGAATCGCGCGCTGGGTACCGCAGCCCGGACAACTTAAACCTGTGACAAGCTTAAAAGGACATTTAAGAAAGTAAGGAGAATTTTCAGGGTTATAAAAATAGTAAAATGCACCTATAACAATGATCACAGGAAATAGAAAGAGTAAAAAGTCTCTGTTTTTAATAATTTCGGTGGGTGTTAAATATTATTTTCTAAAAATAATGATAAATAGATTATCAGCATAGTATTTATATTTAATCTAAATGATAATAATCACTTATAAGGTTAAAATTTTGTAATTTTGAGCTTCTTTTAATTTAACAAAAAATAACAGATATGACTTTCGACCTTGACATGATCAAAAAAGTGTATGAGCGTTATCCTGTAAGAGTTGCAGCAGCAAGAGCAGCCGTGGGAAAACCATTAACACTTTCTGAAAAAATCCTTTATACACACCTTTGGGAAGGCAATGCAAGCCAGGCTTACGAAAGAGGGAATTCTTATGTAGATTTCGCTCCAGACCGTGTTGCAATGCAGGATGCTACGGCACAAATGGCGTTATTACAGTTCATGCAGGCCGGAAAATCCAAAGTTGCAGTTCCTTCTACAGCACATGCCGATCACCTTATTCAGGCAAGAGTTGGAGCGGAAGCAGATTTGCAGGAAGGGATCAATAAGAACTCCGAAGTTTTCAATTTCCTGAGTTCAGTTTGTGATAAATACGGAATTGGTTTCTGGAAGCCGGGCGCAGGTATTATTCACCAGGTTGTTCTTGAAAATTATGCATTCCCTGGAGGAATGATGATCGGTACCGACTCTCACACTGTTAATGCAGGAGGTTTAGGAATGGTTGCCATCGGTGTAGGTGGCGCAGATGCGGTAGATGTAATGGCCGGAATGGCATGGGAACTGAAAATGCCAAAATTAATTGGGGTAAAATTAACCGGTAAACTGAACGGATGGACTTCTGCAAAAGACGTGATCCTGAAAGTGGCGGGAATTTTAACCGTAAAAGGTGGAACAGGTTGTATCGTTGAATATTTCGGTGAAGGTGCACAAAACCTTTCAGCAACAGGAAAAGGAACAATCTGTAACATGGGCGCTGAGATTGGAGCTACAACTTCAACTTTCGGGTACGATGATTCCATGAGAAGATATTTAGCTGCAACTGGCAGACAGGATGTTGTGGATGCAGCTGATGCAATTGCAGAGCACTTAACGGGTGATGCGGAAGTTTATGCAAACCCTGAGCAGTATTTCGATCAGGTAATTGAGATTAATCTTGATGAATTGGCACCGCATTTAAACGGTCCCTTCACCCCGGATTTGGCAACACCGGTTTCTGAATTCAGAGCGAAAGCTGAAGCAAACGGATGGCCACTTGACGTTGAGTGGGCACTGATTGGTTCATGTACCAACTCTTCTTACGAAGATTTATCAAGAGCAGCATCAATCGTTGAAGACGCTGTTGCAAAAGGGGTAAAGCCAAAAGCAATTCTTGGAATCAACCCAGGTTCGGAGCAGGTGAAATTTACCGCAGAAAGAGACGGTTTCTTAGATTCTTTCAGAAAATTTCAATCAGCAAGAATATTTACCAATGCTTGTGGACCTTGTATCGGTCAGTGGGATAGAGAAGGTTCTGAAAAAGGCGAGAAAAACTCAATCATCCACTCTTTCAACAGAAACTTTGCAAAAAGAGCCGACGGAAACCCAAATACCCACGCTTTCGTAGCTTCTCCGGAAATGGTGGCTGCAGTAGCAATTTCAGGAAGACTGGATTTTAATCCAATCACTGATACCTTAACCAACCAAAACGGCGAGCAGATCAAATTGGATGAACCAAAAGGTCTTGAACTTCCGGAAAGAGGTTTCGCGGTAGATGATAACGGATATCAGGCGCCTTCAGAAGACGGTTCAAGCGTACAGGTTGCGGTGAGCCCGACTTCGGACAGACTTCAATTACTGGAACCTTTCGAGCCTTGGGACGGACAGAACATCACTGGTGCTAAAGTTCTGATTAAAGCTTTCGGTAAGTGTACTACCGACCATATTTCTATGGCAGGTCCTTGGTTGAAATACAGAGGTCATTTGGATAATATCTCCAACAACATGTTAATTGGCGCAGTAAACGCCTACAATATGGAAACCAACAAAGTTAAGAACGAACTTACAGGCGAATACGGAGAAGTTCCTGCTGTTGCAAGAGCTTACAAAGCTGCCGGCGTTCCTACGATTGTAGTTGGTGACCAGAACTATGGTGAAGGCTCGTCAAGAGAGCACGCCGCAATGGAACCAAGACACTTGGGAGTAAGAGCAGTTTTGGTTAAATCTTTTGCCAGAATTCACGAAACGAACCTTAAAAAGCAGGGAATGCTTGGTTTAACATTTGTGAATCCTGAAGAATACGACAAAATCCGTGAAGATGACACCGTGAATTTCCTTGATTTGGATCAGTTCGCGCCTTCCCATCCTCTTCAACTGGAGTTCGTCCATTCAGACGGTACCAAAGATTTAATTCTTGTAAATCACACATATAACGAACAACAAATCGGTTGGTTTAAAGCAGGTTCTGCATTAAATCTGATCGCGGAAGAAGCCAGAAACAACGCTTAATCCTTTATCTATAAATAAAAAAACCGTTCAAATTCATTGAACGGTTTTTTTTATTAATTTTTAAAGATTTTAATCTACATAAATTCCTGCCCAGCTTTTTTTCAGCGGCAGAAGAAAATCGCTTAGGAAAGCAACATAAGTGTTTTTAGAAAAATCGAAAACCTCAATATCTTGAGAGATTTCACCATCTTTTAATCCTTTTCTGAAGTCCTGTAACTTCATGGTTTTAACTTCACCGTTTTCTACAAAACTGGCTTTCATTCTATCGAATAATCCCAACTGAAATTCCGCATCAATTTCTCTCATTACTTGCCCTAAAGCATCTATAGAACAGCCAGAAGCTGCTTCTTTCTCTTCATCAACACAAATTACGATAAACTGATTCTTCTCGATCTTGAATGAAGATGAAAGCGGTTTTCCGTGTGCTGCCCAAGTGGCCAGAAAATCGTATAGTTTTTCAGTAATTATTTTACTTTCTTTAGGGGCAAAAGGCCGTGAAGCAGGGTAAATAATCACTCTGTAATCACTGGTTTCTACAATATTAGATTCCTCGATTTTCATTTTTAATAGATGTTAGATTCAAGATAAATTGATATCCTGATATCGGTTAATAATTATAAATCTTCAGCCTCAGCTAAAAGCTCTACAATATCTTTAACGGCAACTTCATCATTTTTATTGAAGTGCTTCACACCGTCTGTCATCATCGTATTACAGAACGGACATCCGGTTGCGATGATATTTGGAGTTTCAGAAAGTGCTTCTTCTGTACGTTCCACATTAATGTCTTTGTCGCCTTTTTCAGGCTCTTTGAACATCTGTGCTCCTCCGGCTCCACAACATAAACCGTTGGATTTGCATCGCTTCATCTCTACCAATTCCGCATCCAGTTTTTCGAGAAGCATCCTTGGCGCTTCATACTCTCCGTTAGCTCTTCCGAGGTAACAAGGATCATGGAATGTTATTTTTTTTCCTTTAAAAGTACCGCCTTCGATTTTCAGACGTCCGTCTTCCATCAATTTTCGGAGGAACTGGGTATGATGAAGAACTTCGTAATTTCCACCTAAACCCGGATATTCATTTTTAATAATGTTGAAACAGTGCGGACAGGATGTTACGATTTTCTTCACTTCGTAAGCATTCATGATTTCAATGTTCGTAAGTGCCATCATCTGGAAGATGAATTCGTTTCCGGCGCGTTTTGCAGGATCACCGTTACAGCTTTCTTCCTGCCCAAGAACAGCGAATTCTACGCCAACTTTATGCAAAATTTTACAGAAAGCTTTGGTGATCTTCTTGGCTCTGTCGTCGAAACTCCCGGCACAGCCGACAAAAAATAAAACTTCAGGTGCTTTTCCTTCGGCAGCATATTCTGCCATTGTTCTTATTGTGAAATCCATATTATATGAGTAATGAGTAACCGGCTATGGGCAATATTCATCTCCGGTGTTTTCAAATTAGTTTTCGTTTGCCCAGTTCAAGCGGTCTGCTTGGTTATAAGCCCATGGAGCTGCATTGTTCTCTACATTTGTCATCATAACGTTCAGTTCGCTTGGCGCAGAAGACTGTTCCATGACCAGAAATCTTCGCATTTCAAAAATGATAGATAGCGGATCAATCAATACCGGACAAGCTTCAACACATGCATTACAGGTTGTGCATGCCCAAAGTTCTTCTCTCTGGATATGATCATCGAGCAATTTCTTGCCATCATCGACAAATTTCCCATTTTTATTGATGTTTCTAGCAACTTCTTCAATACGGTCGCGCGTATCCATCATGATCTTACGTGGCGACAATTTCTTGCCGGTAATGTTGGCAGGACAAACTGAAGTACATCGTCCGCACTCCGTGCATGAATAAGCATTCAACAGCTGAACCTGATCTAAGTCAAAAATATCATTCGCACCAAATTTGTCAGGGACAGTATTTTGATCTGCTTCCGGAGCGGCTGCATAAGGATCAGCGTTGGGGTCCATCATCAGTTTAATCTCTTTGGTAACAGAGTCTAAATTATTAAATTTACCTTTCGGCTGCAGATTAGCAAACCATGTATTAGGGAAGGCAAGAATAATATGAAGGTGTTTTGAATAATACAGGTAATTCATGAAGAACAGAATCCCCACAAAGTGAAACCACCACGCTCCTCTTTCAAGGAAAACAAGGGTGCTGTCACCAAAATTGCCGAAAAGAGGTGCAATTAAACCGGATGAAACAGGAAAGTTACCGTGTTCTGCAAGTACTCCTCTCTGTTGAAGAACCCAATCGGCGGAATTCATGGTGAAAAACGCCGTCATTAAGGCAAATTCAATGAGCAGAATCCAGTTCGCATCCTGTTTCGGCCAACCGAAGAGTTCTTTCATGGTGAGTCTTTTCACCCCGTAGAAATTCCTTCTGATAAAGAAAAGAACAACTGCAATAATAACTAAAAGCGCCAGAATTTCCAGCGTTGCAGTAAACGCGCCGTAGAGTGTATCACCAAATATCCCGGCAAGGAAACGGTGAGTACCAAAAATACCGTCGACGATAATCTCGATAAGCTCAATATTAATAATCACAAAGCCTACGTAAACAATCACGTGCAGAAACCCAGCAATGGGTCGTTTTCCCATTTTACTCTGTCCCAGGGCCACTTTTGCCATGGTTTTCCACCGCAATGATGGATTGTCGGATCTGTTGATCTTCTTCCCGAGTTGAATGTTTCGGTAGATCTCTTTTAAACTTTTAAAAAATAGTCCAAAGCCGGCAACAAGGGCAATGAAGAAAATAATATTGTCAATATATTGCATATTGAAAGGGTTTTTTAGTCTTTTGGCGTACTGTTCTTTCCGAATACGGAGAAATTCAGATATCTTTTTGGATTGGCTTTCAGATCCAGAATCAGATTATTTAAATTTGCTGATGATTCATTAAGATTCTGGTAAAGTTGCTCATCTTTCGCGAGTTTACCAAGCGATCCTTCACCATTCTGTATGCCGGAAATAACACCGTTCAGTTTATCAGCTGTTAAACTTAATTTATCAATGGTATTGTTTAGTTTCTGCACATCTACTTCGTCTGCAACTCTTCCGTATTTATCAATCGCTGTTTTGGCACTTATTGTTGCGAGATTCGCATTATCAAGCATTTTCTGAATGCGGGGATCATTATTAGCGAGAAGTGAGTTAGTCTGTTGAGAAGTAGCTTCAAAAGAAGTTACCGTACGGTTCAGGCTGGAAAGCAATGCGCGGATCGCCTGCTGGTTTTGCGCATCAGTAATGGCATTGGCGTTCATCATAAGACTGTCTACCCTTCTTAAAACTACCTGTACCTGATCTTTCACAGGACCTACCTGTGATGAGATATTATTCATCATCGAAAGCGTAAATGCGCCTTTCAGGGTATCACCGTCTTTAGCCATTGGACTTCCGTATGCCAGATTAACCCTCATTTCTTTTCCGGACATCAATCCAGGTTCGAAAATTTCTAAAGTGGATCTTTTTGAAAATTCAAAATTATCATCTACGGTCACTTTCACTACAAAATGGATTTTCCCATCGGGCTCCGTGATCGGGATAATCTGATCAACCTGACCAACTTTCAAACCATTAATAGACACTGGGTTAGACGCTGCCAAGCCCTCTACATTGTCGAATTTTGCGTAAAAAATATTGTCGGTAGTAAAAAGGCTTTTACCTTTCATGAATTGGAACAGAATTACAAATCCTACTATGGCTAAAATTGCGATTAATCCTGCTTTTATTTCTTTTGTGAACTTCACTTTTCTTTAATTTTATAATGAACAAATATAATACATTTTGAACGAAATTTTTAAATCTCGGGTCAGCAATGCAAAAAGCGACCCATAAGAGTCGCTTTTGATAATATTTTTAATTCCGAGATTACTGCTGTGCAGCCTGATTATAAACTTCGATTCTGAAATCTTTGATGTCAGCATTATCCTGAAGACTCTTCAACAGAGCTTGTCCGAACTGCTGTGAATTCTGGCTTGCTAATGCCTGGGTTACCTGCTTGATATCTCCCGGTTGTTTGTTAAGTGTTTCTGATTTCTTAACGACTACATAAACACCGGTCATTCCTTCTACTGGATTTGAAACTTTGCCTTTGGCAACACCAAATGCTGCACCTGCCACTTTCGGTTCCATAGCACCAGCAATCTGCGGGCTCAGCATGTTAACCTGTGCAGCTTGCTTAGAAGTACCAAACAGTTTTGCAACTTGGTCTAAACTTGTCGCTTTGGCAGCTGTAATTTTATCTGAAATCTGTTTCGCTAAAATTTTATTTTTAACGATAGGTTCAATTTGGTCACGAACAGCTTCCGGATCTGCAGTACCGGGATCCTGTATTCCGTTAAGGTAGGCTACGATACGGTCTCCAGTTCCATCAACGGTGAAGATATCTGCATCTCCTTTGTCACGTTTTTTGTTGAATGCCCAGGCAATAATTTCCTGATCTTTATCGGTTCCCAATCCAGGTAACTGACCTTGGAAACGGCCAACCTCTTTAGGATTGAAGAACTGATAATTGTTTTTCTTCGCAACATTGGCAAAATCATTAAATGATTTCCCCTGAACCTGCTGGATGAATTTGGTAGCCTTGGTGTAAACCTCGCTTTCAGTTTTGTCTGAAGGTTTTACAGTTTTTACCAGATTGGCAACTTTGTAAGTCATCGCTCCGGATTTTTTATCTTCGATGTTGATGATATGATAACCAAACTGAGTTTCTACTACTCCCGTTGATCCTTTACCATTGTTTGCAAGGAAACTTAAGTACTCAGGCACGAAAGGCGTTGCAGGAGTTGTCCAGCCAACACTTCCACCTTGCCCAGCAGAACCTGGATCAGATGAATATTTTAAGAATTCTGTAAATTTAGCAGGTGTTGCTTTCAATACTGCACCGATAGAATCTGCCAATTTCTTAGCTTCTTCTTTTGTTCTGGTCTCATTCGCTCCGGCCTGATTTCCTTTGTACGAAACTAATATATGTCTTGACAAGGTCGAGTCTGAAGGTTTTTTATCTAAAATTTTAGAGACAACATAAAAATTCTGCTCTTTGTACGGACCGAAAGTAGTTCCTACTGCAGCACCGGCAACTTTATCTTTAATTGAAGCCGGCAGTTGTTCTGCTGAAAAATAGGTTGGATTGTAAGGAAGGTCAGAATTCAGAGAAACAAACATAGAGTCGTTTGTTGTATTCTGGAAGTTTTCTTTTCCGTCACTCATATCTGTTCCCTGTGAAAACAATTTATTAATTTCCGCCTGTGTTACCGCTTCGTCCTGTGGACTTGCTGCTGCAGGAAAATACACAAGTCCGATATTTCTGCTTGCATCTCTTTTGAAGAGAATCGGGTGTTTTTTAATATAATCTGCTAAATCCTGAGTAGTAACTTTTACAGGATTTTTTTGAGCATATGCTGCATAATCAACTTTTACAAAATCGATATCCGCAATCTGGTCTCTCTGCTTCATCATTTCCTCAGCTTCTTTCTTGCTCACGGTGATTCCGGTAGAAACATTTGCAAAAAGCTGGCGAGCCATCATTCTGTATTCAATTGCTTTTTTAGTTTTCAGCCAGTTGTTGTACATTTCGACATTACCACTGTTCTGAAGTTCCTCTATCTGCTTTTTGATTTCCTGAACTTTGAAATTGCCTTTTGCATCAAAGTTTTCAGGGTTTTGTGCAAACATTGGATCAAACTGCAATTGGTTATAGAACATGTCATCGGTTAAGGTAAGTCCCATTTTATCGAACTGTTGCTTAATCAGTTTCGATTGCACTACCATTTGCCATGCCTGCTCTTCCAAACCTGTAGCCGGTTGCCCTTGTTGCTGAGCTTGTTGCTGAAGCATAAACAACTGGTCATCAAAATCTTCTTTTGTAATTTCGTCGCCGTTTACCTTTCCGTAAACACCTGGTTTTGCGCCGAACAGTTTTTCTAAACTGTCAGGATTTACCACGAATGCCAACATCGCAACAGCGATAATTCCCATTAAAAGCCAAGGTCTGTTTCTAATCTCTCCTAAAACTGCCATCTTTTTTGTATAATTTTATCAGTTTGCGAAAATACACATTTTTAAGAGATTAAGAAAAATTTTACACATTTTAAAGTTATTTTTTCGGAAACATGGTAATTTTGTCTAAATATTGCCTTGGCACAGTGCTTGTGAAATTACACTCACCTATTTATTTAAGGCTGTTATAAAGCGTAATCTTACTTAACAGCACTTTAATCACCTATTATAAATGACAATTTGTCACTCCACAATATTATGACAGAATTTGATGATCTCAACTTTGATGAAATTATAACTGATGGATTCAGTATCGTAGCAGAAGAAATTAACCTTTCAGAAATGGATCAACCTAACAGCAGCGAACAGAAAATATTCCCGATTTTACCGGTAAGAAATATGGTAATGTTCCCAAAAGTGGTGATTCCCATTACGGCAGGACGGGAAATGTCGATCAGGCTGCTGGAGGAAGCCCAGAAAAATAATGAATTCATTGGGATCGTAAGCCAGAACAATTCAAATATCGAAAGCCCTACAGAAAATGATCTGTACAAAACAGGAACTTTAGCAAAGATCATCAAGATTATAAAACTTCCCGAAGGGAATGTTACCGCCATTACAAGAGGCTTTCAGAGGTTTACAATTAAAAATCTCGTTGAATCAAAACCTTATTTCAGAGCAGAAATCACCAAGTTAAAAGATGTTACATCTAAAAAAACAGAGGAGTATGCGGCACTTTTAGAGAATATTAAAGATTTGGCACTCAAAATTGTCGAACTGGATCCAAACATTCCGTCCGCTGCCAATTTCGCGATCAAAAACATGAGCGATAATGAGGATTTGCTGAATTTCATCTGTACTAATGCCAATTTTACCTCCGCAGAAAAACAGAAACTTCTGGAAGAAAAAAGTCTCATGAACCGTGCACAGAAATGTTATGAGCTGATGCATGATGAATACAGAAAGCTTGAACTGCGAAATCAGATTCACCAAAAAACAAACCGCGAACTCGATAAAAGCCAGCGCGAATACTTCCTGAACCAACAGATCAGAGCAATTCAGGAAGAATTAGGAGGCGGCCCCGAATCGGATGTGGAAGAACTTTTGCTGAAAGCACAAAAAGTAAAATGGAGTGAAGACGTTGAAAATCATTTCCAGAAAGAAATTAACAGGCTTCAGCGACAGAATCCGAATTCACCAGATTACAATGTGCAGCGTAATTACCTGGATTTCTTTACAGAATTGCCTTGGGAAACCTACTCCAAAGATATTTTCGACATCAACAAAGCCCAAAAAGTTTTAGACAAAGCTCATTTCGGACTCGAGGATATCAAGAAAAGAATCCTCGAACACATGGCAGTTCTGAAACTGAAAAACAATATGAAATCTCCGATTCTGTGTTTAGTAGGACCTCCAGGAGTCGGAAAAACTTCATTGGGTAAATCAGTTGCAGATTCCCTGGGAAGAAAATATGTGCGGGTTTCTTTAGGAGGCCTTCACGATGAATCTGAAATTCGGGGCCACCGCAAAACTTATATTGGCGCAATGGCCGGCCGAATCCTGCAATCCATCAAAAAAGCAGGCACTTCAAACCCCGTAATTGTTCTCGATGAGATCGACAAAATCGGTCAGGGAATCCATGGTGATCCAAGTTCTGCATTGCTGGAAGTACTTGATCCTGAACAGAACAGTACCTTTTATGATAACTTCCTCGAAATGGGATATGACCTTTCGAAAGTGATGTTTATTGCAACGGCAAACTCACTATCAACCGTTCAGCGCCCGCTTCTCGACAGAATGGAAATCATCGAAATTGCCGGTTATACTTTAGAGGAAAAAGTAGAAATTGCAAAAAGACATCTGATTAAAAAACAGCAGGACGAAAACGGACTGAATGCAAAGTCATTCAAACTCGGAAACCCCGAACTGAAACATATCATCGATGCTCATACTTCCGAAAGCGGCGTACGTGGTCTGGAGAAAAAAATTGCCTCAATAGCAAGATGGGTCGCATTGCAGACCGCGATGGAAAAAGAATATGATCCAAAAATTTCTATCGATAAAACTGATGAAATCCTTGGTGTTCCAAGACCTAAAAGTCTTTCCGAAATCACAGGTGTTCCGGGCGTCGTAACAGGTTTGGCGTGGACACAGGTTGGCGGAGATATTCTATTTATCGAAAGTATTTTAAGCGAAGGAAAAGGAAATCTCAGCATGACCGGAAATCTGGGAACCGTCATGAAGGAGTCTGCAACAATTGCGTTGGAATACATCAAAGCGAAACATGATGAACTTGGAATTTCTTCAGAAGATATTCAGAAAAAAAACATTCACGTTCACGTTCCTGAAGGTGCTACTCCGAAAGACGGGCCTTCAGCGGGAATCGCGATGCTAACTTCGATCGTATCAAGTTTTAAGAATAAAAAAGTAAAACCCCATTTGGCCATGACCGGGGAAATTACTTTGCGGGGAAAAGTGCTTCCTGTGGGTGGAATTAAAGAAAAACTCCTTGCAGCGGCCAGAGCAGGAATTACTCAGATCATTCTCTGCGAGGCTAACCGTAAGGATGTTGAAGAAATCAAAAAAGATTATCTTAAAAATCTAAAGATCAATTTTGTAAACAGAATGAGTGAAGTCATCGACCTTGCAATTGAAAAATAAAAGAACTACCCTATCAAATTAAGTCCGCCAAATTGCGGACTTTTTCTTTAATGATAAATATCACTTTTTGTCTCTAAAAGAAAAATTGCGAATGATTTCGCATTTATGTTTTTTAATTTTAAAAAAAAATTCATGAAAAAAACATCGGCTGCGTTACTTGCGTTTACACTGTTATTCAATTCATGCACTACCACCTTGGTATCCGCTAATAAACAGGTCCATTTAGAAGATGCTGTACAGACCAATAAAACTTACACATTTGTTCAGAACAATGGTTCTACACAAAAAATTCAGGTTACAAATACAGATGCAGAACAAATTTCAGGAAAAGATGAAAATGGGAAAATGATTAATATTCAGAAAGCAGAAATTGCTGAAGTTAAAAAGAACAATACTTTAGGAACAGTTTTGATTACAGTTGGAGTTGTTGCCGCAGCAGTCGTTATTCCCGCATATGCTGGAAACAAACCGGTAGGTCAGTAAATGACAAACTTACAGAAGAAGTAAGATTCGAATTGTTTTCAATAAAAATCTTTTTTTAAAAGTTTCTTAACCGACACAAAGTTTCTCATCCGTTCAATTTTCCTTAAATTTGCATGATTCTATTACTTCACATTGTATAGATTTTTAAATATTTAAATCCCCCTAGATGTTACCAAAAATAAATCCTGAAACCACGCAGTCCTGGCAAAATCTTGAAGATCATTTTGCACAAAATGATTTTGATTTCAGATCACTTTTTCAGCAAAATCCAAACAGATTTAACGACTTTTCTATAAAAAGACCGGGTTACCTTTTCGATTTTTCTAAAAACTTAATTGATCAGGAAACATTAAACCTGTTACTGCAATTGGCGGAAGAAACTCAACTGAAATCTGCAATTTCTGCGATGTTTGAAGGGCAGAAAATTAATGAGACGGAGGGCAGAGCTGTACTTCATACTGCATTGCGGGATTTTTCAGAAAACGAAATCCTGATTGATGGCGAAAACATAAAGCCTGGAATAAAAAAGGTTCTCGATCAGATGAAAACTTTTTCCGCGAAGGTTATTTGCGGTGAACATAAAGGATTTTCAGGAAGAGAAATTACCGATGTTGTAAATATCGGAATCGGCGGTTCAGATTTGGGTCCCGTGATGGTTTGCTCTGCGCTGAAGCACTTTAAAACACGGCTAAACGTTCATTTTGTTTCGAATGTTGATGGAAATCACATTGCAGAAACTTTGAAAAAACTAGATCCGGAGACCACTCTTTTCATCATCGCATCCAAAACCTTTACTACACAGGAAACCATGACGAATGCTGAATCAGCAAAAGAATGGTTCCTGAATAAAGGTTCTCAGGATGCTGTTGCCAAACATTTTGTAGCACTTTCCACAAACACCAAATCGGTAAAAGAATTCGGAATTGCTGAAGAAAATATTTTTGAGTTCTGGGATTGGGTTGGCGGCAGATACTCGCTGTGGAGCGCCATCGGATTAAGCATTGCGCTGGCTGTAGGTTATGAAAATTTCGAACAGTTACTGAAAGGTGCAAACGAAACCGACACTCATTTCAGAACTGCTGATTTTAAAGAAAATGTTCCCGTACTTATGGCACTCCTCGGAATTTGGTACCGTAATTTTTATGGGGCAGGAACGTACGCAATCCTTCCGTATTCGCAGTATTTAGACCGATTTCCAGCTTATCTTCAGCAGGGAGATATGGAAAGCAACGGAAAATCTGTGGACAGAAACGGCGACTACGTAGAATATGAAACCGGCCCGATCATTTGGGGAGAACCAGGAACTAACGGACAACACGCATTCTATCAGTTAATTCATCAGGGAACAGAATTGATTCCTGCAGATTTCCTTGCGTATGCGAAATCCTGCAACGAAGTTTCAGATCATCAGGATAAATTATTAGCCAACTTTTTCGCCCAAACTGAAGCATTGGCGTTCGGTAAAAATGCCGACGAAGTAAAAACGGAACTTTTCGCCGCCGGAAAATCGGAAGAAGAAATCGAGAAACTCCTTAACTATAAAGTATTCGCTGGTGATTCACCAACCAATTCTTTCATTTTTGATGAACTTACACCTTTCTCGTTAGGACAGCTTATTGCGCTTTACGAACATAAAATATTTGTTCAGGGTGTAATCTGGAATATTTTCAGTTTTGACCAATTTGGCGTGGAACTGGGGAAAGTACTGGCAGGGAAAATTTTAGCAGAACTTGGCGGTGAAAACTCGGTAAACTCACACGATTCTTCGACCAACGG
>JAANMT010002625.1_pt1 | contig 14406 bp, 18 predicted proteins | sample 7279711 | NCBI WGS metagenome assembly JAANMT01 (sample SAMN14094538, study PRJNA606508) | bioreactor metagenome | isolation source: A lab-scale SPAN reactor treating ammonium-rich wastewater day 1 | place: Ireland: Galway | collected 2017-01-16 | reverse complement strand
GCTGGTTAACTGCTTAATTGCTGTAATCATTATTAAAAATCTTAAATATTTTTAAACTTCTTAAAACTTTTTCCTATCGAATATCAGTTTATCATTTTTTTAGCCACTTTGATTAGGGGCACACATCTTGCCTTTTTCTTAAATGAGTATTATTAAAATAAAACATTACGGTGCAAAAGTGAATAACAAAAACAATTCTTTGAGGGATCCGGTTTGCGGCAAAAAGATTAATCCAAACAAGGCTTTCGCAAAAGTAAAATATGGAAAAGAAACATATTACCTTTGCTGCCCGCTTTGCCAGTCAGAATTTGAGAAGGACCCCAAAAAATTTATTAACAATTTTAGTAAATGATACGGAGATTATTAGCTATGAAAAAATTAGAACCATATCCAATAGCAAGTGCATTGTTCTATATCTTTACCATTTTATATGTAGTGTGCATTGGCGTAAAGCTTATTCTTGGAAGTCTGGGAATTGATGGCTTCTGGCATATGCATAAAATATGGGAGATAATTCTGCCGTGGTTCGGTGGATTAGATTCGTTGAGTATAGTAATCGGTTTGCTGGAAGTTTCTCTTGGCTCGTATTTAATTGGTTATATAGTCGTTCCTGCTTATAATTTTTTAACAAGGAATAAAGTAAGCGAGCATAAGATAGATATAAAACCAATTATTGTCAGGTTTAAGACTTTGTTCTTAACCTTTGCCGTTTATGTTTCGATACTTTTCACTCTTTGCTTAGTATATGATTTAATTGTTCCCGTCGAATATCAAATGCTTGGCTTATGGAAGCTGCTTATTCCAGGCTTTACAGGATTAAATTTTGTCAGCTATCTGATTGGGCTTGGTGTTATTCTTATTTACAGCGCATATACAGCTTTTATCTTTTCTAAAACTCTCAACTTTTTTGAAAAATCAGAATTAAAAAAATCTGAGAAAAAACCTATTCTCCAAATAGATTCTTCGACTGAAGTGTTAAAAGGGAAAAAGTATGATGAAAAATATTTTGGGGTTGCAACGGGAGTTTTTGCAGCCGCTATTTTTATCCTTGCAGCAATAAAAATGATTTTTAACGGCGAAGATTTTTCTACTCTTATCAAGCCACTTATCCCTTTCTTCAATTCTGCGAATGCAATAAATATAATTGGTGGAATTGCCGTTTCATTTTTATGGGGATGGTTGATCGGATATTTCTTTATGATTTTTTATCACTGGTTTGATAAGAAGTTTAATCCTAAGCAAACAAAAGCTTAAGGATCACCCAAATGACTAAAAATCTCAAACCATACGCAATAATTTTTCTTCTATCACTCTCAACGTTAAGCTTTGAGATTATACTTGCAAGAATATTTTCTTATGTGCTTGCGTATCATTTTGTCTTCATCATAATTGCATTTGCAATACTTGCCCTTGCTTTAGGACAGCTTTATGCTTCCCGGTTGGCTGCAAGAGACTCTGTATCATACGCAAAGTATTTTATAATTCTTCAATTGCTGTTTCCGGTAAGTATTGCTGCAATTTTTATTTTACCTTCTATTGAAAGCATTGGCAGCGGTTCGGTTGGCTTAATTTTATACATTCTTCTAGCAAGTGTTACATTCTTTTTGGTCGGAATTATTACTGCTTCCATATTTCAATCCAACGGCGATAAAAGCAGAACACTTTATGCACTCGATTTGATTGGAGCGGCAGCGGGTTCTTTACTTGGATTATTTTTACTGAACACATTTAGCATTGTTCAATCTCTTGCATTAATTCTGATTGTCTTTTCTATTGCTTCATTTATTTCCATTCCACTTGCTAAAAGCAAAGGATTTGCCATTACAACAGCTTCTGTTGTGCTTGTATCTCTTTATCTGATTTTTTTAACTCCAAACATTGATATAAGTATAGCAAAATCGTCCGATAAAGATTTATTGCGGTTAAAAGGTAATCCATCCGTTAAAACAACTACTGTCGAAAGCAAATGGAATTCATTTGGAAGAACCGACTTAGTAGAATTTCTATCTCCGGATTCTACGACTTCAATGTCTATGTTTATTGATGGGGCTGCAGGAACACAAGTTGTAAGCATTTCTGAATTAGAAAAAGATGAGAAAAAATTATTTCATACCTTGATGCATTCAAATATGTTTTTTGAATTTAATTTTTTAAAAGATTCTGAAAAAGATTCTGCTTTAATTATTGGTCCCGGCGGCGGTATTGATATTGCCGCTGCTTATTTTGGAAAAACAAAGCAGATAGATGCTGTAGAAGTTAATCCAACCTTTGTTGAATTTATGAAGAAGTACAACAAATCTACATTTTCTGGAAAACCTAACATCAATGTAATTGTTGGTGAAGGAAGGAACTTTGTGAGGAATTCCAGAAACAAACCTGCCTACCGGACAGGCAGGTATGATTTAATATTTCTTACAATTCCAATAACAAAAGGGGGGCGTTCAACAGATTTTGTAAATCTAACAGAGAATTATTTATTCACTGAGGAAGCATTAGAAGATTATCTACATATACTAACCGCCGAAGGAAGAATAGTTTTCACTACACACAACAGAGAAGAAACTTACAAGATTGTTTCAAACTATCTGGATTTACAAAACAAATCCGGAATAAGTAATTCCGAAGCTTCCAAATACTTTTACGTTGCAGACCAGGGAATGATGCCCTTGCTCGTAATTAAGAAAACACCTTTCACTAAAAATGAAATAGAGCAAAGACATTTTATTTCACATCAAGCCGGATTTGACAGAGGTGTTTCGTTCTTTCCTTTTGTAGAGCAAATTGAGATTGATACAGTTGTACAAGGCCAGAAAATTGAGTGGAATATGTTTGATAATGTTTTGCACGATGTTTCAAACAACAAATACGATTTTCACGAACTAACAAGAAAAGCCTCTATAAATCTTCACCCGGTTACAGATAACTCTCCATTCTTTTTCAATTACGAATTAGGGCTGCCTGATAATTTGAATGTTCTAATTTTTGCAGGAATTACTTTATTGTTTTTATCAGTTTATATGTTCAAAAAAAAATGGGGAATGAGCATCAATACTCATAAGGAAAATGAACTTAGCAGGAAAAATTTAAGAACCTTAACCATTGTAGCTTTTCTATTAGGCTTTACTTACATACTTAGTGAATCATATCTCTTCCAGGCGTTGAATATTCAATTGAACAATCCATTAAAATCTTTTTCACTGCTGCTGTTTGCATTTCTACTAGGGAATGGAATCGGCAGCTATCTTTCAAACTTTATTAAGAAAGAACGTATCAGGCTGATAGGCTCAAGTGTTATAAGCATAATATTAATTCTTGCTGTAAATGCTTTTTTAATATTGCCCAATTTAGAAGCAGGGGTACCTGAATTTTATCTGTTTATTCTTGTCTTTTTTCCGGCAATAATAATCGGCATTCCCTTTCCTTTGCTGTTAGCAGAGATGAACGAACATAGAATTAAAAATGGAATTGCTTTACTGTTAAGTATTTCAGGGATAGCAGGCTTTATCGGTTCAATTTTTACAATTTCAATTGCAATACTATCGGGATATAGTTTTGTGCTTTATGCTGCAGTTTCTTTATATATAATTTTGATAGTAACATTAACAGCAAAAAAAATGATGCAGCAACAAAATTAGCATACACCTTTATAAACTATGGGAAAACTTCTCTCTCTTAAAATATTTAACAAAATTTAAATTCTTTAAAAATTAAAATGGGGAATCTTTTACTATTCTTAAAAATTCAAACATTTCTTTTGGCTCGTCTTTTGGAAATAATCAATCTAATCAAGAAAGGAGACTTAAAATGCTTTGGATAATATTAGCAATAGTAGTGGGGCTTGGAGCTTATGTTTATTTTAATTCAAGAAAACCAAAACCGCAGCCAATATCAAATAATCATAATCATCCTAATCATAAAGAAAGCCATAGTCATAAAAGCGGGCACGGCTGCTGTAAATAATTTATGTATTGTAATAGATATGAGATCATTTATTAAGCGAAAAATAATTTAAAGGAGATACGAAATGGAAAGAGGTATTGAACATTCGGGTGCTTGGGCACTTGCACTCATCTTTATTGTAATAGCATCCTGGCTGTTATACAAGTATCTCGCACCCAAAACATGGCGGGAATGGACAAGCGCAGGACTTATACAAGCTTTTATAATTGCATTGTATGCAGAGATGTACGGCTTCCCGCTTACTATTTACTTGCTTGTCCGGTTCTTTGGTTTAGATCGTACTTACCTTAATGCAAATCTCTGGTCAACTCTGGTTGGTGTTGGTGAAACCGGTATGATGATTTCGATGATTGCAGGGTACATACTTCTCTTTGCCGGCTTTGGTATTTTTATTCAGGGGTGGCGGGAGCTTTACAAAGCTCATAAGGAAAACCGGCTGGCAATTGGCGGATTATACTGTATAGTAAGACATCCTCAATATACCGGTTTGTTTATTGCACTATTCGGTGAAGGTGTTGTGCATTGGCCTACATTGTTCTCCGTGGGATTATTTCCAATTATTGTGTTTGCATATTACAAGCTTGCACGCAAGGAAGAACAGAAGACGATTGAGAAGTTTGGGGAGGCATATCTTGAATACAAACGGCAAGTGCCTATGTTCATTCCAATGAAAGGAAAATGGAAGCAGCTTGTTGAGCATTCCAATATATCATTGAATCAAAAACCAATGGAAGAAAAATGAAATTAAAAGAAATAACCTATAAAGACCGTAGCGAATTCTTGAGAGGGTTTGCAACAATTATAAGAAAAAATAATTGTGGACATAAGGATGAAAAGGTAATGTTCCTATCAATAGGGAAGTATTTTGGTTTTGAAAAAGAATTCTGTGAGAATGCAGTAGAACATCTTATGATAAACAAGTATATACCGGAACATCCGGCAGTCTTTTCAACCAAACCTCTGGCTGAATTTTTTGTTAGTGATGTAGCTAAAATAATGCTGCATACAAATTCTATGACTGATGCTTCTAAAGAGTGGCTGCTGAAAACTGCTAAAGCTAATAATGTTGGTTTTAGCCTATCGGAATTTGATTAAAGACAGATTTAAACTAATTAACTGATTACCTAATAAAAAACGAGGCGTATAATGATAGACGATCCTGTTTGCGGAATGGAAATAAAAGATATTTCCAAAGCAGAAAAATTCGAGTACAATGGAAAGACCTACTATTTCTGCAGTGCTCTATGTATGGTTCAATTCCAGAATGATCCCGAAAAGTATATTAAAAAAGATGGCGGAGACGAGCACAAGCATCACCACCATTAAAATAATAGATGGACAATAATTAATTAAAAGAGGTTTGCTATGATAAAGAAAGATTATTCTAAAGACGGGAAAACTTGTAAAGTGACTTTTATACTTCCATCTGATATTGATGCTCAATCAGCTTGTGTATGTGGTGATTTTAATAACTGGGATTTGGAGTCGTCATCTTTACAAAAAGATAAGGATGGAAATCTAAGTGTATTGGTTAAACTTGAGGCAGGAAAGGAATATAAGTTTCGTTATTGTGTTGATAATTCCCGCTGGGAAAATGATCCCAATGCTGATGCACAAATACCTAATCCTTTTGGAAGCGAGGATTCGGTAATAAAAGTTTAATGATATGAAAGAAAAAGCGGTAACAGTGGTTGGTGCCGGTCCGGCTGGCTTTACAGCGGCAATTTCTTTAGCCAGGTCTGGTTATGATGTTAATTTATATGAACAGAACAATGATGTAGGCTTAAGATTTAACGGTGATTTTCAAGGGCTGGAGAATTGGACTGATGAAGAAGATACGTTGAAAATATTAAGCCGGATCGGCATCAAAATTAATTTCTTGTGTCATCCTTATTCAGGAAACGACGGTTTGTTTTACGGACCAAAACTGAAAAAGGTAAAAGTAAAAACTTCACGACCTCTCTTTTATCTTATTGAAAGAGGTTCAAATGATAATTCATTAGACCAGGGGTTGAAAAAACAAGCTGAGGAAATCGGGGTTAATATTCTCTGGGGTCAGAAATTAGATTCTGTTGATAGTCAAACTTCAATAGTTGGCACAGGACCCAAAGCTGCTGATGCAATAGCTAAAGGAATGGTGTTTAAAACATCACTTAAAAATCAATTTATAGGTTTCGTTAATAATAAAATTGCACCAAAAGCTTATGCTTACCTGTTAGTAAACAATGGGAAAGCAACTTTTGCAACCTGTATGTTTGAAGATTTTAAGAATGAAAAGCTATACTATGAAAGATCACTAAGAGTCTTAAAATCTGTAATAGATATTGATATAAATGAGCCAAAAGAATTTGGAGGATTTGTTAACTTCTTTAACGAGCCGGTTCCATCTAAGGATAATAAAATTCTTTACGTTGGTGAGAATGCCGGATTCCAGGATGCACTTTGGGGATTTGGAATCAAGTATGCGATGCTATCCGGTTATCTTGCAGCAAGAAGCATCATTCAGAATAAATCCTACGATGAACTTTGCAAGGCATACCTCTATCCAAAACTTCAAACTTCGTTGGCAAACAGATGGCTGTTCGCACACCTATATAATACAGGATATACCTTTATCCTTAATAAAATGAAATCAATGGATGATGTAATCCTGGCTTTAAGAAAACATTATAATACTTCGATAAGCAAAAAAATAGTTTATCCTTTAGCACAGAGATGGTATAAAACAAGACTGATAGACAAACAGTGTATGCACGAACATTGTGACTGCGTTTGGTGCAGGCACGGTAAGCTTGCACACGCTACAGAAGAAAATTGTTAGCTAAAAAGCGAAGTGTTAATATGATTGAAACCTCAAATGATAATAGTAATAAGTCGCGGCGGAATTTTCTTAAATATTTTCTCGGTGGAAGCTTTACAGCTTTTGCTTTCTCTGTTATATACCCGGTTGTTAAGTTTTTAATTCCACCGAAATCTACTGAGCCAATACCAACTTCTGTTATTGCCGGTACAGTAGGAGAACTAAAACCAAATAGCGGAAAAATTTTTCGTTTCGGTAATAAGCCAGGAATTCTGATAAATACACCACGGGGAGAGTTAAGAGCGTTCACTGCAATATGCACTCACTTAGAATGTACTGTACAATATAGGGATGATTTCCAGCATATTTGGTGTGCCTGCCACAACGGGCATTATAATTTAAATGGAATTAATATAGCGGGACCACCGCCCAGACCATTAACACAGTTCAATGTAAGTTTAAAAGGAGATCAGATTTTTGTATCAAAAGTGAGTTAGAAAAAGACAATAATGGATTTCAGTTAATTGAGTAAAGGAGATGAGAAAATGTCGGAAACATTAATATATATAATAATATTTGCCGCCATAATGTTTTTTATGCATAGAGGTCATGGTGCTCACGGCGGCGGCGGAATGGGCGGCTGCGGAGGACATTCACACGGCTCACATAAAGGACACGGACAAAATGGTGATGAATCCTCAACTGATACTGAAGAGAAAGATGAACATCAGCATCATCATTAAGATGGGAAATGAAAAATGGTTGATGGAAAATGGAAATGAGTGAAATAATTTATAAATCAGTAATTCAATGTCCTTTCTGTGGTTTTGAGAAGGAAGAAATGATACCCGTTGATGCTTGCCAGTTTTTTTATGAATGTACAAATTGTAAGAAAATTATTAGACCTAAAGAGGGTGATTGTTGTGTGTTTTGTTCGTATGGTTCAGTGGAATGTCCATCCATACAGAAAAAACGGCTCTCGGGAAAATGAATGGAATATTTAAAAATATTAATGATCAATAACATCACAGAATATTAATAGATGTAATAGTTTGGTTATGAAAGTTCGATTTTTAATTCTGTTAAGTCCGGCTCTTGTGTACGGAATTGTATGGTCCTTTATTTACTTACTATTTTCCGGATTTCACGGTATGACGAGAATGTTTAATGAGAAATTCATTTTCTTAATAGCAAATCTTTTGAATGTCGAACTAAGCTCAGTTACTATTGGTTTAATTTTCACTTTTCTGGATGGAGCTTTATTTGGTTCACTATCCGGAATTATACTTCTGATTATTTATAGAAAAAATCATGATAAATAGTTTTTATAGAAAGGAGTTAACAATATGAAAGACCATAATAAATTTCAGCATACAATTTTAATGCTTCTTTTCTGCTTACTGCCACTATTCGTGTTTTTCATTTTAGTAATAAATGGGGTTGAACTTAACCCGATGCTTTTCTTTTTGTTTATTGTGATATGCTGCCTTGCAATGTTTTATTTTATGCGACAAACACACACTCAAACAGAAACAGAAATCAGTGAGGAAAATCAGGACATTAAAAATGAAAACGTTAAAGGTATAATTCCGGTTCCTGATCATCTTGGCGATGTGTTCCAGGCGAATTACATAGAGAGAGTTGATGACACTTTAATCTATACAGGAAATCTTTTAACTGATGCTGATTCAGCTTATCAAAAACTAAAAGAGAGTTCAGATAAGATTGGCGTAACAGCATTGCTTCAGGAAGATGATGCCGGAAATACGCTTGTACTTGTTTCTAAAAAGTTATTTCCCGGTGCTGTTACTCATACAGGAATGCATCATTCGGGGCAGCCAATTTCAACAAATGAAGTTAGCGGAGAAGCCAAACCGTCCAAACCGACTGTTAATTTAATTCTCTTTATTCTTACGTTTATAACAACAACCTATGCAGGAGCGCTACAGCAAGGGATAAACCTATTAAAAGAGCCGGATAAATTTAATGTGGGGTTGCCTTATGGAATAGCATTGATGGTGATTTTAGGTGCACACGAACTTGGTCATTACTTTGCAGCTAAGCATCACAAGATGAATGTCACACTTCCTTATTTTATCCCGGTGCCTTTTGCTTTGGGAACGTTCGGTGCTTTCATTCGTTTGAAATCACCATCGGAAAATCGTAAAGCTTTATTCGATGTCGGTGTTGCAGGTCCTATTGCCGGATTAGTATTTGCAATTCCGGCGCTTATAATCGGACTGCAAAGTTCAAAAATAATTCCAATGTCAAACGAAAATGTAATGATGGGAGGTGCGGACGTTGGCTCTTCAATTTTGCTCGCACTACTTGCAAAAATTTCTGTTGGCAAAGATTTAATAAGCGGGCACACATTTCAGTTTAGTCCTTTAGCGTTTGCCGGCTGGCTCGGACTTTTTGTAACAGCACTTAATTTACTTCCAATCGGGCAATTGGATGGCGGGCATATTGCTCACGCTTTATTCGGAAGGAAGAATGCAAACACTATTGGAATGGTAGCATTGTTCTCTTTATTCCTACTTGGCTTATTTGTTTGGAGCGGGCTGTTAACCTGGGCAATTATAGTTTTCTTCTTAGCAGGAATTAAAAGTGCACCACCGTTAAACGATGTAACGAAACTTGACGGCAAAAGAGTTGCTATCGGGCTGATCGCATTCATTATTTTATTTATGATTCTTGTTCCGGTGCCTCATTCATTTTATCAAACGCTGGGAATAAATTGTCCATATGTATAATTAATTGAAAGAGGTGATTATGATAAACAATCAAAATACAAAATTAAATAAAGCGTACCTGTTAATTATTTTTATAGCTGCACTGTTAGGAGCAGCAGCTGGCGGTTTTATTGTTTATTGGATTACTTCTTCAAACTCCTCAAATCAAACTTTTCAGAATAATGATAAGGTGAAGATGCTTCCTCAACACATAGAATCACTTCGCGCCATTGATATTGAAACTGCTGTAACTCGTGCTGTTGAAAAAGTTAGCCCGGTTATTGTTACGGTAATAAATAATCTGACGGAAGTGAGAAGAGGATTCTTTGGTAGTCAAAGAATTCAAAGGAGGGGTTCCGGATCTGGTGTTATAGTATCTGAAGATGGATACATAATTACAAACAATCACGTAGTTGAAGGTTTTAATTCTCTCGAAGTAATATTGAGCGATGGCAAAACTCTTCCGGCTGAATTTATTGGTGGAGATAAGTTTGCAGATGTTGCAGTAATTAAGGTCGATGGTTCGTGGAAAGATTATGCTCAATTAGGTAACTCCGATGTACTTAAACCGGGTGAAACTGTTATTGCTATGGGTTCGCCGCTTGGTGAATTTCAAAACACAGTTACAGTAGGAGTGGTAAGTGCACTTGGCAGATCAATAGAAACCTCAGAGCAATATTCAATGGAAGATATAATTCAAACTGATGCGGCAATTAATCGAGGCAACTCCGGCGGTCCTTTGGTTAACTTAGCCGGACAGGTGGTTGGCATAAATACTTTAATTGTGAGAGGCAGCGGTTATTCCGGGGATATCGCTGAAGGGCTTGGTTTTTCTATAGCATCCAATACTGTTGATGCAGTGGTTAAGCAGCTTTTAGCGCAAGGTTATGTAGCAAGACCTTACCTCGGAATAAACTGGCTGCCTGTAAATCCGCCAATGGCTGAAAGATATTCTTTGCCCGTAAAATGGGGTGTTTATATTTCGGAAATCAGTCAGAGTTCACCAGCTTATAAAGGCGGACTAAGAATTGGCGATATAATCACGCAAATTGGAGGTGAAAATGTAAATGAAAAAAATCCATTTATTAACATCCTGCTAAAACATAAACCGGGAGAGAAAGTAAAAACAAAATATTTCAGAGAGGATGATGAAAGAACTGCAGCAATAGTTTTGGGTAAAGCAGAGAGATAGTGTGAATAAAAATCTGTTTTATATCTACCTCTCAATTTTTTTAGTTTATGTTGGATATGGGTTAACGCTTCCTTTATTACCATTTTTTGTTGAACGGATGTCATCATCAGTAATGAGCCAGGAAACTGTTTCCTTACACGTTGGAATGATAACCGGTGTATTTGCCCTTATGACTGTTTTGTTTGCACCTCTCTGGGGAAAGCTATCAGATAGTATTGGAAGAAAGCCATTGTTTTCTATCGGCTTAATTGGAACTGCAATATCAATATTTCTTTTCGGGATAAGCAGTAATTTAACCTGGCTCTATTCTTCCAGAATATTAGGCGGAATATTTGCAGCCGCAGTAATACCGGTTGCAAGCGCTTATGTATCGGATTTAACTTCTGTTGGAATGAGAGGAAAAGTATTAGCTTGGATTGGAGGTGCAAGCGCATTAGGTGCAACCATCGGTCCGGCTATTGCCTCGTTTCTTTCAAATATTAATTTACCCGAATCATATAATTTGTGGAATTTTTCTTTTGATGAGTTCTCCGTTCCGTTTACATCAGTATCAATTCTATTAGGATTGAATTTATTTTTAATAAAGCTGTTACCGGAACCTTCTGCAGCAGTTTATAAAAATATTTCACCTTTAATTACTCAAAAAGTTGATCCTGCCAAGCTAGGAAAAATCCCGCTTTTCGGTGAAAAAATTAATATTTTCAGCATAATTAAGAGTGTAAGATTTCTTTTAATTCTTTCCTTTGTAAGCCAATATTCTTTAATGCTGTTCGAGGCAACTTTCTCACTCCACGCAAAATATTTTACAGGCTTTGGAACATTTGAGCTTGGAATCATCTTTAGTGTTTGCGGTGGTGTTATGGGAATAGTCCAAAGTTTTTTTATAGGAAATTTAATTGACAAAAAGGGAGAAAATGTTTTAATGCCTGTGGGCTTTTTATTAACTGCCGTAGGAATTCTCGCACTTATGATATTTAAAGATTTTTTCCTGATATTATTAAGTGTTACCATACTTTCAATCGGAATATCTGCAATAACTCCTTCTTTATCTTCATTAATATCAAAGAAATTTCCGCACCATACCGGTTCTGCATTGGGAGTTCAAAACTCCGTTGATAATCTTGGAAAAGGTTTTGGTGCTATCCTGGGCGGAATGCTCTTCGCATTGAATATTCATTTGCCGTTTTTATCGGCTAGCCTGTTTCTTTTGGTAATCGGAATTAGTTTGTTGAAGAATTATCATTCTGTATCTAAAAAAGCCTAATGAAGATGAATATACTGAATGATGAACTGAGCTTAAAGTTTAGTGACGATATTATTTTTACTAATATAATTTACTGCGACATGCATCAAAAAGAGTGAAACATAATTAATCTATTTTATAACATTGGTTTTTTTCTAACTAATCAGAAGGATATTTAAAGTGGAGAATCAACCGAAACAACACAAAAATTATCTGAAGTTCTTCGCAATGATAGGAACTTCTATGGTCGCAATGTTTCTTTTAATGTACACTAATTCATACCAGATAACTGATCATTTCTGGTTCAGTGAAACCCGACTGTTTATGACTATGATAATGGGCGGTGCAATGATAATTGTGATGCTTTTATATATGTTAAAAATGTATCCTAATAAAACTGCAAATGCCGTTGTACTTATTGGCGGATTTGTAATGATAGCTTTATCCGTCTGGTTGGTAAGAAGCCAGGTGACTGTAACAGATGTGGATTTTATGGAAGGAATGATTCCTCATCACTCGATTGCAATATTAACAAGTGAAAATTCACAGATAGAAGACCCCAGAGTACGAAAGGTTGCGGATGAAATAATAAAATCACAGCGAAGAGAAATAAAGGAAATGGAATGGCTTATAAATGATATAAGAAAAAACGGCTTGGTAAAAACACAAACAGAAGCAGAGTCACGCCCGGTACCGAAATTCCTCGGCACGCCAGAGTAAAATATGTGACATTTTATAATGGAAGAGGGATGTCTCAAATGAAAAAAACTAAAATAGCTGAATAAAAATCTTTCCTATACAATAAAGCCTATTAACTTTCTTAAAAATTTTTAAGTTTATTAAAATAAATTGTATTAAAGACTTCCAAAATATCTCTCTACCGCACTTTTTATCCGGCATATCGTTTGGCTTTATAGTATCAGACTTCAAGAGTCAATGTTAAATAAAAATATTATAGGAACATAACAGGGAGAAGAAAATGAAACGGAAAAAAAGTTCATCAGGAATAATAGTTGGGATTATATTGTCATTGGTGTTGGGCTCATTTTTACAGGCACAGCCATTATCCAAAAGAATCGGTGGTAAATCTTTGAAAGAAAGAATCCATCAAACTTTAGTACCATTCGATTATTCCAATTATAAAAAAGTCGGTCCGATATCGAGAGATGTTTATGCCCGTATTCGTCAAGCACACAATACTGAAAAAATTGCTTCTGTTAATACAGTTGTAAGCATAACAAAACCTGTAAAGGAACAAAGCTTTTTCCTGAAGCAAAAAAGGCACTCAGCTTCCTTTAAAGCTGGTAATAAAACTTATATCTCGGTAAAGAGAAAATCTGTGAAAAACTTTTTTCTTGATGGGAAGAGACATCAGTAAAAAGATAGTCATTTGGCTTGATCAATTACTTGCTTCCAGGGCTAATGAATTGTTAATTCATTAGCCTTTTTTTATTCCCTTCAGTGAAATACACTCTTAATATATTTAAAAATTTTTAAGAATCTTAAAATTCCTCATTGTAATAAATCCTTATTACGCACAATAACCGCAACTTTTTAGTGGCACTGCCATTGAATAATAAGCAATAGATTAAGCATTAGAGCAAAACAAGATTCACTAAATAAACTAAAGGAGTTGAGAAAATGTTAACTGAAATATTAATCATAGGGTTAATCCTAACAAGCCTGGTTATGGTTGTTATTGGGATTCTATCAATAAAAGAGAAATTTGTAAGAAAGTATTTTTTATTCGTTGCCTTGTTAACCGCCGTGTTTTTTACTGCAACATTGATAGTCAATGCACAAGAAAAACCGGAAGAAAAGAAAGAAACAAAAATGACAATGCAGCATGAAGACATGCAAAAATGCATGGATAAAATTGCTGCCGACAGTACAATGCGAATGCAAATGATGGATAAAATGATGAAACATACTAAAGGTGATTCATCAGGCATGATGCAGATGTGCAAGATGATGATGGATAATCCTGAAATGCACAAGATGATGATGAAGATGATGCACGGCGAAGGAATGATGAATGGAATGATGAAACACGATATGAAAGATGAAAAAAGCGATTCTCAGATGAAGAATGGAGAAACAGAACATAAGTCTCATCACTAATTAAAACTAAATACAAGTATTTAAAAGCTTGAGAAAGGAGTTAAATAGAATGGCACACGACCCTGTTTGCGGAATGGAAGTAAAATCACCATCAAAATATTATATTGATTTAGATAGTAAAAGGTATGAGTTCTGCTCGGAGAATTGCCAGGATAAATTTACTCTTGACCCAAACAAGTATATTGAGCAGATAAATAAAGTTGAGCCGTCATATAAAACAACAAGTTACGGTATAGAAAAACTTTCCTTACCAATCAATGGTTTGCACTGCACTTCTTGCGTTAATACGATAGAAAGAGAAATAAAGCAACTTCCGGGTATAAAAGTAGCACATGTAAACTATGCAACTGAAACAGCA
>JAANMT010002621.1_pt1 | contig 14409 bp, 5 predicted proteins | sample 7279711 | NCBI WGS metagenome assembly JAANMT01 (sample SAMN14094538, study PRJNA606508) | bioreactor metagenome | isolation source: A lab-scale SPAN reactor treating ammonium-rich wastewater day 1 | place: Ireland: Galway | collected 2017-01-16 | reverse complement strand
TGGACCCATAATTCTTTCTATAGAAGCATAACGGTCAGTTCTCCATTGATCGGGATTGTGACCATATATCCGATTCCAGGAATCATAATCAGAGTACTGATTATTAAGCGCAAATAAATCTGATTTCTGCTGAGGGCTAAGGAGTAAATTCGCTGCTACCGTCTGCCAATTCACATCAGTAATACTTCTTCTGTAGTCATTGTAATAATCTGACTGTGAATAACCAAGACTGAAAATTCCTAAACTCAGTATTGTGATTAACTTTTTCATTTTACTAATATTTTAAAGTTTTACATGAAGGTAATTTCCATTACTGTGCCAAAACAAAATAAGAAGAGCAGCTTCTGCTGAAACTGCTCTTCCATCACTACTAACACTAAAAACTAAAATTATCGAGAAGTTAATCTCTGTCCCGGGATGCGGGTTGTACTTCCCGGTGTTGTTGTCGGAGTCTGATTTCTCAAACCTCCTGAATTACTTTCTATCTTTTTCTGCGGGGTCGTATCATGCGATCCAGAGTTATCTCTGAAACCGCTGTTACGCTGTATATTCTCAGCCTGCGGGCGGATTTCGCTATTTCTTGTTCCACCAGACGAAGTGCGGGGAGCGTTCCGTACCGGTGTATCATTTCCGTTTCGGAAACCATTATCGCGGGTGTTATTATTTACACCTCCGTCATTTCTAAAACCACCTGATTTTGGAGTATTATTCCAGTTTCCATTTCCTGTGCGCGGTGAATTTTGGAATCCTATATTGTTTCGCGGATTGGACTGGTGGTAAGTTACACGGTTTACCCGATAGCGGTTCACATTAATATTTTTATACCTTGGGACTACATATACGTTGGTTACATAATGCTGTCTTCTGTAATTCTGCCAGTAATTTACAGGATGGTAACCATTGTAATAATTATTCTGATAAATGACAAAAACACGTGGGCCTAAAATTCTTTCTAAAGCGTAGAATCTGTCATAATACCATCTGTCTGGATTATATCGGTAATACGAATTCCAAGAAGCGTAAGACGGAAATTGGTCATTAAGCATCATAATCTGCTGAATCTGCCATGGAGACAGCCGGTACATGGAAAAAAACCTGCCCCAGTTTACATCATAAATGCTTCTCTCGTAATCATTATAATAACTTTGGTATAAATCATTACGGTAATAGTCTGAAGGATATTCGTAATAATAATCATCCGGAAAATAAAACTCATCATCGTAATCATTATAATAATATCCATTATTTTGGTTAGGATAAGAGTCCGGGAAATTCTGTGCGGAGATCAATGCTGCGAAGAACACCGAAAATCCAAGAAGTAATTTTTTCATTTCTATTAAACTTATTTTGGTCGTTAATACCAATCATTAGAAAAACGTGCCAAATTCAACGGTTGAAATCTGTGTTATCGCCTTTAAACAAAGGATTTACAGACCTCTCACATTACTTTGATTCAAATAAAAAAAAGAAGTTAAAGCAAAAGCCTTAACTTCTTATTACAAATTTATAAACACTTGATTTTCAATAGCTAAAAAATCAAATCAATACTTTCTGTACACTTCAAAAAATTTAAAAATATTCACACTTAACCGCGGTTAGAATCAGCAACCCATCCGGCAATCTTTGAATTAAAGCCTTTCTTTTCTAACAGGCTTTCTAAAGTAAGATGCATACGGTATCTCCAGTAATGCGGAAATACAGCAGGATTATTAATTCTTTCGTCATCCATATTCGGATTGGTTAAATCAATATCTGTTGCCAGAAATTCCTGAATCGGGAAAATGGCAAGCATCGCATCATTATAAAGATGCTGTTTCATAATAATTTCCGCAAGTTGGGGTTCCAGATTCCACGGTGCTGTTCCCGACTGGCCAAGCTGCTGGTTAAAATACTGTTGCGTTAAGTTACGGTCCTCATGCCACCACTGGCGAAGTGTAGAACTGTCGTGGGAACTCGCCGTAACTACATTTAGATACGCTGCATTTTTAGGATTGTACCACGGAATATCATCAGAAGGCATGCGCTGAACTTTCAATGCGGTAATTGCCAACCGGTCCATCACCTGAGGCACGGATTCCGGAACAAGGCCTAAGTCTTCACCGCAAATCAACATATCTGTTGCGTTCAGAATCACAGGAAGTTTTTCCATTGCCATTTCGTACCAAAGCCCATCCTGTCGCTTAAAGAAATAATCTACATACAAATCGTATACAGCGTGCTGCTCCCACTGCGGAAGATTTTGGTAAGACGCTGTTTTATCAATATTAAATCTTGGGTGGTAAACCATTTCTCCATCAGCAGTTTCTTCCGGAAGGAAAAGAACATTAGCACAAAGCGAGATTAATTTTTCTTCCGCCCACGGATGAGGGTTCGTTTTAAAGTAATCGGCTAATTTTCTTTGGGTATCGAATTCTTCTTTGAAGGAATAAGTTCCGTCGAAATGATTGTTCATAAAGTGGTTATGAATCGAGTCGCGTTCGTCCCCAAATTCATCACAGAGAATCTGATCGTTGATAAAAGGTTTACAGTACCGGTCATAATAAAAAGGAAGATGTCTTGCGGTAAACTCCTCCATTCTTACAGGAACAGCGGGATAAAAATAACCCAAAATCCCCTGCGTGGCACTCATCGGCATACGCCAGATTCTGAAAAACCCAAGAATATGATCGATCCGCATCGCATCGAAATACTGCTCCAGAGCTTTGAAACGGTTTTTCCACCAGCGGTAACCGTCTTCCTTCATCGCTTCCCAATTATAAGTGGGGAATTCCCAGTTCTGTCCTAAATCGGTGAACTGATCAGGCGGTGCTCCTGCCTGAAAATCCATTCCGAATAACTCGGGTTCTGTCCAGGCTTCTACAGAGTATCTGTAAATTCCGATAGGCAAATCGCCTTTTACCGAAATCCCCAAAGCATGAACATAATTTATTGCATCATTCAGCTGCAGGTGCAGCTGGTACTGAACCCAAGCATGAAGCATGGACTGCGAATAATCTTTACTGTTGGCACTGAAAAACGGAGCAATTTTCCCCGCAATATATTTTTTATGGGTTTTCCACAGGTTAAAGTTTGGCGTATTATATTTGTCGCGCAGTACACAGAATGCGGCATACGGCACAAGCCACTCCTCATTTTCCTTGATAAATTTCTTGAAATTTCTGTCCTTTAAAATCTCAGCTTGATGGAGTTCGAAAACTGCGTTTACAAATTTCCACTTCCCTGAAATCATCTTTTCATAATCGATGAGATTTAAAGAGTTCAGCTGCTGCTTCTCTTCCTGATATTCGGCAACAAGTTCATCCGGTAACGGGAATTCCATTTTTTCAACAGAAATATACTGAGGATGAAGCGCATATACCGAAATTGCAGCGTAGGGATAAGAATCCGTCCAGGAATAATTTGCCGTCGTATCATTGATCGGAAGAATCTGCAGAATTGACAGATTTGCTTCTTTTGCCCAATCTGCAAGATTTCTTAAATCAGCAAACTCCCCAACACCGAAACCGTTTTCAGTTCTCATCGCGAAAACCGGGACTGCTACTCCGGCGGCATGATACATTTCGAAAGACTTAAATCGGAAATAATGATCCGCTTTTATCTGCAAAATATTCTTTTCCTGATTTGGGAGCGCCCATCTGTTGTCGCCGTATTCTATATCAAAAACTTCACCTGTATTTCTGTCGCGGAGACCATACTTATACTGAATCATGAGATCCAGAGGAATTTCTACAGCCGCTTCCCAAATACCGAAATCGCTCTGCGCCATATTTACCGCATAATCCTTGTTCCAATTTCCCAGCGCATCATTGCTGCCCATAATAACCAACTGCCAGTTTACCTGATAAATTGGTGCTTCTATTCGGAACAGATGGGTATGTCTCTTTAAAACAGGAGTTTTTTCCGGTTTAAACCCACTTAATTTATTTTTGAGGATTTTATTGTTGAGATAATTTTCAGGGAAGTTTTTCGAATTCCAGGAATCATAAATTATGAATTCATCATAATTATGGGGAAAATTCATGTGATGCAGCGAAAATTCTTCATCCAGCACCTCTTGTGTTTCGTTTACAAGACGGTATTTATAGATTATATTTTTTGAAAAATAATCAACCTCGGCTGTCCAGTTTCCATTATCAGTATAATTCAGCGGATAGATTTTATCTTCTGCTGCTTCTTCAATGATTAAAAGCTGAAGATTCTCGCCCAGTTTGGTGCGGAAATTAATATTAAAAAAAAGCTTCATAACAGTTTGCAATTTGCTATGCAATTTATGAAATTTGTGGCTTTTTTAAGTACTGAATCGAGAATTAATTAAAGGAGTTTAACTGCTGGAAAACAATTACTTACAAAGACATTATGCAAAGACACAAAAAAACCTTTCCGGCAGTCTGCCAAAAAGGTTGAGTTATCATTTATTATCTCTTAACTGAGAGAATAAGTAGTACCTTCTCTTCCATCTTTCAGTTCAATTCCTTCGGCCAAAAGCCGGTCACGGATTTGATCAGAAAGATCGAAATTTTTTGATTTTCTCGCCTGATTACGAAGTTCAATTAAAACCTGCAGCGTCTGGTCGAGTTTTTCATTGTTATTTTCCTCAATATTCTGCAATCCCAGAACTTCGTATACAAAGCCGCTCATGATATGCTGAAGCTCTTTTAACTCAGCCTCAGTAACAGTTTCTTTCCCGTCTTTCAGTTTGAAGATAAAATTTACAGCTTCAAACAGGTGCGAAATCAGGATCGGTGAGTTGAAGTCATCAGTCAAAGCCGTATAACATTTCTCTTTCCACGCTGAGATATCGAAAGTGGAAGAATCTGAAGTTAAAAATCCAAAGCCTGAAAGTAATTTCATGGCTTCCATTAAGCGCTGAAAACCTTTCTCACTTGCTACCATCGCTTCATTCGATATATCCAGAACGCTGCGGTAATGTGCCTGCAGAAAATTAAAACGTACGATTGAAGGATGGAAAGACTTCTCGAAAAAATCATTATTTCCTGAAACAAGTTCCATTGGCAGAATATAATTTCCTGTAGATTTGCTCATTCGCTGACCATTCATCGTGAGCATATTCGCATGTAACCAATAATTTACCGGTTCGGTTCCGTTGCAGGCTTTCCCTTGTGCGACCTCACACTCATGATGCGGAAATTTCAAATCCATTCCGCCTCCGTGAATGTCAAACTTCTCACCTAAATATTTCGTTGACATAGCAGTACACTCAAGATGCCAGCCAGGGAAACCTTCTCCCCAAGGCGAATTCCAGCGCATGATATGTGCAGGCGAAGCCGCTTTCCAAAGGGCGAAATCCTGGGGGTTTTTCTTTTCGTTCTGTCCATCAAGATCGCGGGTGTTAGCGAAAAGTTCTTCGATATTTCTTCTTGAAAGTTCACCGTAATTCAGGCCGCGACTGTTGTATTCCAAAACATCAAAATAGACTGAACCGTTACTTTCATAGGCGAAGCCTTTTTCAATCAGTTTTTGCGTCAATTCAATCTGTTCCAAAATATGTCCCGTCGCAGTAGGTTCTATAGTTGGAGGCAACAAATTAAAACTATCTAAAACCTTATGAAAATCTACCGTGTATTTCTGCACGATTTCCATGGGCTCCAGTTTTTCGAGGCGCGACTGTTTCACAAATCGGTCGTTATCTACATCGCCGTCGTCGGTTAAATGTCCTGCATCGGTAATGTTCCGAACATACCGAACTTTATATCCAAGGTGAACAAGCGAACGGTAAATAAAGTCAAAAGACATAAAAGTACGTACGTTTCCGAGGTGAACATTGCTGTAAACCGTAGGCCCGCAGACATACATCCCGACGTTGTTTTCGTGGATGGGTTTGAAGATTTCCTTTTCGCCGGAAAGCGAGTTGTATATTTTAAGTTCCATTTGTAAAGATTGAGGGTTAAAAGAATTAATTTATTGAATCCTTTAGTCAAATTTTGCGTGACTGCCTACATAATGCAGAAACTCCTGTCTCGTAATCGGATTGGTTCTGAAAATCCCGCTGAGTTCTGCTGTAATCGTAGAACTTGCAGTATCCTTAATCCCACGACAATTCACACAAAGGTGTTTCGCATCGATGATACAGGCAACATCTTTAGTTCCTAACGCTGTCTTTAGCGCATCTACAATCTGCATTGTCAGTCTTTCCTGAACCTGCGGACGTTTGGAATAATAATCTACAATCCTGTTAATTTTAGAAAGACCAATTACTTCACCGTTTGAAATATAGGCAACATGCGCTTTCCCGATGATCGGAAGGAAATGATGCTCGCAGAACGAATATACCGTAATATCTTTCTCCACCAACATCTGTCGGTATTTGTATTTATTAGAGAAGGTTGAAATACCCGGTTTGTTTTCGGGAAGAAGTCCGCCGAAAATCTCATTCACATACATTTTCGCAACGCGTTTCGGGGAATCTTTCAGCGAATCATCGGTCATATCCATGCCTAAAGTTTCCATAATCTCATGAAAATGGTGCTTGATGATTTCAATTTTTTCCTCGGGGGATTTTTCGAAAGCATCTGGCCGCAAGGGAGTATGATCTTTTCCGGTAAACAGGTCGTCGTCGTTATCTATATCCTGATTCATATCTTTTAATGAAAACACAAAATTAGGGATTTAATTTTTGATTTTGGAGTTAGTTTAAAAGGTATTATCATGCCCTAGATGCTAAAACGTAAACGGTAAATAAAAAACTCAGAATAAATATTCTGAGTTTTTTTTAAATTAGAAACCGCCGCCGCTTCCTGCAAAAGTAAATGTCGCCGTTAAACCGGCCCTTACCGTGGACAGCGGGAAGGCTGTAGAAATCTTGTATCTCGTTAGCAGCTGATCATAGAATAATCTTATGTTGAAATTCTGCGACATATTGTAATCTGCAGAGAGTTTGATGCTCATCATCCGTTGACCGCCTGTTACCTGCGAATCGTTCTGAAGGATATTGGTGATTCTGGTCTGGCTGTCTCTCAAAGAGAAATCTCCGCGGATATTCAGATCACTTTTCAGAGTTCTCTCCTTTCCTTTGAAGTTCATCTTAAGTTTCAAATCTTTCATAATGTAACCGAAACCTAGGATATATTCATTTCCTGCATCTTCTGTCAGCGTATGATTCACCAGGCCGAGCATAAACATTCTGTCGCGGTTGTACTGCGCACGGAACTGCATATTGTTTCTCATCGTTACATCGGCGCCGATAAGCGGTGCAAAAGCTTCTACATAACCGACTTGCGAGAAGGTGTAAGGATTGAATTCGTTCCCAAAAGTATCTGTTTGCGGTGCAGTTGGGTTATTCTGGAAATTATAATAATCAACACTAGACTGTATTCCGGTCGCCGTGTAGGTTGAAGTATACCCGTGAAGAATATCGAATTTAGAAAACTGGCTGTTTACAAACGGAATGTTCTTTAGCCCTGAATAAGTCACACGCCAGTTCGGAAGCGGGAAACCGGATTTTTTCGGATCGGTAAGCTCGCCATTTACTGATCTTCCTTCTACTGCTGCCTGGAAAGCCGGAATCAGGATATAAGCATCGCCTAAACCTTTACCGCTGGCAAAATCAACTGGATTATAAACCCCGCCGGACTGCTGATAAATCTGTCTTGCGTTCTCGTACATGGTATCATAAATACTTTTCCCGTCAACAAACGCAGTGTTAAAAGTCCACGCTGTTCTGGAATACGAAATCATATCGGTTCCGAATGAAAACTGGAATCCGTTTGCTGCATTGGAGTCTGCATCAACATTATAACCTCCCTGAATGAAATTGCTGTTGTAATTCTTCAGGAAATTCACATCGATCCGGAAATCATTAACTGGCATAATCTGAACATTGGCAAGGAAATTCTGGTTCTTCATCTGCGTATAAGGATCATTCATATACGGAGAGTCCGAAAGCCAGCCGTTTTCAATTGCCGTTCTGCGGATGTCTGCCTGAGAACCAAGAAGGAAACCATAAGTCGGGCCGCCTAAAGTCTGTCCGTAACCGTACCAGTTCGGCGCAGAAAGCAAGCCCGGAAGAACAGTCCCATTATTCTCGTTATAAGAAATATCGAGCTGCTTGATCGAGGTTAAAGCATAAGCAATACTCTGAACCGGATTCAGCTTGTTCTTGAATTTATAAGATTTAAAGTTCCGTTTTGCGTTTTTCTTCTGCCAGGCCAGATTGTAAACATTATTCAGGGAATCGATTTCCTGTCTGCGTTTCTGCATTTTGGTATTGATGTTCTGGAAATATTTGAATTTGCTGAAGAACTTGGGAACATCAACACTTGAGGTGGCAACAATATTATTGGTGTTCTGCCCGATGCTTCCGAGACTTTCAGCAACATTGGTTTCAGGGTTTACAAAATTAGTCATCACCGTACTTCGTGCATTCCAGTTATAGGTGAATCCATATCCTACTTCAGCATTGATGAAATCCAGATAAGGCAGATATTCGAACGGGAAACGGTAATTCAACTGAACACGGTGGTTGTACAGTACCGGTCTTCCGGCACGGAACGGATCCGCAAAGATCGACTTAGTGTTCATGTCATTCACACTCAAATTGTCATTAAGTGTACGCATCGCGGAATTGATTTCGAGTTTTAAAGATTTAGTAAAATTAAATCCTAAACCGTATTGCCAGCCGAAATAGAAGTTTCTGTTTCGTATCACATCAAAATCCTGACCTGTATTTCCGTTAAGAATCGCCTCAATATTGCGGAATTCGAGTTCATTATAATTTCTGTCGATCTCTGTTCTGAAAGATAATCTTGTCGGAACTGGGTTGAAGTTGACTTCTTTGATGAACCTTAAATATTTATAAGATTTCGCGGTATCGCTAACCAGTTTATTAAACGGCCTTAAAACCCAAGGTTTGAAGTTGTAATTATAATCTACATAGCCCCGTAAATACTGGCGGTAGTTTTTCTTGGTATAAACATCGCGGTAATAATCATCGTTGTAAACCGTAGTTAAAGAAAGGTTTTCTACATCATAAAACTTCGGTTTTTTGTTCGGATTCATTCTTTCCTTACGCATGTTTATCACACCGATGCTTCTCTGCTGGGTATAAGTTCTTGCCACTTTTTTCAGCTGATCTCTGTTCGGAGCTTCCTCAAAAGTCACATCATTATCCAACGGATTGTATTTAGGATCCTCTATCGTTTGCGTGTATGAATAGTTCACCGGAATCTTCATCCCCACTTTTTCGGGCAGAAATTTATCGACATTCACGGTTGTATTTACATTAAATGCTGAAAGGGCTGATTGCGCTCTTTCCGAAGGTTTTTCGGTAATTCCACCAAATCCGATGGTTGAATATGAAGCATTCGCATTCACTAAAGCAAAATCACCAAGATTGAAGTTCACACTTGCATTTCCGGCATAACCGCCTTTGTTTTCGATTTCAGAAAGACGGATTTCATTCACCCAAAGTACCAGGTCTTTCGAGTTCACTTCATCTTTATTTCTGACACCGAGCATAATGGTGGTTACGTTGCCTAAACTTGGCCGCCCTTTGATGAAGATTTTTTTGTTCGGATCGATGGTTGAATATTCCATATCCTCGGTTCTGTCATCAATCAGAATCTGTGAATTTCCGTCACGTCTCAATTTAGCATCCACAAAATTCTGAATCAGAAGATCCACTGAATTTTCTGCAGGCCATATTTCCATTGGCGAAGTTGCATTTTTCGGAGTGTATGTTAAAGAAGTTTCGTATTCGTAATAGTTGTCGCTCGCATCGCTACCAAAACGGATGAAGAATTTAGCGTTCGGGTCCAAACCGTTGCTCTGTGCACCAGCTCTTACGTCCTCAGCATGTACAAAAAGTTCAAGATTTTTGTAGCGTCTCATATCTAAAGCCACATTCTTGAAAACCCCACGAGCAGTCTTAGGCTCAATCGGCGCTGTTTTCATATAAAGCGACGCTTCGTTCTGTCTTTGAGCACCCGCGTTTCCGCTTAAAACCTGTCTTTCGATTCCCGGAGGAAGTACGTACGGAGGTTGATTCAGGCCGTTTTCCTCCAGGTTTACGCTTCCTACATCCAGATTTTTATTGTCTACAGGATTTATTCCTTCAGTATCCGTGGTGTTGGTTGCGATGTCTTTGGTATATTTTCTCCAGTCGCTTCTTACCAGATCCAAAGTTCCGAAACGGATGGTCGCCGCCTGATCGAATCCTGTTAAAAGCATTCTTGCAAAACGTACATTATTAAGGATTGAAAGATCTTTCACTCCGCCTTCATTCGCTCCCTGATCAAACTGGGAAACGGGTACGCGGAAAAGGTACCATTTATTGGAAGAAGTCTGTCCGTTCTGGAATTTCACTTCAACTTCCTTTTCATCAACAATAAATTTCTGGCCCAACGCGAGGCTCGATTTATCCAGATTGATAGTGTACTGTGTATAATTTTCGCTTTGATCCAGGTTATAATCCCGGTTTACATCTTCTGCATCCGGCGTTTGGGTAGCTACCTCCAGCGTATTGCTCTGTGAATTTCCTTCAGGATTCCGGAAATATTTATAACGTTCAGTAAGCGAAGATGCCTGTGTTCCCTGGAATTTATCCGACAGGTAAAATAAGAAATCATCAGAAGCCGGATCCGGCGTATTGGTTACCGGATTAATGAAATTGGTCCCGAACTTAGCAGCTTCTCCAAAAGCATCCAAACCGTCATATCCTAAATCCTGCGCTGTTCTCTCTTCATTTTCAGTGGAAAAAGCATAAAGAATCGGAAATTGGTTTGGCTGGCTTCCCCAGTTTGTAGTGGTGGTATTTGCCGGAACATTCGGAGTTGGCAAACCATTTTCGTACTGTAGTTTTCCGTCTTTCAGAACATCCTCCGAAACATTACCCAAGTGAAGCAAAAGTTTAGGATTTGCACCTAAGTTATTTCCGTCAGCATAAGGATCCATCATCCAGAATTCAACATATTCAATATTGGAATTGATAAAATTGGAAACTGAAATCGGTCTCATCAACCCACCCCATCTTTCCTGAGTGCTTTCGCTGTTAGGATTTACGTTGTACGGACCTCTTTCGGTTGGGAAATAGCTAATGTCAAATGTATTGGTATAAAGCTGTTCGCCTGCTACGAAATCACGCGAATTATACAATTCCTGAGTTTGAACTCTTCTGGAAGCATGATTGGAAACCGCCTGAGCATTGATTCCGTTCGGTGCTTTTCCGCCAATTCCGTAAAAACGCGGATCGATATTGTACCAGGTCATCAAACCCCTGCCGTTGCCGTGGTCCAGATTATCATTCAATGTTGAATTAAAGAAATAAGGCTCCGGATTTTTTTCAGGTTTCGAAGCTAAACTCCACATTGCAGGTTCCTTTAAAGAAATTTTCGATGTGGTTTGTTCAAAATCGTCGATATAAGACTGGTCGCCGATTCCTTTATTCTGTCCCGGAATCAGATAAGCGCCTTCTGCTGCAAAACTCAGATTTGAAGCCGCTTCAGTATTTACAAAAGGAATTTTATCGGTAAGCCTGGTAAGAAACGGCAATTCATTATTGTACATGATGTTGAAGCCTGCCATGGTGTTATTCACCGCTTCCTGACCGAAGTTCACCTTCTGTGTTAAAGGTGTTTCGGCATAATTTACCACCGTTCCGCCGATGGTTAAATGCTCATTGAATTTTCGCTCCAGATTAAGTCCTAAAAATCGCTTTCTCTGGGTATTGAAAGTCAGTTGGTTTTCCAGGGAAATATTAATCGCCTGACCGGACTGTTTCACGGTTTCATTAATGATATTCACCGTTCCGAGCATGTAATCTACGGTATAATCAATCCCTTCCTGAAGCTGAACTCCATTGGCGGTAACTTTCACCGAGCCCTGGGGAACGTTGATCGCTCCCAAAGAAATTCCCGTTCCCTGTGAACCTTTGAATCGGCCTTCCATGGTGTATCCTAAAGCAAGTCGGTTTTCAGAGGCTACGTTTTTGAACTGCTCGTACAATTCATTAAACACGAACTTCGGATCGCTGCTTCCCAAGACGCTTTGCAAATAAGCACCAAAAGGTTTTGCTTTAGTAAAAATTATTTTTCCGTTTTCAGGGTCTACCGTAATTCCGGGTACAAAATCGAAAATCCCGTCTCCGGTTGTGGTTCCGTTCTGCTGTAAATCGTTATTCATGTTGAGACGGTCCCAATTGAAAAGTTTTAGGAGATTAATATCCTGAACCGGTGTATTCGGCAAATAGTTTACTTTTCCGCTCTGGGCATCTCTTAAATAAACATTCAGTAAAAATCCGTCCTGATTGATGTCGTTTGAATTAAGCGCATAAATATTCTTCATCATCAAATCCCACATCGGCGTAGTCGTCGTGGTTTTGGTATTCGATTTCAAAAGCTTCGTGATGAGCACCGGACTTTCTTCCGAAAACTCACCCACTTTATACACTTTATTGTCTCCGTTCAGTGTATAGGTATAAGCGACAGTTAACAGCTGATTGTCATTAAGCCTCTGGTTGAGTGACAAATATCCCAATTGCGGATGAAATTTGAATTCATTCTGGTTAAGCTTTCTGGCTTTTCTGTTGAAAATAAACTGCTCCCCATCAGTATATGTTTCAGGAGAACCGTTAGCATTTGGAAAAGACTGCCCATTAATCGCATTGTATGCAGTATTGACGTCCCGGATTCCAGCGCCAAGACTTACGATTCCATGGTAAAGATTATTCTGCGAATTATCCGGGTAACCCGAAACTCCTTCTCCCAAATCACGGATCCCCAAAATTCCTTTCTGATCCTGGAGATTTCCCGAACCCTGATCCAAAACCCAGGCCTCGATCCTTGTGATACTGATTCTGGAATTAATCTGAGGATAATTCAGTAATGCATTATCGTAAGAATTCAGGAAATAATGACCTAAATAGTAATGCTGGTTGTCTTCGTAATCAATGGCATTGAGTTTAAAGGTATTCATTACGCCGCCACCCTGCGCGATAATGTTACGTGCTTCTCCCTGTTGTTGTGAGAATACAAGGGTTCCGGTGGTTTTACCCAACTGAAATTCAGTCTTTAAACCAAACAGTGATTCGGAACCACGAATCAGGCTTGTAGAAAGTGGCATATTGACGTTTCCGAATTCAACCCGCTTGATGATTTTGTCCTCGCCGCCGGTAGTTTTATCGTTTAAACCTTTGCTTTGCAGATCCTTCCAGGTTCCTTTTGCCTGCCACACGAGATTCATTCTGTTCTCAAAAGCAAACCCGCTCTGGGTGTCATAATTGGCTTTAAGCTGTAAATTTTCACCTACTTTACCCAGCAATCCCAACTGAATTCGCTGCTGAATATCAATAGCGAAATTCGTTCTGTTCTGAGGTAAGATTAAAGGGTTGTCGATTTTCTGGTAAAGACCGCCAATATCGAAAGAAGCAAAGCCCTGAGGAATAATTTCAATTTTATTGCCTCCAAAGATCGATTCGAAGAGTTTGTTTTTAATATTCAGACTCGGGAGCAGGCCTTTTTTCTCTGCATCAGTCTGGTCTTTTCTGTAACCAAGATTGTTGACTGATGATTTTTCTTTGTAATATTCGCTCAGTTGATTATTGAGCATATACTGATAATATTCTGCCGAAGTCATCGACACAGGATTGCCAACCACCATATTTCCGATTTTAGGATACAGAACATACATTCCGCTTGCGACATCGTAAAATGCCTCGTAGCGGGTGGGGTTAGGTAACGAAAAATCCTGCCTTACTGAGCTGCTGTCGGCAGGTTTTACCTGCGCAAAAGCATTCGCAAAAGAAACACAAAGGAATACTAACAGAAAAAATTTATGCTGAAAAAAACTATTCTTCTCCAAATGTTAAATGTTTTTTAAAATTTGCTTCACCAAATCTTCAACTGAGAAATCCGGATTTTGCTTTAGAACACGGTCTGCAATCTTCTCACTCATTTTTTTGGAAATCCCCAAAACCTCTAATGCAGATAACGCCTCTTCTTTTACTTTATTATTTACAAATGTAGAAATATTTTCATCAGAAACCTTGAATTTTTGGACTTTATCACGCAGATCCACAATGATTCTTTCCGCGGTTTTTGTCCCGATTCCTTTCACTTTCTGAAGCAATAAACTGTTATTGTTCATAATCGCAGAAGCGATTTCTTCGAGACTTAAAGATGACAGCATAATGATGGCGGAAACCGGTCCTACTCCGTTAACAGAAATTAACAGATTGAAGAGTTCTTTTTCTAAAATTGTGTTAAACCCGAAAAGCAAGTGAGCATCCTCACGAATAATCTGCTGAATATGGAGAAAGGTAGGCTGGCCTAAAACCAGTTTTTCTGAAGTCTGCAAACTGATCCCGACAAAATAACCGACACCGCCTACATCAATAATTACTGAAGTGGGATTAAGTTCCTGAACTGTCCCTTTTAAAGAATAAATCATTTTATGTTT
>JAANMT010002619.1_pt1 | contig 14413 bp, 10 predicted proteins | sample 7279711 | NCBI WGS metagenome assembly JAANMT01 (sample SAMN14094538, study PRJNA606508) | bioreactor metagenome | isolation source: A lab-scale SPAN reactor treating ammonium-rich wastewater day 1 | place: Ireland: Galway | collected 2017-01-16 | reverse complement strand
CAGCCATAATAAAATAGCTGTTGATGACAGAAGTCGTAGCCCCGTCTCGTTTAGCCCGGTAAACCCGGACGCCGTCAGGCAATCGCTTTCTGTTAAATAAATTATAGCACCATACAAAAACACCTTGCAATAGGTGTCATGTGTATAACGATTCTACTCTTTGCGGGATCGTTTCGCATAAAGCCCGCCGCCAAGAGTAGAAGCCTTTCGGCCTCAACGTATGCGTTTCCGCACACGACCATCCAAGGATCCCTGACGACGGGTTCTATACCTTGGATGGATTTATGCCATGCCCATCAAAATTGCTTTCAATGGGTTTAGGCAAATTAAATTGTAGCTTTATTATACCAAAAAGCCATTGTTTTGAACATATCCGGTATCCAAAGATGCCCACAATGGCACTACTTGCTCTTACCGTTGTAATCCGTTATAATCCGTTATATAGACTATAACGTTAAAAGTTAAGCTATTTTATGAACGACATCACCCGAAAATTTGATCATCGCATAAAAAATCCCGATCCACACATCGTGGCTCTTTTGGCTGAGATTGATGGAATCCGCGGTGAGTTCAAAGGGGGTCTAAGAATGACGCCTCAGGCAATTACCAATCTCAAAAGATCGACGCTCATCACTTCTGCTGGCGCATCCACTCGTATTGAAGGAGCAAAATTAACCGACGAAAAAGTCGAGGAAGTTATGCGCGGCCTCGCTGTCTCAAAGTTCGCCGATCGTGATTCACAAGAAGTGCAAGGCTATCTCGAAACGCTTCAGAATGTTTTCGACAGCTTCCAGACTCTACCACTTCGAGAGAGTCTCATTACTTCGCTTCACAATCAACTACTCAAATACTCCATCAAAGATGATACGCATCGTGGTGGCTACAAAAAGAAAGAGAACACTGTTGGCGTACTTGGGCCAGATGGCAAAGTCGCCAAGATCATGTTTGAGACCACCCCGGCATTTCTTACCGGCAAGGAAATGCAGGAACTTGTTGATTGGACTGAGGAAGCTCTTGAGAAGAATCGTTTTCACCATCTGCTTATTATCGCCAATTTTATTGTCGAGTTTTTGAAAATCCACCCATTTGAAGACGGTAATGGGCGTCTTTCTCGCGTCCTCACAAATCTTTTGCTTTTGCGCTCTGGCTACACCTTTGTGCAGTATGTCTCGCACGAACAAATCGTCGAGCGTCGCAAAGACGAATACTATATCGCACTCCGCAAATCGCAGGAGACATTCAAGACTGACCACGACACCATTTCGCCGTGGCTAAATTTCTTTTTGTCTGTAGTGCGCGAGCAAGCTACAAAAGCTCTTTCATATCTTCAGGAAGAGAAGATCGAAGATACACTCTCCCCTAAACAGTACGAGGTATGGAAATATGTTTCGAGTGTCGGAGAGTCAGGGCCGGGTGAGATTGTAAAGGCAACCGGCATTGCACTCGGCACTGTTCGCCAAGCGCTTAGGAGTTTGGTTGAGCTAGGCAAGATCAAGCGCGTCGGCCGTGGTCGCGGGACTCGTTACATCAAATTATAAGATTAAAACCATCCAAGAATATGCCACTATCTGACAGCGAAAAAAGAGATATTAACAAATACATTGAATCCGATAAGCCATTACCGGAAAAATATCGTTTTTTGCTGTTCGAGGATAAGCGAGAGATCGAGCTTGTTTGGAATGGAAAAACAAACGAGGTCACGAATGTTGTTTTGCCTTTTCAGGTAATCGAGCAAGTCGACGAGCCGCGCAATGAAAAAGAGACTAAGCTCCAGCGCACTCTGTTTGATATTGACACTCGCGGCCGTCAGCTGAAGGGTTGGACGAATAAACTTATTTGGGGAGACAACAAACTCATTCTCTCTAGCTTGAAGAATGGCCCACTTCGCCAAGAGATCGAGGCTCAAGGTGGCATTAAATTGGTTTATATAGACCCGCCTTTTGACGTGGGCGCGGATTTTTCAATGAACATTGAAATTGGTGACGAGGAATTTACCAAGAAGCCAAACGTGCTCGAAGAGTTGGCATACCGAGATACCTGGGGTAAGGGTGCCGATAGCTTTGTCTCCATGATTTACGAACGACTCGCATTGATCCGTGATCTGCTTGCTGAGGATGGCAGTGTTTATGTGCATTGCGATTACCGACTTACGCACTATATCCGTACAGTCATGGATGAATTGTTTGATAAGAGCCGATTCTTGAATGAGGTCATCTGGCAAGGAGCGGTTGGTGATACCTCTGCAAAAAATAAAAAATATATAAAATCTCACGACACCATTTTCTTGTACTCAAAGTCTGACTCCTATATCTGGAACGAAGTGTTCCAAGCGTATGGTGAAGCAAGTAATAAACTTTATAAATATTCAGACGAAAAAGGCACCTATCGCTTAGTTCCAATCGACAACCCCGGCGGCGGCGGATATGTCTACAGCTTTGGCAAGGGAGAAAAAGCACCGGCGAACGGATATCGTATGCCAAGATCAACTGCTGACGAGTGGCTTAAAGAAGGTATTTTAATCGTTGAAGCTGGAAAAGTGCCGAGCAGAAAACAGTACATGAATGAGAGCGGCGTTCGCTGCAAGGACGTATGGGATGACATCTCGTCCTCCGTTTCTAAAGAATATCCGACACAAAAACCCGAAGCCTTGCTTGAGAGAATTATAAAAGCATCTTCGAATGAGGGTGATATTGTTGCCGACTTCTTTTCAGGTTCGGGCACGACTCTTGCTGTAGCGGAAAAACTTGGGCGCAAGTGGATCGGTAGCGATATTGGAAAGTTTGGCATTCACACGGCTCGCAAGCGTATGATCGGCGTTCAACGTGAACTTAAGAAGCAGGATAAAAACTTCAGAGCATTTGAGATTCTTAACCTTGGTAAATACGAACGTCAGCACTACATCGGTGTTAACCCTAACCTCCGGGAAGAAGAGAAACACAAACAGCTTGCTAAAAAGGAAAAGGATTTTGTGGCCCTCGTGCTCGGTGCTTACAAGGCAGAATCTTTTGACGGCTTTAAGACCTTCCACGGTAAAAAGAACTCTCGTTTGGTCGCAATCGGGCCCATCAATTTGCCGCTCTCCCGCTTGTTCGTGGAAGCAGTGATTAAAGAGAGCGTCGAAAAGCAGATCACTAAAGTCGATATTCTCGCCTTTGAGTTTGAAATGGGACTGTTCCCTAATATTCAGGAAGAAGCAAAAAGCAAAGGTATTGATCTCGCGCTTAAATACATTCCTAGAGACGTCTTCGATAAACGCGCAATCGAAAAGAATCAGGTTGTCTTCCATGATGTCTCATATATTGAAGTGAAACCGATCGTGAAAAAAGGAACGGCGGCAATTGAGCTTACTGACTTCTCGGTTTTCTATAACCAGGACTCCATCAAGGAGGTCGAAGAAAATCTTAAGGCCGGTGGCAAGAAGCTTATCGTCGAGAATGGCCAGATCATCAAGGTTGCAAAAGATAAGGACGGCATTCTCACACGCGAACTACTCACTAAAAAATGGACTGACTGGATCGACTATTGGGCGATCGACTTTAACTTCGAGAGCAAAAAAGAAATCATCCGTATCAAAAAAGAAAAGGGTGATGACTTTGAGGAAGTCTGGACTGGTAGCTATGTATTCGAAAACGAATGGCAATCATTCCGCACTAAAAAGGATCGCAATCTTGAGCTTACCAGCGTCCCCCGTGAGCTGGGGAAGGGTAAAAGAAAGATCGCAGTCAAGGTCGTAGATATTTTCGGGAACGACACCATGAAGGTGCTCGAAGTAACAATATAAATTTATGGCACTACATCAAAACTTTCCCAAGTCCCCATACGATATCCTCGACCCAGCAATCCGCTGGTTTCCTGCAGACGAAAATCTGCGAGAAAAAGGGTACGAAAAATTGCTACCACCGCTCGTTGCTGAACTTCGCAAAAAAGTCCGAGATTGGCGACTCGCTGATTATGAGGGCGCGAGTGATACAAGCCGAGCACTCTTAAAGTGGTGGTTTTTTACTGACCATCCTATGCAAACGTCTACCGGCGAGACGTTTCTTTTTCAATATTATTTTGCCCAGCGTGAAGCCGTAGAGACAATCATCTGGCTCTACGAAGTAGCAAAGGCTCGTGACAAGTATGATCTCATTCGCTTTGACGTTTCCGGCGCAGTGTCCCCGGCAATGTTCGACGAGACCTGGACTCGATACGTCGTTAAGATGGCGACTGGTTCCGGTAAAACAAAAGTCTTGAGTCTCATCTTGGCCTGGAGCTATTTCCATAAACTCTACGAAGCAGACTCCCAGCTTGCTCGCAACTTCTTGGTGATCGCACCGAACATTATCGTGCTTGATCGTATTCGCGCAGACTTCGACGGCCTCAAGATTTTCTTTGAAGATCCGGTGCTTCCCGATAATGGGTACCAGGGTCAGGATTGGCGCAATGACTTTCAGATGACGCTTCATATTCAGGACGAGATCGGCAAGGTACAAAAGACTGGGAATATTTTTTTGACCAATATCCATCGTGTCTACGAAGGTGCCGTTGAAGCATCAAGTTTTGAAGATCCGAATACTACCGACTACTTCCTCGGCAAAAAACCGGCCGGTACGACGAACGAGTCCAAGCTCGACGTGGGAGATATTGTTCGTAACGTAGACGAGCTTATTGTCTTGAACGATGAAGCGCACCACATTCATGATCCCCGCTTGGCGTGGTTCAAGGCTATCGAAGACATTCACAATCGGCTCAAAATGAAGGGCGGCCAGCTTTCGCTGCAGATTGATGTCACCGCTACTCCGAAGCACAACAACGGCTCTATTTTCGTGCAGACCGTTTCTGATTATCCGCTAGTCGAGGCAATCCACCAGAACGTGGTCAAGCATCCGGTACTTCCTGATTCGGCCAGCCGAGCAAAACTGCAGGAGCATAAGACCTCAAACTACACCGAGAAGTATAAGGACTATATCCACCTCGGTTATTTGGAATGGAAGAAAGTGTACGAGGAGCACATCAAGCTCGATAAAAAATCGATATTGTTCATCATGACCGACGACACTAAAAATTGTGACGAGGTGGCGACGTATCTTGAAAACACCTATCCCGATCTTAAAGACGCAGTGCTTGTCATTCACACCAAAGATAACGGTGAAATCTCCGAGAGTGTCAGTGGTAAAAAAGAAGAAGAGCTCAAACAATTACGCCATGAAGCTAACTCCATTGACCGGCTCGATAGCCCGCACAAAGTTATCGTGTCTGTTTTGATGCTTAAGGAAGGTTGGGACGTTCGCAATGTCACGACCATTGTTGGTCTGCGCGCCTACAGCTCCAAGAGCAATATTCTTCCCGAACAGACTCTCGGCCGTGGTTTGCGCCGCATGTATCGTGATCCGGATTTGGGAGAAATGGTCAGCGTTGTTGGAACGGACGCTTTCATGGATTTCGTGGAATCAATTAAAAGCGAAGGTGTTGAACTTGAGCACCGCAAAATGGGAGAAGGAACCGGGCCTAAAGCTCCCCTGGTGGTTGAGATTGACCGCGAGAATATGAAAAAGGATATTGAGGAACTGGAAATTGAGATTCCGGTGCTTACCCCTCGTATCTATCGTGAATATAAAAATCTCTCGGAGCTTAATGTCGGCAAATTCCCACATCAAAAAATTGCGCTGAAAGAATTTACCGAAGAGGAAAAACGCGAGATCGTCTTTCGAGATATCACCAGTGGCGACGTAACCCACAAAACGGAGTTGGATAGCAATTTCATTCCGAACTACCAGAGTGTTGTCGGCTACTTCACGCAGGTCATCATGAAAGAGCTTCGGTTGGTATCTGCATACGACATTCTCTACGGCAAGGTTAAGGAGTTTATTCAGGATCATCTTTTTACCAAGTCTATTGAGCTGGAAAATCTGAACTCACTTCGCAACCTCTCGGAGATTGAAGCCTCTCGCACGATCATTGAGACATTCAAAAAGGAGATCAATGCTCTTACGGTTTTGGATAAGGGCGAGGCTGAAATTCGGGACTACATCAAAATCAGCAAAAGCCGTCCGTTCGTGGTTAAGGATCAGGGTTATATCGTTCCAAAGAAGAGCGTGTTCAATAAGATCATCGGCGATAGCCATTTTGAGCTGGAATTTGTCAGCTTCCTTGAAGGATGCGATGACATCGTCTCGTATGCAAAAAATTACTTTGCCGTTCACTTCAAGATCGATTACCGCAATGCCGACGGCAGTATCTCTGATTACTATCCTGACTTCATTGTGAAGGTTTCGGCAAAGGAATATTGGGTTGTTGAAACAAAGGGTCGAGAGGACTTGGATGATATCGAGAAAATAAAGCGTTTGGCGCAGTGGTGCGAAGACGTGAATGCCAACCAGAAGACCGCGAAGTACGGCATGCTTTATATCAAGCAGGAAGACTGGGAGGCGCAACAGCAAAAGCCTCGCAGCTTCGGCGAAGTTGTTCGGGGATGGAATAAGTAAACCTATGAAAAATACTTTATACAAAACCGACCTGGGCCAATACATTTTGGGAGATTCTCAAAAGCTTATTGAGAGCGGTTCTCTCGATCAGTATAAAAACAAGGTTCAGCTGATTTTATTCTCTCCGCCTTTCCCATTGAACGCAAAGAAAAAATACGGCAACAAGCTAGGAAAGGAGTATAAGAAATGGCTGGCCGATCTCGCGCCACTATTTACGAAGCTGTTGAAAAAAGACGGTTCTATTGTGGTGGAGTTGGGCAACGCATGGGAACCCAAGAGGCCAGTGCAGGCACTCCTCTCTCTCGAATCGTTAATTGCCTTTTTAAATAATCCGAAAGCTGACCTACGCTTGTGCCAGGAGTTTATTTGCTACAACCCTTCACGGCTCCCATCACCCGCTCAATGGGTCACCATCAATCGAATCCGCACGATCGACAGCTATACGCATGTTTGGTGGATGGCAAAATCCGATTTTCCAAAAGCAGACAACCGCAAAGTTCTTAGGCCCTACAGCAAGAGCATGATCCAGCTTCTGAAGCGCAAGAGCTATAACGCCGGAAAACGGCCATCGCAACACAGTATCAGCGAAAAAGGTTTTCTTACGGACAATAAGGGCAGCATTATGCACAATGTGCTGGAGCTGGAACAAATGGACGAGCATCGAGAGATGAGGCTTCCGGAAAATATGTTCAGTTTTGCAAATACCAATTCCAATGATTTTTTCTCAATCCAGTGCCGGGAAAAGAATATACCAATACATCCGGCGCGGATGCCGACGTCGCTCGCAACCTTTTTTATAGAATTCTTAACAGACCCAGGCGACATAGTGTTTGACCCCTTTGCCGGGACGAACACTACAGGCTACTGTGCGGAAAAATTAAAAAGAAAATGGCTCGCAGTGGAGATCGATAAGGATTACGGGAAACAGTCGATTATCAGATTCAAGGAGCCGAAACTTACTAAAAAATTAACTATTAAAAAAATATGAGCACCAAATCAGTCATCAAAAATCTAGCTTCCGTGGACATCCTGACCGAGGCGAAAAACGGGGATGCTCTTATTGGCCGTCCCTTTTACTTGGATTACGAAAAAGCATGCGTCCTCGTACCGGACGCGTGGAAAATGAAAGTCGGCGGCATCCCGCAAGGCACATTCCTTCTCGCTTTCTATGAAAACGATGAGGGTATTTCCGAGGCCCTGCTTTTGAGAGCACTCGGCCCTAAGGGTCTACCGACCGACAACGATGTGACAAGTTCAATGATCGAATACTATAAGGACAATCTGAAAACAGCTGACGTCAAAGGCACTCAGCTCGATGATTTTACTCGTTATCATTTCAGCTTCTCAGGGCTGGAGTGTCGCATCCTTGGAACTTTTTATAAGGATGCTTCCGGTACGGTGATTTTCGGGGCAGACCTCGAAAACTTCTACAGTGCTCACAATTACACCGTCTATAAGCCATCCGGCAAAGTGCTCGAGCAAATTGTTAACTACAAGGATTTGAACGAAGTCGCTGGCGGAGTAAGCGACGTTAAGATCGGGAACGTCCGATACAGCTCAAGTCTTCGCTTCCAGGATGGTATTGAGAAGGTTCCTGTTTACATCAGTCCGAAAGACTTCATCGGCAAGCGAACTGCTTTGTTCGGTATGACCCGTACCGGAAAATCGAACACGGTAAAGAAAATTATTGAGGCAACAGTTGAGATCAGCCAAAAATCAAAAAAGGAAAACGGTAAAGATGCAAGCACCGATCCTTTCACCAAGTCAGGTCTGACGAAAGAACCGATCGGCCAGATCATTTTCGACATCAATGGAGAGTACGCGAATGCGAACCTGCAGGACGATGGCACGGCGATCTTTGAAATGTACAAAGATGACGTTGTTCGATATAGCTTGCTTGAGAAACCAGGCTTCAAGGTCATGAAGACAAACTTCTTTGATGATATTGATGCAGGTTTTGAGCTGCTCTGCTCATTGCTGGCGATGGATGATGCGCGCTTTGTCTCAAACTTCCGCTCTATTGATCTGACCGTTCCGGAGGAATTGGAAGACGATCCGAGCTTCAAGGTAAGGCATGCTCGCCGCATTGCAGCATTCAAGTGCTGCTTGCACCAAGCTGGCTTCAAGCATAAAGACACCACTATTAAATTCTCTGGCGAGGCAACCCTTAATGCCCTGGCCAGCGGTATTGATCCATCGAAAGGCATCTCTTACGACCAGGCCGTCAATTGGTTTACTGCGGTATGGGATGCTACTGCCGACAATGCCTTTTTCGATGACTACAAAAAGAAACATGAGGGGCGCGAGTGGGCCGATGAAGATCTCAAAGCTCTGCTCGTCATGCTTACCCGCAAGCGCACCCCTGGCACCGATAAAGGCGCAGACTGCAGTGGTTTCAGAGTTTTTAAGCCAGCCTTGAACCTTCACACGGAGAGCGTTGACAAGCCTTACGCTGTTGAGATTCTCGAAACATTGAGAGCGGGAAAAATCGTCATTGCCGACTTGTCGCAAGGCAATCCCGAAATTATCCAGCTTTACTCGGAGAAAATCTGCCAGCGAATATTTGCTGATGCCATGAATAACTTCATTGCAGCAAAAAGCAATAACTTTATTCAGATGTATTTTGAAGAGGCCCACAATCTTTTCCCCAAGCAAACGGATAAAGACCTCAGCAAAATATACAACCGCTTGGCGAAGGAAGGTGCGAAGCTGCATCTTGGTATTGTCTACGCCACGCAGGAAGTAAGTTCCATCAGATCCAACATTCTTAAAAACACGCAGAACTGGTTCATTGCTCACTTGAACAATGAGGACGAATTGAAGGAGCTTAAAAAGTATTACGACTTCACTGACTTCACTACCGGACTCACCCGGTTTAGCCCGAATACAGACAAAGGTTTTGTCAGAATGAAAACATACTCGAACCCGTTCGTAGTGCCTGTTCAGATCGATCGGTTTTCGGCAAAAAAATAACTTATGTCTTACACAAGCAAAGACGGTCGACGACCGAATGAATACGCCAGCAAATCATCCCACGGATACATCATTCGAGATCCGGAGGTTTCTGAATTCCTGGATAAATGTAACCTGCCTAAAATGGCAGACGAGGTTGAGGTGCCAGCAAATCTCCAGTTCACCCTGGATGCAATGGAAAACAACCCCATAAAGCACATCATCGCTGTTGATGGCGGCCGGTCAGAGGTGTTCGTAAGAAAAGATTTTCCGTCTTCTACGCTCACATTCTTTCAGTTTGGTGCCTTGTTTTTCAAGACCGAAGATCTTGAGGCCATATCAAAAAAGGCATTCATCGATCCGGAAGACATGGCGAAGCTCAACACTATTGAGAGATACAAATTGGCATTGCCGACAAAAAACATCCTCTTGAAGGAAGCCGCTTCTTTCAAGGTGTCTTTCCGTCGGTCGCTTTTTGACTTCTTTATTAAGGGTTCAAGTGGCGAAACATTTGCTGAGACGTTGCGATGGCTGATCTTCCAAGAGTTTGATAATCCGATTGATGAGTACAAGCTTTCTACATGCCCCAGCTGCGGTGCCGGGGATATTCCCCTCGGATCGAAAACAAAAAAGAGTGATTTTATCTTTCAGTGTCCGCATTGCAAAGAAGAGATATTTATTACTGATATTTTCCGTTTGCACGAGGCTATTGATGACGAGCTCGGAGCTGGTGGTGTTTTGGGATACGTCACCGTGTTGATCGAGCAAATAATAATCGTTTATTTGATCAAGGCGATCTTGGAAACAAAACCCTCGATCCTTAGCGAAACACTTTTTATAAAAGATGGGCCTCTCGCATTCTTCGGGCAGACTGCAAACATGCAAAAGCCCTTGCGCTATTTGACCACCTTTCTTTCAGAAAAGCACAACCTATTTTTAGCTGGTTTGGAGAAGAGTGGGCCTTTCGTTGAGCATGCCGGTGAGATAGGAAAAAAGTTAAAGCCCGGAACTATCCTGCTCTTGGATAACGCCTATATCTACAAATACATCTTGCCTGGCAAGGTCGACAACACCGCACCCTACGCGCGCAGCTCATATTACAGCAGCAAGATGATTTTCAAATCAATAGATGAGAAGATCTACGTCGTAACTATTCCGACTAAAAATGCTGACGTGGTTTTGGCTCCAAAGAAAAGTGATTTTCATAACCTGGATGTGATCCTGAACAACATTCAAAAATTGCGTTGCGATATGTACGACAATTCGCTTTTCCCAGTCGCACTTGCCAACAAGCTCGTATCTCTCGCTAACCATCCTAGCTCGGCAATTCTTGAGAAGTTTGCGAAAAAGACCATAGGCAAAACAACGTAAATTTATGTCGGAATACTACACATCACAACGAGTCAAAGGTTTATACGATCCAGCATCATCGGAGCCTTTTAAATTGTCACGTTCAAAAATTGATCTCTCTTTGGAGTGTCCCTGCTGTTTCTATTACGATCGCAGGCTAGGCGTTGGCCGTCCACCAGGCTTCCCATTCGCTTTGAACTCCGCAGTAGACCATCTCTTAAAAGCGGAATTCGACATCCATCGCGCTAACGGCACGAAGCATCCTCTCATTGAAAAGTACGGCGTTGATGCACGACCGATCCCTCATGAGCAATTGGAAAAGTGGCGACACAACTTCACCGGCATTCAGCATCTCCACGCGGGAACAAACTTTTTAGTATTCGGAGCGATTGACGATCTCTGGCAGAATCCGGATGGCGAGTATATTGTCGTCGACTACAAGGCAACTTCTAAAGCCGAGGATATCACTGAGCTAAATAAAGAATGGCAGAACGGCTATAAACGCCAGATGGAAATATACCAATGGTTGCTCCGACGCAATGGTTTGAAAGTCTCAAGCACGGGATACTTCGTCTATTGCAACGGCAAGTCTGACCGTGAGGCTTTTGATGCGAAGCTTAATTTCGATATCACGCTGATCCCTTACACTGGCGACGATTCGTGGGTAGAGCAGGCACTTATAGATGCTCACAAGTGTTTGAATAGTGATGCGCCACCGGCAAGCAAGCCGGGGTGTGATTACTGTTCCTATTACGAAGCGAGAAAATCAAAATAAAATGCTAGAAGACAAAGATCCAGAAGAAATAAAAGAGATTGCAGAGATCGCTGAAAATCAAGGCGTCGATATTGAGGATGCCGAAAAGATTAAAGACCTCATGGACGAGGAAGGGCTCGATGAGGACGAGGCGACTGAATTGGTAGACGAACTATAAATAATTAACCCTTAACCTATGGCATCAATCAATAAAAATTCAGTGTCGATCGCAGGAGAGTTCGCTGTTTTGTCACAGCTCGCTTTGCGTGGGTACGATGCAAACATGACGCTTGGCCACACAAAGAGTGTCGATATTTTGGTTTCTGATCCTCGAAGCGGCAAGCTCTACCAAATGGAGGTAAAAACTAATTTTCAAAACTCTCGCAACAAAGCTTCAGTCTCAAAGATTCATGGCTCATCCGTAAGCGGTTGGATCATGAGCAAGAAAAACGAAACCGTCGACATTCCAACGCTCTTTTATTGTTTCGTAAATATTTCAAAAGATACCAATGTTTTTAAATTCTATATTGTCCCAAGCAAGGTTGTTGCGAATTATGTAAAAGCCCAGCACGAGCTCTGGCTGGGAGAAAAGAAAAAGGAAGGTAAAAAAGTTAAGGATGGTGAGATGCGTATTTTCAGACTTGGCGTTAAGGGAGAGAAGTACGCGATCCCAACTCCCACTGCAGAACAATACGAGGATAACTGGGATTTTAAGGCCTAGCAGGGTAAATGGGTTACCTGCTCTCCCCAAAGCTCGTCACAGGGGCAAATAAGGGCAAATACGGCGTTATAAAAGGGCCCTATAAGGCCCTTTTAAGTCGTTTGCGGGGTTCCGGCGTACTCTTTAAGCAGGGCCTCGGAATCAGCACTCTCCCTCTCTGCTTGCCGAGCCACGTTCTCTGTAGTCGTAATGATGCGCTCCAGGAGATCGGGTTCTTCGATTATGGAGATTGAGTGCAGCGCCTTCCGCGATGTGTCCGTTTGAGATAGCACGATTTTCACATACTGGGGCATGGTAGAGAACCAGAATATTTTTCTGATCTCCGGAAGATCCGTGCTCAGGTCGATCGTTTGTTTTTTCCAGCCGCTCTTTTTAAGGTCATTGAGAAGAATTGTAACCACGGTACTCAAATGCCCACGCTGCAGATCTTCTTCCCAGTCATGAGCATCGTCGTTTAATTGCATTGCGACCAGATAGTGTTTGAAGTACGAGATGATGTTTCCCCAGTCTTCCGTTTTTAATTCTTTGCCGAATTGCGTCAGTATGGCAACCGAGGAAAGGATGTGCCCGGACGCAGGACGATATTTATTTTCATAGTCTCCAAAGTCGGGCAGAGTTGCTGGAATATGAAAAATGTTTCCTTCGACTTTGGCCCGGCAGTTTTCAACTTCCCAGGCGTTTGAGCCGTCCAGCTTATCCATGAGGTCATGGAAGAACGGACGGAATTCTTTGTCATCGGGTAGGGCAATAAAAAAGTCTATGTAGTGACGAGCGAAAATATTGGCGATGGGAAGCAGGCGCGGATCGGCCGCTTCGTCTCGATCCCAAAAGTCGTCATAGATTATAAATGCAGTCCAGAAGAAAATGTTGGCAAGCCCGATGTCGGCTACCAATTCATCGGGAATACTCTCCCCGCTCTTTCCGAGCGAGACTTTTGTGTAATACGCCATGAGCGACATCTGCTTATCCCGGTTGCCACGGATAGTCTTTTCAATCGCTGACCTGGCTCGTTCGCGTAGGGCCGGAGAAAAGTTTGAGAACCGATCGTCAAACTTTTTTCGTATCATATCCATGATGCGCTGCTCATTCTCGTTATAGGCGATCGGCTGTTTGACCGGCTCCTCTTTGCCCACACTGCCGATAAGCGTTTGGTATTTATTAATGAGATTGCGAACTCTTTTGTCTTCAATGGCACTTCCAAATGGTTCTGCGATATTTGAGAGGCGCTTTTCCAGAAAGTCATCGAGCTTGGGTAGGCGGATATCCTGCAGCGCGAGAAAACAAGCAATGACCAAGTTAAGGCCGACGTCAGTCGCTCCTTGCTTAGGTTCCAAGGAATAAGGGCCTCCCTCGTCAACTTCCATTTCAGTAAGGCGTTTTACAATCTGCGCCAGCTTTATGCCTCCGACGCTCTCGCCGGATTCCACGATTGAAAGTAGGTTGTCGATAAATTGATTATGCTGCATATTCGGTAGCTTGTTTACGCACGGGCAGGGATGTCTTAAAGGATGATCCTCTGCCTGCTTCACTCTTGGCAGTGAGCAAACCTCCAAAGTCTTTTTCCACGATTCGCTTGGCCATTGAAAGTCCGATGCCGATTCCTTGCCCGTTTATTTTTGTAGTAAAAAATGGCTCGAAGATCTTATCGATGTGCTGTTCCGGTATTCCGACACCGTTATCTTCCACGACCATGATCAGGGTTTCCGGTTCCTCTACCAAGGCCACCTTTACCCATCGATCGCCGGGACTTATTGGCACCATCTCCGCAGTAGGCGGCATGCAAGCATCAATGCCGTTGGCTACGAGATTGAGCACCACCTGATTAAATTTTATCGCATCTCCAAACATTTTGATATCGCTTCCCGGCACGAATCGCAGATCAACATTGGCCTGTTCTGCCTTATGGGAAAGTACCTCAAGGACATGTCTAATTTCCTCCTCAATCGAAAATAAGGTTTTCGTTTCTTCTCTCGCCAATTGCTTGCGTACCGCAACTACTAAATCTTCCAGCTTCTTTGCGGCTCGTACCGCATTACCTACATACTGTTTGGTTTCCTCTGCTGGGCCATCAGTCTTTCCCAAGTTGAGTGACACCGCGTTGAGAGGATTAATTAGATCGTGGTAAAGTCCGGAGGAAATTCTTCCGAATTCTGCGAAGCGATATAGCTG